>Ga0268264_10002744_pt1 | contig 15376 bp, 17 predicted proteins | sample KBSSwiS32_FD_190357 | JGI IMG/M metagenome (GOLD analysis project Ga0268264, IMG submission 190357) | Switchgrass rhizosphere microbial communities from Kellogg Biological Station, Michigan, USA - KBS Switchgrass S3-2 (SPAdes) (version 2) | ecosystem: Host-associated > Plants > Roots >...
TATATCATTTATTTTTAGCCCGTTTACATGACTGAACTTACCTGTCAGCAAAGTTGCCCTGCTTGGCGCACACAAAGAATTAGCGACAAAAGCATTTTGGAACAAAGCGCCTTCCTTTGCAATTCGATCGATATTGGGTGTTTGCATCAGCGTATTGCCGTATGCGCTGATCGCCTGGTATGCATGATCATCTGAAAGTATGAAAAGAATATTGGGCCGATTAGTTTGTGCAAAAGATGAAATCGTGAAGAAGGATAAGAGAATTACAAAACTATGTTTCATTGCAAATAATGCTTTTTAAATGCAGAAGGATTTTCGCCGACAATTTTTTTAAAGAGCTTATTAAAATAAGAGACGCTGTCGAATCCCACTTCGTAGCAGGTTTCAGAAATCGATTTATCCTGGAGTAAATAATTTTTTGCCTGGTTGATCCTATATTGATTTACAAAATCCGTAAATGTCATCTTTGTATGCTTCTTAAAAAAACGGCAGAACGCAGCGGTGGTTAAATGAACTCTGGCGGCGACGGCATTCACGTCGGGTTTTTGCTGGTAATTGGACTCAATATATTCGTATACATGCCCCATTCTCTGTTGCTCTTTTTCAAATGATTTATTTCCCGCGGGGCGCTTGTTCAACACCGTTACTTCGTCGGAATCGGCAAGCAATTGGAAAATTTGCAGTAGCAACAATAGCTGCTCAAAATGTTCCATCTGCTGCATTTTCTTTAGCATCTCTCCCACGACTTGTTTTGTACTTCCGGAAAATGATAACCCGTGTTCAGACAGTTTAAAAAGCTTTTTGATTTTTGCGAACTCGGGGATATTAAGAAAATCTCTTCCCAAAAAATTTTCCTTCATTTGAATAATAACTTGCTCACATTCGGTGCGTACACCATAATCAAAATTCAAATGGGGAATGTTTGGACCAATAAACACCAGGTCACTGTTTTCATAATTGGAAATGTGATCGCCGATATGTCGCGTACCACTCGCCCCTTCAACAAACACGATCTCATACTCGGGATGAAAATGCCAATAGAAATAATCGTTTAATCCCGGAGTCAACAGTATTTTAAATGAACTGCCGGTATCGGGTGCGATATTTTCCCTTTTTATTTTCATTATGCCTCAAATTTACCTTTTTGGATATTAAAACCTAAAAACTGGTCAATACAGAGCAAAAAATGGTTACTAAGGGAGTTGAATTCGGGTGGCTTCGACGGTAGCTTTGTATCATCAATCACAATTAAAATTGTCGTATGGAACAACAAATAAAAGCCCAGACCATGGCGCCCACGATGGCTCCGACAATGGCTCCAACAAATGCACATAAAGATATTCCGGGCAATCCCTCCACCGCAAAAAGCAGCAAGGTCAACCTGAATGATAGAAGCAATGGAAAGCCATTACGAGTCCTTACTGAAGAACAATGGCAATTCTGGATCACCAACGGATACATAGTAATTAAAGATGCAGTTCCGAAAGAACAGGCAGAGAGGCTTGCAAAGTTCCTTTGGGAATTTGAAGAAAAGGATCCTAATGATCAGTCAACCTGGTATACACCTCCGCGCGCCGAAATGCAAATGAAAGAACTGACGAATACCGGCATGGTGGAAGTTTATAATCACCAATATTTGTGGGATAACCGTCAATATCCAAAAATACATGACGCGTTTGCCGATATCTGGGGAACCGAAAAGCTTTGGGTGACTATTGACCGGGCTAACCTGAATCTCCCAATGCGTCCCGGCCATGAATACAAAGGCTTTATTCATTGGGATTATGACCCTGAAACAAAACCGCAAAACGTACAAGGTGTTTTGGCTTTGGCTGACCAGACTGACGAAAACATGGGAGGCTTTCAATGTATTCCCGAATTGTTCAGAACATATGAAACCTGGAAACTAACGCAGCCGGCTGACCGAAATCATTTTCAGCCAGACACTACCGGCTTTGAACTAGTAAAAGTGAAAATGAATGCGGGCGATTTACTCATATTTAATAGCCTTCAACCACATGGTATCAGGCCAAACAGAAGTGGAAATAAAGTCCGCCTGGCTCAATACATTTCTATGATGCCGGCAGAAGAAGATAATGAACCGCTGCGTCAATGGAGAATCACGTCATGGAGAGAAAGACAAGCTCCGGAAGGATATGCTTTCCCCGGTGATCCACGAAATTGGGAAAAAACAAAATATGAAGCGGCAGTACTTTCACCGCTTGGAAGAAAGCTGTTAGGATTGGATAGATGGTAGAATTTGAGGCAGCGCGTAACGGATGTATAGATTACGTATATATTTAATAAAGCAATAAGTCAACCAAAAGATCAATGCGTCAAAAGTCAATTTTCAAGTCAGATCAAACATCTTTTTGAATTCCGACTTGAAAATTGACTTTTGACGTATTGATCTATTGATTATTTCTTTAAATTGTCTTTATACTTTTACGAACACCACCGCGATATGCTTTCCCTCCATTTCACGCCTTTCCCAACATTAACAACAAACAGATTTGTACTGCGTGAACTTACTCAAAATGACGCCAAGGAAATCTTTGAATTGCGGACGGATGCGCAGGTAAACAAATTCCTCGATCGTGATATGGCAAAATCTATAGATGACGCAAAAAAATTCATTCACACCATACAGACCAACGTACAAACAAATAGTGCGATACTGTGGGCGATTGCATTCAATGACCGCCCGGGTTTGCTAGGAACAATCTGTTACTGGAATATTTCTACGGAGAATGATACCGCCGAGATTGGTTATGAAATGTTGCCCAATTTCCAGGGAATGGGCATTATGCAGGAAGTCTTTCCCGAAGTCATCCGGTATGGATTTGAAAAAATGAAACTACGATCAATCGAAGCATATACTCTAAGCGAAAATGAAAGGTCGACCCGCCTTTTAGAGAAAAATAGTTTTATATTGAATGGAAAATTGGAACCAGAATCAAATGATTTCGGTATGACCCTTATTTATTTCCTTCAAAATAAAACTAAACAGCCATCATGAAAAAATCGTGGTTTATTGTTTTGACTCTTCTTAGCTCATCTATTTTCGGACAAGCACCATCAGAAAAATATCCCGTCGATTCCGCGAGCGTAGAACATCCCGGCGTACCAAAAGGCGAAGTATTAAAATTTGTTTTTGATCATTCAACTATCTTTCCCGGTACGACGCGGGACTATTGGATTTATATCCCTGCACAATACAAACCTGACCAACCAGCATGTGTATACGTAAACCAGGATGGCATTCAATGGAAAGCCCCAACAGTATTTGACAATCTTATCGCTCAAAAAGAAATGCCGGTTACAATCGGTGTGTTCGTCACATGGGGCAAAGTATTGGCACCTTCCGGTTCGAATGAACTTGATCGCATCAATCGCAGTTTTGAATACGACGGATTGGGAGATGCCTACGTTCGTTTTATTTTAAATGAACTTCTTCCTGAAGTTGAAAAACAAAAAGCGAGTGACGGACGCGCGATCCATCTTTCCAGGAACGGCAACGACCGCGCGATTGGTGGATCAAGCAGTGGAGCCGTTTGTGCATTTACTGCCGCATGGGAAAATCCAGGCGCATTTTCGAGAGTATTCAGTGCGATCGGCACCTACGTTGGTTTGCGCGGTGCTGACCGGTATTCAACGCTGATCAGAAAATATGAACCAAAACCCATCCGTGTCTTTTTGCAAGACGGAAGCAATGATCTGAACATTTATGGAGGTGATTGGTGGATGGCAAATCAATCACTGGAACGCGCATTGATTTTTTCAGGATATGAAGTCAATCACGTTTGGGGAGAAGGCAGTCATAACGGAATGCAGGGCACAGCGCTATTTCCTCAGGCGATGCGTTGGTTGTGGAAAGACTGGCCAAAACCTGTTAGCAAAGGATTAGGGAATAATTCATTTCTCGGTGATATTTATATTCCCGGAGAAGGATGGGAACTTGTTGGTGAAGGATACAAATTCACGGAAGGTACAGCTGCAAATGCGACAGGAGAAGTTTTTTACCAGGACATTCCCAATTCAAAAACATATAAGGTCGGTCTCGATGGCAAACTATCCGCACTGGATCTAAACGCGAAAAGAGCAAGTGGCACCTCATTCGGTGCAGATGGAAAACGTTATGTTGTTGCAGGCGAAACAAAACAGATCTTAAGTTATGACAAGAATGATAAAGAAACCGTTGTTGCAGATAGCATTTCCGGCAACGATCTCGTTGTTGCTAACAACGGAAATATTTATGTAACTGTTCCGGATGGTACTACCAAGCCAAGCAAGATATATTTGATTCGTCCTGGCGGGGAAAAGATAGTGGTCGACGAAGGATTAAGATTTGCAAACGGCATCACGATCACACCTGATCAAACACAATTGTACATTACAGAATCCGCAACACATTGGGTGTGGATTTATAGAATTCAAGCCGACGGCACACTTGCATACAAACAGCATTTTGGATGGCTGCATATGCCCGACTCGGATGATAACGCGTGGTCAGACGGATTAAAATGTGACACCGCAGGACGTGTATATGTTACTTCACGATTAGGAATTCAAATTCTCGATCCACTCGGACGTGTTAATTCAATTATGCAAGTACCAACCGGCCAAGCTTCTAATTGTTGTTTCGGTGGACGCGATTATAATATGCTTTATGTTTCCTGTGGCGACAAAGTATATAGAAGAAAACTAAACACAAAGGGCGCGAATAATTTCGCGCAGGCGTATAAGCCCGCGACGCCGAGGTTGTAATACAAATGTGATGAATTCTGTTGGGCAAAGTTTGGTTTCACACAAAGGCACAAAGAAAAATCAAGACACAAGGATCTCGCCATACAAAAATGATTCGTAGTATTAGCGATTCTTTGCACCTTGATTTTTCTTTGTGCCTTTGTGTGAAACCAAACTTTACCCAACAGAATTCATCACATCTGCATTATCTTTTGCGTCGCAAAATTCCACCACTACTCTCGCTGAATTGATGTGTTGCGGTAAACGAAATAGCTTGAAAATTTTGTTGCGTTGACGAAAAATTCTGAGTGCTGTAAAGGAAAAATATATGTAAAAAAAATCCCGGCAAGCATTCGGCCACCGGGATCAAACAAAACCAATAAGTTTCGTTAGTCCTTTCGGAAAACATAAGAAGCAACTGCAGCGAGAAAGATCGAGAACCCGATCAGCAGGTTACCTGAAACCATTTTGTAATGACCAGGAGAACCGCTTCTTCTTCCCCAATGATGGGTTACGCTGACTACGTTGCCCGTGTGTTTTTCATAAACACCAATCAAAAGAACCAACACAATAATGAGAATGCACAGGGGTTTAGGATTAAGCATACATTACTTTGTTTTAATAGGAATAGGATTAATTTTCCGCTCGTCAGCGGGCTTGGTATAAAACGTTCAACTGGCATTTTATATTTCATTAAACATATAAATTCGCATTGTATTTTTAGCTTGTAATAAATTGTAAATAAACGTATTACAAATGGCTTCCTATTCGGAAACTCATTCCAGAAATGATAGATTTCTCCCGTTTGGAATCGGGCTTTTTTGACCCCTTTTTATATGATGATTTATCAATCCCTGGCTGTTTGAAACAATATCTGTGTAAATAATTTTTTCATCCGGTGTCCTGATCTTTTTATTTCGCTCGTCTTTAAGATGTCAGCAAACAAATTTTTTAAAAAACAAAAACATCATCCAATGACAGCAAAAGAAAACAGCATCAACTGGTTTGAAATCTCTGTGGCAGATATCAAACGTGCTACTAAGTTTTACGAAAGTGTTTTTTCTGTTAAAATGGAAGCAAATGAAATGATGGGAATGAAAATGGCATTTTTCCCATCTGAAAACATGAATGGAAAAGTTGCGGGAAGTCTTGTTCAGAGTAGTGATCACAAGCCCAGCAAAGATGGCGTCGTGCTTTATTTAAATGGAAACCCGGATCTGAGTGTTGCATTAGGCAATGTTGACAAGGCTGGTGGAAAAGTTGTAATGCCTAAAACAAAAATCACGGACGAGATTGGATTCATGGCATTTTTCATCGACACAGAAGGGAACAAGGTTGGATTGCATTCAAATAAATAAAGTACGAAATGTTCAAAAATATATGGGACGAACAGAATAACTTGTTCTCATTCCGTTCATCCCATATATTCTAAATCCGTACATACTGCTACATATAAAACTCTTCCTTCACAATTTTTCCGTCTTTTACTTCGTAAACACATAATTCGGACATCGTATCACGTTCTTTGCCTTTCATTGTGATGTCCATGCTTAATGTAAATGCAATGGCATTTTTAGAAACCAGCGGAGTAGATATAAACACGCTGTGCGTGTCCTGAACCATGCCGCTAAACTGATGTCCCTTTTTTATTATGGCATCCAGGCCTTTGGTTTCTTTTGCAAAACCTGCGGATGCTTCGGGTTCAACACTGACTGCATCCTTTGCATACAATTCTTTTTGTGCTGCTTCGAATTCCCCTTTCCGACATAATTCGGTAAGGCGGTCGGCTATTTTTTCTGTCGTCATAATGTTTGTTTATAAACGACAATAAAAAACCATGCCTGATACCCCGATAAATTGTATCGTATTGTTATTGTTATTCAAGTACAGCTACTTCGGTTCCTTTTGACCGGTGAATTGTTAACACACCACCCTGTTCATAAGACTTCCAAAGATAACCCTGCTGATTATCATCGTTGCTTTCAGCGATTATTTTCCCGTCGAGCATTACAGATGAGGGTTTTTTTGCCATTCTTATTTTTTCAGTCCCCTCGGGGTCAAACGTTCGATAAAAAATAGCGACAGAGGCCGGATCATCTACTTTCACATAGGGAACAAGAAATTTATTCGTTTGCCCTTTATAATCGGCTTGCTGAATTATTGAGGTGCTTGACAGAATATGGCTGGACGGAGGAGCAAGTTCCGGGTAATAATCCATTGCACGCAAATAGTGTCTTACAAAATCTCCGTATCCGTCAGTGAGCCAGACTTCATCCTGCGGAAAACAAATCTTTCCATCCACATCAACGGCATAACTTGCCCAGATCAATTCACGCAATGCATTTTGCTTACGCGTAGTGTCGCCAGATAAAATTGAATATAAAAGTTCTGTCGAACCTTGCCTTGCAGTATGACTCTCACCCGGCGTCAAGTACACGGTTTGTTCATTCACGACAGTCACTCCATATTTTTTCCATTTATCGTTTCCAAGTGTTTTGTAAACCCATGAAAAAATATTTTCAACTTCTGATTTCCACTGTGGAAAATAATTTCTGTGATTCATTATAAACAGCGCAAAAGTTGTTGCATTGATTTGCGTATCACTCCATCCTTGCACATCTTCAAAAAAAGGTCCCCACCGATTATTTTGCAAAGGATATTTTTTCATCCAATTAAGTAAAATGTCAAACGACTTTTTATAAGACGCCGCGCGCGGCTTATCCAGTTCCTGCAATGCGAGAAAAAGTTCCATTGTACTGCACCAGTTAGAAGTGTATGATGCTTTTCCGACCACAGTTCCATCAATATTATTATTTTTAAGATCGCCTGTTTGACCCGTGTTGGCGTTTACTTTAAATGGTAATGGCGAATTATCCCGGTCGCCCGGCTTCATCCGATCACTGAGTGTCTTCGCAATTTTTATTGCCGCTTTCAAATATCTCCTTGCGGTCGTTTGCAGATAAAAATCCTTTGACGTCATTTTATACATGTGAACCAGTTCCAATCCGAATGAACCAGCTTTATCCGGTTGTAAATATCCAGGTCCAATTACCATATCACCATCATACATCCCCGAATAAATAAGTGTATTGTATGGGAACGGAAGATTGGGCCATTTAGACGATGAGTCAGACAATGAATGTGAGAGATAATATTCTGATAAGAATCGCATGTTTTGTTTCACTCTTTCATTACCTGTATATGCATAAAGCAATAACCATGACGACAGCGCCATTTGCAATTGATCTCCGCCGAGTCCACGCGGGTCATTGTAACCCGCCTTCCAAACCTGGTGATTCATGTAATAAGGAATTCCATTCGCTTCTATGCGCATCGTGTCCCAAAAATTCCATGCGAGGTTGACAATATGATCGAAGGAGACCGCAGGGTCAAGGTCAAACCATGGAACTATTACTCCCTTGTTGTCTGTGTGAATATTATGATAGATAAGTTTTTCCTGGGCATCTACTGACAAACCCAGGATGATAAAAAAGCACAACAATAATTTTCTCATAAATTTTAATTCGACGATTTGGGTTGATAAATATTTCAATTAACAAAGGTGTGCAAGATGTTTCCTTTCAGAAAAAAATTATTTTTCATTTGTCTTGTCATTTATAATCTCGATTGCTTCTTCAATTACTTCATCTTTCTCTTTCCTTTATTCCCTTAATATTTGGCTTTACTGTCCATTTCCACATTTGCCTTTACGTCGGTTTCATAACCATCCTGATCTTCTGAATAAATAATAAAGCAGGCAACAGGCCAGGATTGTTACAAGTATCACCGCATAAAAACCATATTCCCATTCAGCCTCAGGCATAAATCGGAAATTCATCCCATAAAATCCGGCAACCATGGTCGGGATAGCAATGATCGCCGCCCATCCCGCAAATTTTTTGGAAACATCATTTTGTGAAATTGATATCAATGAGAAATTTGCTTCAAGTGCGGTATTTAACAATTCGCGCGTATTATCCATGATTTCATTGATTCGGATGACACTATCATATACATCGCGGAAGTATGGACGAGTATCTTCCGAAATGAACATGATATCAAAACGCATCAGGCGATTGCAGATATCAACCATTGGCGAAACGGCTCTTTTTACTTCGAGTAACTCACGTTTTAATTGGTATATCTGCTCGGTAGTTTCACGGCTCGGTTTTTCTTTGAAGATACTGTCTTCAAGTTTTTCAAGTTCCTGCTCAAGATCATTTACAACAGGAAAATATTTGTCGATGATGAAATCCATGATGGCATACAATGCGAACCCCTGTCCCTTACCAAGAAGGGTCGGAGAGTTTTCACACCGCATACGGACATCTGCATAAGAAACAGATGAACCATGGCGAACAGATACAATGAAATTAGGGCCGACAAATAAATGTGTTTCACCAAAATCAATATGATGCTCCTGGTTCATTTGCGCAGTTCTCATTACGATGAAAACCGAATTCCCGTACAATTCCATCTTTGAACGTTGGTGCGCAGAATGTGCATCCTCAATAGCAAGATCGTGCAATCCAAATTGTTTTTGAACCTGGCTGAGTATCTCTTCAGACGGTTCATGCAAACCAATCCAAACAAACTGGCTTGTATCCTTGAGTGTTTCGTAAACATCGTCGAGCCGTACGTCTGCTATCCGGCGCCCCTGGGAATAAGCAGCACAATTGATGATTTCATTCATTCCTTTAAAATTTGAAATGATAAAAATATTGTCCTCAGATTTGGAGAGAACGACCGCTGTTCACTGCAACATGTCTTGTTCTAATGAGGTCATCAATGATATTGTGTTTTGATCTAATCCTTCAAAAAGCTTTTTGTCTTCAGACGACCAGGGCTTGCCTTTCCTGAAATCCCACCAACGATATTCGATCTTCGAGTAATCGTTGGTAATTCCTTTTTCAACCGGTTTTTCATAAAAGCTATACGCCTCGAATGTATATCCTGAATTATTTGTTTTGATATCAATCACCGGTTTCAGCCAATAATAGTTTCCATTTTCATTCACCACAATCTTGAATGCACCTTCGGCGACAAGCTTTCCATTTTTGCGGTCGGAGATTTTTATTTTATTCTCAGCGCTCCCAAAAGTTTTTGTAAACCAGTTGTAGGCTTTATCATATAATTCCTCCGTCGAAGCTTTCGGAACAGTATATTCTTTTTCGTAAAAAACGATGCCGTTTTTCATCGGTATGGGAATGCCGGTGTTGTTCTGGGCAAAAGAGGTAAATGAAGCTAAAAGAAGAGAAGGAAGAATGAATTTTTTCATTGGAAGCAATTGTTTGGAGTATCTATGCTAATATAATCAGTTTTTTACAAAAGATAGTGTTTAGTTAGTGAATGACAAACCCATCTTCGTCCCGAAGGGACGAGATATCAAACCCTTTATTAAAACGCTTTCAAACACCTTATCAACTGCCGTGCCCATCGACAAATATTTCAAATCCCAGTCCCTATTCGTTTCCTATGTAGTATTTGGAAAGTGCCTATATTTAGTACAACAAAGATGTGACACCATGAAAAAAATAACCTTTGCAATTATCTTCTTCATATCAGCGTGCATATGTATGCAAGCTTCGGCTCAAACCAGCGATTCATATGATTCAACGCTCGCAAAAAAATTAGGAGCAGATGAATACGGCATGAAACACTATGTTTTTGTAATTCTAAAAACTGGCGGCGCTAACATCACAGACAAGAATAAAGTGGACAGTATTTTTCGGGGGCACCTGGCAAATATTCACCGCATGGCAGATCGCGGCGAACTAGCGCTGGCGGGACCTTTCGGTAATAATTCCAACAACTATCGCGGTCTGTATATTTTTAATGTAACAGATACGAATGCGGTGAGAAAATTATTACAGACTGATCCGGCAGTACACGCCAGGTTACTGGAGCCTGAAATTTATTCGTGGTATGGATCGGCCGCCACACAACAGATCAATCAACTTCATAAGAAAGTTGCCAAGACGAGCTTCTAGCAGAAAAATTATTTCTTTACCCTTACATATCTTTCGATGATCTCGCGGTTGATATTGGCTTCCTCAACTTTTTCGAGTCCGCGCTGTATCAGTGTATCGTTTTTGATAGAGATGGTAAATGAAAAACTCTTTCCTTCCCATTCTCGGTAATTGCAGTACTCGAGATGTTCGGTATAATGATTACCTGACAAAGTATATGTGCCCGCGCCAGATTCGTAGGCTGAATCTTTCCCCTTTCCATTCTCAAGGTCATGCCTCAAAAAAGCAAAATGTGTTTTGTTGATGATCTTGATAAATTTCTGTCCCTTGGTATAATCAGCAACAACAGTGTCCTTTTTTGTAATTGTTGTGCCCGAAATTAATCTCCAGGTGCCAATCAAAGGAAGCGCTTCCTGCTTCGGATCATCTTTTCGCATATAGGACATCGAAAGAAAAGCAAGTGCGACGAGCAGTAGTTTTGCGTGCATGTAGAGTTGTTTGAAAAGTGAGGGGACAAGATAAGCAAATGTGACAATAAATGTGGAAATGTGAGAATGTGGAGATGTGAAAATGTGGGAATAGTGAGATCGTCGCCGCGATTATATTCTCACATTTTCACATCTCCACATTTCCACATTCTACATTTCCGCATTCATCCTAAACCGCCGTCCAGCCTCCATCAACCATCAGCGTCGTTCCCGTAATTAATGAAGCTGCCGGTGAAGCCAGGAACAACACTGCATTTGCAACTTCTTTGGGCTCTCCAATTCTTCGCAGGATAATTTTTGAAAGCACCAGATTTTTTGATTTTTCGTCAGCGAGATATCCTTCCGTACCTGGAGTGTACACAAACGTTGGGGCAACGGCATTGACCAGGATATTGTGCCTGGCCCATTCAACGGCCATGCATTTAGTAAGATGGGCGATTCCGGCCTTTGTCATACAGTAAACGGATTCCGTCGGGAGAGCAATAAAACCGGCCTGCGAGCTAAGGTTGATAATTCTTCCATATCGCTGGCGAATCATCCATTTGCCAGCCGCCTGGCTCGTAAAAAAAGTTCCTTTCAGATTTACCGCCAAGGTATAATCGAAATCGGCTTCCGTTACGTTTTCAATGTAATTTTCAGGAGCTATCCCTGCATTGTTGATCAATATATCAATTCTTCCAAAATGGTTCCCCGCCTTTTCAACAGCGTCGTTGATCTCGTTCATTTTACTAACGTCCATCTGTAGGGGCAACGCGCGCCGCCCCAATTTTTCGATTTCGTGAACCAGTCCACGATCGGATTGTTCCGTCTTTAGTCCTAGTGCGATATCAGCGCCTGCCTCCGCCAAAGCAAGGGCGCATGCTCTTCCAATGCCTCTTGCAGCTCCGGTTACTAGTGCAACCTGGCCATGAACTTTAACATCGTCAGTATTTTTCATAACGAATGGTTTTAAGTTTCCGTTAAAAACAATTCCAAATGAAATTATAATTATTTCATTAAGTTTAAGAATAAAATCATTGCTATGCCATCTCCGAATATTATGGGTCTGCACTTCCGGTATCGGCTATGGATTGCCGAGATGAATTCGCACATTAACATTCTCCGGATATTTGAAGATTATGTTGATGAGATCAAAGCCAAGAAAAATGAACCTGCCGTTAAGAATGGGATTGAACAGTTCCAGCAACATTTTGTACACGTGAGAAAACAGATTGATGATCTGCGACACGAAATGCATCTTGCAAAAATGTCGCTTGCTGCGTATGCAAAACAAAAATTACCGGATAAAAAGACTTTCAGTGCCAAAACTCATGCTGATCTAAAAAAATTATACGGCACATACAAGAAAACGTTTGAAAAGACTAAAAAAGAATTCTCGCAATTTGAAAATAAATGGCTGAAGTAAACAATTGATTTCTTTCAAAACTGAATTACTTCGATTTGGCCTTTGGCTTTGGCTTCGCGCTTGGCTTTTTTGTTTCTGGCTTTTTTGTTTCTGGCTTTTTTAGTTCCTGGCGTAGAATTGCGACTGGGAATTCGCTGATATAATTTCCTCCGTGGTGCAAACTTATTTTCCCGTTATCTTTTGTCCAGAATTTTAATGATACATACTCCCAAGAGATTTTACCATTGTTCATTCCCGCTTCATCTGGTTCGACATTATAATGAACACTAAACCTGATTTCGGATCCACGGCCAAATTTATCCCCTCCAACTAATCCGACAGGAGTGCCAGCTTCAACAAATTGCCCGGGCTTAACCAACGCGCTTCCCTTTCTCAAAATTCCATATTCCCCAAAAGAACAATCGGCATGAACAATTTCAACATAGTTCTCGTTACCGATACTGGATGCTCCTGCGTCATTTGATTCACTTCGATCATCCACTTCGGTCACCATGCCGCGTCGCGCCGCAAAAATGGTGTCACCGGGTTTCATTCGCGTGCGAATGAGGTACCAATTCTTTGACCCCGGATTTATTTGTTGTGCATTTCCCCCGGCTGACGATTCGGTTGATTTCGTTTGCTGGGATTTTTCCATCACATACGCCTGCGTCTCTTTGCCCGGTGATAAAGGCAAAAGATACGTGAACCCTGTATCAGCTTTGGGATTGATGCATCCCTTCGCATAATTCATCGAGTATTTAAATTGAAAGGCGGCAGACGGATTCTCCTTTGATAATTTGAAAAGCTTGTTCTTTCCCGGTTTTATAATTCCCCGATAAGGCAAAGCAACATCACATTTTAAATTATCCAACGTTGTAAATCCCATCTCAAGAATATAATTGCAATATGCATTGTTATTACAGTAAAAATTATAGTTCCCTGCCTGATCTACCTGGTATCCCACTTCAATCAGGCGCTGTGAAAAAGATGAACTGCATATGGAGAAAAAAATGACAATCAAAATATTTTTCATGACGGTATCGCGTTGATAATTGAGATTGAATTTACGAAGTTTTGAGCGGGCTTTCTCGATTGTTGCCGATCACATTTTTTCCGGAATTTAACGCAGTTATCGGCTAAATCAACACGGCCAGAGAATACAATGGCCGGTTTGCAAAAAATTTTGCATTTTTATGTCGGTACCGATAATTTGACTTTGAAAATTAACTCCTAAACTAACCGCAATGATGAAAATCTATTTAATTTTTGCCGGACTCGCCTGTGCGCTTTTGTTCACCGCCTGCAAAAAAGATAATAAGCCAAATAATAATAATAATAATAACAATCTCTCGCCCGATCAGCCAAAGACGTACATAGAAGAAATACAAGCGTCCAGCGGCGGAACTTTAACAACGACTTATAATATGACATACGACGATCAAAAACGTCTTGTGAGTATGATTTCTGTTTCCGGAGTTAACTACAAACAGATATTTAACTATAGCGCGAATTCTTATACCGTCGATAGTTACTTAGATGACCAACCTGATATTAACGAAATTTTCTGGATCGGCGCGAATGCTCTTGTCGATAGTACATTGCAATACAACAATACGAACGATACATCAACAGAAAAATATTTTTATAATAATGCGGGCCAACGAATACAATTGAAAGAATATAATTTCCACAATGGAGTTTCAACTCTAACTATGATCACAAATTATACCTATGACAATGTTGGAAATCTTACTTCTGAAGCAAGTAGCAATCTGACAATAACCTATGAGTACACAGATGTAACTTACACTTTAAATGTCGGCCAGAAATATTTCGACGCGCCAAAATTCTTCATAAGTAAAATGACTGGAAACGGTGTGTCAGGCACCCATACTTACACGTTTGACGACAAAAAGCGACTTACAAAAGATGAACTGGATCTCTCCGACTTTTCTAAATTCACGAAGACATATATCTATTAACTTAATAAAATTCCCGATTAGTTGACTTTGAAAGTTAACCCCCAAAACTAACCGCAATGAACAAAATCTATTTAATATTTGCCGGGCTGGCGCTTTTAGTTGCCTCCTGCAAAAAAGACAACAACTCCAACAGTAATAACAATAACAACCTCTCCCCGGATCAACCAAAAATATATATTGAGGACATAAAATCTCCGATTGTCGGAAATTCAACCATAACTATGAACTTGACCTACGACGATAAAAAACGCATGGTTAGTAGGATATCAGTATCCCCTTCTTATAAAGAAATCATTAAATATTTGTCAAATGGATTCACCAGTGATCTTTATAACAATGATGTGCTTACCATTCATTCGATGCTGTGGGTTGGATCGAATTCTTTTATTGACAGCGTATATCAATACAACGATACAAATGATACGACCACGATGAAGTATATCTACAATTCGGCAAACCAATTAACACAAATAAAAGAATACGATTACAGCAATGGCGTGTCCACGTTATCAGACATCACAACATACACCTACGACAGCGCAGGCAATGTCATTTCTGAGAATGGCCCTAATGGGTTAATTACGCACGACTACTATACCGATTTACCATACACGCTGAATCTGGGTATATTTTACGTACAGCTTCCAAAATACTTTGAAAAAACGTTAACCGTTGATGACGGCGGCGGTCCTGAAACAGCGACTCATACTTATACTTTTGACGATAAGAACCGGCTAACCGTTGACAAGGTAGTCGCGACGAATGGGGATATCATAACCAAAACCTATGTCTACTAAGTAAAAAATC
>Ga0268264_10002749_pt1 | contig 15366 bp, 14 predicted proteins | sample KBSSwiS32_FD_190357 | JGI IMG/M metagenome (GOLD analysis project Ga0268264, IMG submission 190357) | Switchgrass rhizosphere microbial communities from Kellogg Biological Station, Michigan, USA - KBS Switchgrass S3-2 (SPAdes) (version 2) | ecosystem: Host-associated > Plants > Roots >...
TCAGGATCGGACAGATGGATATTAGCTGTTCAATTCCTGATAGATCAACAGTGCCTGCGATCCGATGACTTTCTCGCCTTCGGAAAGACCACTGGATATATATGTCTTATCACCTATCGTGCTCTCCACCTGTACGGGACGTATCTTGATATCGGAAGGACTTGTATACACCAGCACATAATACTGGCTGTTGTCGAAGATCAACGCCGTGCTGGGAATGGACAGCATTTTCTTATTTTCTGTATTGTTCAGGATCACGCTCGCAAACATCTCGGGTTTGAGCAGGTAGTCCGGATTGGGCAGTACGATACGTACTTTCATGACCTTGTTGGTAGGATCCAGCACATTCATGATCTTGTCCACCTTGCCTTTGAACATTTTGCCCGGATAGGAGAGGGTGGTCACATTGACGCTGTCGCCGGACTTTATCAGGGCGATGCTGGATTCGTATACATTGGCGATGACCCAGACATTTTTCAGATCGGAGATGGTGAACAGGTTGCTGTTGTTGTCAGGGCGGATCGCCATATTGTTGGTAGCCTGCTTTTCCACGACAAAACCACTGATGGGGGTTTTGACCTGGTATTGGCCGTTAAGACTGCCGCCATTGAGCTGAAGCACCTGTTGTGCTTTTTTCAGGGCAGCCACCGCCTGGTCGTAACTTGCTTGCGCGGCAATGGAATCCCGCGCCGATGCCAGACCGCTCTTTAACATATCCTTTGTCGCATCCAGGTTCTTTTGGGCTACTGAAACATTGGTCTGGGCCGTGACAAGATCATTGCTATAGCCTGCCATTTCCGAGCTGCGGATCAGGGCCAGGGTTTGCCCAGCCTGTACATAGTCGCCCAGCATGACCTTGATATCAGAGATGCTGCCGCTGACCATGGGGTAGATCTTGGCTACATTGTCATCATTGAAGGTTACTTTTCCGGTGAGGGTAATGGAATTCACGACCCGGGATAAGGTGACGCTGTCGATATGGATCGTCTTTGAGAGACTATCCGGCAGCACAAATGATTTTTTCCCGGCTGCGGGACTTTCCGCGCTGCCGCCTTTACATCCGGATAATGCAAAAAACAATATGGCTGAAGAAGCTATCATGCAATGGACCGCATATTGTTTAAGAGTATGGTTCATCTGAACGTTTTTTATAAATGGAAATTTAATAGATCAGTTAAAGAAGTTGGTGCCAGTATAAAAATTGATGTCCTCGAAAGCGCTGACCCGGTTGAACTGGATAGAATTCAGCTGCAGGGTATTCTGCTTGAACGAATCGTAAAAGTCCAGGAAATCCAGGATGCTGATATTCCGCTTCTCGTAATTCGTCACCACCTCATGCAGCATTCTTTGGAAGTTTTCTTGGAACTTCGGGTCGATGGTACGGTAGAGCTTGTCCTGTGCAAAGGCCTTTTGCAGGGACGTCGACACATTCTCTTCCACCGTGGCCTGTGCGCCCTTCTGTGATGCCAGCGAGCTGGCGATCTGGGCCTTGGCCGATTTGATATTGCCCTGGTTGCGATTGAAGAATGGGAGGTCGATGGAGGCGCCGATGCCTACATAGTTGTTCAGGAAGCTGCCCGCCTCGTCATATCCTACGCCAAGTGTCAGGTCCGGTACGGCCAGGGCCTTCTGATAGTCATAGTTCAGCCGGCTGATATTCGTAGTCGTACGCGCGATCTGCAGATCCGTACGATTGTGGTAGGCCGAATCCATCAACATGGTCAATGGGTATTGCGTGGGGTCCAGCTTATCCAGCACCACGGAATCCGTAGCGGGATTGATAAATACCGTGGGCTTTACCTGCAATACCAGCCGCAGCTCGCTTTGTACATCATTGATCTGCGCGATGAGATCGCTGTATTCGCTCTGGAAGCTGTAAAGCTGGGCGCGTATGCGGATCACCTCTTTTTCGGCAATATACCCTTTGCCCGCCTGCTCGTTAAATGCGTTTACGATCTGCTGCAGGGCTCGTATCTCTTCGTCATACACCCTGGCCGACTGCTGCAGATAGTAAATGTGAAAGAAATCCGTCCGCAAAGTATACTTCAGCGTACGCATCAGGTCGAAGAACTGGAATTCCGTCAGCTGTGCATTGGCCTGCGCCAGCTTCACCTGTTTGTTGCGTTTGCCCGCCAGCAGTATCAGCTGCGAAAGACCCGCTGTTGTCTCGTCATTGGCGCCCAGCGGGAAGAATTGCTTCAATGTCCCCGAATAGAGCGTGTGTCCGATGGAAAAATTGGGATTGGGCCACAGACGGGCCTGGATGATCTGAGCCTTGCTGGCGTCGATATTGTACTTGGCTGCCAATAACTGAAAATTGCTGTCCAGGAACATCTTTTCAGCCTCGGGCAGGGTCAGGCGTACGGAGTCCTGGCGAGGTTGGGCCTCCAGGAAAAGACTGATGAAAAAAGAACCTAATATCAGTACGATCCATTTCTTCTGCATAGGTTGTGTTAGCGTTTTTGAGTGCGCAAACATATTTTATTTTAATGTTAATCAGGGGTTAAGCCTATTATCAGCGCATTATTCCTCAAATATACGCATGTTCAAAAAAATGCATATGTTGGCTTCCCGGATTGCGCCAGTCACCAACGGAAACCATGCCAAAAAACTTGTGCAGTTGCTTCAGATATCTTCGGCAAGAAATCATAGGAACCGCTGAAAGCGGTTCGTCCAGAACCGTAGATTCCGAACGAAGAGGACCGTGTCGAAGCAGGTCCGACGAAGTCCTACAGACATTAGCGATATGCGAGAATTGGGCTATTTTTCGGCTAAGACCAATTCTCGCACTTTAGGCCTGTGGAGTATTGAAACGAAAGCCTACGCCATGAATGGTCTCCAGGTTCACATCCGGGTCGGCTCTGAAGTATTTTCTCAGCTTGGTAATAAATACATCCATGCTTCTGCCAAGGAAATAATCATCCTTGCCCCAGACATTCAGCAATACCTCTTCTCTCTTCAGGATGCGGTTGGAGTGTTCGCAGAGGAATTTGAGCAGGTCAGCTTCCTTTTGAGTGAGGTTGAATATTTCTTTGTCGATGGTGAGCTTGAGGTCCGTGTAGGAGAATCGGAGATTGCCAATGGTGAAGTACACCGACTTGTCCGAGTGCATTTTCCGGGTCCTGCGGAGGAACACTTCCATACGCATCAGCAGCTCCTGGATGCTGAAGGGCTTGATGATATAGTCGTCGGCGCCGCTCTGGAATCCCTTGATCTTATCTTCTTCCATGGATTTGGCCGTAAGGAAGAGAATAGGTACCATATCGCTCTGCTGCCGGATCTTTTTGGCAACGGCAAATCCATCCTTATTGGGCATCATGACATCCAGCAGGCAAATGGCGTATTCATTCTTATCGAACTTATCGATAGCCGATTGTCCATCCGGGCATAGTACCACGTCATAGCCGGCATCGATGAGATTGTCTTTTATTACATATCCCAGAGAGAGGTCATCTTCAGCCAGCAGCACTTTTACTTTAGGGGCTTGTTGCATAATTTCTTAGTTGAGAGGAATAAATAATCGGAATTCCGTACCGATGCCGGGGAGACTGTTGACACGGATCTTTCCATTATGTGCGTCGATGATCCGTTTGACGAAATTAAGTCCCAGGCCAAATCCTTTAACATTGTGGATATCACCAGTAGGTACGCGATAAAACTTCTTAAAGATGCTTTTCAAATATTTTTTTTCAATGCCTACGCCATTGTCTTTTACAGATATAAAGAACTCATCCTCAGCGTTGCCCGTTTCCACGACGATCCGGGGTTCGACAGAGTATTTCAGGGCGTTTTCCAGCAGATTGACCACCGCCAGCTCCAGGTGGGCTCTATCAGCATGTATCTCGCCTTTGCTCTCTTCCATTTTCAGCTCGATCTTTGCTCTTTTTTCTTCTATCAGCGGCTGTACCTTGCTGAGAGCCTGTTCGATCAGCTGGTTGGCGTCGATATGCTCCTTTTTTAAAGGGAGGGTCTTGGATTCCGAAGAGGCTGCCTTCAAAAGCCGTTCCACCTGGCTCTGTAGGTGTTCCGTCTGATTTCGTATAATAGCGACATAACGCTCGAGCCTGTCCGGCTGATGGAGGATATTGTCCTGGGCCAGGACGCCCGAGGCGATTTTCATGACCGCCAGCGGGGTCTTGAACTCGTGGGTGAAGTTGTTGACAAAATCCTTTTGTATCTCTGCCAGGAACTTCTGCCGGTAGAAATAAAAAAGGCTGACCGCCAGCCCGATGAGGGCGATGAAGAGGACCGCACTGCTGATGATCCAAAAATCCATCTGTTCCAGGATATATTCATGGCGGTGGGGGAAATAAAGCAGGATATAGTCATAGTCATCCGCCAGCACCGGCAGGTCCTTTAAAGTTACCTTGGAGGCCACATACCGCGAAGCAGGGGAGGGGAGGAACTCTTCGTATACGAACTTTTTGTCCGCATAGCTATAGGCGCCCAGCTTACAGTCCGTCAGGACGCCAAAATCCGCAAATTCATCCTGGAGGTAGAATGCCAGGGAATCCTTGGGCGGGATCGTATCCGCCTTGACAATAAAGTAATTATTTCCCGGGTTCTTGATCAGCTGTTGCAGACTAATGCCGGGGGCATCGTTCATTTCCAGATCCTCGAAAAGGCCGCGTACGCTCTTTACCACGTTGATATTGAACTGGCGCTGTTCGTAAGAATAGACCATATTCAGCCAATAAAGCTGGACCGTAATGATGATGGCGGCCAGTAGAGTGGCTGACAGAACGATCCATTTTAAGGTAGATGAACGCATGGATGCAAAATTGCTACGCTTTGTTCTTACTAATTTAGGAAAATGGTTAAGTACTAGTTAAGAACGCGGAAAATATTTCGCATCTTTCTAATACACAATCAATTGTTAATACGTGGTTAATGAATGGCCGCCCCGTCCACGGAATCCGGATTTTTTTTGGCAGCGCTGTTGCATTTAAATAAATTCATATAGAAAACGTTGAAGTACCAAAGCGAACCACGGGTTCGCTGGCTGTGGCCGAGCCCAGCGAAGGCCATGAACGAGAAGGAGCGTGTCGAAGCAGCTCCGCCCGAAGTTCCCATCATAAACCGTGCTCCGGGGATGGGTACTTTTCGGACTAAACCAGCCCCGGAGCACACAAAACTCCTTTAAAATGAAAAAGCTATTGCTTATTGCCAGCCTATTGATGACACTCACCGGCATGACTTTTGCCCAGACGAAGAAGCCTAAAGCAGACAGCGCTGCGAAGAAGCCCGCTATGACCGCTGCGGCCAAGCCGGCCAAGCCCGCAACTACGGCTGCTGGTCCAACGAAGAAGGATGGCACAGCCGACATGCGCTTTAAGGCTAACAAGGACGCTGCTGCCGCAAAGCCCGCTACTACCCACGTGAAGAAGGATGGTACGCCGGACAAGCGGTACAAGGAGAACAAGCCGGCGACTACGCCTAAAAAGAGCTAAACTGCTTCTTTACCATAAAAAAACAGATCAAACATGAAAAAGTTCCTTATGTCTGTCATGGTCCTCGTGGCTATGACAGGAGTAGCGATGGCCCAGACGCATAAACCCGTCCATCATAAGAAAGTGGTCCATCACCGCCATCATCACCATCACGCAGTGCATCACAAAACACACTAAAATAAAAAAGCGCCATACGGCGCTTTTTTTATGTTTAAGCTTTTGACGCTGTCTAAGCCTTGACCTTGGCTTTTTCAGCCACCGGCGCCTGCTCTTTACCAAGGGGCTTGCCTTTGGCAAAATCCACCAGGAAGGGAGCCGCTACGAAGATAGAGGAATAAGTACCCGTGATCACACCAATGAGCATCGCAAATGCGAAACCACGTGTTACTTCACCGCCCACGAGGAAGAGAATGAGGATGGTGAGGAACACCGTCAGCGAGGTCATGATCGTACGGCTCAACGTCTCGTTGATAGCTTTATTGATGATGGCTGCATTGCTGGCGCCCTTAAGGAGACGGCTGTCCTCACGGATACGGTCGAATACGATGACCGTGTCATTCATGGAGAAACCAACCACCGTCAACACCGCCGCGATAAAATGCTGGTCTATTTCCAGGGGGAAGGGCACATACTCATGGAGGAACGAGAACACCGCCAGCGTAACAAATACGTCGTGCAGCAGGGCGATGATCGTACCCAGCGAGTAACGCCAGTCGCGGAATCGTATAAAGATATACACGAAGATGATGATGATAGCAAAGACCACGGCCTTGATGGCGCCGGTCTTCAGGTCATCGGAAATGGTCGGCAGCACCTTCTTGCTTCCTTGTTGGAACCTGGAGGTAAGGAATTCTGCATTGGTAGTGCCCTGGGGCAGCAAAGGCGCCAGGCCGCTGTATAATTTATTAAGTACGACTGAATCCGCCTTACTGACCGTGTCCTGGATCAGGTAGTCCGTGGTGATCTCCAGCTGCGCGTTGGTCGCATAGGTCTTGATCTCCAGGGACGCGTCCGGCATTACTTTCTTCAATGCATCGCGTGCCTCTGTATATGTCACGGGCTTGTGGAAGTCGATGACATAGCTGCGTCCCCCTCTGAACTCAACACCTTCCCTGAATCCATGGAAGAAAGAGCCCACACCCAGTATCAACACCACGACGGAGATGACATAGGCCACTTTCCGGTATTCGATGAATTTGAAAGAGGCGTGTTTGAAGATGCGGCGGGAGATGGGAGTGAAATATTTAAAGTGACGGTTCTTATTGGTATAGAAATCCGTGATCAGTCTGGATACCAGGATACCGCAGAAGAGGGACAGCAGGATACCCAGGATCTGGGTGGTGGCAAAACCCAATACCGGGCCCAATCCGAAATAGAAAAGGATCAGGGCCGTGAGCAGGGTAGTGACGTGGGCATCCAGCACGGGCGCCAGCGATCTCCTGTAACCGTCGCTGACAGCCAGCGGGTAGCTTTTACCCCTGGTCAGCTCTTCCTTGATACGCTCGAATATGATTACGTTGGTGTCTACCGCCATACCGATGGTAAGTACCAGACCCGCGATACCCGGCGCTGTCAGAGTGGCATGCAGGGCGCTCAGTACACCGATGGTAAAGAGCAGGTTTAATATCAATGCGATATTGGCAACCCAGCCGGCGGTGTTGTAATAGACCAGCATCAGGGTGAAGATCACCAGGAAGGAGATGATGAACGCCATCATACCACCGTGTACAGCTTCCTGACCAATGGTAGGTCCTACCACCTGCTCGGATACGATCTTGGCAGGAGCGTCCAGCTTCCCGGATTTGAGGATATTGGCAAGGTCCTGTGCATCCTGTACGCTGTGGGTGTTGTTACGACCCATGGTGATCTTGGAAGTGCCCTGTGTGATCGGCTCGTTCACATACGGGGCGGAATATACGATGTCGTCCAGTACGATGGCGATGGGCTTCCCTGTATTCTTCGTCGTCATGTCGGCCCAGGCCTTCGTGCCTTGCTTGTTCATGGTCATATCCACGATAACCTCGCTGGTCATGGGATCGAAATCCTGTCTGGCATCCTCGATGGCGCTACCTTCGACACGCGCCTTGTCCGAACCGGGCAGCGTCTTGATGGCATATAAGTCCACATAATTGGCAACCTTGCCATCATCGTCCACTTCCGGCTTGCCATAAACGAATTTCAGGTCCTGGGGGAAGGCGTTGCGGGCAATGGGATTGCTCAGCCAGCGGTTGACCGTTGCCGTATCCTTCAACAACACCTGGGCCAGGAAGGGCTGGTAGCGGGCCTGTCCCGTTTTAGGGTCCTGCGACCCCTGTGCAAAATGGATCAGCTTTTGGTTCAACAGCGGGTGGGCATTGGGCCCGGTAGAAGTATCTTTTTTATCTGTCGTGTCGTTGGCAGAAGTGGTTGAATCATGCCGGACGGCGGCTGTGTCCGCTTTTACGCCGTTGAGATAATCTTCCAGCGATTTATCAGCAGTTGTAAAGGAAGTGGCCAGTTCGCCAATGTTGTATACCTCCCAAAATTGAAGGTTGGCGGTGGACTGGAGATATTTACGAATCCTCTCCGGATCGGTGGCGCCCGCCAGTTCTACTGCGATGACGCCTCTTTGCTGATCCAGGCTGATGCTGGGCTGGGCAACCCCGAACTGGTCGATACGGGTTTGCAATACCTTAAAGGTCTGCGTCATGGCAGCATTTGCCATATCATGCAGATAGCTTACAACGGATTCATCCGAAGCATCGAACTTGAGCTTATTGCGATTGGCATTGGCGAATAAGGGAGCCAGCTTGCCAGAGGGATTGACTTCTTTATAAGATTGAGCAAACAGGTCGACCAGGTTGCTGGAGCTGGAGACCTTCTTTTGAATGGCAAGATTGATCGCTTTCAGCAGCTGTTGATCACGGGGATTGTTGGAAAGGTTCTTTATCAATCCATCCAGCGCTACATCCAATGTCACACTCATACCGCCCTGAAGATCGAGACCCAGCAGGAGCTCGCTTTCTTTTGATTTCTGATAGGTAGTGCCCCACCAGGTGATCTTGGTTTCCTTCGTGCTATCCAGCAGCTCGCGTTTGCGTTGACTGAACAGCTGATCCAATGTATCCTGGTATAATGCTCTTGCCTCTTTTTGGCCCTTCTCGGGATATTTCTGTTCGGCAGACTGCGGATAAACCCGGTGAACATAGCTCTTTGCTTTGGCTTCCATTGCCGACTCGTGCTTGTTGACAAACCAGGTGAAGGATAATTGGTACAGTGAAATGATGATCAATAAAGCAGCAAAAATACTTACCAGTGCTCTCATTGGAAGTTTCGTTTGTTTTTTTAGGAATCGCAAATATAGGTTTTAGTTTGGTTTGCGCCGGATGTCTTTTGCGAAATTTAGCCCTAAAACCCTTTACGGGTACCAATTCTGTTAGTAGAATGGCAAAAATGACCTCCCGGGCAGGCGGAGCGGACCACAGGGCCGCTGGCCGGAGGCCCATCATTAGTGGTGCCCCGGAAGGTGGATAATTTTAAAGGAAACCATCTTTCGGGGTTCATTTTATGGAAATTATTTACCGCGGAACTGATGGCTTATGGTTACCTTTGCGCCGCAATTCTGTGTAATATATCTATATAAACTATGCAATTATCATCCATTCTTTCCCGGTTTGCCGAACCGGAAACCTTGAAAATGGCCAAGCTGGGCCGCGAATTAAGAGCGAAAGGCATCGACGTTATTGACCTGAGCCTGGGAGAGCCCGATTTTGACACTCCGACACATATAAAGGACGCCGCGAAGAAGGCCATCGATGATAACTGGAGCCATTATACACCCGTATCGGGCTACCTGGACCTGCGTGAGGCCGTTTGCACCAAGTTCAAAAGAGATAACAATCTGGATTACAAGCCCGAGAACATAGTCGTTAGCACGGGCGCCAAGCAGTCCCTGGCCAATGTGATTTTGGCCCTCGTAGATGATGGCGACGAGGTGATCATTCCTACCCCTTACTGGGTGACCTATTCCGAGCTGGTAAAGATCGCACGAGGCAAGGTAGTGGAAGTACATACATCCGGCGATACCTTTAAGATCACACCCGCACAGCTGGAGGCTGCTATTACCCCGAAGACCAAGGCATTCCTCTTCTCCTCGCCCTGTAACCCCTCCGGGGCCGTATACAGCAAGGCCGAGCTGGAAGCGCTGGCCGCCGTCTTCCGCAAACACCCCAGTGTCGTTATTCTTTCAGATGAGATCTACGAATACATCAATTTCACCGGCAGGCACGAGAGCATTGCCCAATTCAGCGATCTGAAGGACCGCATCGTGATCATCAACGGTCTTAGCAAGGGCTTTGCCATGACGGGATGGCGTCTTGGCTATACCGCCTCCAATGTTGAAATTGCAAAGGCCTGTGAAAAGCTGCAGGGACAATTCACCAGCGGTACCAATTCCATTGCCCAGAAGTCCGCTGTCGTAGCATTGACCGCCGACCTTACACCCAGCATGGATATGGTAAAGGAATTTACCGATCGCAGAAAGAAGACCCTCGAACTCGTAAAAGCTATCCCCGGACTGAAATGTTTTGAGCCGCAGGGAGCATTCTATATTTTCCCGGATGTATCCGCCTATTATGGCAAGTCCGACGGTACGACCACTATTACAAATTCTGCCGACTTCAGCATGTACCTGCTGAATACCGCGCACGTCTCTTCTGTAATGGGAGATGCATTTGGCGAGCCCGCCTGCGTACGGTTCTCTTTTGCCAACAGCATGGGGAATATCGAGAAAGCATGGGCCAGGATCAAGGACGCGCTGGCAAAGCTGAAATAAAAATAAGTTATTGAGCCGCTGCTGCCCGTTGCAGCAGCTGTTCGTGAAGGGACAGCACCTGAGGTATCACCGGGTGCTGTTCGTCATTATAGATCACTGCATCGCACAGCCTCATTTTAATGTCCTCATCGATCTGGTTCTTCATACGCTGAAGGACCTCTTCCCGGGTGAGCTTGTCGCGTTGGAGGACGCGATGCATTCGAAGGGTATGAGGGGCGTATACTCCGATGACAAAGTCGAGATGTCTTACCGAATCGCTCTCAAAGATCAGAGCCGCCTCACGGATGGCATAGGGCGTGCGGCCGGCCTGTTGTTCCATCCATCTCTCCCCGGCTGCAATGGTGGCAGGATGGACCAGGGAGTTCAATAAAGCCAGCTTTTCCCTGTTGGTAAATACCTGCGCTGCCAGGTAGGGGCGATTGAGCTGCTCACCTGTGTAGGCTTCTTCCCCAAAATGATGGATGATCTGCTGCCGGAGCGCCGGGTCTTCGGTCATGACCCTTTTCGCTTCCCTGTCGGCGTAGGCTACGGGGATACCAAGCACCTCGAAGACGCCCGCTACCGTGCTTTTACCCGACCCGATGCCGCCTGTTAATCCGACCCTTAGCATATATTGAATGTAAAAGCCCCGCGGGAGCGGGGCCGTTATTATTTTTTATCAGCTGTTGCTGCAGGCTTGTTCAGATTCTGTGTCCATTCTATGGAAATGGCGCTTCTCTCGATCTTCAGATAGCTACCGGGGCTGGTCTCGATCAGAAGGGTGGAGTCGTCATTTACCTTATTCACCGTGCCGTGAATCCCGGCGATGGTCACGATCTTGTCGCCTTTCTGCAGCTCCTCCTGGAATTTCTTGGCCAGCTTGGCTTTCTTCTGTTGCGGGCGTATCATAAAGAAGTAGAACACCAGGATCATACCTCCTAATAAGAACAGGGTGGAGGTGCCGCCGGCTCCCGCCCCGGGAGCCTGTAATAAAACCACTAATTGAGTCATTGTGTATTGATGTTTGTTTGAATAATCAGATCCTTACGAAGCTTTTTTCTCTACCTCTACCACAAATTGCAAGGGGTGGGGCGCTTCCTTCATATTGGCAAAAACATTAAGCGTCTTGTGATTGATACCGACATGACCCTGGCTGTTGAAGGTGGCCTTGATCTGTCCTTCTGCACCCGGAGCAATGGGCTCATTGGGCTGCTCGGCTACGGTGCAGCCGCAGCTCGGCTGTACTCTTTCGATGACCAGCGGTTTGCCTCCCGTATTGCGGAAACGGAAAGACACTTCCAGCTTTAAACCCTCTTGTATCTTGCCGAAATCCTTGGTGGAATCCAGCCATTCCACCGTCGTGAACTGCGTGGAGTCCCTGGTGGCGGCAGCGGCAGCTGTCGCAGGCTTCTTGTCATTGCTCTGGCAGCTCATCATCAGGATAGCAGCTAATAAAACGCTGGTTATTCGACGCATGGGTAATTTTTTTGCAAACCTAAGGGTTTGCCTTGAAATTGATCTTATGCATTTTTTCGTCCCTGACAAGGTCCTTATGGATATTGTCCAGGATGCCATTGACAAACTGACCGCTTTGAGGAGTGCTATAATCCTTGGCCAGATCGATGTATTCATTGATGGTGACCTTAGGGGGGATCGTCTCGAAGTAAAGGAACTCGGAAACCCCCATTTGCATCAGGATCATATCCAGGGTGGCGATCCGCTCGGGGTCCCAGTTCTTCAGCTTGGGTTTGATAAGGTCCATCAGCACATCCTTTTTATCTATCACCGTCTGAAGCAGTCCCTTGGCAAACTCCCATTTTTCCTTGCTGATGATCTCCTGGAAATTGAGCGACTGGGGTTTGTTGATATAGCCCATTACCAGCTGGCAGACCATTTCACCATCGTCATCCCAATTCGTGAACAGCTCTTCGACATGGGGTTCGAACAGGGTATTGGGCAGCATCAGACTGGTAAAAATAAATTCCAGGATGCCTTTTTCGCTCTTTTTCTCTCTTCCCGCCTCGCTGATATATTTTTTGTACTCCTCTGTAGCTACCAGCTCCTGGTAAAGACGCTTGATCAGCTCCTTATTGTCCTGCAAATGGGGCTTGTCCACACCCACCGCCTTTTGCCAGCTGGCATCCTCCAGTATTTTCCAAAGATATTCGTTGCCTGCCAGCTTTATATTGACATTGAGGTCTTCATGGTTCGGGAGATGTTTGGAAGACCTGACCCGGCTGTCCGTCTCTGCATACCGGGCCACTTCCGTGACAAAATATATAAGATAGATAAGTAGCTGTCTTGTCTGGTCAAAATGCTTCTGTAAGATCCGTACGTGTTCGCCCGGTTTGACGGTCTGCTCCTGTGCTTCCAGGGTATACAATGTCTGCATCACCTTTACCCTGATATTTCTTCTGCTGATCATTATAATAAGAACTTTGTTAGCGGCTGCAAATATACGGATTTACCGGGCTCGTCAATTCCGCATAAATGGAAAGGTGGACATCGATGAACCTGTCAAATCAGCTTATCGGACAGGTGGGAGCGGTGTCTATCCCGTTAAAGGACAGATAGTTTAGATGTAATTTGCCTTTCTGGCAGTCATTTTTAAGGCTCCGCCCCCGGCGGGGCTTTTATTGTGAAAAAATGACAGCGCTTTAGGGTTTGGTACAAAATTCGCCTAACTTCGCCGTCCGAACTTTCATCGGATACATCTCAAAAAAACCAATAAAATAAGACGACTATGGGCAAAAAGTTAAACGTTACCCCGCTTGCTGATAGGGTAATAGTGAAGCCAGCTCCCGCTGAAGAAAAAACTGCCGGTGGCATTATCATTCCCGACACAGCCAAGGAAAAACCGCAGCGCGGTACGGTTGTAGCCGCAGGTCCTGGCAAAAAAGACGAGCCGGTGACAGTGAAGATCGGTGATACCGTTCTGTATGGCAAATATGCCGGCACGGAGATCCAAATCGAAGGCGACGATTTCCTTATCATGAGGGAGTCAGACATTCTTGCTATTGTTTAATTTACATATCAATCATAAACGGACCAAAGGTCCGTCGGCCGAAGGCCAATCATTAGCGCATTGTGGGAGATGCGCCAAATTTCAGACAGCGTATCTCCCGCACATTAATAAACATCCTCTCTGAAAAGAGAGATCAATCAAAATAATTATGGCAAAACAACTTTTCTTCGATATCGAAGCCCGCAACAAGATGAAGAAGGGCGTTGATACCCTGGCAAATGCTGTTAAGGTTACCTTAGGTCCCAAAGGACGTAATGTAGTGCTGGAAAAGAAATTTGGCGCTCCTTCGGTAACGAAGGACGGTGTCACTGTAGCAAAAGAAATTGAGCTGGAAGACCCCATCGAGAACATGGGCGCCCAGATGGTGAAGGAAGTCGCTTCCAAGACAGCAGACATCGCCGGTGACGGTACCACAACCGCTACGGTGCTGGCACAAGCCATCATCAGCGAAGGTCTGAAGAACGTAGCAGCAGGCGCCAATCCCATGGACCTGAAGCGCGGTATCGAAAAGGCTGTAGAAAAAGTAGTCGCTAATCTCAGCAGCCAATCCCAGACCATCGGCAACGACAAGAACAAGATCGAGCAGGTAGCAGCCATCTCTGCCAACAACGACAACGCCATCGGAAAGCTCATCGCACAGGCTTTTGGCAAAGTAGGCAAGGAAGGTGTTATCACTGTAGAAGAAGCAAAAGGCACCGACACTACCGTTGACGTAGTAGAAGGTATGCAATTCGATAGGGGATATCTCTCCGCTTATTTCGTTACCAACAGCGAAAAGATGGAAGCCGAGCTCCAGAATCCCTATATTCTCATCTATGACAAAAAGATCTCCGCGATGAAGGATATCCTTCATATCCTGGAGAAAGTAGCTCAGAGCGGCCGTCCCCTGCTGATCATCGCAGAAGACCTGGAAGGCGAAGCGCTGGCTACCCTCGTAGTAAACAAGCTGCGCGGTACGATCAAAGTTGCTGCTGTTAAGGCTCCTGGCTTTGGCGACCGTCGTAAGGAAATGCTCCAGGATATCGCTATCCTCACAAAGGGTATCGTTATCAGCGAAGAGCAGGGTTACAAGCTGGAAGGCGCCGACCTGAGCTATCTGGGCACCGCTGCCAGCGTAACCATCGACAAAGACAACACTACTGTCGTTGGCGGCAAGGGCAAGAAGGAAGATATCCTCGCCCGTGTGAACCAGATCAAGGCTCAGATCGAGACCACTACTTCCGACTACGACAAGGAAAAATTACAGGAACGCCTGGCAAAGCTCAGCGGCGGTGTTGCAGTTCTCTATGTAGGCGCTGCCACCGAAGTTGAAATGAAGGAAAAGAAAGATCGCGTTGACGACGCCCTGCATGCTACCCGCGCTGCAGTTGAAGAAGGCATCGTTCCCGGCGGTGGTGTAGCGTATATCCGCGCCATCGAGTCCCTGGAAAAGCTGAAAGGCTCCAACGAAGACGAGACCACCGGTATCGCTATCGTAAAACGCGCCATCGAAGAGCCCCTGCGCCAGATCGTGGCTAACAGCGGCATCGAAGGCAGCATCGTAGTACAGAAAGTGAAAGAAGGCAAAGCCGACTTTGGCTTCAATGCCCGCACCGAAGTATTCGAGAACCTGCTGAAGGCTGGTGTTATCGATCCTACCAAGGTGACCCGTATCGCACTGGAAAATGCAGCTTCTATCGCCGGCATGGTATTGACCACCGAGTGTGTCATCGCCGACAAGCCCAAGAAAGAAGAAGGGCATGCTCATCCGGGCGGCGCTCCTGGTATGGGTGGAATGGATTATTAATCAATTCGTTTCGAATATTGAAAAGGCCTGGCGGATGCCAGGCCTTTTTGCTGTCCGGCCATCTGGCCATCCGTGCCCGGCTTTGTTACGTATATAATATATGCCCCCCCTTACGAAAATAACGATGGTCGTATGCCTGATTGTCGGAGCTGCCTGTGTAAAGCACAATGCAAACCCCGCGCAAGCCACGCCTCCTTTGCAGGATACGGCGCCTCATCCCGCAGGGGACGCCTTGAAATATCTGGCTCTAGGAGACAGCTATACCATCGGACAGTCCGTCAGCGACTACGATCGTTATCCAGCGCAGGTCGTA
>Ga0268264_10002751_pt1 | contig 15360 bp, 10 predicted proteins | sample KBSSwiS32_FD_190357 | JGI IMG/M metagenome (GOLD analysis project Ga0268264, IMG submission 190357) | Switchgrass rhizosphere microbial communities from Kellogg Biological Station, Michigan, USA - KBS Switchgrass S3-2 (SPAdes) (version 2) | ecosystem: Host-associated > Plants > Roots >...
GGATCTGGCCCGGCTGCATCTTCTCGGGATATCGATCGTCCGCGGCGTCCGGCAGGTCGGGCATCGATCGGACGAGAAAGTCGAGTTTCCCCGTTTCCGGCGCGGTTGAGACGAGGATCGAGCCCGGGCGCGTAAACGACATCGACGGCCAGATGATCAGTCGGTCGCCATCCGACGCCACGGCGGGCGCGACAATCCCGCCGAACGGCCACATGCTCGGCTTGATGAAGGCCCAGTGGATGAGGTCGGTCGAGCGCCAGTAGCCGTCGGCCAATGTCTCGAAGAGGTAATAAGCGTCCTTGTGCCGCACGACAGCCGGATCTGCCCCGGTTCGGTAGCTGATGCCGTCGTTCTGTTGTTCCCAATTGTAGCGATAATCGATGTCGAGCGGGTTGATGTAGGTCCGCTGCTGGGCGGCCGCGACGCCGTTCGAGGCCCATGCGATCATGCCGAACGCGATGCTTGCCCGCATTGCTAATACCCCTGAACGAAGATGTTCGCGGTGAGCCGGCCCTCGCGCGGGTCCGCGCTGAAGTTCGCGCGTTCCGGGATGATCCCGGAGTGAAGCAGGCTGCCCTGATAGATGATCAGCCGGTCAGGCACGGCGTCGACGGCCCCGATCTGCTCGAAGAAGTCGTTCGAACCGGTGATGTAGCCTGAACCGGCCGGAAGCCGAACCGCCTCGCTCTCGGCGGTACGCACGAACTGGTCGACATTCGCCTCGGTGATCACCTCAATACCCGTCGAGCGCTGCCGGTAAAAGGCGGTGCCGGATCCTGGCGGCACGCGCAGATAATGCAGCAGCGCGTAATATTTCGGGTCGGTCGTATCGAAGTGCGGAATGCGCTGCATCCGCCGCAGCTGCTCGGGTTGCACAGTCACCATTGAAAAACTGCCGCGAAGTAGATCGAACCCTTCAACGTCAAAAGCGCCCGCGATGAATTGCGCCGCGTCTTCGCAGGTCGCCATGAGATATGACCAAGCTTCCGTGTCCGGTTCTTCTATCCGTCGCCGGACTCCCGGGTAATATTCGTCTGTCACGTCAGGAAAAGGCGCGAGGGCGTCGGCGAGCGCTGCGATCCGCTCCGAGTCACCGCTAAAGTCATCGATCACCACGACCGGACTTTGGGTGGTGCCGAAGCGGCGAAGTTCAGGTCTCACGCGCCCTTCCCAAACAAAATGAGGGGGACGTCTCCGTCCCCCTCGCCGAGCAATCCATAAGCGTCAGAACTTGTATTTGATACCAGCCTGGAATTGCCGCTGGTCGTTGGCGAGCGTGAAGCTGTCCGTCCGCCGCGCCGGGCTGCCGCCACCGGCATCCCACGAGGTATAGTTGCGGTTCACCCAGTTGAAGACGTTGAACACCTCGAAATCGACCGTGACCTCGTGGCCCCACGGCGTCTTGAAGGCCTTGGCTACGCGCAGGTCGAGCCGCTTATAGCCGATCGACTGCTTGGGATAGAATACGCCGCCGAGGTTGCCGTAGCAGCACGCACCATCAGGCGCGGCCGGGCCGCCGTTCCACGGCGCGGCGATGTTGCCGAACGCGGGTCCACGGCGGAGCGTCAGTTCGCCCGAAGCGATGATGCCGAAGGGCGCACGATAGACGCCGGACGTGACCCAGCTCCACTTGGGGACGCCGTTGACTTTGGTCGTGCCATACACGCCGAACCCGGTGCCGTTGTAGAATTCGTCGCTGTTCAGTTCCTGCGAAACGTTCGTTTTCGCCCGCTGGTAGGTGAACGCCGTCGTGAAGCCCCAGCGGGTCGAATCCGTGAACGGCTTTTCGAGCTGCAGGTAGATCGCGTTGTAATTCGCCTTACCGTTATCGAGACCGCGGTTGAGCTTGCCGGAGAAGCCCGGAAGCACACCGTTCTGCGCGGCGCAGATACCAGTCGGAACGGCTGAGCCGTCAGCGTTGGTCAGGCCGCCTGGAATGTTGTCCTGGATCCACGCATCGCCGCCGTCCGTGCATCCGGTCACGACGCCGCCACTGACATAATTCCCGTTGATGTCCGTGACGATCGGCGTCCGTGTTACGAACCGCGTGTACCAGCCATTCTCGTAGAAGTTCGCGCGGGCGAACATGAACAGGTTGCGCGAGCGAATGTGCGAGAAGGTCACCGTCGCTGTGATGTCGCCGAAGCGCTTGCGCACGCCGATGTCGAACTGGTCGGAATACGGCGGCTTGATCTTGTTCGGCAGAACCCAAACGGCACCGCCAACATTCTGCGACGCCGCCAATGCTCGCAATCCCTCCGGGTCATTTAGGTAGGCGGGATCCCACGTCGCGCAATTCGCGACGCTGGAACCGTTGCCGCCGACTTGCGGGCCTCCCGGCGGGCAGAAGGTAACTGGCGTGATGTAATTGGAATTGGTGATCTTTTCGATCGCACCCTCGATGAACAGGCTGCGGTCGTAATATCGGCCGGCACCGCCGAAGATGACGAGATCGCGATCACCATGAACGTCGTACGAGATGCCCAGGCGCGGTTGGAATTCTTTCGAATAAGCCGGTCGGTTGCGGCCGTTGGAAATATAATCTTCGGGGTCGATACCGCGCGCCGCCCAGCCGGCGTAATTGCGCAGCGCATCGGCGACCGCCGTTGGCGTGGTGTAGTCATTGTTGTTGGCGTTGGTTTCGTAATCCCAGCGAAGCCCCGCGTTGATCGTCCAGTGATCGTCGGGCTTCCATTCATCCTGAACGTACAAACCGAGCTGAACGTCATTCGCCGTGAGCGTCGGGTTGGCGCCAGTCGCGATCAGCGCCGCTTCGGGTTGCTCGACCGTTTCGTCGAACGTGCCCGTCGGACCAGGATTGAAGTAGAAGAGGCTGGGATTGGTGAAGTTGAAGACCTTGCGATTCAATTCGATGAAGTTGAGCTGGCCACCGAACTTCAGCGTATGCTTGCCCATCCGGAGCGTGGCGTCATCACGGAACAGGACGCCTTGCTGCTTGTCGCCCTGGGTGAAGAAGTGCGAGCCGAGGTAGGCAAATCCGCCGTTGATTCCGAAGTCGACGATGCCATTCGTCTGCCCGGGCGCGAACATCCAGTTGCTGCACCCCGGGGCATCGCTGCACGGGGTGTTGGTGACAACATACTGGTTGCCTTCCGTATTCGCCGGCGTGGATTGAGTGGCCCGGTCATAAGCCGCGTTGAACAGGTTCAGGAAATTGCCGGAGCTGTGCCGCCACTGGACCTGCAGGCGCGTCTGATGGGTCAGGATCGTGCGGCCGTGGCTGAGGCTCGCCACGTCGTCGACGTCGTTAAGATTGTTCTCGCGCCGTACGTAGGCCATCAGGTTGATGGTCTCGGTCGGGCTCGGCGTAAACGTCAGCTTGCCGAAATACAGCCCTTGCTTGAAGTCGTAATTGCGCGGGACGCCGACGATCTGGTCGACGACGTTCGTCGGGAAGATCGGTGCGCCGCCCGGGCCCGTCGCCAGCCTGCCTGTGCCACCGGGCAGCTTCTCGATCGTGCCTTCGCCAGCAATGTAAAATGACACTTTGCCGGGAATGATCGGACCGCCCAGTTCACCGCCGAACTGCTTGCGGTCATAGTCTGACTTCGCGCACTTCTTGATCGGGTCGAACGGTCCCGTGGTGCAGAATGGCTTGGTGATGAATGCCTTCGGCTGCCATTCGAGGAACGCCGAGCCGTGGAACTTGTCGCCGCCGGTCTTGGTGATCGCCGTGAGCAGCGCCGAGCCGGCCTGGCCGGTTTCCGCGCCGAAATTCTGCGTCTGGATCTGATATTCCTGAATCGCGATCTGCGGGAACGGGTTACCGAGACCGAAATTCTGCCCGAACACACCGCCGTGGTTGATCGGGTTCTTAAAGCTCATCCCATCAAGCAGGACGTTGACGTTGCTGGCCGAAAGGGCACCGGCCTGGATTTGGGCCGTACCGCCGGCCGCAACCTGGACGCCCGGCGCGAGGTTGGCGAACGACAGGAAGTTGCGCTGATTTTGGGGCAGGTTTTCGATCTGAGCGGCGGTCACGTTGGTCGCGACCGTCTGCGCCTGGACCGGCTGGGCCCGGCGCCGGCCGGTAACGACGATGTTGCTGCCCCCGCCCGCTGGCGCGGCAGCCGTAGCGGCGACGAAATCGATCCGGACAGACTGACCAACCTGAAGGTCTGTCGACTGTGCCGTCTGACCTTCTGCCGTGACCGTATAGGTCGAAGGCCGGAGACCCAGGATGACGTAGTCACCGGCCTCGTTGGTCGTACCAACTGACCGCTGCCCCGTCGCCGTGTCCACCACAGTGATCCGCGTCCCGGCCTTGGCGCCGTCGACGTGACCTTCGATCGTGCCCAATTCGGATTGAGCATAAGCGGGCTGGGCAATGCACAGCGCAGCCACGACCGCGACGGTGGAAATTCCGGACGCAAGCCGGCTTTTGATGTTGATGTTGGTCACTGGGGCCCCTCTCCGTGACGACGTGTAACCGGTTACATTTGAATTTGCAGCAAATGACTCCGTCGTGACGAATGAAAGCCTTTCCAACGCTGCGTGTCAATCTGGTGTTCAGGATGGCTCGGTCGGTGTGACCGAAGCGCCACGCCCATTCTAGTGAATGATCCGCTCGTAGCGCAGCGCGAAGTTGACGCTGGGCTGCGCGGCCGCGGCCTGCGCCTCGCTGCTCGGCGGCAACCGCGAAACAAACGCTCCGTGGTCCGGCAATTGCTTCGCAGTCTCCGCAATCACTTCTTCGAGATCGCCGAGGAACAGCGCCAATTCGTCGTCGGAGACAAATTCGGTCACCGGGTCCGCCTTCATCTGAAACCCCTGCCCGAGCAGCACTTGAACCCAGCTTTCCTCGGCGAACAGTTCGGCCGCGCCGTGCTTGAAGAACCGCCCGGATGATCGGAAGAGTTCGAAGCGCTCGGTGAGGCTGTCGGGCACGTCCATCTCGCGCACATAGTCCCAGAACGGGTCCCCGCTCCGCCGCGTCACTTTATAGTGGGCGATGATGAAGTCGCGAACGTCTTCATATTCGAAGCGGGCCTGGCGATTATATTCCTCGATATCGGCGGGGTTGAACCCAACCGCTGGGAACATCGCGAGCAGCCGGTGAACGCCGGTCTGGATGAGATGGATGCTGGTTGATTCGAGCGGTTCCAGAAAGCCCGAGGACAGCCCGATCGCGATGACGTTCTTGTCCCACGACTTCAACCGGCGTCCCGGACGGAAACTGACCGGCCGGGGAGCGGCAAGCGCTTCGCCGTCGAGGTTGTCGAGCAGCGTCTCCGCGGCCTCGTCGTCACTCAGGAATTTGGACGAATAAACGTAGCCGTTGCCGATCCGGTGCTGCAGCGGGATGCGCCATTGCCAGCCGGCCTTCCGCGCGGTCGATCGCGTGTAGGGCGTGAGCGGCTCGACACTTGCGCAGGGGACCGCCTGCGCGCGATCGCACGGCAGCCATTGATTCCAGTCTTCGTAACCGACCCCGAGCGAGTCACCGATGAGCAGCGCTCGCATTCCGGAGCAATCGATGAAAAGGTCGCCGCCGACTTCTTCGCCGCTTTCCAGGCGAACGCTTTCGACAAATCCGCTCTCCGGATTGCGGATAACGTCGACGATCTTTCCCTCGACCCGCGTGACGCCCCGCGCCTCGCTCTCACTGCGCAGGAAGCGTGCCAGCAACGACGCATCAAAATGGTAGGCGAACTCCATATCGGCGAGCGGCAAGGCCGGGTTGCGCTTATCCGGATAGGCGAAGCGGTTGAGGTGGCACGCCACGCAATTCATCGAGTAATTGTCGAAATGCTTCACGCGGTCAGGCGTGCGCGCCTTCGCGGCCAGCCAGAGCTGGTGCGGATGCAGCCACAACATGTCGCGACCGATCTTGCCGAACCCGTGTGTATAGTTTTCGCCCGGCGCTCCCCAGTCGACGAACTGGATGCCCAGCTTGAAGGTCGCTTTGCTTTCGCTCATCATCTTCAACTCGTCGACGCCGGCGAGCGCGAGGAAATTGCGGATGTGCGGGATGGTCGCTTCACCAACCCCGATCGTTCCAATCTGTTCGGATTCGATCAGCCGAATTTCGACCTTGCTCAACCATTGCGACAGCACCGCAGCCGTCATCCAGCCGGCAGTCCCGCCGCCGACGATCGTAACTTTCCTGACTGGTTGATTAGGCGCCGCCACATCCGCTCCTGTCTCGCTGACGGCGCGGGTCATAGACAATCGGCGTTGTTATAAACAAGGAGCGTAGCCTTATTCGGCAGCGCCACTTCAGGAGGGTGGTGGAGCCGAGGGGGATCGAACCCCTGACCTTCGCAATGCCATTGCGACGCTCTCCCAGCTGAGCTACGGCCCCACGTTCTCGCGCGCCTTTAGGCGATGTTTTCCCGCCGGGAAACGGGAAAATATGCGCGATTTCCTAAAACTAGCTTTCGTCGTCCTCGCCGCCAGTTTCGACGCCAAGATCGTCGTCGCCGGTGTCGAGATCGACTTCCTCGTCGGCGCTGACTTCGGCGTCTTCGTCGACCGCGAGATCCTCCGCCGCCAATTCATCGTCCTCGGCCGGCTCCTTGGCCGCAACCGGGGCCGCGGCCTCGAATGCCATCGGCTGCTTCGACTTCAGTACCGCTTCCGGCATGAAGTCCGTGCCGCAATTGATGCAGTGGATCGGATCCTCGGTGCCGAGGTCGTAAAAGCGGGTCGAGCACTTGGGGCAAGTGCGCTTGGTGCCCCATTCGGGCTTCACCATGAGGGTTTTAACTCCAGTAAAATGTGTTCGTCGCGGGCCCAAAACACTTTCGGGCCCAGCGTTCGGCGGGGCGCCTTGCCATAGGGATATGGCGCTGTCAAAGCGCGGCAACAAGATGCCCGCCGACCTTCCCAACAGCAACAACCTCGTCATCGCGGTCGACGGCCCGGCTGCCAGCGGCAAGGGCACGATCGCCCGGGCGCTCGCCAGGCATTTCGATTTGCCGCACATGGATACCGGGCTGCTCTACCGCGCGGTAGCGCTCAACCTGTGGCGCTGGGGCGGTGATCCGGGCAACGAGTTCGAGGCGCTACGCGCGTGCGACGACCTCGGCTTCGACCCGAGTGATGCGGAACTGCGCAGCGAGCCGGTGTCGAAGATCGCCTCGCGCGTATCATCCTACCCGTCGGTGCGCGCCGCCCTGCTCGAGCGGCAGCAGGTTTTCGCGCGGCAAGCGGGCGGCGCCGTGCTCGACGGCCGCGACATCGGGACGGTGATCGCGCCGGACGCAGACGTGAAGCTGTTCGTCACCGCCACCGCCGATGTGCGCGCCCAGCGCCGCATGCGCGAGCTGATGGAGCGCGGCATGCCGGCCCATTACAATGACGTCCTGATCGACATCCGCGCCCGCGACGAGCGCGATTCCCAGCGCGACGCGGCGCCCTTGCGCCAGGCCGCCGACGCGATCCTGCTCGACACCAGCGAGCTCGACGCGGACCAGGCGATCGCCGAGGCCATCCGCCTCGTTACCGAGCGGCTCGCGGCAACAGGAACACCACATAGCCCCTGAAGTTGGGCTCGGCGCGCAAGCCATCGGGCTCGATCCAGCGGCCGTTTTCGACCAGCCCGACCTTGAACGGAATGGGGAAGCCCCGCATCCGCTCGAAATAGCGCTCGTAGCCCCAGATCGTGCTGCGGCCCTGGTAGGTCTGAATGACGACCTCGTCGACGATGCCCCTGAGCGCAAGCAGCGCCGCCGGATCGCCATTCGCGCTCCAGTCCATCAGGCCGGTGATCGACAGTTTATAGCGCGGCGGAAGGCTTCGGCGCAGGCCCGCCAGGAAGCGCGCATAGTCGTCGAGGTGCTTGGTCCGCGCGTCAAAGTCGACTTGGATGCCGGCAACGCGCGTCCCGGCGGCCGCCCAGCGGTCCGCCTTCGCGGCGATTGCTGCAGCCGCCTCGTCGGGCCAGTCGAGCGTGTCGGTGCGGACGACCAACCATAGCTCGGGACCACGGGCGGTTGGCGTACCGGCACGCAACGGGACGTAATGCCGGGCATCGTGGCGAATTTCGCCATCCAGGATGTAGACACTCTTCGCCCGGCCGAGCTCCGCCGGCGCGCTGACCCCGGCCCACAGCCAGAAGCTGTCGTAGTGGTCCGCGCGGACGCGGTCCGGGTCACCGCCACAACTCGCCAGCAGGACGGCGAGCAGCAGGCCGAGCAGCGCGCGCCTACCAATAATATTTGAGCTCCTTGGCCCACGGCGTGCCGGCATATTGCGCCTTCAGTCGGTCGTACCAGGACTTGCGAACCGGCTTGTCGACGTCCGCTCCGCCGCAGCTGTTGGATCCCGTGGGTTGGTAGCAGCGAACGGCGCGATTGAGCGCGAAGGCCTTGTCGTCGGCGGTTGCCGCGGGCGAGGCCAGGACCGCCTGATAGATTGTCATCCGGTTGATCGGCTGGCCGGCGAAACCGTTGCGCGAGCGGGTGACGATCTGCTGGAGCTTGGCATCATATTGGTCGTTCCACCCATCGAAGCCCTTCCGACGAATGAATTCGGCCAGGCACAGGCGCGGATGAACTGCGGTAGGATCCGCGGCCAGGCTGGCCGCCGTGGCGCGGACGTCCGGGCATGACCTCAGATCGCCGGAGCCGCCGGTGGCGAACACATTCAGCGGCGGCGGCGACAATTCAGTTCGGTACGTCGGTTCATAATCGGCAACGCTCCACCCGAACCCGTACCCTTCGTCCGGCTTGGGCTGCGGACGCGAGCCAACCGCGACCTGGTCCGCCAGAAATTCCCGGTACCGGCCATGGTGAAGCTCGTTGGCCAGAAGCAGGTACAAAGCGACATCGCGCTGCTGCTTCGTCATTCCACCCGTCGCTTGCTGGTGGAGCAACTCCGGGCCAGCGTCGTCCTCGATGACCTTCTGCCGGATCAGCGGGTGGAGGATCGGGCTGCCCGTCTCCAGCAGGCGGCCAACCGCACCGGCTTTCTGGTCATGCCGATAGAGTCCGAGCTCGACCGTCGCCCGCTGGTAAGGCTGGGTCGCGCCCGGCAGTAGCGAGAGCCAGAATCCGCGGGCATTGCGATCGCCGACCGCATCCAGCGCCAGCCCGCGCAGTATTTGCCGGCTGAACTGGACGTAGCCGAACCGCGCTTGGTGTGCGGCGTCGGGGATAGCCTGCAACACTTCGCGCGGCTGGTGGCGACCGTAATAAGCTTCCGCCGCAACCAGAAAACCGAACAGCGCCGGATCGGACTTGAACTGCGGCCGCTGCTGCTCGAGCGCGGCACGGTCGAGCGGCGACCCGAGGTAGTCGTAATTTCCTTCGTCCTGCCTGGGCCGCAGGCGCATCAGGTCGATCACCGCGAGCAAATTTGGGTCGCTGACCCCAGCGGCGTCGCCCGGCGGGATAATCCTGCGATCCGCCTCTTCGATGCTGGCGATGTCCGGCGCGCCGCCGGCGGGCGAGGCCGTCCGCAGCAACGCCGAATAGGCCATGCCAAGCTTCGCCTGGTCGCCGCGCAGCCAGGCAATGCGGCGCTCAAACCCGCGCGCCGACGCCGCGTAGCGCCCCTTGGGGAATGCGGTTAGATACGCCAGCCGGACATCGTCGGCCCGGCCAATCGCCGCCCGGTCGCGCTTCTCGGGCGGCGTTATGTTGCCCCACTCGTCGACAGTGCCCTTCATCGCCGCCGCCAGCACCGTGCGGAATCGCATGTAAGATGCGGTTTCAGTGACCCAGCCGGATGATCCGACGACAGCGGTGAACTGCTGTTCGGCCGCCGGGAGATTCTCGGCGTAGAACAGCCGGCTACCCTCGAGGTAATGACCGAACGCGCGGCCTTCCGGACTGCTGACGCTATCGAGCGCGAAGCGCATCTCTCCGGCTTTGTCACAGGCTTTGGCGAGTTCCGCTCGCGCCGTCGAAAGCACCGCCTTTTCCGCTGCAGGTATGCGCCGATTGCCGCTCAATGCGGCGTTAAACTCTTCGGCGCCGCTGCGGTTGGTATGGCAGAGCCCGAGATTGCCGCTGTCATATTCGAAATATTTGCTGTCGGGGCTCAGGCCAAAGGCCGCATCATGATCGTCGGCTCCGCCGGCGTCCGACACACCCGGCGGCGTCATCCGCTCGATCAGGACCTTGTAGGGAAAATCGAACGGCACGATGCCCTTCGCCATCGCCCTCGGATCGGCGACGATCGTGCTGTCGCGATCCGATAGCAGCAGGATGAAGTTCGACCGCGTGTCGTTGGCGGGGCTGAGCATGCCGCTGCTGACCCCGGCGTCCCACTGCGTTTCATAGCCGCCGTCGGCGCAGGACCACGCGATTCCACTCGTCCCGACAATCAGAACGGCGATCGACAACCATGCCGTGCTCTTCACGTAAATCTCCCCCGATCGCACCGGAGAGTTCCTCAAAGCAGCGCTGTTGTCGAGCGGCGGTTGCCGCAAATTTTCGCGAAGAACGGCCACTTTCCGCCACAGCTGTGCGGACGGCGGCAAGGCTAACCGTAGGATAATATAAACTTCTCTCTGGCATCCCTTGCGGTTGAATAACTGTGGGAAGTGGAAACACCGGGTGCGTCGGGCCAAGAATCAGGCTGTCAGTCTAGCGAGCAGCCACCTCATCACGACGTGCGCGACCGTCGCAGCATTGCTGCTGTTCGTCGGTCTCGGAAGCCGTATCCTGCCGCCGGCCTTCTTCGGCGGCCAGCTTCCCGACGCGGCGAGCGGCCTGAAGGTCGCCTTCATCCTCAACATCGCGATCATCCTGTTCGGCTGGCGCCGCTCCCGCGATCTGCGCAGCGTGCTCGACGCCTATGAAGAAGCTGAGCGGACGGCGCATCGCAACGCCAACACCGACCCCACCACCAGCCTTGCCAACCGCCGCGAGCTCATGCGCTCGCTCAGCGAAGCGTTGGCAGCGAAAGACGCCGGCGTTCTCCTGTTGCTCGACCTTGATCACTTCAAGCGCGTCAACGACCTCCACGGCCACCTCGCCGGCGATCAGTTGCTGCGCCACGTGGCGGACGCGTTGAAGAAGGCGGCGCCGAATGCCGCCTGTTGCGCGCGCATCGGCGGCGACGAATTCGCCATCCTCCTCCAGGGCGCGTCCGGAACCGCCGGCGAAGAGGTTGCCGAGGCGATCCTCAACCGCCTGACCACGCCGCTGATCGTTGGCGGCGCCCAGATCCAGGCATCGGCCTCGGTCGGCCTGGCCCAACTCGGCCGCTCGCAGAGCGAAGAGGATTTGCTCCGCCAAAGCGATGTCGCGCTCTATGCCGCCAAGGCCGCGGGCCGTAACGGCTTCGCCTGGTTCGACCGCGAGCTCGAGCTCGAGCTTTCCGCGCGGTTGAAGCTCGAGGAGGACATTCGCGCCGGCGTTCAGAACGGCGAGTTCGTGCCCTTCTTCCAGCCGTTGATCGACCTCGCCTCGCGTGAAATGGTCGGCTTCGAGGCTCTGGCGCGGTGGCGCTCGCCGACCCGCGGCTTCATGGAAGCCGAAGGGTTTATCGAGGCCGCCGAGCGATCGGGCCTCATCGGCCCGCTCACCATGAGTGTCATGGAACAGGCCATGCGCGAAGCGCGCGATTGGCCGGCGCACCTCAAGATTGCCGTCAATGTCTCGCCCGCCCAGTTCCGCGACCGGACTCTTGCCGAGCAAGTCATGAAGCTGCTCGCCAAGACCGGCTTCCCGGCGCACCGCCTGGAGGTCGAGATCACCGAGGCATCGCTGCTCGAAGACCGCGACCAGGTGCTGACAATCGTCCAGAGCCTGAAGAATGTCGGGATCAGCATCTCGCTCGACGACTTCGGCACCGGCTATGCATCGCTGGCGCAGGTCAACAGCCTGCCGATCGACCGGATCAAGATCGACAAGAGCTTCATCAGCACCATGGTGAAGAGCGAGCAGACCGCGGCGATCGTCAACACCATCGCCAGCCTCGGTCACACGCTCAGCGTTCCGATCACGGCCGAAGGCGTCGAGTCCGAACAGATCCGCGCCGAGTTGCGGCGCGTCGGCTGTTCGGAGGCACAGGGTTGGCTGTTTGGCCGCGCGGTGTCCGCCGATACTGTCCGCACATTCCTTGAGATGAAGCAGACCGACGGCGCTGAAGTTCCTCAGGAGCCGGGCTCGGAGGATGCGGCGGGCATCGCCCCGAATCTCAACCGGCGGACGCTGCGACGTTAGTTGCCGGTGCGGGCTGAGGCCTGCGCGACCAACACCGGTGCCGACGCAAAGACGGGCTTGCCGTCGATATTACCCGGCGGCGAATAGCGACAGATGAGATAGTCCCAGTCGGCAGCGAATATCGCGCAGCCGACCCGCGTCGTCGTCGGCCACACCATTTGTGTGTAGTGCGCGACATCTTCCCAGCGGCCTGTGTTGCTGACGGCCGGAAAGATTCCCGGCTGCATCATCTGTTTCTCGCGCGACCACAGGCCGACCATCTGTTCGGGGCTGAGCGTTCCATGCCACGCTTTGACGAGGTTTTCGCGCTGCCCGGGACGGCTCTCGCGCGGTGAATGAACGAGCTGGCCGAGGCGCGCCAGTGTCGGACCGTATGAGGCGGCCGAGGCGGCAAGATAGGGATCCCACGCCAGCGGCGAATGGCCGACCAGCGCCCGCTCGCGATTCTGGACCGCCAGCAGTCGTGCCGCCAGCATCCCGGTGGCGCCGGGCGAGTGCTGAATCAGCTCCTGCTGAGAAGCGACATCGGGCGTTGCCGGCGCCGGCAAGGGCGCCAGGCGGTCACCCGCGCGAGCGGAGCCCGCGAAGGCAAGCGACAGCAAGCCAATAGCGATGCCGACTCTGGTCATGCGCCGCATATTGCCGAGTCACGGCTAACAGCCGCTCAAGGTGCTTGGTTAACGCTTAGAACGCCTTCCCGACGGCGATCGTCAGGCGGAGCTTGTTGTCCGGGTGCGACTTGCGGATGTGCTGCCACAATAGGGGCTCCTGCCGACAGTCGGTCCCGGTCGGGACCTAGATCCCGCCGATCAGCGCAACATTGGCGCCGTGCGCATCGACTCGGGCATCGCCTTCCGGCTGGATCTCTTCGCCAAGATGATTACCCGTGACGTCTTGACGCCGCGCATCGTTCGTTGGGTCGGGACGAAGGCGCTCGAGCCCGGCCAGCCGATCCCGCGCTGAGGACAAAAGAAAAGCGGCGGCGCGGAAACCCGCACCGCCGCCTAACTTTAAGCGAAAGCGCCTTAGAGCGCGTTCGAAACGTTATTGAACGTCGTGCCGAGCTTGTTCCCGATGTTCTGCATCGCGGCAATGGCGGCAACGGCGATCAGGGCGGCGATCAGACCGTATTCAATGGCGGTCGCGCCCTTCGAATTCTTAATCAGCTTCAGAAACTTGGCCATCTCTGGTCTCCTTGAGGCTCCGACTCGGGGAGCAAATAATCCCCACCCAAGCAGACATTTTCCGCCCAGGTTGCCGTCAGTTTTAGGACCCTGCTGGTTGAGAAACCTTTAAGATGGCGGGTTTCCAGCCATTAACTTTTCGTCAGATTCGGGCCTATTTTCCGTCGATCAACTCACCGACCCAATCGGCGACGTCGCGGAGGTCCTTGGTGGCGTTGCTCCAGTCCTCGGGGAGCGGGCTTTTCTTCTCCGGAGCGGGCTTGCGCTCGGGCACCCGGAATTCGGCCGGAAGCGGCGGGCCGCGGCGGCGGTCGATACTGACCGCGCTGGCCATGAACGTGTGCCAGATCTGCGCGGGCACCGTGCCGCCGGTGACCTTGCCAAGGCTGCTATTGTCGTCGCGTCCGACCCACACGCCGACGACGAGGTCGCCCGCGAACCCGATAAACAAGGCATCGCGGTTTTCCTGCGTCGTGCCGGTCTTGCCGAAGGTCGGGATCCACAGTGCCGCGCGGCGCCCGGTGCCGTCGTTTGCTGCGGCATAGAGCAGGTCGAGCATCTGTGCCTGGTCGCGACGCCGGTCGAGCGATCCGCCCGAACGGAACAGCGAGGTCAGCCCGTCATCCGCGGCGCCCGGCGGGAGGCCGCTCGCGACGACCGGATAATGGCCGCTCAGCACCGCCGCATAAGCCGCGGTCAGCTCCACCAGGCTGACCTGTGCGGTACCCAGCGCGAGGCTCGGCTTGTCAGGCAGCGGGCTGGTGATGCCGAGGTCGCGCGCGGCGCGGATCACGTTGCCGCGGCCGACCGCCTCGCTGAGCCGCACGGTCGCCGCGTTGCTCGAACGGGCGAAGGCCTCGCGGAGCGTGATCTTGCCGCGATAGACGCCGTCGCTGTTGACCGGGCTCCAGCCGCCGATCGTGATCGGCTCGTCCTCGATGATGCTGTCCGGAGTCCAACCAGCCCGAAGCGCGGCGAGGTAGACGAACAATTTGAACGCCGAGCCGGGCTGGCGCTGGGCCTGGACGGCGCGGTTGAACGGCGACTCCGCGTAGCTCTTGCCGCCGACCATCGCCACCACCTCGCCGTCGGGGCGCATGGCGACCAGCGCGGCCTGCGAGCCGGCGGGGGCGCGGACAATCGCGCGCGTGGCGATGCGCTGCAGGTCCCAGTCGAGCGTGGTCTTGACCCGGACTTCGCCGAAGTCGGCGTCGAATGCCTGGGTCGCCGCGGGTGCCACCCAATCGGCGAAATAAGTGCCGGACGGGATGTGCGACTGCTGCCCGACTGGCCGCGCCAGCGACGTTGACCGCGCCCGTTGACTGGTGATCGCGCCGGTGTCGGCCATCGTCTGCAGCACCAGCTTCGACCGAGCTTGCGCCCCCTTGAGATTGTGCGTCGGTGCGAGGCGCGACGGTGCCTGGACCATGCCCGCGAGCATCGCTGACTGGGCCAGCGAAAGATTCTCCGGCTCGCGGTTGAAATAATGGTGCGCGGCGGCGCGCAGCCCGTAGACCCCGTCGCCGAAGTAAACGCTCGACAGATAGCGCGAGAGGATTTCCTGCTTGGTCAGCCAGGCCTCAAGCCAGAAGGCGATAATGACCTCCTGCGCCTTGCGACGGAAGGTGCGGTCGCCCGACAGGAAATTGGTCTTGGCGAGTTGTTGCGTAATAGTGCTGCCGCCCTGGCGCACGCCGCCGCCGCGCAGGTTGGCGACCATCGCGCGGGCGATACCGCGCGGGTCGATACCCCAGTGGCTATAGAAGCGGCGATCCTCGATCGAGACGAAGGCGGCGTCCGTCAGCGGATTGAGTTTGGCAGCCTCGACCGGCGCTTCCTTGATCGCGCCGCGCCGGGCGATTGGATGACCGTCGGCACTGATCAGCAAGAGGGCCGGATCGTCCAGCGGTTCGAGCGCGCGCGACAGCGGCGCGGTGACGATCAGCCAGGCGAGCAACAGCAGCAGCACCAGCGAGATGGCGTAGAACCAGACCACCCAGCGGCGGCGCTTCGGCTTGGCGGCGGGAGGCGGCCCA
>Ga0268264_10002753_pt1 | contig 15356 bp, 10 predicted proteins | sample KBSSwiS32_FD_190357 | JGI IMG/M metagenome (GOLD analysis project Ga0268264, IMG submission 190357) | Switchgrass rhizosphere microbial communities from Kellogg Biological Station, Michigan, USA - KBS Switchgrass S3-2 (SPAdes) (version 2) | ecosystem: Host-associated > Plants > Roots >...
TCTATATCGGTCAGGCCGGTGTTTCCGCGTCGACCGATGCCGAAGTCCCGGTCAAGAAATTCGACCGCTACGGCGCGCCACTGGACACGTTCGTGCTGCCGACCGGCACGCGCGGCACCGACTGGATCGAACTCGCCGGCGACCAGTGCACGCTCTATTACACCTCGGAGGACACCGGCGTGCGCCGCTACAACGTCTGCACGCATACGGCGTTGCCGGCATTCGCGACCGGCCTGACCGGACCGTACTGCTATGCGTTGCGCCTGCGGCCAAACCGCGAACTCATGGTTGCCTGCCAGGACGCGGTGCATCGTTTGAGCGCGCAAGGCACGAATCTGCACACCTATACGCGTGCGAGCATCGGCGAGACCGACGCCAACGGTCTGTTCGCGATGAATCTGGATCCGGACGGCACGTCGTTCTGGACCGCCGGGATCAAGAGCGGCAACGTTTTTCACGTGGACATCGCCAGCGGAGCGGTGCTCGGCCATTTCAACAGCGGCTCGGGCGGCGTAGCGGGCCTGGCGGTTTACGACGAATTGCACGACGACGTGATCTACACCGACGGCTTCGAATCGCCGCCGACCGTTGCGGTCGCGTTCGATCCGGACGCGCAGGCCGCCAGCGAAATGGAATTCTGGCCCGAAGATGTCCGCGACATGCCGCCGTTCGTGCCCACATGGATGTCCGTCATCGCGCGCGAGCCGCGCGAGCGGGAACGCTAGTTGTTGATCGCAGGAAGGAGTCCGTCATGCGCCGCATTCGATTCGTCGTGCCGATCCTGCTGTTGGCCGCTGCGCCTGCGCTTGCGGTCGAGGTTCGCTGCGTGGATACCGTGGAAAAGCTCGACGCCGCCGTGCGCGTGGCGACGGACGACGATGTGGAAATCCATCTGGTGCAAGGCACCTACGACATCGACCATACGGTCCTGACCGATTTCGGCCTCACCGATCCCGAACCCGACGACGACATTACCGTTATCGGCGGCTACACGAGCGGATGCGGATCGCGCGCGCTCGAACCGTTCTCGACGATCCTGACGAGCAGCGGCGGCCGCTGGATCGATATCGAAGGCCACGACGACAGCGGCAACGTGACGTTCGAGTCGGTTGAGTTCAAGGATCTGCCCAGCCTGATCATACTCGGCGGTCCGTTCAGCGGCGGTTATACGGCGCGCTACTCGCGTGTAGCCTTCGTACGTTCGCCGCTGTTGACGATTACGGCGCACACGCAGATCAGCCAGAGCCTGTTTGTCGCCGCACCTAACCTGCCGCAAATGCGCGACTGCGCACTGTACGTTGCCGATCCGGATTCGGTCAGCATCGTGCATTCGGTGTTCACCGGCAACCACACCAAGGGCTTCTGCATCGACGACAACACGCCGTCGGGTGGCTGGCACGTGGATGCCTACAACAACATTTTTTGGGGCAATGCCGGAACCGACATCTACCTGCGTTCGAGCGATTCGCAAACGGGCGCGGTGCTCGCGAGCAACATCATCGAGTCCGCGAGCATCGTGCCGGCACCGGCGACGGCCCCGAGCGGCAGTCTGAATCAGGATCCGAAGTTCGTTGATCCCGCCAGCGACAATTACCGGCTGCAGATCGGCTCGCCGGCGATCAACAGCGGTTCGACTGCATCCCTGGGCATCAGCGAGGATATTGACGGGGGCTTGCGTCAGATCGGGTCGGCGCCGGATCGGGGCGCCTACGAAAGCAACGTCGACGATACGCAGATCATCACCGTCACGAACACGTCCGATCAGCTCACGCCACCGCTGCTCGCAGGTTCGCTGCGCTGGGCGATCGACAAGGCGAACCACGACGCCGGGCTGAACTATATCCACTTCAACATTCCGGGCGGTTGTCCGCACATCATTGATCTCAACGGACCGCTGCCGGACATCACCGACCGTGTAATTATCGACGGCTATACCCAGGCCGGCAGTGCGCCGAACACGAGCGGCGTCGGCTTCAACGCGACGATCTGTATCGGTATCCGCGGCGATCTGTCGGACAACTACGCGTTCCGCATTCCTGCCGGTGTCGGCGCCGCGTATTATCTGCAACTCAGCGGCGTCGCGGTCGGCGGGTTCGACGTCGCCGCGATCGATCTGCAGGGCGGTGGCGACTCGTGGATCCACGGCGTGCAGTTTGCCGGGCAACTCGGCGCCACCGCGATCGGCAACAGTGCCGTCAACGTGCGCATCGGCGGCGCTTCGTACTACAACCTGATCGGCGGTGACGACAACGCCGACCGCAACGTGATTCCGTTCGCCTACAGCGCCGGCGTGCAATTGCTCGCGACCGGTGCAGACAGCCATCAGAACTACGTCACCAACAATCTGATCGGCACGACGAGGGGCGGCACCGGCGCGGCGCCGAACCAGACCGGCGTCTACGTCACGAGCCGCAACAACCAGATCCGCGACAACGTCATTTCCGGCAACACCAAGTACGGCATCGAACTGAGCGGCGTGTCGGCGCATGACAACTTCATAGCCGGCAATCGCATCGGCCTGACGGTGCCGCCGACGCTCGCGTGCTTTCCGCCGCCGTGCGACAACAACGAGGATCTGGCGAACGGCGCCAGTGGCATCATCGGCCACAACGATGCGAGCGATAATACGATCAACAACAATCGTATCGCTTACAACGGCGGTTCCGGCATTCGCCTGATCAGCGGTCAGCACAACTCGCTGCTCACCAACATCACCTATGCGAACGGCGGCATGGGCATCGATCTGGGCGCGGGCGGTCCGGAGCCGGTCGACAACGACGGCGATCCCAGTCAGGCCGTCGAGCCCAACCGCGGCATCAACTATCCAGCGTTGACCTTGGCGCAGGGTGGCATGCAGCACGGTACCGTCAGCAGCCTGCTCGTATCCACGAACGGCAGCTACGTCGTGCAGCTGTACTCGGATTCGACGTGCGACACGCAAGGTCATGGCGAAGGGCGTGTGTACCACGGCGGCGTCGGCGTCACGATCGCGAATGCGACGGCCGGCAACAATGGCAGTGCGTTGTTCGAAATACCCATCACCTCCAGCACCACGCTGGTCGGCCGCGTGTTCTCGCTGACTGCGCGCGACAGCCTGGGCAACAGCTCGGAGTACTCCCAGTGCGCGCTTTACCAGTGCGATCAGATATTCGCCAACGCGTTCGACAACGGCCTCGCGCTGACCTGCCCGGCACCGTGAATCGCGGCGCGCACTCAAGCGGCCACGGGCAGCGGCTGCGGCAGCGGTTCCGACAGCAATTCGGGCAGCGCCGCCGATGTTGCCAGGGTTTCGCGCGCCTCCGTCCAGTGCAGCAGTTCCATGCGCCCGTCGTGGTGCTCCACGAGCGCCGTGCAATGCTCGACCCAGTCCCCGTCGTTGAGGTAAAGCACGCCGTCCTGATCCTCGATGCGGCCATAGTGAATATGACCGCAGATATGCCCGTCATAGCCGTGCTCGCGCGCGTTCGTGCCGACGCGGGTCTCGAAGTCGCGGATGAACTTGCGCGCTGCGCCGATCGCCATCTTGATCTGCAGCGAGAACGGGCGGTAGGGCAGGCCGAATGCGCGGCGCAAGCGGTTGCCGACGCGGTTCGCGCCACAGATGAAGCCTTGCAGCACGTCCGCAAGTCGCACGAGCCAGCGCGGCGTGTCGTGATCGCCATCGAACTCGTCGCCGTGGCTGACGCGGTAGCGGCGCCCGTCCGCACCGATGTGCATTGCATTCAGCGCGATGTCGATGCCCGCGAAGCGTTGTCCGGCATAGCGGCGCAGTGTGGCATCGTGGTTGCCGGGAATGTAGGTTACCCGCGTACCCCGCGCGGCTATGGCGAGCAGTTCCGCCAGCACTTCGCTGTGCAACGCATGCCAGTAGGGCGTGCGTTCGATGTTTTCGAAATCGACGATGTCGCCGACGAGGTACATGTGCTCGCAGCGCGTCGCGCGCAGGAAATCGAGCAGGTATGCGGCCTGGCAGTCGCGCAGGCCCAGATGGACGTCGGAGATGAAGATGCTGCGGTAGTGCAGTCGCGACATGGCGGCGGCGCTCGGTAGTCAGCCCGGCGCAGCCTAGTCGCTTTGTATAAAATTCCCGTTACGCCAAAACTTCAGGGCGATGACAGCGCAGCTCTGGCGAGCGGTGCAATCACCTCGAGCCAGCGCGTGTACATCGCCGCAGACGGATGCAACCCGTCATCGACGAGCATATCGGGTCGATCGCCGCCGTTGCGCGAGATCGCCGTCACGTCGGCGTAGCGGACCTGCAGCATTGTTGCAATTTGTGCATTTGCGGCATTGTATGCATCGATCTCGCGTGCCGTTTTGACGAGGTCGCGACCGCTGGCGTGGCCGAAGCGGGTCACGCCCCAGTCCGGAATCGACACGACGATGACGTGTTGCGGTCTGCCGCCCGCCAGTTCGATCGCGCGTTGCAGCAGGCGCGTGAATTCAGTGCGATAGTTTGCCAGATCCCTGCCGCGGTATTGATTGTTGACGCCGATCAGCAGCGTCACGAGCGCGTACGGCGGATGGAACGTGTGTGCGTCCATAGCGGCGGACAACTCGTCCGTGGTCCAGCCGGTGCGCGCGACGATCCCGGGCGCATCGAGCTGCAGGGCTGCCGCAAGCTGGTTTGGCCAGCGCCCGTCGGCGGAAACACCCTCGCCGATCGTGTACGAATCGCCAAGCGCTAGAAAACGCGGTTTGGCCTCGGCCGTCGCCGCTCCGGCGGCCAGCATGACCGCGGCAAGGCTAAGCGACATTCAGCGCGGCAGTGCGCTGGTCCGCGTGCGGCGCATTGCGCTCGAGCACGCGCTCGATACGAGCGAACACTTCGCGCAACTGAGCAGGCTGTGGCAGCAGGGTGATGCGGAAATGATTGTTCGCCGAAAAATTGAATCCGGAACCTGGCACCACCAGCACGCTTTCGCGCTCGAGCAGTTCCAGCGCAAACTTGGCGTCGTTGAATGCCGGCATGGTGTCGCGGCGCACCGACGGAAACGCGTACAGCGCACCTTGCGGAGCGACGAAATCGAGAAAACGGCTCTGTGCGCAGGCTTCGATCACCGTGCGGCGCGCCTCGTGCAGGCGCCCGCCCGCAGCCGTCAACGCCGAAATCGTGTCCGGTCCGTTGAGCGAGGGCTCGATCGCCCATTGTCCGGGCACGTTCGCGCACAGGCGCAGCGCGGCGAGCAGGTCAAACGCATGCTCCAGTTCGGTCAAGGCCCCGGCCGCACCGGATAGCGACACCCAGCCGACGCGATAACCGCAGGCGCGCTGCACCTTCGACAGGCCGCCGAACGTGATCACGGCCAGGTCCGGATTCAGGCTTGCGAACGGCACGAACAGCGCGTCGTCGTAGCGGATGCTGTCGTAGATCTCGTCGCTGAGCACGATCAGGCGATGACGTTCGGCCACGCGCGCCAGCGCCAGCAGCAGTTCGCGCGGATACACCGCGCCGGTCGGATTGTTCGGATTGATCAGCGCGAGTGCGCGCGTGCGCGGCGTGATCAGCGCTTCGATCTCGTCCGGGTCGGGCAGATGCGCGCGCTCCGCCGGGCACGGGTAATACACGGCGCGGCCGTCGTTGAGCACGGTCGCCGCGCTCCACAGCGGATAGTCGGGGCTCGGCAGCAGCACTTCGTCGCCGACGTCGAGCAGCGCACGCAGGCTCATGTCGATCAATTCGCTGACGCCGTTGCCGATGAACACGCGCCGCGCATTCGCGCTCGCGACACCACGTTCGTGCTGCTGGTTCGCGATCGCCGCGCGCGCCGCAGCGAGGCCTTGTTGATGGCAGTACGCGCCGCTGCGCAGTACGTTCTGCGCGACCGCATCGCGCACATGCGCCGGAACTTCGAAACCGAACAGTCCGGGATTGCCGATGTTGAGCTTGATGATTTCGCGGCCGGCCGCTTCCAGTTCCAGTGCACGTCGCGTCAATTCACCGCGGATTTCGTAGTGAACGTCGTTCAGGCGCGCGCTCGCGCGCACGGGGGTCGAATTGCTTGCTGGCATGGTCAGGCCGCGGCGTGTTGTATTGCAGCATGCTAACGGAATGAGCCGGAAATTCAAGGTTTGCAGGGTAAAATAGCCCGATGCAGACCCCCGACGACGATCACGAGCGCCGCCTGCGCGCCATCGGTTGGCGCGCCTCCGAGGCGGCGCCGACCCTGGATGCCGGGCAGCGTCTGGCACGCGTAATCGCCCAACATCGCAACGGCTATCGCCTGCACGACGGAACGGAGGAGTTTTCGGCGCAGCCGGCGCCGCGCTTCCTGCGCCGCAGCACGCCGCACGACGAACGCCCCGCGGTCGGCGATTTCGTGGTCGCGGCCGGCACGTCGAGCGCGATCATCGAACGCGTGCTGGAACGCCGGACCCTGCTCAGCCGCGCCGCCGCCGGCGAACGCCATCAGCGCCAGATCATCGCGGCGAACATCGACACGGTGTTCGTGCTGATGGGGCTCGATGGCGATTTCAATCCGCGCCGTGTCGAACGTTACCTCGTGCTGATCGAAGGCAGCGGCGCAAAACCGATTGTCGTGCTCACCAAGATCGACAAAGTGGAAAACGCCGCATCTGCGGCGATGCACGACGAACTGGCCGCGGCGGTGCCCGGCGTGGAAACGCACGCGATCAACGCCAAGGACGCGGCCAGTGTCGCAGCGTTGCTCACGCACCTGCGATTCGGCGACACCGCCGTGCTGGTCGGGTCTTCCGGCGCGGGCAAGTCAACGCTGACCAATACTCTGCTCGGCGTCGAACGCCAGGCGACAGCCACGGTGCGCGATCACGACAGCCGCGGCCGCCACACGACGACGCACCGCGCGCTGATCCAGCTGCCGAGCGGTGGTTGCCTGATCGACACGCCGGGCATGCGCGAACTCAAGCTCACGGGCGATGAAACCCTGGGCGGCGCCAGTTTCGCCGACGTCGAAGAATTGGCGCTGCAATGCCGCTTCGGCGACTGCACGCACGGCAACGAGCCAGGCTGCGCGGTGCGCGCGGCATTGGAATCGGGTGTGCTCGATCCCGAACGCTGGCAAGCCTATCTGAAATTGCGCGATGAGCTGGCCGCGGCCAGCGACACGCTCGAAGCGCAGCTCAAGCGCAAGGCGCATGCGCGCGTGGCGAACAAGGCGCTGGGCAAGCGCCTCGTGGACAAATACGGAAGACGATGAACATGCTGCAAGCCGACCAGGTCGCCCGGGATGCGCGTTACGCGGCGATTGAAGATTCCTTGCGCGGACGCGCGTTCGAACAAGCACGCATCCGCGCGCAGGATCTGCTGCGGCTGGCACCAGATGATCCCGACGCGCTGCGCCTACTCGGCGCCGCGCTGAATGGCGCCGGCCGCCACGGCGAAGGCGAAGCGGCGATCCGACGCGCGCTGGCGCTGCGCCCGGACGATCCGCGCATGCACAACAGCCTGGGCGCCGCGCTGCATGCATCGGGCGATCGCGCGAGGGCGATCGCGGCGTTTCGCCGCGCGACCGAGGTGGCGCCGACGTTCGCGCCGTCGTGGCAAAACCTGGCCACGCTGCTGATCGAAGAGGAAGACAACGCGGGGGCGTTGCACGCGCTCGATCGGTTGCTCGCGTTGCAACCGCAGCTGCTGCGCGCGCGCATCCTGCGCAGCGACGTTCTGCGCCGCACCGGCGGCGGCGCGGAAACCGCCGCGGAATACCGGCGCATCATCGCCGACCATCCCGAATCCGCTTGGGCCTGGTATGGCCTGGCGAACCTCAAGAGCGTGCCGTTCTCGAGCGACGACATCGCACAGATGCAACAGTTGCATGCGGCCAGCGCCGATCCGCGCGAGCGTATGGCACTCGGCTTCGCCCTGGCCAAGGCGCTGGAGGATGATGGCCGTTACGCCGACGCGTTCGCGCATCTGACCGAAGCGAATGCGGCGGCGCGCCGCGAAATGCCGTGGAACGCGACCGCGTTCAGCGCTGCGATCGACGCGATCCTCGCCGCCTTTCCTGCGGCCGCCGCGGCGCCGCCGAACAGCGGCGGTGGGGCGATCTTCATCGTCAGCCTGCCGCGCTCGGGTTCGACCCTGGTCGAGCAGATTCTCTCGTCACACTCGCAGGTCGGCGGCGGCGGTGAACTGCCATGCCTGGACGACGTCATCCAGGCGGAATCGCGTCAGCGCGGGCAGCGCGAAGCCGCATGGACGCGCGCTGCAACCACGGCCGACTGGGAACGCCTGGGCGCGGATTACCTGCAGCGGACGACGAAATGGCGCGATCCCCAGCGTTCATTTCTGACCGACAAGACTCCGGCGAACTGGATGCGTGCCGGCGCCGCGCTGGCGATGTTGCCGCAGGCGCGCATCGTCAACTGCCGCCGCAATCGGCTCGAAGCCGGATTCTCCTGCTACAAGCAGCTGTTCACCGGCGGCAGCACGGGTTTCAGCTACGCAATCGAGGACATCGGCGCCTATTGGCGCGATTACGACCGTGCCTGCCGGCACTGGCAGGCGCATTTCCCGCAGCGTTTTTTCGACCTGTCCTATGAAGGCTTGCAGGCCGAACCGGAGCCGACGATCCGCGCCCTGCTGGATTTCTGCGGGCTCGATTTCGAGCCGGCGTGCCTGACCTTCCACGAGAACCGCCGCGCCGTGAGCACGCTCAGCGCAGCGCAGGTGCGCGAACCGCTGCGGCGCGATACCGCACGCACGCACAAATACGGTGCCTTGCTCGATCCGTTGCGCAGCGCGTTGGGATTGCCGCCGTTCGCGGCGCCTGCCGCGACGGAGGAATACTGAGCATGCTGACGCAACAGCAACGCGTGGTCGGCTTGCCTGCCGACCTGGCGCAGCGTGCGGCAGCGATCGAGCAGGCACTGCGCCAGCAGCGCCTGGACGAGGCCGAGAACGGCGTCGTCCAGGCGCTGGCACAGGCGCCGCACCACCCGGAAATCCTGCGCTTGTGCGGCGTCATTCAATACCGGCGGGGGCGTTTCGCCGCCGCGATCGGCACGCTGTTGCAAGCACGCGAGCGCCGCCCGGACGATGCGATGATCCACAATGCCTTGGGCGGCGCCTACGAAAAAGTCCGTGACCAACCCAACGCGCGCGCAGCGTTGCGACGCGCCTGCGAGCTGGCGCCGGAGGTCGGAGCGTTCTGGTTCAACTATGCGCGGCTGCTGTTTGCCGATGGCGACGTTGCGCAGACGATTCCCGCGCTCGAACGCGCCGTCGCGCTGCACCCGCAGCACGCCAATGCGCGCTCGATGCTGGCAAACATTCTGCGCAACGAGGGCCGCTTCGCTGAAGCTGCGCAGCAATTTCGTGGCATCGTCGCTGCGAATCCTGCCGCGGGCGAGGCATGGTGGAATCTCGCCATGCTCAAGCCGATGCCGCTCGACGCCGCGGACATCGCCATCATGCGGGATATCCTGCGTCGCGGCGACATGGGCGACAGCGACCGCATTGCCATCACGTTCGCGCTGGCGATGGCGCTGGAACATACCGGTGATTTTTCCGCAGCGTTTGCCGCGATGCACACAGGGCACACACTGGCGGCGCGCAAGGAGCCTTATGCGGCGGCCGAATTCAGCAAGCAGGTCGGCGATATCCTCGACGCGTTCCCGGCGCGCCACGCCAGTCCCGTGCAGGGGGACGAGGTCATTTTCATCGCGAGCCTGCCGCGCTCCGGTTCCACGCTTACCGAACAGATTCTCGGCTCGCATTCCCAGGTCGAGGGCACCAGCGAACTGCATGACCTCGGGCAGGTGCTGATGGGCGAATGCGAGCGCTTGCGCCAGCCGTTCACGCAGTGGGCGCGTACGCATACGCCGGAACAATGGCAGGCACTGGGGCAGGCGTATCTGGCGCGCACGCAACGCTGGCGCGAGCGCCGGCCGCGCTTTACCGACAAGATGCCGGCCAACTGGATGTATGTGGGCGCCATCCTGGCGATGCTGCCGGATGCGCACGTCGTCATCTGCCGGCGCGATCCGCTGGAGACCTGCCTGGGCTGTTATCGGTACGTCTTTGCCCGGCATCCGTACACGCACACGTTCGCGGATCTGGCCAGCCATTGGCGCGACTTCGATCGCGCGGCCCAGCACTGGAAAGCCTTGTATCCGGAGCGCGTGCGCGAGCAGGTTTACGAGGAACTCGTCGCCGATCCGGACACGCAGATCCGCGCGCTGCTGGATTTCTGCGGCCTGCCGTTCGAGCCGGCCTGCGCGAATTTCCATGAGACTCGCCGCACAGTGACGACGCTAAGCGCGGCGCAGGTGCGCGAGCCGTTGCGGCGCGACACGGCGCGTGCCCATCGCTACGGTGCGCTGCTGGACCCGCTGCGCAGCGCGCTGGGCCTGCCGGAATTCGCGGCGGGAGAAAACTGAGCATGCTCACGCAGCGGCAACGTCTGGCTGGTTTGCCGGCCGCACTCGCGCAGCGCGCGGTGGCGATCGAACAGGCCTTGCAACAGGGGCGGCTGGATGAGGCCGAGCGTGGCGTCGCCGCCGCGCTGGCAGTCGCGCCGCGGCATGCGGAAATCTTGCGCCTGCACGGCTGGACGCAGTTGCGGCGCGGGCGCGGCGAGGCGGCTCTGCAAACACTGCTGCAAGCACGCGCCTTGCGTTCCGACGACGCGCTGATCCATCAATTGATCGGCGGCGCGTACGAGGCCACACACGACTTCGCGCGCTCGCGCGAAGCGTTGCAGCGTGCCTGCGAGCTCGCTCCGGAACTGGCCTCGTGCTGGTTCAGCTACGGCCGGCGCCTGGCGATCGACGGCGATGCCGATGCCGCGATCGCGGCCCTGCAGCGCGCCGTGAAGCTTGCGCCGAAGCATGCCCAGGCGCGCATCCTGCTGGCGAACATGCTGCGCGCCGAGGGCGCATCAGAGCAGGCTCAAGCCGCGTACCGCGGCATCATTGCCGAGTATCCGCACAGCGGCGGCCAGGCGTGGTGGGGCTTGGCGATGCTCAAGCCGATGCCGCTCGGCAGTGCCGACATCGAGGCGATGCGCCGCATCCTTGCCGCCACCACGGCGAGCGCCAACGATCGTATCGCGATCGGTTTCGCCCTGGGCGTTGCGCTGGAGCAGCAAGGCGATTTTCCCGGCGCGTTCGCGGTGCTGCAGGCCACGCACGCTTTGGCCCGCCGCGGCGAGCCGTTCGACCGCGACGCTTTCGTCGGGCATGTCGACGACGTGCTGCAGGCGTTCACGCCGCCGCCGGGGACGTCGGCGGCGCAAGGGCACGAGGTCATCTTCATCGTCAGCATGCCGCGCTCCGGCTCCACGCTCGTGGAGCAGATCCTCGCATCGCATTCGCAGGTGGAAGGCGGCGATGAACTGCCGGACCTGCTGCAAGAGATCATGGATGAGAGCGATCGAGTGCGACTCGCGTTCCCGCACTGGGTGCGGGCGCATAGCGAAGAGCAATGGCGCACGCTGGGCCAGCGCTATCTCCAGCGCACGCAGCGCTGGCGCAGCCGGCGTCCGCGCCACACCGACAAGATGCCGGGCAACTGGCTTTACACCGGGGCGATCCTGGCGATGCTGCCGCAGGCACGCATAGTCGTAGTGCGCCGCGATCCGCTGGAAACCTGCCTGGCCTGCTACCGCTACGCGTTCAACCGCCACCCGTATACCCACGATTTCGCCGATCTGGCGACCGTGCAGCAACAGTTCGATCGCGCGGCGCGACGCTGGCAGGAACTGTTTCCTGATCGTGTACGCATCCTGGTCTACGAGGAGATGACGGCCGCACCGGAAGCGCAGATCCGTGCGCTGCTCGATTTCTGCAATTTGCCGTTCGAGCAGGCTTGCGTGGATTTCCACGTCACGCAACGCCGCGTGATTACGCCGAGCGCCGCCCAAGTGCGCGAACCGATCCGGCGCGATACGGCGCGCGCCCACAAGTACGGTGCGCTGCTCGATCCGCTGCGGGCGCAGCTCGGCTTGCCACTGTTTCAGGCTGAAAAATGAACTCAAATCAGGGCATGGCCGATTTGCCGTCGCTGGCGCGTGATCTGCTGCGCCAGGGCGATGCCGCATTGCGCGCAGGCGATCGCACCCAGGCGTTGCAGTGCGCGCGCAACGCTGCGCATGCAGCGCCGCGCCATCCGCAGACGCTGCGCTTGCTCGCCGCCGCGCTGGCCGCGCATGGCCCCTCGGACGAGGCGCAGCGCGCGATCGAGGCTGCGCTGGCGCTGCAGCCGGATGACCCTGCGCTGCTCGCCACGCAAGCCGTGGTGTTGCAGACCAACGGCCGCGTCGACGCGGCGATCGATTCATTTCGCCAGGCCAGCATGCTCGCGCCGCAGTCGGCAAACCATGCCTACAACCTGGGCCGCGCCTTGAGCCATCGCGGCGACCATGTCGAAAGTCTGCAGGCGCTGGAACGCGCGCTGGCGCTGGATCCCACGCATCGCCACGCGCGCGCAACGCTGGCCGAAGTGCTGCGCCGCGTCGGCCGCGCGGGCGAGGCGATCGCGCAACTGCGCGAACTGGTACGCAACAATCCCGAGGACGCGCGCGCCTGGTCCGCGCTCGCAGCGCTCAATGCCGGTGCGTTCGACGCGGTCGATATCGCTGCGATGGAACGGCTGCAGTCCGACGCACGAGTCGACGCGGACGCCCGCGTCAGCCTGGCTTTCAGCCTCGGCAAGGCGTACGCCGGCCAGGCGCGCTACGCGGACGCGTACGCCGCCTACACGCGCGCCAATGCACTCGTGCGCGCGCGCGTGCCGTGGAATGCGGCCGCGCACACGCAAGCGGTCGATGCGTTGCTCGGCGCATTCACCCAGATGACTGCGCCGGGTGACACCGCAACCGGCGCCGGAATGATCTTCATCGTCAGCCTGCCACGCTCGGGGTCGACTTTGACCGAGCAGATTCTGGCGGCGCATCCACAGGTGGACGCCGGCGACGAGCGCACTGACTTGCTCGAAACGATCGGCGCCGAGAATCGGCGCCGTGGGAGTTCGCTCGCGGCCTGGGCCGGCGACGCCACGGCGGACGATTGGCGCCGCCTCGGCGAGGACTATCTTGCGCGTGCAGCTCGCTGGCGCACCGGTCGCGCCAGCGCCACCGACAAGCTGCCGAGCAACTGGCTATGGCTCGGCGCATTGTTTCGCATGCTGCCAGGTGCGCGTGTCGTCGATAGCCGGCGCGACCTGCTCGAAACCGCGTGGTCGTGCTACTGCCATCTGTTCCGCATCGGCACGCAGGACTTCAGTTTCGATTTCGATTCGATCGCGGCCTACGCGCGCGACTACGAACGCGCGATGACGCAATGGCATGCGCTGTATCCGCAACGCATCCGCGCGCAGTCCTACGAAGCGCTGCTGGCCGATCCGGAAACACAGACCCGCGAATTGCTCGCGTTCTGCGGCCTCGAATTCGATGCGGCCTGCCTGCGGCCGCACGAGGCGCAGCGCAGCGTGCGCACGGCGAGCGCCGCGCAGGTGCGCGAGCCGCTGCGCCGCGACACCGCGCGCACGGCGCAATACGGCGTGCTGCTCGATCCGTTGCGGGTCGCGTTGGGGTTGCCACCGTTCCGGATCTGAGCGATCGCGTTATAGTTCGGGCATGGCCGATTCGCCCGACGCGCTTGCCCGTTTCACCGCGCTTGATCGCCGCCTCGTCGCGGCGGTAAAGGGTATCAAGCTGCTCGCGTCGGTGAGCTGGCCGGCCAGCGTGCAGAACGCGTTCCTCGAAGGTTGGCGCGCCGGGCGGCCGCAGTTGCCGAAGATCGAATATGCGCAGCAGGATTTCCGGCGCGCGCGCGCGGAACTGGAAGATATCTATCACGACGCCGACCCGCAGCACCCGGTCGGCGACTACCTGCGCCGCGCCGCGCAGTCATGGCGCATCGCCACCGACTTGCTGCACGCGGTCGGCACGCCGGACATCACGCGCTATTCGATCGACCTGTTCGGGCGTCCGGGCGATCACCTGCCGGGCGGCGCGGTCAGCAATCTCGATGCGGCGCGGCATTTCATCGAACTGGCTGACGAGCTCAATCGCGAGATCGTCACGATCGACGCCGACTACTGCATTCCCGCGGATGTGCTGCGCGACGAATTGCAGACGCAGATCAGCGCGTTCTTCACGCATCACAAGATCAGGGTCGAGCTGGATCCGGACCTGATCGCGAAAGCGGCGGCCGGTACGACGCGCATCCGCCTGCGCTCCTCGACATGTTTCTCCGAATACGACAAGCACCAGTTGCTCGAACACGAGGCGTTCGTGCACACGCTGACCGCGCTGAACGGACGCGAGCAGCCGAATCTGGGATCGCTCGCGACGAATTCGCCGCGCATCACCGCCACGCAGGAAGGCCTGGCCACATTCGCGGAACTGATGTCCGGCTCGATCGACATAGGCCGCATGAAGCGCATCAGCTTGCGCATCGTCGCCATCCACAACGCGCTAGCCGGCGCCGATTTCATCGAGGTGTTCAAGTTCTTCCTCGACTCCGGGCAAACCGACACTGACAGCTTCACTTCGGCGATGCGCGTGTTCCGTGGCGCGCCGTTGCGCGGTGGCGCCGCATTCACCAAGGATGCGGTGTACCTGCACGGGCTGCTGTCGGTGCACACGTTCTTCCGCTGGGCGCTGAAGAACCAGAAATTGAAACTGTGCCGCTTCCTGTTCGCCGGCAAGATGGCCCTACACGACGTGCTCGCGCTGGAACCGTATTTCGATTCCGGCTACATCGCGCCGCCGCTGTATCTGCCGCCGTGGGTGCAGCGCGCCAACGGCATGGCCGGCATGCTGGCGTTTTCTCTGTTCGCGAACCGCATCCGGCTGGATCGCGTGGAAGCGGAAGACTTGGTGTTGGGGGTCTGACAAGGATATGAAAATGTATAAAACTATATTTGTGTCTGCTTTGTTGGTCGCGCTTGGCGGCATGAATGCGTCCGCCGCGGAAACCAATGCGCAGCTCGTACAGGGCGTGCTGCCGCAGATCACCGCGTGGCGTCGCGACATCCACCAGCATCCCGAGTTGAGCAATCGCGAAGTGCGCACGGGCAAGCTCGTCGCGGATGAGCTGAAGAAGCTCGGCTATGAGGTACGCAGCGGTCTGGCGCACACCGGCGTCGTCGGCGTGCTCAAGGGCGGCCAGCCGGGGCCGAAACTGGCGATCCGCGCGGACATGGACGCGTTGCCGGTCACTGAGCAGGTCGATCTGCCGTTCGCTTCCAAGGCCACCGGTGAATATCTGGGCAAGACGGTCGGGGTGATGCACGCCTGCGGCCACGATGCGCACACGGCGATGCTGCTCGGCCTCGCCGAGATTTTCGCGAAACTCAAACCGCAGCTGCACGGCGAACTGATGCTGATCTTCCAGCCGGCCGAGGAAGGCGCGCCGCTCGGCGAGGAAGG
>Ga0268264_10002757_pt1 | contig 15333 bp, 12 predicted proteins | sample KBSSwiS32_FD_190357 | JGI IMG/M metagenome (GOLD analysis project Ga0268264, IMG submission 190357) | Switchgrass rhizosphere microbial communities from Kellogg Biological Station, Michigan, USA - KBS Switchgrass S3-2 (SPAdes) (version 2) | ecosystem: Host-associated > Plants > Roots >...
ACGACCTGGCTGCGCTATTGCCCTGGAACTGGCGCCTCGCTCGGATTGATCGCGCCGCCTGACCATCGCGGCGACAACCCTGAACGCCGGTAGCGGCGCTACCCTGCGGCCGTTATCGGATGCTTACGGATGTTGCGGCCTATTCCTTGGCCCAATTCTGTTCGATCAAGCGCGCACCAGAAAACGTAAAGTGGTGGCAACAGGCGTTCCCCCTACTTGTCGAACGGATGAAAATGCAAACGGCAAGCTTTGCGTACACGCCCTGATAATTATCGACAGATGTTGCATCACTTGGGGAAATCAGGAATCCGCCTCAGCATCGGGTTGCACGAGCCCGTAGGGCGGAACAGCGTCGCGTATTCCGCCCTCTTCGCTCGGGGCGGCGCAATGCTATTGCGCCCTACGGACCTAGCGACCGCGACAGCCGTCCTAGTTGAAGAATGATTTCGAGGCCGAGAAATTCGATGTGAACTTGGGTGATAGAGTGGGAGTCCATATCCATCCCCTCTTGTTCATAAATCCTACCAGTTTTTCGTATGCCTGTACTTTTGTGGAAGACCAATTGTCCACATTCTGAGCCAGCTTATCGTCGCCATCCAAGTAAACGTTCGCAGAAATATAGTAGGAATTCGGGGTCAGCTTTCCCGATTTGGAATCGGCCTTCACGCACTCGAAGGTGTCGATCATCAATTTTCCCGTAAAGTCGGGATTTTCTTGAAGATACTGGCTTACGTCCGATTTCATCCTGTTCCACACGGGTCGTAACATCGTCACCTTTCGATGTGGATCAAGCATGGGCGCAGCGCGAAGCATGCCGAGGAAAACCGGATCGGACGCACTGTCGCATTTCTCGGCACGGGCATTTCTCACGGGCACACCGAAGCGCGCCTCCAACTCTTCAAATGTCAAATAGTTCTTGTTGGTTTGAGCTTCTTGAATCCTGAAAAGCGTATTGTCAGGTGGTGGCGCCTGATCAGAAAGCTCCGGCGAACTAATCGGGACAACTGGGGTGCGCGAGATTCCTATTTCATCGTAATAGGACTGGACTAGTCTTTCAAAGCGCGCCCGCTGAGGCGGCGTGAACTCTTCGGTCACCAATCTGTCTTCCAATGATTGGATTTGATCCCAAATCGTCGCCTTTTGGCTTGTCAGATCTACGTTGAACTTTCCCCAGCGGCCGGCGTCCTTCTCATCGGCAAGGTGTGCGAAGTAGTCCGTAAAACGCAGACGCACGTTGATATCCTGGTTCACGGCCTGAGATATGAATTTCGTCATAAACTCCTTTTCGTATTGTTTGGCAGCGTTCTCCTGATCCTTGATCTTCAACTGCAAATCAAGATCGTGTATCTGCTTGTCGAGGTATTTTCCGTACACTGTAACGGCTGCAGGGATGGCGACTGCGACGCCGCTGACAAAAATTGTGCCCCAGATGGCCTGCCAGAATCCAAGTCTTGCCTTGTATCTTTCAAGGCCAACGTGATGTGTTGCTTGAGCGTTGATAAGATTTTGTACTTCCGCTGTGTCTTCGGGAGACATGTCAAGCATCCATTCGACTCTTGAGTCACCTTAATCGTGCCGTCTGACATCCGCTGTCAATGGCAATTTACGTCAACCCCAAGTTGAATCCGCATTTTGACTGGGGCGTGTCCGGCCGGGCCATACGCGCCCTGCATCGCAAGAACTTACAGAGCGGGTCGTCTCGGCCGATGCGGCTGACTGTCCCAGCGCTTTCGACCAGGCCGTATTCCAAAAGGTTGTCATATTTGCCCGGATCAATGACAGCGTAACCCTTTTCATTCCGCCACACGCCGTCGCGCGGCGTCTGGACCGCTCCAAGCCCACCTGGCATCTGCCTCCTAAGTATGATAAAGTAAGAAGTCTGGTTTCAAGGAGGAAGTCCATGTCCGAGATCGAACGCATGACCATCACCATGCCGGCGGAAATGGCGGCCGTGGTCAGGAGCGCCGTTGAAGCCGGTGACTACGCCTCAACGAGCGAGGTCGTCCGCGCCGCGCTACGCGATTGGAAAACAAAACGCGCGCTTCAGATCGAAGAACTGACGGCTTTGAAGGCCGACATCGACGCCGGCCTCGCCGATGTGGCGGCCGGTCGTGTCAAGGACTTCGACGCCGCCCGCATCGTCGAGCGAGGGAGGAAGCTATTAGCCGCCCGCTCACCCTCCGTCTGACCGCAACGGCGGAAGCCGACCTCGCTGAAATTTGGTTCTATATTGCGGGCGAGGCCTCCGAGGCGACAGCGACGCGCCTGATCGATCGCATTAAAGCCGATTGCGAACCTCTCCGGCATTTTCCGCTCGCCGCACCTGCCCGGGAGAGTTTCGCGCCCGGTCTGCGGGTCAGTTTTTCGGCTAATTACGCCATCTACTTCCAGCACAACGAACTCGAGGTCATCATCGTGCGGGTCTTGCACGGCGCGCGTGATGCCGCCGCTGTGGCGGACCACGGCGGGTTCGCGGGGTGATGGCGTTTGCTTCGGCCAGCCCGTAGAGCGCGACAGCTCGTGGGGCGGAATAGCGTAGCGTATTCCGCCCTCTTCGCTCGGGGCGGCGCAACGCTGTTGCGCCTGCGGGGCCTATGTTGATCGCGGGATGCCGATAGATTGCCCAATGAAAGGGCCACCCACGTTGAATCCGTAGCCCGCATGAGCGTGATCGGATTGAAGCTCCCGGATCTTGCTCCGCTCATCCGGGCGACACCGCCAGCTTCAGTCCTCACCGCCGGGGGCGACGGGACAGTGAAAATCCGCCGGCTTGTCGCCGCGATATCCCGGCAGGCCCGCCGCGTCGGGGCTCTTGGCGGCCTGGAGGGCGGCGGCCAGCACCTCCGCTTGCGCCGCCTCGCGGTTTTTCTTGTTGTTGGGTTTCCAGAGCGATGGATCGGTGGCGGCTGCGACTTTGGCGCCGGGCAGATCCGCTCGTTTTCTCATCCAGTCGGCCCACTTGAATTCGGCGAAGGGCGGGGGAGACGGCAGCATCAATGAGCGGCAAAAACCATCCCTGTGTTGGCTGCGGATCATCCAGGCCAGCGTGCGGTAGGGATCATTGGGCAAGTCCGTGAGCTTCTGCGGCAAGGCCTCGGGTGCGATCGGGTTGCCGTCCTTGTCGGCGAGCCGCACCCAGTTCCTGGCTTGGAGCTGGGACCAGAACGCGGCAGGGTTGGCGGTCGGCAACGGGTCGTCGGGATTGATGATCTGGCAGGTCGCCACCGGGTGCTCGGCTTTGATCCAGGCCAGGGCGCCGTGATGGTGGTCAAGGACGAACAGCTGCCCGCCGAGGCCCTGCACGACCTTGATCGGGTCTTTCTTGAGAGCGGTGGTCTCGCCGCTCAGGTCGTCGTCGATGTCCTTCTTTTTCTTCATCACCTCGCCGAGGCCGGCTTCACCCTGCAGGGGTCGCAGCAGGCGCAGGTCGCAGCCATCGAAGCTGACATTGGTGATCGGCACGCGACTGACGTCGATCGGCTTGCCCGCATCGGTCAATTTGGCGACCGTCAACGCAACCAGATCGATGGAAAGCGGATAGTCGAACTGCCGGCTCTTGAGAACCAGGGTCGTGCTGGTCGGATGGTCGGCGACGAAACTGACCTCACTGCCGTCAGGAGTCTTCCATTTCCAGTTTCGCGTATTGCCAGCCCGGTCGTATTGTCCGTAGCTGCCCATGGCGTTTCGCCCGGGTTTTGCCAGAACCTCGAAATGCATCACCTTCTCGGCCGTGATGGCTGCCGCTGATTGCGCCACGGCCGGCGCGACCGCGCTGACAACGGCGATCGCAGCCGCAACCGCTGCGCGCTGCAGAACGTCATGAACGGGCATGGTGGGCTCTCCCGGGCCGGGTTGGGTATGAATGAGTGGACGGCGCCGAGACGCGACGGCGAACATCAGAGCGCTACGCGGAGCGCTCTGGCCAGCATGCAACCATGGATCGGAAAACGAGATTAGACAATCGTAAAGATTGCGGAGCGGCGAGATTCACCCGAGGCGAGCGATGCCGCCCCTCTCCAAGCCGAAGGAAGCAGGCCTGCATTCCATCAGGCATGTCTGCGCATCTCGGGTCTGATCGACGACGGCGCAGAGCAGGATCACCCGTGCACTTGATGCGGATCAAGGCGCGATCGGCTCGCGACCTGTTGGCTGGTCCGGCAGCGCCCCGGATGAGAAATCATGACAGCCGCGAAATCGACCAGCGAAGCTCCCCCGATCGAAATGACGCCGTATGACCTCATCGGCGGCGAGGCCGTGGTGCGACGGCTGGCCCACCGATTCTACGCGATCATGGACAGCGATCCCGGTGCCAGCCACATCCGCGCCATGCACGAGCGGGATCTGGCGCCCATCCGCCAGTTGCTGTTCGAATTCCTGAGCGGCTGGCTCGGCGGGCCAGCGCTCTATTTCAATCGGCCCGAGCACCGCTGCATCATGTCCGCGCATCGTCCCTATGAGATCGGTGACGCCGAGCGCGACGAGTGGATGATGTGCATGCGGACCGCAATGGACGAATGCGAGCTGCCGGCGGAGATGCGTGCCCTCCTCGACCAAGGCTTCTTGCGCATGGCCAACGCCTTCCGCAGCCGCGGCTGAACGGGCTTCCCGAGCCGCGCGCCGGGTTGCCGGCTGAACTGCTTCAGCGGACCACAATGCGCTTTCCGGGTCCGATCGAGCCGAGCGCGGAGCTTGGCCCCTCGTCCGCCTGATCCGGATCAAAGCGCGATCGGCTCGCGACCTGCTGGCTCGTCCGGCATTGCCCGGATGAGACCATGACAGCAGCGGATACGGCCAACAGTCCCCCCCGATCGACGTGTCGCCGTATGACCTATATGAGATCGGTGACGCCGAGCGCGACGAATGGATGATGTGCATGCAACCGGGTGCACGCGCATGAAACTGTTCCGAGACTATTGACCTGGATCAATACTGCCTGCGGTCCGAGTGCACTGGTGCTGTGCCGACCTAGAGGAACTTCCAATGCGCAGATTGGCTTTGACGATTATAACGATGGGTATCGCTTTGACAGGGCACGCCCGGGCACAGACATATGATCCGGCTTATCCCGTTTGCTTGTATGTCGTCTCTTCCGGAACCAGCCCATACTATCGATGCAGGTACGTGACGATGGACCAGTGCAGGGCGTCGGCCAACGGTCAGATGTGCAGCCTCAACCCATTTTACGCTGGTGCGACCGCGGTGAAACGCAACGATCGGCATCATTCTCGCCAGGCCGGATCGAGATCGCCCGTGCCCGCTGAGAGCAGGTCGTACGCGCGACCGGAGCCGCCGATCCGCTACCGGGCCGCACCGTACAATCATGACAGGGAACCGTATTACGGAGCTTCCCAGGGTTACGCGCCGGGTGAAAAAGAACGTTTTCTCGAGAGTGTGAGGCGTTACATGTAACGGTGGCGTTCCAGGCTTGGCGCTCGGCTCTCACACGCGGGACCGGTGCTTCTGGCCGCAGAGGGGCACCTCGGTGCGTCCATGCGCGCCCTGCTCGACCAAGCCTGTTTGGGCATCGCCAACGCCGTCCGCAGCCGCGGGCTGAACCGGGCTATCCTCGGGCTGTGTGAGCAGCGCCAGCGCTTCCCGATCCTGGAGGGCGCAGCTTCGAGCCCCAGCACACTCGCCCAGACAAATCAACCGCTCGAGCCGAAGCTCACCATCTCAATCGCAGTGGGCTGGCAACTCGGCCACACTCGCCGGGAATGGCAGGCACGTGTCTTGCTTCAACCTCAGTCCGGCGCGAAAATTGGGAATGCGTTGATTCGGTTGATTCGATCAATGCGGCGCGACGTCGTGTTCGAGCACGACCGCCGCGCCTGACCATCACAATCGACAGGACCGATTCCAATGGCTGACGACTTCTCTGCATCTGTTATCACGCTTCATCAAGTCCCGCCGAAGCCGAAGGACGTCCCGGCGAGGGCGAAGGACGTGCCCGCGAAGACGCGAGCCAAGGCGGCCCCCAAGGCCGACGCTGAGCCCGCCAAACCCAAACGGCAGCGCAAACCGAGAACGCCAAAGGTCGCCGTCCCGGCGGTTGAGGACGATCCTGCATCGTCCGAATTGCTGATCCCGGCGGAGTTTTCATCGGCGCATCTGGACTATGCCGAGCCGGTGACCGCGCCGCCGCCCGCGCCCGTAACCTTGCAGGTGGTCGAGCCCGTCAGCGCGGCGCGGCGCCAGAACGCCTCGGCGCGGCGCTCCGTCGCCCCGGTGCTGCTCTCGATGGCTGCACTGGCCCTGGCTGGCGTCGGCATCACCATGAACGGCCTGTTCGCGCGCTCGCTGGGGTCGAGCGACATCGCCGGATGGCTGTTTCTGGCCGTTGGCGTGGCCGCGGATCTGGTTGCGCTGGTCATGCCGTCCTGCGCCGCCGGGCTTTGGCAGGTCGGGCATCGGGCCACCGCAATGGTCGGCTGGAGTGTCTGGGCCATGACCTTCGTCTTTGCGGTGACGGCGGGGATCGGCTTTGCCAGCGTGAACATCGCGGATGTGACGCTGTCGCGCGCGTCACGTCCGACGCCAGCCGTTCAAACCGCCCAGGCGACGCTCGACGACGCCATCGCGGCGCGGGACCGCGAGTGCAAGGGCGGTGTCGGCAAGTTCTGCCGGGAGCGGGAAACGACGGTCAACGACCGGCGGCAGGCCCTCGATGTCGCCATGCATTCGGTTGCGAAGACCGCCGATCCCCAGACCGACGCCGCGATCCGGATCGTCGCCTGGGTCAGCCGTGGCACGCTGCAGCCGACCGACAATGATTTCGCGATGCTGCGCCTAGTGCTGCTGGCGCTGCTGCCGCAGATCGGCGGGATCCTGCTGATGGTCGGTCGTCATCGCGCGTGACAGCTGCGTGCCCTCTCAAGCCCCGCGTCAACCCGTTGCCGCCTGAGATCGGAGGCATCAATAGGGACCCGCCGAAACATATCCGTAGAAGTACTTCGACACGTCGCTTTGCGACAGAATCTTGCCTCGGGGCGGAGCGTCCGTGATCTCCCCGCCGGAATAGACGGAGAAACTGACATTGTCAGGTTCAGCTCTATTCAGCGGAGCCTCGAGCACGATCCAGTGGTTGGGAAAAACAGGGCGGTCCGAATAAGTCCGAAAACTGACGATGTTCGCTTTCACGAGTAGGCAAACAAACCGGGCGGCAAGAAGCTGCGTATTTGCTTCCAGGAGCGTGTCGAAGTCTTTGCCGCGGACGAGGTTGGTATTGTCCCTTACGCTGAGGAAGCCCGCCTTGCGGAACCACGACACCATATCGTGCGGCATCGTGATGCCGGCGTATTCCTTTTCTGGAGTCGAATAGGCAACATCGGAGTTTGTCGAATCGCGCAAACTGGCAAGCGCGATCCAGTCGACATCCGCGATTTGCGAGGAGTCGGAGGCGTATCCGCGACAGCCCTGGCCCGGCCTGATCACCAGGTCGTTGATGCGTCCAACGCCATCCAAGTATAGATCGATGACACAAGCCACGTACAGGTGAGGACGCGTATTGAGGACGCAATAGAAGAACGCGGCAGGTCCGCACAGGCTTCCCTGGTTTTGATCTATCTTGGTCGGGTCATTGACACGCTCGCGCAAGGCACGCGCTATCGACAAGCGGGGTTGCAGGTTCTTGAACGCCCTCTTGTCCCCGGAGCGGTCAAACATGTCACGTTCGAAATTGTCGATCATCCGCAGCGCCTGGTCGACGTATTCCTGCTTGGCTTTTATGACGAACATGGCGTCAATCTTCCTCAAACAGCTGTGGCCACCTGCACCACAGGCTCCGCGCATCGCCAATTCAGCGCAGTGGATGACCCTCGCATGGCTCGCGAGCGCGGCGCAGGAAAGCCTTAGACCGCAATGCTCCATTCTTGAATGGTCCGGAAGCGACATTCCTGCGGACTCTGGTGACAGCAAGCAGAGCCCGAACAAGCGCAGCGATTGTTGCACCGGTTTGATGCCGCCTGGTAAGCGCAGGAGCCGACGACGGCGAGAACGACTCCTGCGCGGACGGCGGCCCAGCATGCGATCCAGACTGCTGTCAGCGCGAACAGCGCTCTTCCATAAAATTTCGCCCGGTCACGACCCGGTTCATGGCCAGCAAGTCAGCGCTGAAGAATCAGGCGAACCAGTGCTTGCAGATCTCCCCGATTTTGAGATAGCTGGGCGTTTTCTCGCGGGTTCAGGTCACCGATGGGACTGAAGCATCAAGCGTTCTTCTATTCGCTGTTCCTGTCACGGCTGGCCGACCAGATCATTCTGTTCCTGGTGCCGCTGGTCATTTTCCAGCTGACCGGCAGCGTCGCCTGGTCCGGCGCGGCGTTCTTCCTCGAGACCTTGCCACGCTTCCTGTCGTTTCCGATCTGCGGCGCGCTGTGCGACCGCATGTCGCCGCTGGCGCTGCTGCGCGTCAGTCAGCTGTTTCGCGCCATGGCCTGCGTCGCCGGAATGACGGCCTACGCGGTCGTCGGCGGGGTCGGCTGGCTGATCGGCATATCCGCGGTGTGCGGCGTCCTGACCACGCAGGGCCTGATGGCGCGCGAGGTGATGCTGCCCCAGCTGTTTCACCAGCATCGATTCGAGAAAGTCGCCTCCTATACCCAGATCGCCGATCAGCTGGGCATGGTGCTTGGGCCACTGGTTGCTGCCGGCCTGCTCAAACTCTGGTCATGGGAATATGTCGTGGCCTCCTCGGCGGCGCTGTTCCTCGCGGCCGATGGCGCAGTGATGCTGTGGCAGAGACTCGTGCGGCCGGTGCTGACTGACCCGAACCCGGCCCCGGGCAGTTGGGCGTTGTCGCTGAAAACCGCATTGCGACACCTCATCCAGCGGCCAGGATTGCTGGAAGCCGTTCTGCTCGCGGCGGCCGTCAACCTCGTGATCGGCGTGACGCTTGCGACCTCGGCCGCGATGGTGACGGGCGTCCACGGTCAAACCGACACCTACTACGCTCTCCTGCAGATGGCGGGCGCGGTCACGACCGTGATCGTCCTGTTCGCAATCGCGCATCTTCCCACCGCGCTCGAGATATTGGGTCTGGTGGCCTACGTCATGATCTTCATCGGCGGGATGGTCACCGGCCTGGCGTCCCATGCCCAGTCCCATGCCCATATCTACGCCCTCGGCTTCATTCTCGTCATCGGTTTCGACAAGATGTTCAACGTCTTCATTCGCACTCTGCGCGTGAGGATCATTCCGAGGCAGGATCTCGGCAAGACCACCGGGCTGATCGTCATGCTGAACAACCTGTCGCAACCCCTGGCGGGACTGCTGGTGAGCGCCTTCGCGGGCCTTTACGGCGCCGGCGTCGTCATCTCCGCATTGTCCCTGGCCATGGGAGTCCTCGGCCTGCTCGCGGGAACCATTTGGCTGCGCAGGGCGACAAGGGCAACCGTCATGGACCAGCAGTAAGTCGCGTGTCAGCTTCTGCGGCCTGGCGCGATCCGTCTCGCACCGTTCGATAAAGACCACGATTTCGGTTGTTCGCCGAATGTTCCGCAGCTAGATTGCGGGCTGTCAAAACGTGCCCAAAAAGACTTGCCAAAGAAGCACCTCGCGACAAGGGAGAAGATGATGAGCCGCATTCGTGCGCTGCTGTTGGCGGTATGTGCCTTGACGCTGCAGCTGTTGCTGCCGACGAGTTCGAGTGCGCAGGGAATCCCGCAAGACATTCCCAGAAAAGAACTGCTGATCCTGGAGAATCCGGAAGGGACCATCAAGAACCCGGGCTGGTTCAACATCTGGGCCATCAATGCGGGCTCGCAGTCCAACGGACTGCAGCAGGCGGCGCTCGACACGCTCTGGTACATCGATCCGGAAAGCGGTCTCGACGGCGTCTGGGACAACTCGCTGGCCGCCGACAAGCCGCAATACAATGCCGACTTCACCGAGATGACCGCGAAGTTGCGCAAGGGCATCTTCTGGAGCGACGGCGTCGAGTTCACCGCCGATGACGTGATCGCCACCGTGATGATCCAGATCAAGAATCCGGGGATGCGGTTCAGCGCGGTTCTCGCCAGCAACGTCGCGTCGGTCGAAGCGCCCGATCCCACTACCGTGGTGTTCAAGCTCAAGAAGCCGAACTCGCGCTTCCATGCCAACTTCACGGTGCGGTGGGGTGCGATCTGGATTCTCCCCAAGCACGTCTTCGAGAAGGCAGAGGATCCGGCCAAGTTCGATTTCAACAAGCCGGTTTCGCTCGGCGCCTATGTCCTGCACAGCTACGATCCCAACGGCAAATGGTATATTTGGCAATTGCGCGACGACTGGCAGCGCACCACACTGGCGCGGTTCGGCACGCCCGGTCCGAAATATCTCGCTTACGTCGATCCCGGACCGCCGGACAAGCGGGTGATCGCCCAGCTCAACCATGAACTCGACGTGATCCACGATATCGCCCCGGAAGGCATGTTCGCTCTCGCCAAGCAGAGCAAATCGACGATCGCGTGGTTCAAGGGATTTCCCTACGGCCATCCGGACCCGACGCTTCCTGCCGTGATCTTCAACGACCAGTCCGACATGTTCAAGAATCCGGACGTGCGCTGGGCGCTGGCGCTGCTGATCGACATCAAGGCGGTGTCGATGGCGGCCTATCGCGGCGCCGCCACGATCTCGGCCATCGGCGTACCGCCGACCGGGACCCATCCCGCCGCCTATCATCAACCGATGGAGGAGTGGCTCAAGGGTTTCGAGATCGATACCGGCAAGCGCAAGATCAAGCCCTATGATCCGACCGTCGGCAAACAGATCGCCGACATGCTGCGTCCGTCGATGGGCGAGCAGATTCCGTCGGAGCCTGCGGAGATCGCCCGCGCCTTCGGCATGGGCTGGTGGAAACCCGATCCGCTGGCGGCGCAGGAACTGCTCGAGAAAGCCGGCTACAGCAAGCGCAACGGTGCATGGGTCGCGCCGGACGGCAAGCCCTTCACCATCAGGCTCATGGTCGAGGGCGATCTGCGCCCGGTGATGACGCGCGCCGGCACCATGATCGTGCAGCAATGGAGGCAGGCGGGGATCGACGCCAAGATCGACGTGGCGCAGGGCACCTTGCCGACACGGCGCGAGGCCGGCGATTTCGACGCCTTCATCGGCTGGAGCGTCGAGACCTGGGGCGGCCATCAGGACCTGTCCTACTTCCTGGACAGCTGGCATTCGCAGTTCGTCGTCGAACCCGGCAAGCGGCAGCCGGCGCGCAACTGGCAGCGCTGGTCCAATCCCGCCCTCGACAAGATCATCGAGACCATCCGCACCGTCGGCTTCGACGATCCGAAATCGATCGAACTCGGCAAGGACTACGTCAGGCTCACGGTGCAGGAAATGCCGACCATCCCGCTGATGGCGTACAATGTCTTCACCGCGATGGATCAGACCTACTGGACCGGCTATCCGACATCACAAAATCCCTACACCGATCCGGTGCCGAACTGGGGCAACTCGCGCGCCATGTTCGTCAGGTTGAAGCCGGTCAATTAGTACAGTCGATTCCATGATACCAATCGGTTCAAACTTCCCAGACCTCATCCTGAGGAGCCCGGCGACGCGTAGCGACGCCGGGCTTCTCGAAGGATGGCGGCTTGCACAGCCTTCGCCCGCGGCCATCCTTCGAGACGCATCGCTTGGGCGATGCTCCTCAGGATGAGGTTCGGGGGGATTCGGGTATGATTCAAACCAGGGAAACGCTGACCGAGCGTGCGTGGCCTTCGCATCCCGGATATTCATGAGCGGATATCTCGCCTATATCGCCAAGCGGCTGGCGCAGTTCGTGCTCGTGGTCTTCATCGGCATCAACCTGGCCTATGTCATCACCCACGCCACGCCGATCGATCCCGTCGCACAGTCGATCTCGGCGGTCACATCGTTCGGCAATACCTCGCCCGAGGCGATCGAGCAGATGCGGATATCGCTGCGCGAGCTCTATGGCCTCGAAGGCCCGGCGCTGCAGCAATATCTGGTGTTCTGGAAACGCATTCTGCGCAGCGATTTCGGACCGTCGATGTCGGCGTTTCCCACCCCGGTCTCCACACTGATCGGTCGCGCGCTGCCCTGGACCGCCGGACTGCTTGCGGTCTCGACTCTCGTCGCCTGGGGGCTCGGAAACTGGCTGGGCGGGCTCGCCGGATACTACCAGAACAGCCGCGGGCTGAAGCTGATGGGCGTGATCGCGATGGGCCTGCATCCCATGCCCTATTACATCCTCGCGCTGCTGCTGCTGATCGTGTTCGGGTTTCTGTGGCCGGTGCTCCCGATCGGCGGCGGTTCGGCGATGAACCTGCCGCAGGCCTGGACCTGGGCCTTCGCGGCAAGCGTGCTGCAGCATGCGATCCTGCCGGCGTTGTCGCTGATCCTGATCGGGCTCGGCAGCTGGTTTCTCGGCATGCGTTCGCTGGTCTCCAACGTCGTGACCGAGGATTATGTGATCTTTGCCGAACTCGCCGGGGTCGATAGCCGTCGCGTGCTGTCGTCCTACGTGATGCGCAATGCGCTGGTCCCGCAGGTGACGGGGCTTGCGATCTCGCTCGGCGGCATCTTCAACGGCGCCGTGATCACCGAAAAGGTGTTCGGCTATCCCGGCGTCGGCTCGCTGCTGGTCGATGCCGTCTACGCCGGCGATTATGGCCTCGTGCTCGGCGTCACCACGATCTCCATTCTCGGCGTGTCGATCGGCGTGCTCGCGATCGATCTGCTTTATCCTTTGCTCGACCCCAGGGTGAAGGTGCACTGATGCTGGCGATCCTGCGCGACCTCCTGCGCTACAATGCCGAATTCCGGATCGGCATCGTGCTGGTCGGATTCGTCGTCGTGCTGTCGGCACTGTCGGTCGTCTCGCCCTATCCGCCGCAGGATGTCTATGTCGTGCCACCCGATGTGCCGCCGTCGCTGAGCTACTGGCTGGGCACGACGTCGCGCGGCCAGGATGTGTTCTGGCAACTGACATTTGCGATCCGCAACACGCTGCTGTTCGGATGCACCGTAGCCCTGATCAGCCGGGTGCTGGCGCTGGTGATCGGGCTGCTCAGCGGCTACAAGGGCGGCTGGATCGACCGCGTGCTGATGTCGGTCAATGACACCTTCATCGTGATCCCCCTGCTCCCGATCCTGGTGCTGTTCTATTTCGTGATGCGCGACAGCATGTCCTGGCTGCTGCTGGCGCTGATCATGGCCTGCCTCGGCTGGGCCTACGACGCGCGGCTGATCCGCTCGGTGGCGATGAGCCTGAAGACCCGCGAGTTCACCCAGAGCAGCATATTTTCCGGCATGAGCACCCGCGAAATCCTGGTGCAGGAGCATCTGCCGTTCGTGATGCCGATCGTGTTCTCGACCACCATGAACAACATGATCTGGTCGATCGGACTTGAAGTGACCCTGGCGGTGCTTGGTTTCACCGATATCAACACCCCGACCATCGGCGGCATGATCTACTGGGCGAACCAGCACACCGCGATGGTCGCAGGCGTCTGGTGGTGGATCGCCTTCCCCACCATCGCCGTGATCATGACCTTCATCGGCCTGTTCCTGCTGGCGGTGTCGATGAACGAATATATCGACCCTCGCAGCCGCCTTAGCCGCATGGGCCGGGTGGCATCATGAGCGCCGAGCCCGCCATGCTTGCGGACACGCGAGAGCCGGTGAGATCAGGGCCGATCCTGTCGGTCAAAGACCTGCGGGCGCACTTCCGCACCACTCATTTCGGGGTCAACCGCTACGTCAGGGCCGTCGACGGAATCAGCTTCGATGTCAAACGCGGCGAGATCTATGGCCTCGCCGGCGAATCCAGTTCGGGCAAGACCACGCTGGTCAAGACCATCGCCGGCGCCATCAAGCCACCGCTGGAAGTGGTCGGCGGCACAATCGAATTTGCATTCCTGCCGGGCTATGGCGGGCTGCACCGTGCGCCGCCGGCCGAGGTGGCGCGCATTCGCTGGCGGCATTTGTCCTACATCATGCAGGGCTCGATGAACGTGCTCAACCCGGTGCGACGGTTGCGGCTAAGCTTCGTTGATTTCGCTCGGCCGCACATCGCGGGCACCGCGAAGGAATTCGAGACCGCCGTCATCGGCCACCTGGCGCGGGTCAAGCTCGATGCCTCGGTGCTAGCAGCCTATCCACATGAACTGTCGGGCGGCATGCGCCAGCGCGCGACGATTGCGCTCGCCACCATCTGCCGTCCCGATTTCATCATCGCCGATGAGCCCACCACCGCGCTCGATGTCGTGGTGCAGAAGGACGTGCTCGGCATGATCCGCAGCATCCAGCGCGAGATCGGCTCGTCGGTGCTGTTCGTGACCCACGACATGGGCGTGCATGCCCATCTCACCGACCGCCTCGGCATCATGTATGCCGGCCGTCTGGTCGAGGAAGCAGCGACGCCAGAGCTATTCCACAACCCGCTTCATCCCTACACCAGGCACTTGATCTCCAGCCTGCCCCGCATCGGCGACGACGTGCAGCGCAAAGGACTCGAAGGCGCGCCGCCCAGCCTGGCCGATCCGCCGCCCGGATGCCGCTTTCATCCGCGCTGTCCGCAGGCGATGGAGGTCTGCAGCCGCCGCGTTCCCGATCTGATCGAAACCACGGCGGCGCATCGCGTCGCCTGTTTCGCGGTGAACGGGAGCGGCGAGCCATGAGCGCAGCGCTGCTCGATGTTTCGCATGTCGGCAAGACCTTTACCCGGGGCGGGCTGTTCTCGAGTCGGCGCATTGTTGCCGTCGACGACGTCAGCTTCCAGATCGATGCGGCGAGGCCGGAGATTTTCACCATTATCGGCGAGTCGGGCAGCGGCAAGACCACGCTGTCGCGCATGATCCTCAACATCGAGAGGCCGAGCAGCGGCGCGCTGGTGTTCGACGGCGTTGACCTGACGACGGTGCGGAGCAGCGTCGGCCGCATGGCCTTCATGCACAAGGTGCAGCCGATCTTCCAGAACCCGTTCGAGGCCTTCAACCCGCTCAAGCAACTCGACCGCTATCTGTTCATGACGCGGCGGCGTTTCCATGCCGAAGCCGATCAGGCCACCATTGAGGTCGCCGCCGACGAGGCCCTGCGCAAGGTGGGGCTGTCGCTCAAGGAAGTGCGCCATCGCTATCCGCATGAACTCTCCGGTGGCCAGCTGCAGCGCGTCGCGATCGCTCGTGCGCTGCTGTCCGATCCGAGGCTGATCGTCGCCGATGAACCGGTGTCGATGGTCGATGCCTCGCTGCGGACGTCCATCGTCAACCTGTTCAAGGCGTTGCGCGACGATCTCGGCATCTCGATCATCTATGTCACGCACGATCTTGCGACCGCCTATTATATCAGTGACCGCATCATCATCATGCAAAAGGGCAAGGTCGTCGAAAG
>Ga0268264_10002758_pt1 | contig 15332 bp, 12 predicted proteins | sample KBSSwiS32_FD_190357 | JGI IMG/M metagenome (GOLD analysis project Ga0268264, IMG submission 190357) | Switchgrass rhizosphere microbial communities from Kellogg Biological Station, Michigan, USA - KBS Switchgrass S3-2 (SPAdes) (version 2) | ecosystem: Host-associated > Plants > Roots >...
GCGCCGCCGATCAGGTTCGCGTATTCGTTCGATTTGAAGTCCGACAGGCGCACGATGACCGGGTTCGGAGCGAACGCGGCGGTGATCGTCGCGATGCCCTCGGCCAGCCGGTCGACGTAGAACTGCACGGGATCTTCGCCGCCGGTGCGCTCGTCGATCTTCTTCTTGGTTTCCGCATCCTGCTGGTCGTATTCGTGCAGGGCTTTCGGATGCAGACCGATGTGGCTGGCGATGATCATCTCGAGGCGCGCCAGACCGACGCCGGCATTCGGCAGCATCGCGAAGTCGAACGCGCGCTCGGGGTTGGCCACGTTCATCATGATCTTGAGCGGCGCCGGCGGCATGTGCTGCAGATCGGCCGTGACCTTTTCGAATTCGAGTTTGCCCGCGTAGATGTTGCCGGTATCGCCTTCGGCGCACGACACGGTCACTTCGACGCCGTCGGCGATCGCCTCGAGGCCATTGCCGGTGCCGACCACAGCCGGCACGCCGAGCTCGCGCGCGATGATCGCGGCATGGCAGGTGCGGCCGCCGCGATTCGTCACGATCGCGGCCGCACGCTTCATGACCGGTTCCCAGTCCGGATCGGTCATGTCGGCGACCAGCACGTCGCCGGCCTGCACGCGGTTCATGTCCTTGATCGTGCGGATCACGCGGGCGGCGCCAGCACCGATCTTCTGACCGATCGCGCGGCCTTGGGCGAGCACGTCGCCATGCTGGCGCAGGTGATAGCGTTCGATCTGCGTCGCGCGTCCGCGCGACTTCACCGTCTCCGGCCGTGCCTGCAGGATGTACAGCTTGCCGGTGTTGCCGTCCTTGCCCCATTCGACGTCCATCGGCCGGTCGTAGTGCTCTTCGATCACCAGCGCCTGGCGAGCGAGCTCGTGCACGTCGTGGTCGCTGATGCAGAACTTCGCGCGGTCGGCGGCCGGCGTGTCCTCGATGCGCACGCGTTCGCCGGCCTTGGCCGAATAGACCATGCGCTGCTGCTTGGCGCCGCGCTGGCGGCGCAGGATCGCCACCTTGCCGGCCTTCAGGGTCGGCTTGTAGACATAGAATTCGTCGGGGTTGACCGCGCCCTGGACGACCATCTCGCCGAGACCGTAGCTGGCGGTGATGAAGATCGCATCACGAAAGCCCGATTCGGTATCGAGCGTGAACAGCACGCCGGAGGCGCCGACATCGGAGCGCACCATCAGCTGCACGCCGGCCGACAACGAAACGTCCTCGTGCTTGAAACCGTGATGAACGCGATACGCAATGGCCCGGTCGTTGTACAGCGACGCGAACACTTCCTTGATCCGGTGGATCACGTCGTCGGCGCCGCAGACGTTGAGAAACGTTTCCTGCTGGCCGGCGAACGAAGCATCCGGCAGATCCTCGGCGGTGGCCGACGAACGTACCGCGACGGCCGTGTTGTCGCTGCCGGCCTGCTTGCACAGCCGCGCGTAAGCGGCGCGCACGGCGGCGTCGAGATCGGCGAGCAGCGGCGTGTCGATGACGGATTGCCTGATTTCGGCTCCCGCCCGGGCGAGGGCGTCGACGTCGTCGACATCGAGGCTGGCGAGCTTTTCCTGGATGCGCCCGGCCAGGCCGCTCTGGGCGATGAACTGCTGGAACGCGAAAGCCGTCGTGGCAAAGCCGCCCGGAACCGAGACGCCCAGTTCACTGAGGTGGCCGATCATCTCGCCGAGCGAGGCGTTCTTGCCGCCGACCTGGGCAAGGTCGGACAGGCGCAACTGATCGAGCCACAGCACGAGATCGCTCAAGGGAGTCTCCACAAAGGGGTTCGCGCAGGCTGACGCCCGCGCATAGGCGAATTTTCGGGGTTTACGCCAGGCGAAACAAGCCGCATCGCCCGGAATCGCGTTCCGGCAAGGCCGAAAAGCGGTAGCGGCGGCATGCGCCGCCCACGGTGCCAGGTGTACCCGGTATTCAAACGGCGGTCCGGTGCGGCATGCTACACCGATGCGCAGAACCATTTTTTACGTGTCCGACGGCACCGGCATCACCGCCGAGACGATCGGCCATTCGCTGCTGACCCAGTTCGACGACATCGATTTCGACACGTTCCGGTTGCCGTTCATCGACGATGAAGAGAAGGCCCACGGCGCGGCCGCCCGGATCCGCAACGCCTATACGGTGACCGCGGTGCGGCCGATCGTGGTCAACACCGTGGTCGACCCGGTGCTGAGCGAGATCCTGGCGAGCAGCGGCGGCGGGCTGATGATCGACGTGTTCGCGCCGTTCATCGGGCCGCTCGAAGCCGAACTCGGTGTCAAGCGCAAACCGAAGGTCGGCAGGGCGCACGGCCTGACCGACTTCGCCGAGTACGAAGCGCGCATCAACGCAACCAACTACGCGCTGACCCACGACGACGGCATCGACGTGAATTACGCCGACGCCGAAATCATCCTGATCGGCGTGTCGCGCGTCGGCAAGACGCCGACGTGCCTGTACATGGCGCTGCACTACGGCGTGAAAGCGGCCAACTACCCGCTGACCGAGGACGATCTCGACAAGCTCGAATTGCCGAAGCGGCTGGTTCCGCATCGCCAGCGCCTGTACGGCCTCAGCATCGACCCACAGCGTCTCGCCCAGGTGCGCGAGGCACGCAAGCCGGGCAGCCGCTACGCGAAGATCGAACAGTGCCGGCACGAACTCGCCCTGGCCGACAAGCTGTTCCGGCGTGAGGCAATTCCGGTCGAAAACACGACGCATACGTCGATCGAGGAGATCGCCAGCAAGATCCTGGCGCGTCTCGGCATCGAGAAACACCTGTTCTAGAGGCGAGTCGCCGACCTGCGTCGAGATATCCTGGAAACAGGCGGCACGGCGCAACGCATGTCCGCGGAGGCGGCATGGCACAAACACAACAGTTCGGCTCGGTTTACGCGGCATTGCCCGACGACCTCGCTGCCGAGCGCCTGCGTGGACTTTCCACCGAGGCCGCCGCGCGGGTGACGCGCGCGCTGGGCGAGATCGAGCGCGAGGATCATGCGGCCGCTGCCTCGACCTTGGCGATGCTGTCTGCGTCGGCGTCAGGGCATCCGGAAGTGCTGCGCGTCGGCGCCGTGCTCGATCTGCGCAGCGGAAACGTGCAGCGCGCCATCGACGCGCTGAGGCAGGTGCTGGCCCTGCGCGCCGCCGACGTGCTCGCGTACAACGATCTCGGCGAAGCACTTCGCGCGAGCGGCAACCTGGATGCCGCCTATGCGGTCTGGCATCGCGCCTGCAGGCATCTGTCCCGATCGGCAGCCGCCTGGTTCAATCTGGCCTGGAACCTCGATCGCGACGGGCGCTTCGACGAGGCGCGCGAGGCGCTCGAGCACGTGATCCGGCTCGCTCCCGACGTCGCTGCGGCGCACCTGATGCTCGGCGACGTGCTGGTCACGCTCGGGCGGATCGAAGCCGCTGCCGCGGAATACCGTGTCGCCGTGCGGATCGAGCCGGACCTCGGCGAAGCGTGGTGCAGCCTGTCGAACATCAAGAGCGTGCGTTTCGACGCGGCCGAATTGGGGTGCATGGAACAGCTCGACGGCCGCGGCGGCCTGCCGCCTCAAGCGCACGCCGCGCTGCAATTTGCCCTGGCGAAAGCCTATGAAGATAGCGCGCGCTACGCCGATGCGTTTGCGATGTTTCAACGCGCCAACACGCGCATGCGCCACCTGCGCGACTGGGATCCCGGTGCGTTCGACGCGCACGTCGACGAGGTGATCGCCGCGTTTTCGCGGCCGGTCGCGTGCGCCGATGCGCCGGGACTCGGCGAAGAGATCATCTTCATCGTCGGCATGCCGCGCTCCGGCTCGACGTTGATCGAACAGATACTGGCTTCGCACCCCATGGTCGAAGGTGCCGACGAACTGCCGGACCTGATGCAGGTGATCCGCGAGGAATCGGCGCGCCGCGCTGCGGCGTTTCCGCGCTGGGTTGCAGCGACCACACCGCGCGAGTGGAGCCGCCTCGGGCAGCGCTATCTCGAGTTGACCGCGCGCTGGCGCAAACGCCGGCCGAAGTTCACCGACAAGCAGCCGTACAACTGGCTGTTGATCGGCGCGGCGCAGGCGATGCTGCCGTCGGCCCGGATCATCGATTGTCGCCGCGATCCGATCGAGACCTGCTGGTCGTGCTATCAGCAGGTGTTTCCGCAAGGTCCGGCATTCTCGTACGACCTGCAGCACATTGCCGCGTTCCTGCACGGGCACGATCGGGCCATGGCGTTCTGGAGCGGGCGATCGCCCGGTGCCGTCCGCGATCAGGTTTACGAAGCGTTGCTCGCCGATCCGCAAGGACAGGTGCGCGAACTGCTCGCGCATTGCGGCCTCGCCTGGGATCCGGCTTGCCTGGATTTCCATCGGACGGAACGCGCGGTGCGCAGCACGAGCGCAGCGCAGGTGCGCGAACCGTTGCGTCGCGACACGGCGAGGACTGCACACTATGGGGATCTGCTCGGCCCGTTGCGCCGGGCAATCGGGACAGCGGTGGGAGCGGCGCGGGGAACAGCATTGTAAACCGCTTTCGCAAGATAAGGCAGACTGGCGTCGCAATTCGCCGATGCTATGATCGGCCCATGGTTCAGGTCCTCGAACAACGCAGCAAGATTCTTCCGGGGCGCTTCGCCTATCTGATGGGCATCTATGCCGAGAACTATCACCGGCTGGTGCGCATGTTCGCGCCCCAGGATCTCGACGCGGGCAGCTATTTCTCGTCGGTCGACGACGGTCTCGATGTGCGCCTGGATGTGATCGAACGGCATCCGTACACGCTCGAGCTTCGGCTCAGCTATTGCATGGTCGATCGCGATACCGGCGATCCGGCGCCGTCCGCATGGCTGCGCATGTATCGCGACGCGCATGTGGCCGAAGCCACGCATTGTCAGGCCGATCGCAACCTGCGCCGCGTGATCGGACCGCTGCCGCCGGCCAAGACGTTGTTCCAGCAACGCATGCGCATGGCGACATTCCTCAATCGCTGGCTCGAATATCTCGCCGAGCAGGGCCACTCGCGCGGCACGCTGGTGGCGCGTCCCGGACCGCTGCTGCCGGCGCACTGACATGCCGCCGTCGACTGCGGCCGGCGCCGCGCGCCGCGAACGGCTGACCGACTCTGCCGCCTGGCAAGCGCTTGCCGCGCATCATGATGAATCGCGCGACGTGCAGCTGCGGCGCCTGTTCGCCGATGATCCGCGCCGCGGCGAACGCTTCGCCGTCGAGGCTGCCGGCCTCTATCTCGACTACTCGAAGAATCGGATCACCGACGACACGCTGCGCCTGCTGCTGCAGCTGGCCGAAACGTGCGGTGTGCGCGAGCGCATCGCCGCGATGTGGAATGGCGAGCGCATCAACGTCACCGAAAATCGCGCCGTTCTGCACGTTGCGCTGCGGGCGCCGCGCGGCCAACGCATCGAATTCGACGGCCGCGACGTCGTCGCCGACGTGCACGCGGTGCTCGACCGGATGGCGGCATTCGCGCAGCGCGTGCGCAGCGGCGAATGGAAAGGGCATACCGGCCGGCGCATCCGCAGCGTCGTCAACATCGGCATCGGCGGCTCGGACCTCGGACCCGTGATGGCCTGCGAGGCGCTGCGCCACTATGCGCAGCGAGACCTCGACGTGCGCTTCGTGTCGAACGTCGACGGTGCGGATTTCGCCGAGGCGACACGCGACCTCGATCCGGCGCAGACGTTGTTCATCGTCGCATCGAAAACCTTCACGACGCAGGAGACGATGGCCAACGCGCGCGCAGCACGCGCGTGGCTGCTGCGTTCGCTCAATGACGAGAAAGCGGTCGGCCGGCACTTCGTCGCGGTGTCGACCAACGCAGCCGAAGTCGCCAGGTTCGGCATCGACACGGCGAACATGTTCGGTTTCTGGGACTGGGTCGGCGGCCGCTACTCGATGGACTCGGCGATCGGACTGTCGACGATGCTGGCGATCGGCCCGGAACGGTTCCGCGAAATGCTCGACGGCTTCCACGCGATGGACGAGCATTTCCGGACGACGCCATTCGAGCGCAACCTGCCGGTGCTGATGGGCCTGCTCGGCATCTGGAACACGAACTTCCTCGGCGCGCACTCGCAGGCCGTGCTGCCGTACGCGCAGTACCTGAAACGCTTTCCCGCTTACCTGCAGCAGTTGACGATGGAAAGCAACGGCAAGTCGGTCAGCATGAACGGCGAACGCGTCGCCTGTGACACATCGGCGATCTGGTGGGGCGAGCCGGGCACGAACGGCCAGCATTCGTTCTACCAGCTGATCCACCAGGGCACCCGCCTGATTCCGTGCGACTTCATCGGCTTCTGCCAGCCGCTCGATGCGCCGCAGGGCCAGCACGATCTGCTCATGGCCAACCTGTTCGCGCAGAGCGAGGCGCTGGCGTTCGGAAAATCCGCGGCGGAAGTTCGCGCGGAAGGCACGCCCGAGTGGCTCGTGCCGCATCGCTGCTTCGAGGGCAACCGGCCGAGCAACACGATCCTCGCGCAGAAGCTGACGCCGCACGTCCTCGGCGCACTCGTCGCGCTGTACGAACACATCACGTTCGTGCAAGGCGTGATCTGGGATATCGATTCGTTCGATCAGTGGGGCGTCGAACTCGGCAAGCAGCTGGCCAAGCGCACCGAAGCGGAAATCACCTCGCTAGGCGAGCCGTCACTGTCGCACGACAGTTCGACCAATGCGCTGATCCGCCGCTATCGCAAACAGCGTTCCTGAGCGGAACGCCGACCGTCGTCGTTCGAGAAGTGATTGGCGTCCCCAGGGGGATTCGAACCCCCGTTACCGCCGTGAAAGGGCGATGTCCTGGGCCTCTAGACGATGGGGACGCCGGATGAAAGTGATCAGCCCTGAGGGGCGAATCTTGGTGGAGCCAGTCGGGATCGAACCGACGACCTCTACAATGCCATTGTAGCGCTCTCCCAGCTGAGCTATGGCCCCGGGGAGGCGCGGGAGATTAGTGCATGGGGCCAGGTTCGTCAATGTTGGCGCGTGGTTTGCGCGGGTCGGTCGATGAAATGGGTGTGTTTCGAGTGCGCCTGCTGCGCATTGGCCCGCTGCGCGAGCTCATCCTCTCCCCAACCCCTCTCCCGTCAAGGGAGAGGGGCTTAATGCGGAACCTTGTCGAGGGAAGCGGAACGCCGTCAGGGGGAGCTTGAAGCGGCACTTCGTCACAGGGCTCAAAGCAGGGAGGCCGCTCAGAGGAGTTCGAAGTGGAAGTGGTGCGTGTTCGCGTCAGCCGCCGCTGAGCGTGCACTGGGCGAGCAGGCCGCGGGCCATCATTGCGTACTGGCGATGGCGGAAGAACAGGCGCAGCTGGCTGCCGCCGAGCTGGCGCCAGAGCACGGTGGCACGCACGGCGGCCATCAGCAGTGCGCGAATACGGTCCACGGTGGCCGCATTGTTCAGGAAGCGCGGGTTGCCCTCGACCAGGATGCGCGGGCGCAGGGTAGAGAGCGTTTCGCTGTAGAGGCGGGCGAGCGGCTCGGTGGCATCGACGGGATCCCTGGCCGCGTCGCTGGCGGCGATCGACTCGATGCCGGCGCGCAGGACATCGAGCACGTCGCGGCGCGTTGTCAGCACGTTCTCCACGCGCATGATGTTGATCAGCATGCGCGTCAGCGAGACGTCGCGCCGGCCCGACTCGACCTGGGCGACCAGCGTTTCGAGGCCCACGCGCAGGTTCGGCACGCCGCCGAAGACGTCGGCGGCGTTGTCGGCGTCGATCTTGAAGATGCTGGCCAGGCTCGTGCGCATCGCGGCGACGTCGGCTTCGCCGCGCAGCGCGAGCGCGCGCACGAGGCTCGCCGCCTGCAGCGCGCCGGCCAGAGCGATGACGCGTTCCTCTCTCATGGCCTGCTCATCTCGTGCTCATTGGACACGCGCTGCTCCGGCCAGTCCGCCGAACGGCGCATCGGTCGCGTCGATGATCCCGCCGCCGAGGCATTCGTCGCCGTCGTAGAACACGACCGACTGACCCGGCGTGACCGCGCGCTGCGGTTCGGCGAAGCGCACCTCGGCGCGGTCGCCGTCGATGCGTACCGTGCAGGCCTGGTCGGCCTGGCGGTAGCGCGTTTTCGCGGTGCACGAAAATTCCGTGGCCGGCGCGGCGCCGGCGACCCATGACAGGTCGCCGGCGATGAGCCGCGACGACTGCAGCCAGGCATTGTCGACGCCCTGGGCAACATACAGGACGTTGTCGGCGACGCTCTTGCCGACGACATACCACGGCTCGCCGCCGGCATCGCGGCGGCCGCCGATGCCGAGGCCGTCGCGCTGGCCGAGCGTGTAGTACATCGTGCCGCCGTGTTCGCCGACGCGTGCGCCGTCCGGTGTGCGCATCTCGCCGGGCCGGGCCGGGATGTAGCGGCCGAGGAATTCGCGGAAATCGCGCTCGCCGATGAAACAGATGCCGGTCGAATCCTTCTTCGCATGCGTCGGCAGGTCGGCGTCGGACGCCATGCGCCGCACGTCGGGCTTGGCCAGTTCGCCGATCGGGAACAGCGTCGCGGCGAGCTGTTCCTGTCCCAGCGTGTACAGGAAGTAGCTCTGGTCCTTGTTCGCGTCGCGGGCGCGCAGCAGGCGATGGCGGTCGCCGACGGCCTCGCTGCGGGCGTAGTGGCCGGTGGCGATGCGTTCTGCGCCCAGCGCGCGCGCATGCTCAAGGAAGGTCTTGAACTTGATCTCGCGGTTGCACAGCACGTCGGGATTCGGCGTGCGGCCGGCGCGGTATTCGTCGAGAAATGTTTCGAACACGCGGTCCCAGTACTCGGACGCGAAGTTGCGCGCATGGAACGGCACGTCGAGACGCGCGCAGACGCGTAGTGCGTCGGCGCGGTCGCGATCGGCCTGGCACTCGCCGAAACGCTCGTCCTCGACCCAGTTCTGCATGAACAGGCCGGCAACGTCGCGGCCGGCGCGCTTGAGCAGCAAGGCCGCGACCGACGAATCGACGCCGCCCGACATGCCGACCATGATCGGTGCAGCGCTCATGGCAGTGGACCGGCGCGGACCAGTCCGCGGATCGCCGACAACGGCAACCGGTTGCCGGCCAGCCAGTCGTCGATGCAGCGCAGGACCATCGGGCTGCGCGGCCGGGTCTGGCCCGCGGCAATTTCGTCGCGATTCAGCCAGATCGCGCGGACGATGCCGGTATCGAGCGGCAGGCGCGGATCGTGCGTGACGGCGCGAGCGGCAAAGGCGAAGCGCAGGAAATGCTCGCCCGCGGCGCTGGTCCATTGGTAAACGCCGACGAAATGCTCGAGTTCGACCGTCCAGCCGGTCTCCTCGCGGGTTTCGCGCTGCGCGGCCTGGAGCAGCGATTCGTCCGGCTCGAGATGGCCGGCCGGCTGGTTCAGCACCCGCTCGCCGCGCACGTTCTCCTCGACGATCAGAAAGCGGCCGTCGCGCGGGACGATCGTCGCCACGGTGACGTCCGGGCGCCAGACCGCGTCGGCTCCGTTCTGGGTGTGACTTGAAATTTCCTGCATTTGCATGATTTTACACGACGTCTTCACGCGGTTTTGCGCCGGATCGCCCGGATCTTGCGGGCCTGCGCGATATCATTGAAATCGGCGCCCCTAGAGGATCATCATTCGAACATGCCCGAACGTACCGACAAGCGCCAGGAACCCCTGCACGGCATCGTGGTGGAGGAAGCCCGTCCGGAGGTCGCGCGCCCGCCGTTGTATCAGGTCGTGCTGCTGAACGATGACTTCACGCCGATGGACTTTGTCGTCGTCGTGCTGGAGACTTTCTTCAATATGGACCGGGAACGGGCAACGCAAGTGATGCTCCACGTGCATACGCGCGGCAAGGGCGTCTGCGGCGTGTTCACGCGCGAGGTTGCCGAAACGAAGGTCACCCAGGTCAACGAGTTCGCCCGCGCCCACCAGCATCCACTGTTGTGCACGCTCGAGAAGGCGTAGAAGATGGGACACCGGAAGCACCGGGATAACCGAAAAGCTGGCGAACCGCTGCTTTCCGGTTCCCGGTTTCGGGCTATCGGCTACCGGGATGTGTCGGGCGACGGATTGGAATCAGACGGCCAATCCCCATCTCACTCGCAGCCTTACCGCAAGAGAGAAGTACATGTTCAGTAAAGACCTCGAGCTCACGATCGGCCAGTGCTACAAGGACGCGCGCGAGCAGCGACATGAATTCATGACCGTCGAGCACCTGCTGCTCGCGCTGCTGGAGAATCCTTCCGCGGCGGCCGTGCTGCGCGCCTGCGGCGCCGACACCGGCCGGCTCGGCAAGGATCTGAAGGCGATCATCCTGGAAACCGTGCCGGTACTGCCGGTCAGCGACGAGCGCGACACGCAGCCGACGCTTGGCTTCCAGCGCGTGCTGCAGCGCGCGGTTTATCACGTGCAGTCGTCCGGCCGGAAGGAAGTCACCGGCGCCAACGTGCTGGTCGCGATCTTCGGCGAGAAGGATTCGCACGCGGTGTATTTCCTCAACCAGCAGGAAGTCAGCCGCCTCGACGTCGTCAACTATATCTCGCACGGCGTCGCCAAGATCGGCCAGGACAGCGCGCCGCAGCCCGGTCCGGAGGTCGGCAAGGAAGGCGAGGGCGGCGACGAGCCGCGCGGCAATCCGCTGACCGAGTTCGCCAGCAACCTCAACGACCTGGCCCGTCAGGGCAAGATCGATCCGCTGATCGGCCGCGTCGAGGAAATCGAGCGCACGATCCAGGTGCTGTGCCGCCGCCGCAAGAACAATCCGCTGTACGTCGGCGAAGCCGGTGTCGGCAAGACCGCGCTGGCCGAAGGCCTGGCCAAGCGCATCGTCGAGGGCGAAGTGCCCGACGTGCTGAAGGACTGCACGATCTACGCGCTCGACATGGGTTCGCTGGTCGCCGGCACGAAGTATCGTGGTGATTTCGAAAAACGCCTGAAGGCGGTCATCGCGCAACTGAAAAAAGAGCCGCACGCGATCCTGTTCATCGACGAGATCCACACGATCATCGGCGCCGGCTCGGCCAGCGGCGGCACGATGGACGCGTCGAACCTGATCAAGCCGGTGCTCGCCAACGGCGAGCTGCGCTGTATCGGCTCGACCACGTTCCAGGAATTCCGCGGCGTCTTCGAAAAGGATCGGGCGCTCGCGCGCCGTTTCCAGAAGATCGATGTCGTCGAACCGTCGGTTGCCGAGAGCGTCGAAATCCTCAAGGGCCTGAAGTCGCGCTTCGAAGAGCATCACAAGGTCGAATACACCAACGATGCGCTGAAGGCGGCTGTCGATCTGTCGGTCAAGCACATCGGCGACCGGCTGCTGCCGGACAAGGCGATCGACGTCATCGACGAGGCCGGCGCGCGCCAGCGGTTGATGCCGCCCGAGCAGCGCAAGACCACGGTCGACGTGCCGGAGATCGAATTCATCGTCGCGCGCATGGCGCGCATTCCGCCGAAGCAGGTGTCGGTGTCGGACCGCGACGTGCTGAGGAACCTCGACCGCAACCTGAAGATGGTCGTGTTCGGCCAGGACGAGCCGATCGACGCGCTGGCCGCGTCGATCAAGATGGCGCGTTCGGGCCTGGGCAACACGCAGAAGCCGATCGGCTGCTTCCTGCTGGCGGGTCCGACCGGCGTCGGCAAGACCGAGGTCACGCGCCAGCTGGCCCTGCAGCTCGGCATCGAGCTGATCCGCTTCGACATGTCCGAGTACATGGAAGCGCATTCGGTGTCGCGCCTGATCGGCGCGCCTCCGGGTTATGTCGGCTTCGACCAGGGCGGCCTGCTGACCGAGCAGATCACCAAGCACCCGCATTGCGTGCTGCTGCTCGACGAGATCGAGAAGGCGCATCCGGACGTCTACAACATCCTGTTGCAGATCATGGATCACGGCAAGCTGACCGATACGAACGGCCGCGAGGCGAATTTCCGCAACGTCGTGCTGGTCATGACGACGAATGCCGGCGCGGCACAGGCGGCGCGGCGCTCGATCGGCTTCGTCGAGCAGAGTCACGCGACCGACGCGATGGAAGTGATCCGCCGCGCGTTCTCGCCGGAATTCCGCAACCGCCTCGACGCGATCATCCAGTTCGGCGCGCTCGACATGGAGCACATCCTGCGCGTCGTCGACAAGTTCCTGATCGAGCTCGAAGCGCAGCTGCAGGAGAAGCACGTGTCGCTGAACGTCGATGCCGACGCGCGGCGCTGGCTGGCCGAGCACGGCTTCGATCCGACCATGGGCGCGCGGCCGATGGCGCGGGTGATCCAGGAGAACGTCAAGCGCCCGCTCGCCGACGAACTGCTGTTCGGCAAGCTCTCGACCGGAGGCAAGGTCTATCTCGGGGTCAAGGACGGCAAGCTCGACGTGCGCGTCGAGGAAGACGAGAAGCAGCCGGTGGTTGTCGAGTAGCGTCCTGCTCGGACTAAACAAGAACGGCGGCTCGGGCCGCCGTTTTTTATGGCTCGTCATTCCGGCGAAAGCCGGAATCCAGCTCTGCTCTGGATGAGATCAGTTGAGTTGATTACGCCGAAAGACGAGCAAGGCGCTGGATTCCGGATTTCGCCGGAATGACGAGCAAAAGAAGTGTCGTCATACATCCTTAGTACTGCACGGGATGAGGCGTATCGAACTGGATCCCGTGTCGTCGTACATCCCTGTACTGCACGGGATGAAGGCATCCTGCCTTCACTTCATGCGGTAGGTGATGCGGCCTTTGGTCAGGTCGTACGGCGTCATCTCGACCTTGACCTTGTCGCCGGTCAGGATGCGGATGTAATTCTTGCGCATGCGCCCGGAGATGTGGGCGGTCACGACGTGGCCGTTTTCCAGCTTCACGCGGAACATCGTATTCGGCAGCGTGTCGAGCACGGTGCCTTCCATTTCGATTTGGTCGTCTTTCGCCATTTACTGCTTCATGAATTGAAAGGTGCGGGTGTGGGACCGTCGTGGCCCGAACGGCGCGATCTCGGACGAGTGCACAAGACCATCCCGCAAGGCGCGCGATTCTGCCACGTTCAGGGGATAACGGGAAGCAAAAGGTGGCCGGATGCCGATCCCGTCAAGCGCCGGCCAGCGCGCTGGCGCGCTCCAGGGGCCAGCGTTTTCGCCAGCTTCCGGGCTCGGCCGGCAGCTCACAGGCCTGCGCCACCCGGTCGATGAACGTCGCCCGTGGCATGTCGAACGCGCCGAGCGTGACGAGGTGCGGAGAGGAAACCTGCGCGTCGACCAGAGCAAAGCCCCACGCCCGCAACGCCCGGCACAGCGCGATCAGCGCGACCTTGGAAGCATTGGTCTGGCGGCTGAACATCGACTCGCCGAAGAACATGCGGCCGATCGCGATGCCGTAGATGCCGCCGACGAGTTCGCCGGCGGCATCGCAGACTTCGACCGAGTGCGCGTAACCGAGGGCATGCAGTTGCCGGTAGGCGTCGTGCATCGCCTGCGTGATCCAGGTGCCGGCATGGTCGCGGCGCGGCGCGGCGCAGGCGCGGACGACGTCGCTGAATGCGACGTCGGCGCGGACCGTCCAGTCGCAGTGGCGCAGCCAGCGGCGCAGGCGCGTGGCGACGTGGATGCGGTCGGTCGCGAAGACCATGCGCGGATCAGGAGACCACCACAGAATCGGCTCGCCCTCGGAATACCACGGGAAGATGCCATGCCGATACGCATCGAGCAGCCGCGGCGGCGAAAGATCGCCGCCGGCCGCGAGCAGGCCGTCGGGCTCGACGAGCGCCTGCGTCACTGGCGGAAACGCTTCCTGGACACCGGCATGCAGGATCGGAATCCGGATCACGCCGGCGGCTCGGCGAATCGCGTCAGGAGAGCGCCGGTCACGGCAGAGCCCTCCCCTTCAAGGGGAGGGTTGGGTGGGGATGGTGTTGCCCGGCGGCGTCGCTCTGCTCCGGTTCGTCCGGCGGCGCAGATTCGTTCACCGCCTGAAGAGGAATCGTATGAGCGGCATACGGGGAGTGCGCGAGCAACTCGGCGCGATATTCCTCGAGCGCGCTCGCTTCGCGCGCAAGTGCCTCGCGCACGGCCGCGCGGAACCGCGCGTCGGCCAGCCAATGGTACGAACGCGTCCGCGCCGGCAGAAATCCGCGTGCGAGCTTGTGTTCGCCCTGCGCGCCCGGCTCGAAAACGTCGAGGCCGTGACGCAGGCAATACTCGATACCCTGGTAATAGCACGCCTCGAAGTGCAGGCCCGGCACGTTCTCGTGGCAGCCCCAATAGCGGCCGTACAGCGTCGTCGACGAACGCAGCAGCAGTGCCATCGCGATGATCCGGTCATCGCGCCGGCACAGCACCGCCAGTACCTGGCGCGGCATAGCCGTACCGAGATGGCGCAGGAAGGGCAAGGTCAATGCGGGGTGGTTGCCGCGCTCGGCGAACGTGTTGAGGTACAACTCGTGGATCGCCCGCCAGTCGTCCGCATCGAGTTCGCCGCCATCGCGCATCTCGCAGCGGACGCCGGCGCGTTCGACCTGAGCCCGCTCGTGGCGGATGTTCTTGCGCTTCTTGTGGTTCAGCGCGGCGAGAAAATCGTCGAAGCCGGTCCAGCGCGGATGACCCGGCGCTCCGTTGCGCCAGTGGAATTGCCAGTCGAAACGCGCGAGCCAGCCGGCATCGGCGAGTGCCGCGGCGTCGTTCTCATCGACGAAATTGACGTGCGCCGACGACAGGTCGGCGCCTTTCACGAGAGCCGCGATCGCCGCGACCAGCGCTTCGCGCAGCGCCGGCGCGTCGGCGCCGTGTCCGGCCAGCAGGCGCGCGCCGGTGACGGGCGAGTAGGGTACGGCAACCAGAAGCTTTGGATAGTAGTCCAGGCCGTTGCGTTCATAGGCGCCGGCCCATGACCAGTCGAACACATATTCGCCATGCGAATTGCGCTTCAGGTACATCGGTGCTGCGGCAACCAGCGTCGCGCCGCGATACAAGCCGACGTGGTGTGCGCGCCAGCCGTATTCGGCGCGGATACAGCCGTGCTGTTCGAGGCCGGCGAGAAACGCGTGGCTCAGGAACGGATTGTCGTCCGCCCGCAGCGCATCCCATTGCGCGGCGTCGACCTCATCGAGGCGGGAGTGGAAACGAGCGGTGAGGCTGGTGGTCATCGACAAATGTTAGCCCGGGGGCGTTCAAACGATGTCGGCGAATGGTGAACGCATGCGCCATGCTTTGTCAGACTTACCCTTCTCCCTGCGGGAGAAGGTGTCCCACCTGCATGCGCCGCAGATGCACTCGCAAGTCTCGATGCCGTGTCGCAGCGCATGCAGGTGGGGCGGATGAGGGTCGGGTCATTTATCGACGTTGATACACGACCGGACCCTCACCCCAACCCCTCTCCCGCTGGGAGAGGGGCCAAGGCAGCTCAAGCCAGGCCAAGCTTGT
>Ga0268264_10002767_pt1 | contig 15294 bp, 12 predicted proteins | sample KBSSwiS32_FD_190357 | JGI IMG/M metagenome (GOLD analysis project Ga0268264, IMG submission 190357) | Switchgrass rhizosphere microbial communities from Kellogg Biological Station, Michigan, USA - KBS Switchgrass S3-2 (SPAdes) (version 2) | ecosystem: Host-associated > Plants > Roots >...
TTATAATATTGTTTGATCAGGTTGGCCAATGGCGTGGCGTCAAACAAGGAATTGCTTCCCAGCAGGCGTGCTACTACATTTCCCTTGGTAATTACCTGGTCGGTGGTAATAGACGTATATAATTTTTCCAGCATGTCGATGCGCCCCAGCGCAGCGAAAGGCGCGATGAGCGAACCTGTGCTGGTTCCCACAAAAATGTCGAAACCTATTTCAGGGAAATCAGCGGACAGGTTTTTCAAAACGCCTACCGCAAAAGCGCCCTTGCATCCGCCACCACTGACCACCAATGCCCGCTTGGCCATATTGTTTTTTTTTATACGTTACTTACTTCATGGGATCTTCAATACCTTTTTTCTTTTTATGGAGCAGGTTGTAACCCAGCCCGCCCTGGAACCACCAGGTATTTTGACCATAGTCTCGGTGGATAGAAAAGCCCAGCCGGAAAAATTGCCCTATTTCCGATTGAAGCAAACCGCCCAATAACCTTTGTTGACTGGTGCCCCACAGATGTTCCAGTTGTAATTGCAGATTCAAAATGGATCCCAGGGAATTTGCCTGCAAACTGGCTAATTTCACTACCATGTTTGGACCGAAAACGCCGGCTGTTTTTTTATCATTGAAGACGCCGCCCGCTGTACCACCCAAACGCAATAAGCCCGGCACAATGGTAACCTGGGGGGAAAGACTTAACCCGGCAACAAACAGATCGGGTGCTGCAGTAAAATTAGTTACCATGCCATCGTGCGCCTGCAGGTAAATGACCCATCCTTTTGGGAATTCCGGATCTTGTTGTGCCTTAACAGAAACAAAAATACCGATGCTGAGTAGTCCGCAAACGAGTCGTTTCATGGTAATGACTTTATACCAATGTGAAAATATTCAAAAGAGAAAAGCCAGCCAATACCACTAAGGGGGAATATTCAGATTTTGCGATGTATGATTTTGAGATGGATGATGTGCGTATAACCAATTTGGGCAATTGAATTGAAGAAAATAGTCAATGATCAATGTTTCAATGCTCACCAGGATGCACATTGTCCTAACTATTGAAAATTGGATGTTGATTATTGAGCGTTTCTATATCACTTCCTGGTAGCCTGCAACGAAAAGTTTATCGGTTTCCTAGCTATTCCTGAAAGCCCATTTCCACATCTCTTTCCAGGTAGCTTTTTTTCCGTACAACAAGATACCGGTGCGATAAATCTTTGCACTGATCCAGGTGGTTATAAGAAAGCCAATCACCAGCAAAACCATACTTAAACCAAGTTGCCAGTATGGAACGGTGCCGGGTACGCCAAAAGGTATTCTGGCCATCATTACAATAGGCGAGAAAAAAGGAATGATACTGCTCCAGGTGGCCAATGAACTGTCAGGATGGGTAATGGCATTGATCATTATTACGATAGCAAGAATAATGGGCATGGTAATGGGGAACATCAGGCTCTGTGCATCCTGTGGATCTTCATTTACGGAACTGCCCACCGCAGCAAATAAAGCGGCATAAAATAGATAGCCAAACAGGAAATAGAAAATAAAGCAGCCTGCTACCAGGAACCAGTTAACGGATGATAATTCATTGGATGCTTTGGCCAAACCAATCAATGCCTCATTGCCCTGCATATTCATCTGGCCGCCAGGTATGCTTTTATTCGCTTCATTTACCTGTTCCAGTAACTCATGTGGTATCAGCGCCCCGATGATACCTGAAAAAACGGTAATCAAAATGATCCACATAAAAAATTGCGTTAAACCCACTGCGCCAATTCCGATTATTTTCCCCATCATTAGCTGAAAAGGTTTTACAGAAGAAATAATCACTTCTGCAATCCGGTTCGTTTTCTCTTCCATTACGCCCCGCATAACCATGGCACCGTAAATAAACAATGTAATGTAGATCAGAAAACCTGCACCATATCCTACACCATACGCAACCACCGAATTGCCATCCTGTGAATGCGTACCGGCGCCAATTCGTTTTTCCTCCAGTATCAATTTTCTGGAGGCATCTCTTACCGAATCAATATTGCTGCTGTTAATATGGTACCGCTCCATCAGCATATTATTTTCCAGTTCTTTCCTGATTTTATCCTCAATATTACTCACGGCACTTACCGCAAAGCTTTTACGTGAATACAGCCGCCACCTGTCTGTATTGTTGATGCCGGCGTGCGGCGCAAAAAGAATGGCCGAATAACCCAGTTTTTCAAATGTGTTGGTATCCGCTACAGGATTAATAACAAGCTTGATGGATTTAACACTGTCCGTATCGGTTTTAAATATTCCGGACTGATCAATGATAGCCACTTTCTCTTTATCGGTATTTTTAATGGTAATAAAAACAATGACGCCAATCAATCCTGCAAACAGTATGGGCGTTAAAAAAGTAGACAATATAAAAGTCCGGTTTCTAACCCTGGTAAGGTATTCTCGTTTTATTATGAGCCAGATTTTATTCATTTCGGTTGGTTTGGGTAATCGCTTGGTTATACTACTGCCTGAAACTGCCGCGTAACAGCAGTTCCTTCTACCAGTTTAATAAAAATGTCGTTGATGGAAGGGAGTATTTCGTGGAATTCACGGATGCCTGCCTGCTGCTGTATAAAATACTGCAGTACATCATTGGTGCTGAAGCCTTCCTTGATTTTTACCACCAGGCCATTGTCTTCACGATCGGTTATATCAAATGCATCGCTGTCGGTTGCAACGGGTGAGCTGTTCAGGCCAATATGAAACAGGTTCTCTTTAAACTGTTGTTTGATACCATTCACCGTTCCGTCCAGAATTTTTTGTCCTTTGTTCACCAATATGATCTGGTCGCATATTTCTTCTACCTGCTCCATGCGATGGGTACTGAAAATAATAGTGGCACCCTTTTTCTTGAGATTGTAAATCTCTTCTTTGATAAGGTTGCTGTTTACCGGATCCAACCCGCTGAAGGGTTCGTCGAGGATAATCAATTTGGGTTCATGCAGCACCGTAATAACAAACTGCAGTTTTTGCCCCATGCCCTTGCTCAGGTCTTCTATTTTTTTGTTCCACCAGGTTTGCATTTCAAATTTTGTAAACCAGGCTTTTATCTTTTCATAGGCATCGGCCCTGTCAAGCCCCTTCAGTTGGGCCAGGTACATGGCCTGCTCACCGATTTTCATTTTTTTATACAATCCCCTTTCTTCTGGCATATAGCCAATACGCAATGCATCTTCTTCGGGGTGGAATTTTTTGCCGTCAAACATAATTTCTCCCTCGTCCGGAAAAAAAATGCCGGTGATCATCCGTAAAAGCGTTGTCTTACCTGCACCATTGGGGCCCAACAGCCCAAAAATGGTTCCCGGCTCTATTGAAAAGCTGATATCATCTACAGCTTTCTGGGTGGCGTAATATTTTTTAAGATGGCTGACTTGCAGGAGTGGCATGGGGTGAATTTTGGCGAAAATAAAGCTGGGTTCCTGGCTGCTATTAAATTAAGAAGCAACCGCTAATAAGACGTTTATAGTGTTATATTATTACAAATGCACTGATTTTTTTTATTGTGCAGGGTAAAACTTATGGAAGGAATCATAGGGACGCATCAACGTACAATTAAAAGGGCTCACCATTGGCCCTGCCGGTATGCTGTTATTTCAATAGTTCATCCATATTGCGGTTGTTGTCAATTTTTCCCTTTGCTTCCAGCATGCGCATGTCTTTGGCGTCCTGTAAAAAGTTGGAAGCAAAAATAAAATCGTTGAGTTTCTGATTTTTGCTGAATATGATGTCCTGGTTGCTGCCTTCCCATTCTTTTAGTCCCTCGTACATGTAGATGATGTGGTCACCGGTCTCCATTACACTGTTCATGTCGTGAGTATTCACCACCGTTGTGATCTTAAATTCACGGGTAATTTCCTGTATCAGTTTATCAATGACCATGGATGTTTGCGGGTCCAGTCCCGAATTGGGTTCATCACAAAACAGGTATTTGGGATTCAGTACAATGGCCCGCGCAATGCCAACTCTTTTTTTCATGCCGCCGCTGATTTCTGCCGGGAATTTCTTGTTGGCATCTTTCAGGTTTACCCTTTCCAGTACTTCATTAACGCGTTTCTTTTTTTCGCTATAGCTCCAGGTGGTAAACATATTCAGCGGGAACATAATATTTTTTTCAACCGTTAGGCTATCGAACAGTGCAGAGCCCTGGAACAGCATACCGATCTGCTGCCTGAGTTCTTTCCGCTTTTCATCGTCCATTTCAGAAAAATTAACGCCGTCGTAGATGATGTCTCCCTGGTCGGGTTCAAACAGGCCCACCAGGCATTTCATAAGCACGGTTTTACCACTGCCGCTGGTACCGATGATCAGGTTGCATTGCCCTGCATTAAGTTTGGCGCTTACATCGTTCAGTACCACTTTGTCGCCAAATGTTTTGCGTATATTTTTGAACTCAATCATAATTAACTTGCTGGGCTACTAAGCAATAATTGGGCAAGTACATAATCTGCAAAAAGGATCATGATACAACTCACTACCACAGCTTTTGTACTGGCCCGCCCAATCTCCAGAGCACCACCCTGTACATGGTATCCAAAATAAGCCGGTATGCTGGATATAATAAATGCAAACGTATAGGCCTTAATAATTGCGAACCATACATTGAACGGAACAAAATTTTGCAACAATCCTTTGTCGAAGTCAAAAGAAGATAAGATGCCCGAACCCAAGCCGGCAATTCTACCGCCCCAGATGCCGAGACAGGCAGATAATACCACCAGCATGGGAATTACTATCAGCGCTGCAACAATTCTGGGCATGACCAGGTAAGTTTTGGTATTGATACCCATTATTTCCAGTGCGTCGATCTGCTCGCTTACGCGCATATTGCCCAGTTCACTCGCTATTTTGCTGCCTACCACACCGGCCAGCACTATACACACGAGGGTAGGAGCAAATTCAAGGATTACCGTATCCCTTACAATTTGTGCAATGCTTGCCTTGGGTATCAGCGGGCTTACCAACTGGTAAGCAGTTTGTACAGCCGATACAGCTCCCATAAAAAAAGAAATGATAATAACGATAGGCAGGGAACCAATGCCAATTTCAGAACACTGGTGCATAAACTCTTTCCAGTATACCCGCATGTTTTCTGGTTTGGAAAACATGCCTTTGAGCATTAAGAGATAGCGGCCCAGTTCTGTAAAAAAATTCATAGTTGAGCGTATGTGTTTACGATTTAAAGTTTAAAGCCTAATGTTTGGATACCGAATGTTAAAGCCGATATTAACTTTAAACATTAAACTTTGAACTTTAAACTTTCTCCCGCCTGTAAATTAATACCTATTCCCCACTTTATTATATGTCTTTGCTGACTTTCCTGAAACCTTTCCACCAGCTTGTTTTTTTCATGGCCGAAGCAGTTTCCGGCATAGCTGTTTTACATTTTATCTGGGCATCAATAACAGTAACCAGTGCCATGTTATAAATAGCACGCACAGAGCTGCCTAACTGTAATACATGAACGGGTTTTTTCAGCCCCAATAAGATCGGGCCAATAGCGTCGGCGCCTCCTACTTCCTTCAGCAGGTTATAGGCAACATTTCCTGCTGCCAGGTTGGGAAAGATAAGCGTGTTCACGTCCTGGTCTACCAGTTCGCTGAAAGGATAGTTGTCACGGAGTATTTCTTTATTGAATGCTACGCTGGCCTGCATTTCTCCATCAACCAGCAGGGAAGGGTTTCTTTCCTTTACAATTTTTCTGGCTTCTGCTACCAGCCTGGCTTCCGGTGAATTGCTGCTACCAAAATTGGAATAGCTTAACATCGCTATCCTGGGTGTAAGATTGAAGTTGCGCACTTCTTTTGCCACCATTAAAGTAATATCTGCCAGCTCTGCTGCAGTAGGATTAAAATTAACCGTGGTATCGGCCATAAACAAAGGGCCTCGTTTGGTAAGTAGCAGGTACATGCCGGCAATTTTCTTAACGCCGTCTTCGGTGCCGATAACCTGCAATGCCGGGCGGATGGTTTCTGCATAATTCTTTGTGAGCCCCGAGATCATGGCATCAGCTTCGCCGGCCTCTACCATACCACAACCAAAATAACTGCGGTTCTTCATCATCTTGGCGGCATCATACAGGTTCAAACCTTTGCGCTGCCGTTTGGCAAAAAAACTGTTGCCGTATTCTTTGCGTTTTTCATCGTATTCATCCAGCTGCGGGTCTATAATGGGAATATCTTCCAGGTCTATTCCATTGTTTTCTGCGATGGATCGAATCTTTTTTTCATTGCCCAGTAAAATTGGGTAGGCAATGCCTTCGTCGAAACAAATCTGCGCAGTTTTCAAGATTTTCAGGTTGTCTGCCTCTGCAAAGATGATGCGCTTCGGATCGCGCCGCGCCTTATTACCAATGATGCGGATCAGTTGGTTATCGAGGCCCAGGCGTTTATTTAGTCCAATGCTGTACGACTCCCAGTTCGTGATTAGGGTTTGTGCCACACCGCTTTCAATAGCAGCTTTGGCAACCGCCGGTGCCACGGTAGAGAGCAACCGCGGGTCAAGTGGTTTGGGAATAATATATCCGGGTCCAAAACTGATGGTCTTTTCATTATAGGCCATGTTCACAATATCGGGTACCGGCGATTTAGCCAGTTCTGCCAGTGCGTGCACCGCCGCAAGCTTCATTGCTTCGTTTATCTGGGTGGCACGCACATCCAGTGCGCCGCGGAAAATGTATGGGAAGCCCAGCACATTGTTTACCTGGTTGGGATAGTCGCTCCGGCCGGTGGCCATAATCAGGTCCTCACGGCTATCAACAGCCGATTCATAGGCTATTTCCGGATCGGGATTGGCCATGGCAAAAACAATGGGTCTTTTCGCCATGCTTTTTACCATATCCGGACTAACAACATTGCCAACACTCAATCCCAGGAAAACATCGGCATCTTTCATAGCGGCGGCCAGGGTGATATCGGATCTTTTTACGGCCACCAGCCTGCGATCATCATCAAGATCGGACCGCTGATCGTGAATGACGCCCGCAATATCGAAGAGTATAAAATTTTCAGGTTTAGCCCCGAGCGCAAGGTATAGTTTTACGCAGGCCATGGCAGCCGCACCTGCTCCGTTCACCACAAATCTTACCTTATCAATTTTTTTCTTCTGAAGTTCCAGTGCATTCAACAGCGCTGCACTGCTGATAATGGCGGTGCCGTGCTGATCATCATGCATCACCGGGATCTTTAACTGATTGCGTAACTGCTGTTCAATATAAAAACACTCCGGTGCTTTGATATCCTCCAGGTTAATGCCGCCGAAAGTAGGTTCCAGTGATTTTACAATCTGCACAAATTTTTCCGGATCTTTTTCATTGATTTCAATATCGAACACATCGATATCGGCAAAGATTTTAAATAATACGCCCTTGCCTTCCATAACAGGTTTGCTGGCTTCAGGACCAATGTCGCCCAAACCAAGCACGGCAGTACCATTGGAGATAACAGCAACGAGGTTTCCCTTGGCAGTATATTTATAAACGTTTTCGGTTAAAGCGTAAATTTCTTTGCAGGGTTCTGCCACGCCGGGCGAATAGGCCAGCGACAGGTCACGCTGGGTTTTGGCTTCTTTGGTTGGTACCACTTCAATCTTCCCCGGTCTTCCTTTGGAATGATACTCAAGCGCCTGCTCCCGTCTTAATTTCTTTTGCATAGGCTATTCAGAATGGCGTGCAAAGTACGAAAATATAGATAGATGGAATGTTGCGGCACCGGCAGGGTATTTGATCAATAAAACTTAACAAACACTACGGACAATACCAGTTGCTTTCAGGAGCAACAATTGAATGTACAGGCTCCGGTTGCGAATACAGATTAACGGCTGTCGGCGCATGTCTATGGATTATGTCGTATATTCAATCGGGTCGCATATCAATCTTCAACGCAAACGTCAATTTTATGGGAGCACTATTCAGCAAGAGCAAGGACTTTTTGAGACCTTTTATACCTGCGGCTTTGTTTAAAGTTTTGAAAAAGCTGTACATGAAAAATCAACTGAAAAGCTGGGAAAAGAATGGCCGTCCCGCGCCGCCGCCCCATATCGTTAAACAAATGACCATACAAGAATACCAGCAGAAATACCATTGCGGAGTGCTGGTTGAATCCGGAACTTTCCGGGGTGATATGGTGGAAGCGCAAAAAAAATTTTTTAAAAAAATTATTTCGATAGAACTGGCTACCGAATTGTTTGAAAAAGCCAAACGGAAATTCAGCAAAGACCCTCATGTACAGATTTTGCAGGGTGATAGCGGCCAGGTGCTGTCAACCGTAATGAAAGATATGACGGAGCCTGCTGTTTTCTGGCTCGATGGTCATTATTCGGCGCTCGAAACCGCAAAGGGAAGTACAGAATGCCCCATCTATAAGGAGCTTGATTGTATACTGGATGCCAAACCCATGAATCATGTGATATTGATAGACGATGCAAGGGATTTTACAGGCAGGGGCGACTATCCCGCCGTGGATGCACTAACCAGCTATATCAAAAATAAAAATGACCGTTACCAGTTGAGTGTAGAAAATGATATTATCCGTTGTGTAATTTGAACGGGCACCCGATACGCATGAAGCATCTTGTTGTTATACTATTGGCGCTTGCCTGTATTGGCTCGAATGCCCAGCCAGTTACTTATTTATTTATCGGTACCTATACCGACGGCAAACCTGCAAAGGGTATCTATATATACCGCATGAATATGCAAACAGGTGAGCTGACCGCTACCGGCAATGCAGAGAATATCACCAATCCATCTTTTCTTACCCTGTCTTCTGGCGGGAAGTATTTATACGCCTGCACAGATACAAAAACGGCTGTTGCGGGCAGTATAAGCGCTTTTTCCATTGACAGTGTAAACGGCGGTATCAATTTTATCAATAAAGCATCAAGTGAAGGAGCGAACCCGGTTTACGTAACCGCAGACAGAACCAATCGGTTTGTTATCGCCGGCAATTATACGGAAGGCAATGTTACGGTGCTGCCCGCCAACCAAAACGGGCGTTTGGGTGCCGCCACACAAACCATACAGTTTACAGACAGCAGTATTAATAAAGAACGCCAGGCCAAGGCACATATCCATTCGGTGATTTTTTCTCCCGGTGATGCTTACCTGTATCTGCCTGATCTTGGGGCTGATAAAATACGGGCGTTCAGGTTCAATAAAGCAAATAAGCAGCCACTTGAAACCGCTGGCCATTTAATGGTAAGTACAACAAGAGGAAGCGGCCCGCGGCACATGGTTTTTCATCCGCATAAAAAATTTGCCTATTGTATCGAAGAAATGGGTGGATCGGTTTCCGTATACCGTTATAATAAGGGTCGTTTATCGCTGCTCCAGAGAATTAATGCAAACAGAAGCAAAGCGGCTGAATACAGCAGCGCCGACATTCACATTTCGCCGGATGGATTGTTTTTATATGCTTCCAACCGTATCGAAAACACCATTGCCATATTCTCCATTAATGCGTCCGGCAAGCTCAGGTTGCTGGGCCATGAAGCAACGGCAGGAGAAGTTCCCCGCAATTTTTGTATTGATCCGGGCGGGCGGTTTTTGCTGGTGGCCAATCAAAACAGCAATAATGTAGTAGTGTTTAAACGGAATACAAAGTCTGGCTTATTGACCCCTGCCAATATACAAATCAATGTTCCCGCTCCATCCTGCCTGCAAATGCGGAGCTATCATTAAAACTCATGCCTCTGGCAAGATGATGCAGAATGCGGATATTTGCAGGACGCCGGTTTAGCCACCCAATAATACTTAGTAGTATGTCAAATATCCAGCTAATTATAGAAGAACGTGCTGCCAGCATTGGCAATTTTATGGTAGGCCGCCTCTTACCCTTCCGTCAAAAAAAGATGGTGGGGCCATTTATTTTTATAGATCATATGGGACCGGTCAGCATGAACGATCATGAAAATTTTGATGTGGGACCGCACCCGCATATAGGTCTTTCCACACTTACTTTTCTTTTTGAGGGCAGTATTCTTCATCGCGATACCCTGGGAACAGTGGTTGAAATACATCCCGGAGCTGTAAATTGGATGACCGCCGGCAAAGGCATCGTTCATTCAGAACGAACACCGGAACACTTACGGCATTCGCCAAAGAATATGCATGGTTTGCAGATTTGGATAGCGCTTCCCGCCGAATTGGAGCAAATGGAACCGCAATTCTTTCATCTTGAAAAAGAAAAGATGCCCTCCTGGGAAGAAGCAGGTGTTCAATACAAACTCATAGCAGGAGAAGTTTTTGGCAGGAAATCGCCGGTACCAGTATACAGCAAATTGTATATGCTGGAAATAAAAAGCGCTACCCGGAAAGCATTACATGTAGGCCCGCAGTTATACGGAGAAGCAGGCATCTATATTTTGGAAGGAAGCATTGAAAGCGATGGACATGAATACGGCCCCCGGCAGATACTGGTGGCCAACAATGGTAGCCTGTGTGAATTTACCATAGCGGCAAATAGCAGTATCTATATTTTCGGCGGGGAACCTTTTCCGGAGGAAAGGTTTATTTACTGGAATTTTGTGGCCAGCAATCATGATTTGATTGACCAGGCCAAACAAAAATGGTTGGACCAGCAATTTGGAACCATTAAAGACGAAACCGGCTTTGTACCACTTCCGGCGGAAATAAAGGGTCATTTGCATGAAAAGAAATGATTAGCTGATGAGCGCTTCCGCATTCAATAATGGAACGCAGATTGCTATGCGGGTAATGAAAAGATGATTTTGATTGGTGAGCGCCGCAGCTAAAATGAAACACAAGCGCTTTGCGTGTTCACCTGTTTCCATCCGCGCATTAAAAATTAATAGTGATCCTGAAGGCACCAGTTGCACTTACGGACTTGTCTGTATTCCCCAGTTCACTTTTATATTATGCCGCGCTGCATAAGGTTTACCTGCGGCGGTCAGCTTATTGAAGCGTTCTTCAAATCCTGCATAATATTTATCACTGATATTTTTTGAGAATAAGGCTATTTGTTCTTTGGATGCACCCTCATCATATAGCTGAGCCAATTGCAGGTATTCTGTCTTGTATACCGGTAGCACATAGTCGTACAATGCAACAGAAGCATGTAAGATATCCTTTGTATCGTCTGTTTCCTGCAGGTTTTTAATTTTCGTATAGGCCTGGTCAAAGAAATTGATCTTGTCTTCAATTACCTCTTTCCGTTTCATGGGTGCTGTTTGATCTTTAGTGCCTGCTACCAATTTTACCGTAGGTTGTTCAAGCGCGCGTTGCAGTCCTTCGCCTGCAAAACCCATCATCATATTGCAATTCAGTACAGCCCGGTCAAAATAATTTTCGGGCGTAGCCATATTGCAGGCAGCCAGTAACAAAATAGAAAGGCTGGCTGTAGATAAAAGAACGATATTTTTTTTCATACAGGTTCTTATTGTTTAAAGTTAGAGATGTTTTCAAGTGCTTATTGCATCACATATTTCATTTTTTGAAATGTTTTCATAGGTCACCTGTTTTTCCCGCTATTTCACGATAAAACAGAGCCCGTCAGATTGGCCATCAAAAAATAACGGTGCATTTTTACCAGTTTAACAATTGTGGCTGCAAAGATTCAAAGAACTTCTATCCATCATTAAATGGATCCTGGCAACTGGCGGTTTGCGGATGCTGAAGCGGGGCATCTGTTGAATAAGCCGGCTTGCGGAAAATGCTGGCATAAATCTTCTTATGCACCCTGCACAAGATTTTATCTGTTGCACAGTACTGTATAAACAATTTGTAAACAGTTACTTATAGCTATGCCGGCGAGCCGGATTTTTTTTCGGGTAAATAACAATTCAATCTGTCGTTTCTACTTTTTTGTATAAATTGATTTGTATCTTTGCGGCATGAATACTGAAATTTACCCGGCAGAGAAAAAAGGGGCAGATGATAGCCTCAGCACCATTGAAAGGACCGTGCTCAGTGATTATAAATATGGCTTTGTTACCAATATTGAGGCCGATGAGGCACCCAGAGGGTTAACGGAAGACACCATTCGTTTTATTTCTGCAAAAAAGAACGAGCCGCAGTGGATGCTCGACTGGCGATTGAAAGCGTTCCGGTATTGGATCAGCATTGCAAACCATGAACCCACCTGGGCTAATATAAAGTATCCGGCCATTGATTACCAGGACATCATTTATTATTCGGCGCCCAAACAAAAAGTGGCTATTGATAGTCTTGATAAAATCGATCCTGAACTCAGGAAAACCTTTGAAAAACTGGGAATATCGCTTGATGAGCAAAAGCGCCTGAGCGGGGTAGCGGTGGATGCGGTAATTGACAGCGTATCGATTGGCACTTCTTTCAAAAAACAACTGGCAGAATTGGGCATTATTTTTTGTTCAATGAGTGAAGCCATACAGGAACACCCCGAACTAATCAAAAAATACCTGAGTTCTGTTGTACCTGTTACAGATAATTATTTTGCCGCCCTGAATGCAGCCGTATTCAGCGACGGCTCTTTTTGTTATATACCGGAAGGGGTACGTTGCCCTATGGAGTTATCTACTTATTTCCGCATCAATGCAGAAAACACGGGGCAGTTTGAAAGAACGCTGATTGTGGCCGAAGCGGGCAGCTATGTGAGTTACCTGGAAGGTTGCACAGCACCCATGCGCGATGAAAACCAATTGCACGCCGCCGTGGTAGAACTTGTAGCGATGGAAAACGCGGAGATAAAATATTCAACGGTGCAGAACTGGTATCCCGGCGATAAACAGGGCAGGGGAGGTATTTATAATTTTGTGACCAAACGTGGTATTTGCCGTGGCGATAATTCAAAGATTTCCTGGACACAGGTAGAAACCGGCTCGGCCATTACCTGGAAATACCCCAGTGTTATTTTAAAAGGAGACAACTCTACCGGTGAATTTTATTCGATCGCCGTTACCAACAACCACCAGCAGGCAGATACAGGTACCAAGATGCTGCATGTGGGAAAAAATACCAAAAGCCGGATAGTATCAAAAGGTATATCGGCCGGGGTAAGCAATAATAGTTACCGCGGTCTGGTGCAGGTTGGAAAGAATGCGGCGAACGCACGCAATTTTTCGCAGTGCGATTCCCTGTTACTGGGTGATAAATGCGGCGCCCATACTTTCCCGTATATAGAAGTAAAAAACAATACGGCGGTGGTTGAGCACGAAGCCACCACTTCTAAAATTGGGGAAGACCAGATATTTTATTGTAACCAGCGCGGCATCGATACGGAGACGGCTGTAGCGCTTATCATAAACGGTTTTGCGAGAGAGGTAATGAATCAATTGCCGATGGAGTTTGCGGTAGAAGCGCAGAAATTGCTGGCGATTAGCCTTGAGGGAAGTGTGGGGTAGTTCCCCAGTTCATGGTTCTTAGTCCGTTGTTCGGCTATGAAAAAGGACATACTATCAATTGAACAGGCCTTTGCTAAAAACAATTAATGGAAAAAGAGAATAAAATAATAATAAAAGCTATGCTGACCATCCAGAATTTACATGCAGGTATTGAAGAGAAACAAATACTAAAGGGAATCAATCTTGAAATAAAGCCAGGTGAAGTGCATGCCATCATGGGCCCTAATGGTTCGGGCAAAAGCACGCTGGCTTCTGTGCTGGCCGGAAAGGCTAACTATACGGTAACAGAAGGTTCGGTTGAATTTTTAGGAAAAGATCTGCTGGAGCTATCGCCGGAAAAAAGGGCTGGAGAAGGATTGTTCCTGGGCTTCCAGTATCCCGTGGAAATTCCCGGATTGAGTACAACCAATTTTATAAAAACCGCGGTTAACGAGGTTCGGAAATATCGTGGTGAAGCGCCGTTGGATGCGGTGTCTTTTTTGAAACTGATGAAAGAAAAAATGGCATTGATGAATATCGACCAGTCTTTGCTGAGCAGGCCGTTGAATGAAGGTTTTTCAGGCGGTGAGAAAAAACGCAATGAAATTTTCCAGATGGCCATGCTGCAGCCTAAGCTGGCAATACTGGATGAAACAGACTCAGGGCTGGATATTGATGCTATCCGTGTAGTGGCAGCCGGTGTAAACAAATTGCGCAATAAAGACAATTCTTGCTGGTAACCCATTACCAGCGCCTGTTGGATTATATCGTGCCGGATTTTGTGCATGTATTGTACAACGGCCGTATTGTAAGATCAGGAACCAAAGAACTGGCATTTGAACTGGAAGAAAGAGGCTATGATTTTATCAAGAATGAAGTTAATGTAGGTGAGGAAGCATAAGAAGTGCGGAACATACAGGTAGTAAAGCGATTTGAAAAAAAAGCAGGTTTAAAAGGGCTTCCTGCTCTTTGCCGGGCCCGAAAAATTAAAACATGAACACAGCATACATTAAAGAACACTTTGAACAGGTACAACAGGCAGATAAAAATAAAGGGCTTGATACCGTACGGCAAAACGGGTTTAAGTTATTTAATCAACTGGGAATTCCTACTTCCAAAAATGAAGAATGGAAATACACGCGCATCAGCGGCCTGTTTAATAAGGAATATGTTTTTGCCGGAACAGTGCCGGCTTCATTTGATGCTGCAAAACTGGATGCGATTCGTTTGCCCGGTCATGAAGAAGCCAACGAGCTGATTTTTATAAATGGTGTTTTTTCCTTTGAATTGTCTGTTATCCGTTCGGCATCGTTGCTGGTATTACCGCTGGAAGAAGCGGCCACCAACGAATATGCTGATATTGTTGCGGCCAACCTGGGGCATAGCGCCAAATACCTGAAAGATGGCATCAACGCGTTGAATACCGCTTTTCTGCAGGGAGCTGTTTTTATCCATATAAAAAAGGGCATGTTAACAGAGCACCCGGTTTATATCTATCATATTTCAGATGCCGGAACAGAAAATATTTTATCGCAGCCCCGCAGCCTGGTGCATATTGCTGAAAGTGCGCAGGTGCAGATGGTAGAATCTTTTTTTACCATCGGCGCTGCTGAAAGTTTTACCAACCAGGTAATGGAAATAGTGGTGGAAAAAGATGCGCTGCTTGAGTTTTATAAAATTCAGAATGATGCAGCTGCTACCAGCCAGGTAAGCACCACGCACATACGGCAAACCGGCAAAAGCTACACGCATGTTGTTACCATTTCATTAAATGGTGGCATTGTGCGTAATAACCTGAATGTGGTGCTGGAAGCAGCGCATTGCGAAGCGCACCTGTATGGTTTATATTTCCAGCAAGGGCAAACGCATATCGACAATCATACCGTGGTGGATAATGTGAAGCCGCATTGTTTGAGTAATGAATTGTACAAAGGCATCATCGATGATAAGGCT
>Ga0268264_10002779_pt1 | contig 15271 bp, 17 predicted proteins | sample KBSSwiS32_FD_190357 | JGI IMG/M metagenome (GOLD analysis project Ga0268264, IMG submission 190357) | Switchgrass rhizosphere microbial communities from Kellogg Biological Station, Michigan, USA - KBS Switchgrass S3-2 (SPAdes) (version 2) | ecosystem: Host-associated > Plants > Roots >...
TCTACGGCGGCTCTTTCGATCCAGTTCATCGCGGTCATCTCGCCATCGCCGAAAAGCTGATCGAACTTTTTGAGCTCGATGAGTTCATCTTCATACCCGCATTTCACGCGCCGCATAAGAAACGCCTCGAACCCACGTCGGCGTTCGATCGTTATGCGATGCTTTGTCTGGCGACAAATAACGAGACTAATATCAGTGTGTCGAAAATAGAGATCGAAGCCCCTGGGAGGCCTTATACTGTCGAGACGTTGACCCGGCTTAAGGAGTTGCTACCCGAATCAAGGCTGTTTTTTGTAATGGGAGCCGATTCATGGCGCGACATTCGAACATGGCGGGCGTGGGAACAGGTTTTGACGATGACCAACCACATCATTGTGACCCGGCCCGGATTCGAAATAGTCAGCTCTCACGTGACCGAGGAGATCGCGGAACGGATCGTTGACCTTCGCGGCCGATCGTCTCTCCAAGTGGAAGACGCCGACGATTCAAGGATCTATTTTACCGATGCTGTTAACCTCGATACCTCGGCGACCGAGGTCAGGCGAAAGGTCCGCGAAAAGGATCCCGATTGGCGTGACGATCTGACGGCGGAGGTTGCAAATTACATCGAAAAATATCAGATTTATAGCTAATGGAAGAAACACAGGAGAAGGCCCTCAGCCACGAGGCCTCAAAACCAGCTCCCGCAAATGCAATAACACCGTTTTCCGATCTCGATCCCGAGATCCAGTTAGCATTGCATCTTGCCAGCGAAAAAAAGGCGGTCGATGTGCTCGTTTTGGATCTCCGTGAGATCGCAAGTTTTGCTGAATTCTTCGTTATCGCGACCGGGGCGAATCAGCGGCAGGTACAGGCGATCTGCGACGAGATCAGCGAACAGGTTAAGAAACAGCTCGGTTCACGGCCTGTTCGCATCGAAGGATATTCTGGAGCCGAGTGGATCTTGTTGGATTACGGCGATTTTATCGTGCACATATTTAACAGTGAAGCTCGCGATTTCTATGACCTGGAGCGCTTATGGCGGGATGCTCGTCGCGTGGAATTGCCCGCATCCCTTTAGACGAAAAATTTGATGAAATTTCGTTTTGTCTGGATCGGTAAAACCAGAGACAGGAACTGGAAGGCGCTTCAGGATGATTACCTGAAGCGCCTTTCCCGCTTCGTAAAGTGCGAGATCGGCGAGCTGAAGGACTCGTCCGTGAACGAATCAGTTTACGGCGAAGGCAACCGAATCTTACAGGTTCTGAATCCAAGCACTCTCGTCTGCCTGTTGGACGTGATGGGACGCCAGATGAATTCGCACGAGTTGGCTGGCCAGATCGCAAAATGGCAGGACGAGTCGGTGAAGGAGGTCACTTTCGTGATAGGAGGAGTTTCCGGAGTCTCACAGCAGGTTGTTGAAAGGGCCCAAAGTGTGCTATCCTTATCGTTTCTGACTTTTACGCACGAGATGGCTCGTGTCGTCCTGTTGGAACAACTATACCGGGCGTACACAATTATTAAAGGTTTTCCGTACCAAAAATGAACAAAACGATTCTAAAGGACATCAAGAAAAGGCTTCAAGCCGAGCGTGAGCTGTTGATCGAAAAACTAAAAGGAAACGACCTTTCGGTCGACGATTCCGAAACACCCGATCCGGTTGACCTGGCCGTTCGAAACTATTCGAAAAACGTAATGCTTGCGGTTTCTGAAAATGAAAGCAAGCAGCTCAGTCTTATAGATGAGGCATTGTTGCGGATCGATGACAACGAATACGGCCCATGCCAAAATTGCGAGAACGAGATCAATCCAAAGCGACTCGCCGCGATACCTTGGGCCAGGTATTGTCTTGACTGTCAGCAGCTCCTCGAACAGGGACTTCTTGAAGACGAATAAGTTGGATCTTTAGTGATAGGTTCCAAAGCGAGCTTGATGCAAATCTAGCCGCTTTTTTCTTTTGGTGTCAGCGGGTAATCCTATTTTGTCGCATGTTCAAAACCCTTTATGAATCCGCTCTGACACTCGTGTATCCGCAGGAATGCCGATGTTGCGGCAACAGCGTCGAATCTTCGGCTGACGGTGTTGCGTGCAACGAATGCTGGAACAAAGTTCGGATATTCACTGGAAATGAGTCGCTTTGTGAAAAGTGCGGTGCGTACCTCGGTGACGCCGGAGGTTCATGGAGTATTTCGTGCAGCCAGTGCGAGGATCATGCCTATGATCGGGCATTTGCGGTCGGAATTTACGAGCATGCTCTTGCGGCAACGGTGCTGCAGCTCAAGTCCAATCCGCACCTTTGCCGTCGAAGCCGGAATCTGTTTAGGTCGACCTATTTAACGGGGATGCTTAAGAATGTGACACTGATAGTTCCAGTTCCCTTGTCCCGAAAACGCCTTCACGAACGTGGCTTCAATCAGGCGGAGGTTCTAGCAAGGTCTTTCGCAAAGTCCTTTCACACAACGGTCAGGAACGACATTCTCGAACGCAAATCTCACACTCCGATGCATCGTGCGGCAATGGACAAGAAAGCAAGGGCGAGCACGGTCAGAAACGCATTTGATGTCCAGAACGCCCAGGATATAAAAGGCGCTCATATCCTTCTCGTTGACGACGTCCTTACTTCGGGAGCCACGGCCTCAAGCTGTGCGGCAATGCTAAAGAGGAACGGCGCGGGGCGTATCGATGTTCTGACACTGGCCCGAGCCGTTTGAGAGTTATGTATCACGACGATACCCCTACGGGCTTTCAAAGGAGGGCAGAGGCAAGTCTCCGATCCCTCCCCAACCAATCACTCGGACTTGGCCGTCAGAACTTCTAAAAACGAACCAAACTCCCGTCGAGGGGCGATATACCGCAACGTCGGATTTGCCGTCGCCGTCGTAATCGCCAACCTCAGGTAGGTCCGTGCTGTTTCCCCATTGGATGATCCGCACGCTGTTATTCGAACTCAGGAGAATGAACCATGTGCCATTCGAAGGCCGATACACAGCCTCGTCGATGCGTCCGTCGCCATCGTAATCTGCCGAAACGTTCATATCCGTATCAGCGCCCCAGATCAGAGAATTCGCTACACCATTTGTGCTATTAACCCAATTCCACATTCCGTCCGACGGGCGCCATAATGCAACATCCGTCTTGCCGTCGCCGTCATAATCTCCCGTTGCGACCTTGTCGCCGGGTGCCCCCAACTGCACTTGCATGACGCCATTGTCAGAGGACCTGAATACAAACCATGTGCCTGACGAAGGCCGCCAAACGGCGAAATCGGACCTGGCATCCCCATCGTAGTCACCGGTGTTGGGTATGTCTCCCGGAGCACCCCACCCCATAACGTTGACGGTGCTGTCACTGCTTCGTAACACAAACCATTGACCGGTCGCCGGACGGTATACGGCGACATCAGAAATATTGTCGCCATCGTAATCCCCGGGGACAGGAGTGTCCGAGCCAACGCCCCAACTCGTTACCTGCACCGCGTTGTTCGAGCTGTTAAGCACGAACCAGGTTCCGGTGGATGGACGAAAAACGGAAATATCCGTTTTGGCGTCACCCTCAAAATCAGCCGGAGCTTTTGATCGGGTTATCTTATCGATCTGACCGGTGCCGCTTGCAGCACCAATGTTGGCGTAACATACGTATATCTCGCCGTCTTCGTCTTCACCGAACGAGATTACTTGCCTCGGGGTGTCTTGAAGCAAAACCTGGGCATTGTTCTGCCACATCCATATCTCGCCCGTGCAGTAATCGGCAAATGTATATGCCCCGTTCGGTAGGCTTCCCTGCGTACCGCGATAAACGTAACCGCCCGTGACCGAGCAACGACCCGATGCGTGGGAATACTGGAAATAAGGATCGATCTTGGTTATCGGCGTGGCCCCGCCCGAGCACAGCTGGGGGTCGAGATTGGTGCACTGTAGTCCCTCATAAACGCGCCAACCGTAGTTGCCACCACCGGTTATTATGTCGAGCTCCTCGATCGCATCCTGCCCGACGTCCGCCAGGTAAAGTTGGTTTGTCCCCCCACGATCGAAAGACCATCGCCAAGGGTTCCGCATACCGTATGTCCAGATCTCCTGGCAAATGGTCCCGTTTGTCGTGCTGCCTGTATCGCATCGGGCGGTTCCTGCTCCGGTAAACGGATTTGTCGGCGGAATCGCATATTGAGGAGACGAGCCCTCTGGAACATTTGGATCTATGCGAAGTACCTTGCCGAGAAGCTGTGCTTTGTTTTGCGCGCGAGCACCCGGGTCGTTAGCAGAACCGCCGTCACCCATCCCAATATAGAGAAAGCCATCCGGACCGAATTCGACCATTCCGCCGTTATGATTGGTAAACGGCTGCGGGACCGTAAAAAGAATGCGCTCCGTGGTGATATCACCCGTATTCGAAGTTCCATTTCCCGTCGATGTCTTATATTCAGCTACGACCGTCGTCCCATCTCCGGACCGCGTATAATTCACGTAGAACTTGCCGTTCGTCGCAAACTGAGGGGAAAACGTCATTCCCAAAAGTCCTCGTTCGTCGCCGACAACGACCGGTACCACGATCTTCGAACTCAAATTAATGAATGTCGTCGGCGTATTTGAACCTGGCTGCAAAACCTTGATGATGCCGGTTTGCTGAACAATAAACAGTCTCTTGCTGCCGTCCTTTGCGGATCGGATCAAAACGGGGCGATCCAGTCCAGTCAAAAATGGCTTCAGACGTGCGGAGTAAGGAGAGACGAACGCCTGACCGAACAGGCCTGAAACTAAAACGAAGATCGCAAGGCTTCCGCCAAATCCAAATGCTAGTTTTTTCATTTGTACTCCCAGGTATTTCGACGATTCGCGGCTCTCGGTCGCTGCCGCGCTATATCGTCTTGAGGTTAGTTTTTTTGCTTCATCGATTCGAACACAGGAACTCCCGGTCAAAATACCCTGAGTATTATTTGACCATTAGTTCGACCGACTTCGCGCCATTAGCCGTCAGGTTAGACGCTAAATTTGTTATAAGGGACGATAAAACGGCAGTGAGCATAATGCCAGGAGAAAAGCTGATTCATTAACCGACCGTTTTAAACCTCTTAAACAGGTTTCTACGATTGTAGCGGTTGTAAGTCCATCTAATCAACCCAATTAAATGCGATATCGAACATGTTTTCTTTTTAGCTCAGCGTCTTCATTTTCAAAGTTCTGCAGCCTCATTGAAATGTCAGCGGTCATTTCCACGCCGCTCGATTCGCCGTGCATCAAGTGAGAATAACCGGCGGCGGCGATCATTGCGGCATTGTCGGTTGAAAGGTGTTTCGAAGGAAAATAAACGGAAGTTGAAAGCCGCTCGGCCATTAATTTTGACTCTCCGATCAGCACTTTATTGCAGGCGACGCCGCCGGCTACGATCAAAGTCTTCGGCTCTAGTTCCCGGGCCGCTTTTTCCATTGTTCGGACAAGCATTCGCACCACTGTTTTCTGAAAGCTCGCGGCCAGATCGATGATCGGTTGCGCAGCGGTTTCGCCAGCGGCTAGAGGTTTCAGTTCGTTTTCGCGGAAATACCGGGCAACCGCCGTTTTCAATCCACTAAAGCTAAAGTCTGGTCGGCCATCGGATATTTTAGGAAGTGTGAATTTCACCTTGTCAGGATCGCCGTCCAACGCAAGCTTTTCAATAATGGGGCCGCCCGGATATCCGAGTCCGAGCATCTTCGCAACTTTATCGAATGCTTCACCGGCGGCATCGTCACGTGTCCGCGAGATCACCTTGTACTTCCCTTCCTTGGGAATCCAAAACAAGTTTGTGTGCCCGCCCGAGACTATCAAGGCCAGCGCGGGAAATTCGATCTCAGGATTCTCGAATACTACCGAATAGACATGCCCCTCAATATGATTGACGCCAATACAGGGAATATCCAGACCATAGGCGAGAGCCTTCGCATAACAAACGCCTACCAATAATGATCCGATCAAACCCGGCCCTTGTGTAACCGCGACAGCATCAAGCTCGGCCGAAGAAATATTGGCATCGCTGATTGCCTTCTTAACGATCGGCTCGATCTTCGCCAAATGCTCCCGCGACGCAAGCTCCGGTACGACACCGCCAAAAGGTTCATGCATCTCGATCTGCGAAGCGATCACCGACGATAGAATTTCCCTTCCGTCACGAACGACGGCGGCAGCCGTCTCATCGCACGAACTCTCAACGCCAAGGATCAACATACATTTGGATTTTTTCGAGACGTGTTCCCTGCAAACCCTCCATCAAGAAGATTGTTTCCACGAATACTTAACCGACCAGATCTCACGCGAAAGTTCGATCCCTTTCGGAAAGCGTTCGGCCAAATCAGCTCGCAGCCTTTTTGCGTCCCCTTTGAGATATCGATTCAAATTCTTTTCGTTGGCCGCGCGATACTGGATCCGATATCGGCCGCCCTCGCCTTTTGAAAAAACGGCGCTGGTGAAACAACCCGTTTCGATCAGATCCGGAATATGCCGGGCCGTCATGTATTTCTCATATTCCGCAATCAGATCGGCGGATACAATGGCAGTTACCTCATAAATGATCATAAAATAATCTTTGTTAAAGCCGCTCTCCTTCTCCGACACCAAGGTGAATTTCAACTTGCGAGACAGAACTATCGTTTGAGAACGCTCTTGGGATCCCAATACTTAAGGGTAATTCGTCTATGACAGGCTGGCAAGGCTCGGTTCTTCGACCTTTCACGGCCCCGGTTCGGAATATGGAGCCCCGGAAGGTTTGTCCGTGTCGCTTCCCACGTTGAGTTTGATCACTCCTCCGAGCAGGAGCAGAAGGGTAATCAGTATCATCATTACGAGCGTGTACCACGCCCAATGACTACCGCGATATGATTTTGCTGTATCCTCGCGAACGAGCCGTTCTTGTCCGTCGACCATTATTATTTGTTTCGACATAAACAATTCTCCGTTTGGCTTATTTTCAAGCATTTTTAGCGCAAGCGGTATGCCAGTCCGGTAAAGCTCTAATACCAAAGGACCTTTCGCGGAATGTTGGAATGCTTCGGTTAAGAAACAGGAGTGATGTACTAAATTAGTTCATGCCAATGCCACGCTATCCGGTAAAAAGCGTTTCAGAATCAACAAAGCAGATCCCGTTTCCCCAGGGGTCTCGAACATAGAATGATCGTTCTCGCCAGGGACGAACGACGATCGCCCCGGCACCCTCGCCATGAACTTCGCCGGACTCGAGACAACCGAGCTTCTTAGCGCGATCAAAGACCTCCTCTAGATCATCCACCGAAAAATAAATATGATCGGCGATCGGTGGCCCGGAATTCTCCACCACTGCAACGATCACATCGCCGCAATCGAAGTAGTGTCTTCCTCCACGGATCTCCCGCCCTTCCGTCCCGAGCAATTCTCGATAAAAAGTAATAGCTGAGGTAAGGTCTGCAACGGGGATAAAAATGCGAAATAAACGCGGGCCATTCGGCATGGTTTTATTCTCCTTTTATTCGAACGCCATCTAGTAGCTAAAAAGTATCATGCCGGTTGAAACCATTTAAAGTCATGCTGCCGGCAGGTCGCCGCGCTTTGCTTGACGATTGATCGGTTTAGGTTTACAAATGAGGAAATAGCGTAGTTGCAATAATTAATAGTAGGGAGGCGAAAGATGGGACGTAAGGTAATGGCCATTATTGTTGCAATGATCACCTCGGTGGCGATCATTTGGGTGGGCTGGATGATAAGCACGATGTTCGCCTTTAATACTCCAAAAAATCTTGAGTATCTATCGGCCCAGGATATAAACGCGTACACTCGCACGCTTCCAACCGGAGCTTACCTCGCCGCACTGGCCGCCTATGCTGTTGCCGCATTCGCCGGCGGATTTATAGCTACAAAAATGGGCCGACGTTGGAGCGAGGGGATGTCCCTTGCACTCCTGGTCGGCGGTTTGCTAACGCTTGGCTCCGTGATGACTCCCTTTATCTGGCCGCAGCCCATCTGGGTCGTTCTCGTGGGTCTGGTGATATTTATTCCGGTATCCCTGGTCGGCTATAAATTCGCTGCAAAAGCCACCTGATCTTGTCGGAACTTGGCGCGGTATCGACCGGGTTCTTCCCTCGATTCAATTGATCGAATAGTACCGCCAGCTAGGCGTGTAATCTTTCACCAGCTTTTGCTTTGTAAGTATCGCCCGCACCATCTCAACCGGGATCGGTCCTTCTTTCAGTATCGCGTCGTGAAATTCGCGATCGGTCATTTTCTTTGAATCGACCAGATCATGATGGAGGCTGTAGAACTGCAGACCTCCCATCATATAAGCGATCTGATACAAAGGCCCATAATCTCCCGAGAAAGAACGTCTCACTTCGGCCGCCGCATTGTCGCGTTCATGTCCCACCCGCTCAACCAGAAAATCTACCGCTTCCTGCGGGGTCATTTTCTCCAGATGAAAATTCAGCGAGAAGATGATTCTCGCACACCGATGCATTCTCCAAAACAAAGATCCGATACGATCTTCAGGAGTTTTCTGAAACCCTTTGTCCCAAAGCAAGAACTCCCAATACAAAGCCCAGCCCTCGACCGAGAACGGCGTGCTGAAATCCTCTCTATACGGCCGGTACCTGGCGCCCATGTACAATTGCAGATGATGCCCGGGAATTAGTTCGTGAAAAACGGTCGCATGCGCAAAATGCGGATTATTGCCGCGCATCGACATCATTTTCTGCTCGTGCGTCATTCCGTCCGTCGGGTAAGCGACGAGAATAGTTTCGCCGCCGAGAAAGAAAGGCGCCACAAGTTGCCGCCCCGGCGTCATCATCTCCATTCGCCAACCGTCGCGTGCGAGTTTGGGGATCGTAACAAGATTATTTTTTTCAACAAAGTCTATCGCCTGATACGCGAGGTCACGGATCAGGGCCGGCTGCTTGCCGGGCTCAACGTATTTTTGCTTTACTGCTTCGAGAGCTTTCTTCCAATCGTCGCCATACCCCATCTCACGCGAGGCCTTTTTCATCTCGGTTTCGCACCACGCAAATTCCTTGTTCGCTATCGCGACCAATTCCTCCGGCGTATACGGGATCATCTCGTACTTGAGTTCGTCTAATAGAGCATCGCGGCCGATCGGATCACCGATGATAGTGACCTTGTCGTCCGGCTTTATCCCGACAAGCTTTTCAGTGATAAAGGTTTGGTACTTGGCAAGAGCGTCATCCGCCGTTTTGTATGACGCTTCGCACCACCACGTAAACAGCGGATCATAACCATTGTAAAACGTGTACCAGCGTTTCAGAGTATTTCGCAGCTCGCCGACCGTTCTTGCTGCCCGATTCGCAACCGTACGTTTCGGTTTCGCTGTCGACGGATCCTCAACCACTTTCTGCGTCGCCGCGATCTGCTTGCCCAATTCATTCAGCGTCGCCGCCGCCTTGGCAGGATCAAGGTCCTTCAGCGTACGCCGAGTGTCCTCAAGATCGCTGATCGTACGCGAAAAAGGGATCAACGCGGCCATCTCCGCAAGCTGCGCCGCATGCCTCGCAAGTTCTTTCTGCTCGTGCTCCAGATAGTTTTTGAAAAGAACATAATCGACCTGCTCGTCATGATTAAGCGAGGCAAAATTCAACCCCGCAATCACACCAAGCTCATCCGAATAAAACTGCGCGAACCTGGCATTTCGATTCAGCGAAGTCCCCGCCGAATAAAACCTGTTCAATATCCCCGAATCCTCATTAAACTTCTCGATCACCCCCCGCAACCGCGACGGCGAATCATTGTACTGAGCAGGATCAGTATACGTTTGGCTATAGACGATTCCGCATGCAATGAATATCAAGCAAAAGAATGAAAGGGCTGAACGAGAGATCTTCATAGGTAAATTAGTTTTTTGCATTTTGCAACAGAATTCCGAGCGATTCTGCATACTGCGAACCGTCTTGAGCCTTAAATCCCTTTTTTTGGTGCGTCCATGTAAATTCCACGTTGGCACTCCGATTGCAGTTACTATCTAACTGGGACAATCCTCGTGTCCGACACATCCACAATGAAGAAGGTTCAGTGCGAAAATTGTAAGTTTTATTACTTCGAAGTCAGCGGGAAGTGTAACCTTTGCGGCGAATATTTATCAAATACGATCACGTCGTATGGCGAAAATCGTCCAACCCTGGCTATTTGGGAAAGGTCGATCGCGTTCAAATTGCGCATTATCACCGCCTTCTGGTTTTCCGCCGCAGCTTGCGTTCCGATCATTTTCTTTCTTGCCATCTTTGGGAATTTATTCACCAGGCCCGATGGAACTGTACAAACCACATTACTATTCTGCGTACTGCCGATCCTGTCCGCGGGATTGTCCGGATTTACGTTTGGCGCGAAGATTCTTGACCCTTGGAAAATTGATCGGCCTAGACTCGCTATCCTTCCAGGCATATTAACGGCAGTAGGATCGTACCTGCTTTTTTTGATCGGTATCTCGCTTGCCGTCTCTAACTCCGCAGCTAACAGGACGCTCCAAGAGCGGGTCGTGATCGCGACGGTCATTTTCGTCTGGTATGGATTTTACGGAACGATACTCGTGGGGTGGCTGGTAATGTTCACCGGTGCTTGCGCCGGACCTTTGCTTTTGTGGATCTCGCGCTTGAGAATATTCGAATCACTGATACTCAGGTCCAGGAGGATGAACCGATCCAATGCAAACAAAATAATCCTCATTCTCGCGCTGTGCTACTTCGCATTTTCAATTGTATTGGGATTCGTGTTCCGTAAATAGGATCCCGGCTTGCGATTACTGGTCTCATGAAACATGCCTGATCTTCCAGATAGACCTGTTCCCAACTCAATCTCCACGAGGAAACCTTTCGCTCTACGCCGACACCGTTTTATATTCTTTCAATCTTGTTTTATATTCTTTCAAGTCGGTTTTATGTTCTTTCGAAACAGTTTTATATTCTTTCGAAATAGTTTTATGTTCTTTCGATAGTGTTTTATATTCTTTCGAAAACGTTTTATATTCTTTCGAAAAGGTTTTATATTCTTTCAAGTCAGTTTTATGATCTTTCGAGAAAGTTTTATGAACTTTCACAATATTTTTAGGTACTTTCTATTTCCCTATGCTTAACATCAACCTGAAACGTGTTTTTGCCCTGCGCGGCATCTCCAATCCGCAAAAATTTCTCGTCAAAGGAGGATTTACCCGTCCTACTGCCTGGAACCTCCTCAACAACAACACCACCCTCATAAGATCTAAGCAGCTTGAGCTGCTTTGCGAGCTGTTGAATTGCGAACCAAACGACCTCTACGAATGGAAGCCCGACAAAGGCACTAAAGACGTAAGCACTCATCCGCTCAGAGCCCTCCTCCGCACCGGAAAAACGCCGCAATACAAGGAGATGATCGATCAACTCCCGTTGGATAAACTCGATCAGGTCGAAGAAATGCTGACCGAACTCGGCTCTGCTGAATGATGGCCGTAAATTAGCTGGCGATCTCTTTCAAAAAACTTCACTACGCGGGCCCCTGGAAGCGGACGGGTTCCGATTGGGAATATTTAGCTTTACTAACTTCAGGTTCGCTCATATAATCCCTCGTATTTTAATACCTACTGCAGGAGAGTCGCATATGCCTATTTACATGAAGATCGAAGGTATCAAGGGTAACGTTACGGCCGCCGGGCATGAAGGCTGGATCGAATTGATGTCGGCCCAATTAGGCGTACAAAGACGCGTCAATACAACCGGACAGAGCAGCAATAGAGAGGCAAGTACACCTTCAGTTAGCGAGATCGTAATAACCAAAGAGGTTGATAATGCCAGCACCGATCTATTCAGGATGTCGTTTGTGGGTGAGGGTAAAAAAGTGACCATAGATTTTGTAAGTTCTGATCAAACGGTGCCCTACTTGAGTATCGAACTCGAAAATACGCTGATCACAAATTACAGTGTCAGCGGGCATGGTGGTGCTGGCCGCGATGCTCCAATGGAGAGCCTTTCGCTTAATTTCACGAAGGTATCGTATACAACCAAGGTGACAACCCCGCCGAAAGATCCAAAGCACGCGGACCTCGATTCCGAGTGGAGGGCGACGGTAAACAGCATCGCCTGACGTAGGTGACTGGAATCGAAGAACTGGAACGCAGGTAGGGCTTCGCTCTAACTCAGCGGCTCCAATCAGGAGATCTCCCTCAAAAAACTCACTCCGTCTGCTAATTCGACGCCAAAACTCTCCGCGATCGTTTGCCCGATGTCCGAAAGCGACTGACGCGTTCCAAGATCCACGCCACCTCTTGCCGATCTTCCATAAACAAGCAGCGGAACATATTCTCGCGTGTGATCCGACCCATCCTTTGTCGGATCGTTGCCGTGATCGGCAGTCAGAATCAGCAGATCGTCCGGCTTCATTGCCGACATGATCTCCGGGAGCCGCCTATCGAATTGTTCGAGCGCCTTCGCGTATCCTTCTGTGTCTCTCCGATGGCCATAGAGCATGTCGAAATCAACCAGGTTGCTGAAGATCAATCCATGCGTCTTCGCATTCAGCGCATTTATTGTCTGGTCGATCGTCTGCTCGTTGTTCTTGGCCGACAGGTCCTCCGTCACGCCCATAGAATCATAAATTGACGCGATCTTTCCAATGCACACAACGTCCAGCCCCGCATCTTTTAGCAACGGCAAGAGATTGTTAGATGGTGGCGGTACGGCATAATCATGCCGGTTCTCCGTCCGCTTAAAATCATCTGCCGTTTGCCCGAGAAACGGCCGGGCGATCACGCGTCCCACCTTGTCCGGGCCGTCCAGTATCTTTCGCGCGATCTCACAGATCTCGTAAAGCCTCTTAACCGGGATGATCTCCTCGTGCGCCGCGATTTGAAATACCGAATCCGCGGAAGTATACACGATCGGTTTTCCCGTACGGACGTGTTCTTCGCCAAGTTCTTTTATTATTTCCGTGCCGCTCGCCGGATAATTCCCGAGCACGCCTGGAACTGCTGCCTTCGCAACGAACTCATCTATTATCCGTGGTGGAAATCCCTTCGGAAAAGTTGGAAAAGCCTTCTTCAGGATAATTCCGGCCATCTCCCAATGCCCGGTCGTTGTGTCTTTACCGTTTGATTTAAGTGTGCACTTGCCGAATGAACCGATCGGATCATCGACGGCAGGTAATCCACTTAGAGAACGGATATTGCCAAGACCAAGCCGCTGCAGATTGGGGATCTCAACCTTTCGTGATTCAAGAATATGACCGATCGTATCCGCTCCCGCATCGCCCCAGGCTTCAGCGTCAGGCATCGCACCGATCCCTGCCGAATCGAGAACCATCAGGCAGATGCGATTGAATTTAGAGGACATAAGGAGATTTTAGAGGGTAAAGGTGAAAAAGTGAAAAAGGAGTCTGCCTCTTTAACTTTTCTCGTTTTAATTCGTAGGAGCGGTGTAACCGTCGCGCGCACGTATAAGCGAACCAGGGGCTACGCCTTTCAGTTCGACTGTGATCTTTCTGAAGGTCCCATCATGCTTATCATTTGAGGGATAATATCCAACACTGTATTTCGTTCCGATCTCGTTCGCCACGCTCCTAAAGGCATTTCTTGCTTCATTCAGGTCGCCAACCGGAAAGACCTTACCGCCCGATGTCTTGGCAAGCTCGTTCATTTCAGTGTCGGCCAGTTCGTAAAGCTTTTTGCTTACGTCGAGACGTTCAAAATCCCCGAGTTGGCAGAAACCACCGGCTTTTTCCATCTTTGACGAATTACTAAACAATCGATAGTACCGGCGGATCTGCGCCTGCGAAAATCGCGTCGCAACTTCGCAATCACCGAGCAAGTTTTCCTCAAAAAACGGGCGTGTGTCGACCTTTATGAAGTAGCTCGTGATGCCGCCGTTCTGAAGATCTTCCTTTGCTTCCTGAAATTCCGAAGCACTTGTCGAATCGACGCCGTCGGTCAGAGCTACCAGTGCCCGCCGGCCACGAAATTCATCGCGTGGAGGATCGTGAAAGACCTTGCCGGCAACATCAAGCAGCCCGTCGTAATACGGAGTGCCATTGCTCGTTTTTACGGCGTCGATCGCGTCCTTCAGAGTTTTCCGATCGTCCGTTAACCCGGTCAGTATCTCGACTCCCGCAACTGCACGTTTCTCCGTTCTCTCTGTCGTAAATGAAACGATCGAAACACGATCACCCGGCCGCAGCGATGCGATAAAATCCTGTGCGGCTCGTTGAATAAGCTGGAGATCGCCCCGTGTCGACCCGGAAGTGTCTAGAAGAAGAGCCACCTCGAATGGAGCTGTTGTTGAAGAAAAATCGGAAACCTCTTGCTTCTTGCCGTCCTCGTAAATAATAAAATTGGTTCGTTTCAGATCTAGTACAGGTTTGCCGGCCCTGTCGGTGACAACCACCGGGACGTCGACCAATTGGGTGTCGATCTTAATGACCTCATCGCCGCCCTTTTTATCCTGGGCGGTCATCCGCACTGCTGCGGAGCAAACGAGAATCGCAGAGAAAAACAGCACCCTCAAACGCATTTTTGTATCTACACTCCGATTGAAGTTATTTTAACAAAAGATTTACGTGCGAATCACCTTATTTTCGATCCGTTTCACAATTTTCATGATATTTTCCCAAAACGATAACCTACTGACCAATTAGTTTCGTCAGAAATGCTCTTCAATTTCTTGTTAACGCGACTCATTAGAACAGAAACAAGAAAAAAGCCGTCGTATGCGACAACGACGGCTCCAAATCTCGAACAGCTCAAGTTAAATTTAAATATATTTATCGACAACCTTAGCGATCGCTTCCCGGCTTACAGCGCCGACGATCCGTTCCTGTTCCTGGCCGCCCTTAAAGACGATCAGTGTCGGAATCCCCCGGATGCCGTACTGCTGTGGGACGTTCATGTTCTCGTCTACGTTCATTTTATAGACGCCTGCCTTATCTTTATATTCCTCGGCGAAAGCTTCGACCGAAGGGGCGATCATACGGCAAGGTCCGCACCATTCCGCCCAAAAATCGACGAGCACCGGCTTTTCCGAACCGAGCACGTCCGTCTCAAAATTAGAATCTGTTATTGCTTTTGCAAAATTTCCCATCTGTTTCTCCTATGAATTACACAAAATTATAGCCCAGCCCAAATAAGGCCGCAAAAATGCTAATTGATAAACTCCCTTTCACGCGGAATTATTCCAAGTTCAAGCTTTTCGGTATGACGGATAACGGTTACCTTCTGGCTGATCCCTACTTTCTCTTCGTCGAGTATCCGATGAAGTTCATCAATACCTTCGATCTTTTCTCCGGCGAACCCGATTATTATGTCGCCCTCGCGAAGCCCTGCGATCTTAGCCGGGCTG
>Ga0268264_10002780_pt1 | contig 15270 bp, 6 predicted proteins | sample KBSSwiS32_FD_190357 | JGI IMG/M metagenome (GOLD analysis project Ga0268264, IMG submission 190357) | Switchgrass rhizosphere microbial communities from Kellogg Biological Station, Michigan, USA - KBS Switchgrass S3-2 (SPAdes) (version 2) | ecosystem: Host-associated > Plants > Roots >...
AGAGCCGGGCTATTATAGTGTCAGGCTTGCACGTTCCGGTGTACAGGTGGAATTAACAGCCACTGAAAGAGTGGGCTTTCATCAATATCAAATTCCTTCCGGAAAGGATCTTCATATCATCATCGATTTGAAGGAAGGCACCGGGGATCGTATGACGGATGCGGATATAAAGCAGGTGGATGAGCATACGCTGGAAGGGTATCGTTTTTCAAAGGGATGGGCGAATGATCAGCGACTTTATTTTACCATTCGGAGCGAGCAGCCGATAAAGAACTTTACCGTACAGGATAAGAAGGGGCTTATTACCTGGGATCATCCCGCCGATGTTGTGAGGCTGAAAGTAGGCATTTCTCCTGTGAGCGCTGCCGGCGCCCTGGCGAATATCGAGGCGGAGATACCCGACTGGGATTTTGATAAAGTGAGGAAGGATGCGGAGGAGAAGTGGAACGGCGAGCTGTCGCGCGTACAGGTGGAGGCACATAGCGATGTAGATAAGAAGCTGTTTTATACTGCGCTGTACCATACTATGATCGATCCCTCCATCTTTAACGATCACAACGGGGATTACATGGGCACTGATAAGAAGGTCTATAAGGCGGCGTCCTTTACGAATTATAGTGTCTTTTCGCTATGGGATACTTACCGGGCGAATCATCCGCTGTATACATTGATCCAGCCTGACAGGGTGAATGATCTGATCCAGACCATGCTGGCTATTTATCAGCAGCAGGGCAAGCTGCCTATCTGGCACCTCATGGGTTGTGAGACCAATACCATGCCCGGCACCAGCGGTGTGCAGGTGATAGCGGAGGCTTATCTGAAAGGTTATCGTGGATTCGACACCGCGCTGGCGCTGGCGGCGATAAAGGGTTCCGATATGCGGAACGACGCCGGGCTGGACTATGTGCGGCAGCAGGGATATATTCCCGGTGACAAGATCCAGGAATCGGTGGCGAAGGCCATGGAGTATTGTATCAGCGATGGGAGCGCAGCGTTGATGGCTAGGAAGATGGGGCGGAGGGAAGACTATGCATGGTTTGCCAAAAGAGCGAAGAATTACCGGAATTATTTCGATAGCACGGTGGGTTTCTTCCGGGGCAAGCGTGCCGATGGCAGCTGGAATCCTGTCTTTGATCCTGCAAAAACCTCTCATCCCTGGATAGACGATTATGCGGAGGGGAATGCCTGGCAGTATCTCTGGCTGGTGCCGGAGGATGTGGAAGGGCTGATAAAGCTGCTGGGCGGGGACAAGGCTTTTGTCAAAAAGCTGGATCAGTTGTTTACGACCCCGACGCCATATGATCCCAAGGCTCCGCCTGATATTGCGGGTCTCATCGGTCAGTATGCCCATGGCAACGAGCCGGGTCATCATACTACCTACTTATTTGCATACGCTGGCGCGCAATGGAAGACGGCCGGGAAGGTGCGTTATATCCTAAAGAAAATGTACCAGGCGGCTCCCGATGGCATCAGCGGGAATGAGGACTGCGGGCAGATGTCGGCATGGTATGTCTTTTCTGCCATGGGTTTTTATCCTGTATTCCCCGCCAGCGGGGCTTATGTGCTGGGAAGCCCGTTGATGGACAAGGCTACGATCAGCCTGCCGGAGGGTAAGAGCTTTGTTGTCGAAGCTGTGAATAACAGTCCTGAGAATATCTATATCCAAAGCGTGGAGATGAATGGCCGTCCTTATACCAAGAGCTATATCCTGCACCAGGACATCCTCAAGGGAGGAAGTCTGCGGATCACGATGGGCAGCAAGCCGAACTATCAGTTTGGTGCGGGGGCTTCCAGCCGGCCAAAGTCGGATTATTCTAAATGATGCCGGGGGCGGGATAAGCCATAACTTTAGGGGATGAAAAATCTATATTTTCTCGCGGTCATTCTTGTACTGCCAGCGCTGGTATTTTCCCAGAGCATCGTATTAAAGAATGTCTCCATCATTGACGGGACGGGGGCGGCTGTCCGGCGGAATACCAATATGGTCATAAAAGATGGGGTGATACAGGGTATCGGGGGGGTGAACCCTATGAGCGGGCCTGTGACAACCGTGGATATGGAGGGACATTTTATCATGCCCCTTATTACGAATGCGCATGGGCATCTGGGGAATGTAAAAGATACCACGATGTCGGCCAGCAATTATACATCCGACAATGTCCGCAACCAGCTGCAGCGGTATCTTAGCTATGGGGTAGGGGCCATGCTGTCGATGGGGACCGAGCAGCCGCTGGGAGTGAAGATCAGGGACTCGTCCAGGGCGGGCCTTATACCCGGGGCTGTGATGTATTCGGCTATCTATGGGTTTGGCGTTAAGAATAGTCTACCGCCCGAGTCGATGGGATTTTCGCATATCTACCGGCCCGAGACGGTCGAGGAGGCGATAAAGGATGTGGATGAGCTGGCGCCGCTGCATCCGGACGCCATAAAGATGTGGGTGGATGGGAACCCGACCATGAAGGAAGAGATCTATACCGCCATTATACAGGAAGCGCATAAGAATGGTATCCGGGTGGCTTCGCATCTTTACCGTCTGGCCGATGCACGCAAGCTGGTAGCTGCAGGTGTGGATATCATTGCGCATAGTATCCGGGACAGTGTGATCGATGACGCGTTTGCGGAAGAGATAAAGAGAAAAAATATCGTTTATATACCAACGTTGTCGCTGGATGAGTTTGCCTTTATCTATGCGGATGACCCCGAGTGGGTGAATGATCCTTTTTTCCGCAATGCGCTGGAGCCGGGGGTATATGAGATGGTGACGAGCGCTGCTTATAAGGAGAGGGTGAAGAGTAATCCTGCCACTGCGCGGGAAAGGGCTGCGTTGCGTACCGCTATGAAGAACCTGCTGATCCTGCACAAGGCCGGGGTGAAGATAGCATTGGGTACGGACTCGGGGGCGATGCCCATTCGGGTGCAGGGTTTTGCCGAGCACCTCGAAATGGAATTGATGGTGGAGGCGGGATTGATGCCGCTGGAGGCGATAAAGGCGGCTACGCTGAATAGCGCTGTTTTGTTGAAGAGAGACGGGTCGCTGGAAGTGGGGAAGGAGGCCAGCTTTATTGTATTGAACAAAGACCCGTCCGTTAATATCCGGAATACGCGGGATATCGGGGCTGTTTGGGTAAAAGGGAGGGTAGTAAGATGAAAAATGGTGGAAGGCTATCCCGAGCCCGGGCGTAATTATTTTGTAAATTAGTTTATCAATTACAGTAAGCTAATATCGATCCTGCTTATTCTCACCGGCCTTTCGACTGCGTGGATGGGCATGCCTGGTCCCGAGCCATATACAGCCGTGTATCCTGCTTATTTTGGGAACCGGATCAATGTTCCGGCGGATAATCCAATGACCGTGCAGGGTATCCAACTGGGGAGAATGCTGTTCTATGAGACCGCCCTGTCCGCCAGTCGTCAATTGTCCTGCGCCACCTGTCACCGGCAGGAGCTGGCGTTTACGGATGGCCGGAAGTTCAGCGCGGGTGTTGATGGAGTGTTGCAGGACCGTAATTCCATGTCGCTGGCCAACCTATTGTGGGTCCGTAATTTCTTTTGGGATGGGAGGGCGAGAGGGCTTGAGCAGCAAGCGGAAACGCCGCTGACGAACCCGCATGAGATGGGCCAGGACCTGGCTGTCAGCGCCGCAAGGCTGCAAGGCATGTCGATGTATCCGCCTGTGTTCAGGGCTGCTTTTGGGAGTGATACTATCAAAGGGGATATGATCCTGAAGGCGCTGGCGCAATTCGAGCGTACGCTGATCTCTGCCCATTCCCCTTATGACCGGTATCTTCAAGGTGTCTACAAACCCACAGCGTCGGAGGCGGCGGGTATAGAGCTTTTCTATGGCAAGGGTGGATGCGGTCATTGTCATGGCGGTCCCAAAACGTATAGCGAGCTGTATCATAACAACGGGCTGGACAGCGTGTCGAAAGACCCTGGGAGGGAGAAGATCACCGGTGAATCTTATGATAGAGGCAGGTTCCGGGTGGTGACGCTGCGGAATATTGCTTTGACGGCACCCTATATGCATGATGGACGGTTTGCCACCCTGGAGGAGGTCATCGATCATTACAGTGATCATATCGTGAGCAGTGTCACGATGAGCCCGTTCATCCAGGGCAATCTGAACCTGACGGCTGTCGAGAAGAAGGACCTGCTGTCCTTTTTGCGGATGCTGACCGACTCGAGTTTTATCACCGATGTAAGATTTTCCAATCCTTTTAAAAAATAGATATGAGAAAGTATTTGCTTGTCTTTTTTGTTTTCAGCGTGCATATTGTCCTGGCGCAGGGGCCGTCTATCAAGGTGAGCGGGGAGGTGACAAAACCCTTAACGCTGCAGGCCGCGGATCTTGTAAAGATGAAGCGGGTGACAGTATCCATGAAGGACAGGGATGGTAACGAGCATCCCTATACGGGTGTAGCCGTGGGAGATATACTTGAAATGGCGGGTGTCACTACCGGTAAGCAGCTGCGGGGTGAGAACCTTACAAAATATATGCTGGTGAAATGTGCGGATGGGTATGAGGTGGTGTTCTCGCTGGCCGAGTTGGATACCGACTTTACGGACAGGGTCGTGATCATCGCGGATGAGTCGGAGGGTAAGCCGCTGCCGCCGGGCAAGGGGCCTTTCCGGCTGGTAGCACCGGGGGAGAAGAAGCCGGCGAGATGTACGTTCCAGGTGACGGAGCTGATTGTAAAGTTTGCTAAAGAATAAGGGGGCTGACGCCCCCTTTATTATAACGTGGCCATGTCTATTACAAATCGATAGCGGACATCTCCTTTCAGCATACGCTCGTATGCCTTGTGTATATCCTTTATATCAATGATCTCGATGTCGGATACGATATTGTTGGCGGCGCAGTAGTCCAGCATTTCCTGTGTTTCCGGAATGCCGCCTATGCAGGAGCCGGCTACGCTCTTTCTTCCTATCAGGATGCTGAACGGGTGTACTTGCATAGGTTCGGTGGGGACGCCTACGCAGATATGAGTTCCGTTGGTCTTGAGAAGAGAGAGATAGAGTCCCATATCGTGGGGGGCGCTGACCGTATCGAGTATAAAATCAAAATAACCTTTTACACTTTTCAGCTGTTCAGGGTCGGAGGTAACGACAAATTTTTGTGCACCCAGCTGACGGGCGGCAGCTTCCTTTGAAGGAGAAGTGCTGAGGACCGTGACTTCGGCGCCAAATGCGACGCCAAACTTTACGGCCATATGACCCAGTCCGCCCAGGCCAAGGACCGCCAATTTATGTCCTTTGCCCACTTTCCAGTGACGGAGGGGGGACCAGGTCGTGATACCTGCGCAGAGGAGGGGGGCAACTGCCGGGAGGGACAGCTTGTCGGAAATGTGGAGAACGAAATCTTCGTGAACGACGATGTGATTGGAGTAGCCGCCATAGGTAGGGGTACCGTCTTTTTCGCGGCCGTTGTAAGTGCCTACCATACCGCCGCCCGTGCAATATTGCTCCAGTCCATCCTTACATTCCGGGCAGACGCGGCAGGAGTCGACCATACAGCCAACGGCCGCCAGATCGCCGACCTTGAATTTTTTTACGTGGGCGCCTACTTTTTTGACCTTGCCCACGATCTCATGACCAGGTACCATGGGAAAGATGGAGCCTCCCCATTCATCGCGGATCTGGTGCAGGTCGGAGTGACAGACACCACAAAATAAAATATCAAACTGAACATCGTGTGGACCTACTTCCCTGCGTTCGAAGTTCCAGGGTGCGAGATCTGTTGTAGCACTTTGTGCTGCGTATCCTTTGGAGGCTATCATACAAATGGAGGTTTTTGTAGAAAATGATTTTGAATCACAAATATCGTGGCTTCCCTGAATTCGAGTTTTCATAATTCAAACAAAAAATTACGAAAATCAAATTTTCCCAGATAAGAAAAAAGTTAGTTGCTGACAACTGTCCGGCGGAAATGCTTCAGAACGGAGCGGGAAGTGAGGTACTGGGGAATAGACAGGAACATATATTTCAGATTGCCCCGGCTGTAGAGGGAGATATTCATATAGATATTCTCGCCATCCTGCAGGATAAAGAATTCCTTGTTAAAGAAGGACTGGTGGGGATTTGTAGTAATGATGATGATCTGTTCGCTGCAATTGTGGCGAATGATGCCGGGATATTTTCTTAGCAGGTAGCGAATGATGGCTGTCTGGTCTTCGTGGGATCGGAACCCTCTGGCCATTGCCAGTCTGTTTTGCAGGAAGAGGCTTATGAGGACGAGGAAGGCCGGCATGGACAACAGTGCAAGCATGACAGGATCTGTCCCCATATAATAGGCAAATCCTACCAGGAGAAGGCAGATCATGAGTACGAAAATACCAGAGACAAAACTTCTCAGTGATAGCATCAATCGTTGTTTGCGGGTACCCTGGAATGTCACTCTTTGTCTTCGTACACTCTTTTCAAAATCAATATCTAAATTCATAGAAACAGGCGATCAAGCTGTTAGGTCGTTTGGCAAAATACAAAATATAATTAGCACAGACAACGCCAATTTCCCACCGGTGTTGTAGTAATTTTATCGTTTATTGAGGCAATATGAGCAACTACGCGGCATTGGATGACCAGGACCTGCTTCTTTTCCTGCAACGGGGGATGAGAAGGCATTTTCTGAGATCTACCGGCGATATACTGGGCGGACAGGCCGGGTCTGGAGCTGTCCGTGGGAGAAATTCACCGATGATCCCGCCAGGGATATCAAGAGCGGTGACAGTGTCCGCATCGATATGATCTGCAACGATGCGGCCATATATAAATATTGGTATAGCCTAAATGACGGTGCTACGGGCACCGGCCAGAGCGCTTCCCCGGCCAACCCCGTGACCAATATTTCCGGCGGAGCACTGGGGTATTTTAGCGCCCAGACCGTGAGGACTAAGAGCATTAAGGTAAATTGATAGGTGTTCCCATTTATATTTGTTTTTTCCCAAAAAGGGAAAGGGGGAATGATTTTGGAAATCGTAAGTGGCTGATAATATGAAAGTTGTATTAATGGCGTGTTTTTGGTATACACCAGGTCCAGTAATCTAATATCCATAGACCACCTTAAAAAACCAATCATCCATCCCTGCTATGAAAAGACCATTATCCAAGGCCTTGAGGAGTGCTATAGGGATACTTATTCTTCTACTCCTGGCATTTCAAGGACAATCCCAGCAGATCCTGGACCTTTTGTCCACCTCACCCACCGTTGCTTTTTCCCTTCGTCAGCTAAAGAGTACAGCCACCAGGGCTATCCAGGTGCGCCGCAGCAGCGACAATGCTGTTCAGGACATCGGCTTTACTGCAGGAGGAGATCTTGATCAGGCCGCTTTATTGGCGTTTGTCGGCAGTAATGATGGCTTTATCACTACGTGGTATGATCAGACGGGCAACGGGCATGATGCCTTACAGGCAACTGCAGCCAAGCAGCCCATGATCGTCAGCGCCGGTACTGTCATGATACAGAATGGAAGGCCTATTTGTGATTTCAATGGCACCAGCAGCACCATGGCTACTGCGAATTTTACATTGACCACGCCCCTTTCCGTATTTCTCGTGAACAGGCGTACCGGTACGGGTACGTCGTCTACCGGGTTTGTGACGATGTTCGATGGCAGCAATAACAATACGTATAAAATAGCCTATCCCAATACTTCGAACCCCACGAGCATGGGGCTTTCGCCGCAAGACTGGAGTGCGGGAACCTCGCTGCAACCTGTGCCGCAGCTGAATTCGAACTCATTATTTATGTATTCTGCCCTAAGTGATGCCACCGGCGGTGTCCAGTATCTCAATGGGGGAGTGCAGGCGCATAATTTCCCGGCCTTTGGCGCCACCAACCTGAATGGTATCCGTCTGTTCAGGGGTACGCCTTTGCCTGCGGACAATGAGCTGCCGGCGGGGCAGCTGTCGGAGGTGATCGTATTTGGAAGCAAGCTGGGGAATGCCGATCGGCAATTGCTGGAATGCAGCCAGAGCAGCTACTATGCTATACAGATCGTTCCTGCGGGACTTGAGTTTTATGTCACCGGCGGCATTTCAGCCAATGCCTGTGCACAGGTGAAGGAAGATGTGGCCTGGCAGGCGGGGAGTCTGAACAATGTGCAGGCCACCGGCAGCACGCTGAGCAAATATGGCAACGGCGCATGGGATGGAGGCGCTGCCAGCTGGAATACTGTGGGTAATAACGGTTACCTGCAATTCACGGCCAGTGAAACGAATAAGGCCCGTATGGTGGGTCTAAGCAATGCGTATACGAGCACCAGCTACAATACTATCTCATTTGCATGGTACCTGACCAACGGCGGGGCCCTGCAGATATACGAGTCGGGCAATTACAAGGCATCCGCAGGCACCTATAGTACAGGGGATGTCCTGAAGATCTCGGTGGAAGCCGGTGTCGTAAAATATTATAAGAATGGAACCCTTCAATATATCAGCAGCGGGGCGCCGACCCTGCCGATGCTGGTGAATGTATCCATTTATGACAAGAGCGGTACCGTAACGGGCGCCACCGTAGTGAACTATACTACCGGCGTATTTACCGCCACGGCATCGAATGCCGGATCGAGTCCCGGCTATCAGTGGTATTTGAACGGAAGCGCTGTCGGTACTAACAGCAATACTTACACGAACACCTCCCTGAATGCGGGGGATGTAGTAAACTGTGTACTGACGCCGAACATCAGCGGGTGCAGCCCGTTGACAATAGCCTCCAACAATATTACGGCTGCTGCAACCACTTCTCCCAATATAGATCTCTATATCCAGGGCACGGCAACGGCCGCCGGCTGTAATTCTGTCATAGAGCAGGTGGATTGGAATACCAGCAGTCTGTCGACAGGTGTGTCGGCCTCTACGAATAATCTTTCCAAGTTCCAGTTCGGTGGCTGGAATGGAGGCGCTGCGTCATACAATACCGTTAGCAACAACGGGTATTTCCAGTTTACGGCCAGTGAGATGAATAAGTCCCGGATGGCGGGTCTCAGCACTACCTATACCAGCAGCAGCTATACCACCATTCAATATGCATGGTACCTAACGAACGGCGGCAATCTGCAGATATACGAGTCGGGTAATAACAAAGGGTCTTATGGCGCCTATACCACCGGTGATGTGTTAAAGATAACGGTGGAGTCGGGTGTGGTGAAATATTACAAGAATGGCGTGCTGCAGTATATCAGCCAGACTGCGCCGACCCTGCCTTTGTTGGTGGATGTGAGCCTCAATGATGCAGGCTCCACTATCAGCAATGCGCTGGTGTCGAACTATAATGCAGGTGTATTCACTGCGACTGCGACGAATCCGGGTACGAACCCCACCTATAACTGGATGGTCAACGGGGTGTCCATGCAAAATGGTCCCAGCGCCACCTATACCAATACGTCGCTGAACAATAATGATGTGGTAACTTGTGTATTTACGCCCGACCAGGCAGGGTGCAGCAGCGTGCCCATGACTTCCAATACTATCACTGAGACGATGGTCGCTCCAGCGAATATGGATTTCTCCATACAGGGTGTTGCGGCTACTTCCAACTGCAGTCAGGCGGTGGAGCAGGTACGATGGAGGGTGGCCAATACGACCACCAATGCCGTGGTCTCCGGCAATAGTATTTCGAAATTCCAGAATATCAGCGGCTGGGATTGCGGCAGCTATTCCTGGAATACGGTGAGCAACAACGGATACATGCAATTCACGGCCACTGAAACGAATAAATCGCGTATGGTGGGTCTCAGCTCGGCATATACCGTAGTGGACTATACGGGCATACAGTACGCGCTCTATCTTACCAGCAGCGGTACCTTGCAGATATATGAGTCGGGTGTCGGCCGGGGGGGCTTTGGGACGTATGCCACGGGGGATATATTAAAGATAACGGTGGAGTCCGGGGTGGTAAAATACTATCAGAACGGGAACCTCCTTTATATCAGTAATACCGCGCCGACCCTGCCTTTGGGGGTAGATGCGGCGCTGTACAATACGGGTTCTACCATCTCCAGTGTGCTGGTGGGTAATTATAATACCGGCTCGTTCATCGCCAATGCGGTGAATGCGGGAGCCAGCCCAACCTTCAACTGGATGGTGAATGGAGTCTCCGTACAGAACAGCACGAGCAATACGTATACCAATACATCTCTCCTTACCAGTGATGTGGTCACCTGTCAGATGACGCCGAACCTGGGCGGCTGCAGCAGCGTGCCGGTGAGCTCCAATTCCATAACGGATACTGTTATTCCGCCTATCAATGTGAATTTCTCCATACAGGGAGTAGCGGCTACCTCTAATTGCAGCGCCGTCATTGAGCAGGTGAAATGGAATCTTTCCAATGTGGCGACCAATATGACTGTCGTCTCGACCAACAGCCTGTCGAAGTTCCAGTCCAATGCCTGGGATGGCGGCGCCGGCAGCTGGACTACGGTGAGCAACAACGGCTATTTCCAATTTACGGCCACGGAAACCAATACTGCCCGAATGGCTGGCTTGAGCACTACCTATACCGGCAGCAGCTATACTACTATTCAGTATGCATGGTATCTTACCAGCGGCGGCGCCTTGCAGATCTATGAGTCTGGCAGCTATAGAGGAACATTTGGCACCTATGCCACCGGTGATGTGATGAAAATAGCAGTCGAGGCCGGTACCGTAAAATATTATAAGAATGGCGTGCTCCAATACATCAGCAATGTAGCGCCTACCTTACCGATGGTCGTGGATGTTTCCCTGTATCATGCAGGGGCCACGCTCAGCAATGCGTTGGTATATAATTATAATGGAGGCAGCTTTGTTGCCAATGCGCTCAATGCGGGAACCAATCCCATCTTCAACTGGATGGTGAACGGTGTCTCCATGCAAAACAGCACCAGCGCCACCTATACCAATACGAGCCTCAATAGCGGGGATGTGGTCACCTGCCAGATGACGCCGAATCTGTCCGGATGCGTGGCTACGCCCATCAGCTCCAACACGATAACAGACACCTTACTGTCAACGGTAGGCATGGACTTCGCCATACAGGGAACGGCTGCCACGACGAACTGTAGCGCTGTCACTGAGCAGGTGAAATGGCAATTGTCGACCCTGAATAACAATCTCACCATTGTGGGAACCAACGGGTTGTCAAGGTTCCAGAACAGTGCCTGGAATGCAGGCGTTGCATCCTGGAATACGGTGAGCAACAATGGCTACTTCCAGTTCACTGTCACAGAGACAAGCACCTACAGGGCCATCGGTCTTAGCAGCAGCTTTACGGGGAATAGCTATACCAATATTCAATACTGCTTCTATCTCAATGCGGGCGGCGGCCTTAGCATTTATGAGTCGGGTACCGGCAGGGGTGGTTATGGTACGTTTGTCACGGGGGATGTGCTGAAGATCTCGGTGGAAAGCAATGTAGTGAAATACTATAAGAATGGTACACTGCTCTATATCAGTACCGTTACACCCACATTGCCCATGCTGGTGCATTCGAGCATCTATTCTGCCAACGGCACGATAGCCGGGGCGACCGTAACGAATTACAATGCCGGTACGTTTACGGCTTCTGCCGTCAATGCGGGATCCAGCCCCAGCTTTAACTGGTTTGTCAATGGTGTCTCCGTGCAAAACAGCACCAGCTCCACCTATACCAATACGAGTCTCAACAACGGGGATGTTGTCACCTGTCAGATGACGCCGAACCTGTCGGGATGTACCGCGGTGCCCGTGGCTTCCAATACGCTGACGGATACCGTCATGGCTCCTGCCAACCTGGACTTCTCTATCGTAGGGACGGCTGCGACCACCAACTGTACTTCTGTAGTAGAACAGGTGAAATGGCAATTGTCGAATCTGTCTACCAACCTCATTATTACGGGTGTCAACGGGCTTTCCAAGTTCCAGGGCGGCGGATGGAATACGGGCGCTTCTTCGTGGAATACGGTGAGCAATAACGGCTATTTCCAATTCACCGCCACGGAGACCAATAAATCCCGGATGGCGGGTCTTAGCACGACGTATACCGGTTCAAGCTACACGAACATACAATATGCATTCTACCTTATATCCGGCGGTACGCTGCAGATCTATGAATCAGGCAGCGGAAGAGGGACTTTTGGTACCTATACCACCGGCGATGTGCTGAAGATCTCGGTAGAGAATGGACAGGTGAAATATTATAAGAACGGGACCCTGCTGTATATGAGCAATGTCGCGCCGACGCTGCCCCTGCTGGTGAATGCGGCCCTGAACGACGTGGGGTCGACGATTGGCAGTGCCCTGGTGTCCAACTACAATGCGGGTGTCTTTACGGCCAATGTCGTAAATGCGGGAACCAGTCCCAACTTCAACTGGATGGTCAACGGCGTGTCCATGCAAAATGGCACCAGCACCACCTATACCAATACGTCCCTGAACAATGGAGATGTGGTGACCTGTGTGCTTACGCCTAATCTGTCGGGCTGTAATGCAACTACTGCTTATACCTCCAATACGATAACGGACAGTGTGGCGGCGCCGGTGAACCTGGATTTCTCCATTGTGGGAACAGCGGCTACCAGCAATTGTAAGTCTGTCATCGAGCAGGTGCGGTGGAAACTGTCGGATCTGAACAATAACCTGGTCGTTGCCGGAAACAGCATATCGAGATTCCAGAACAGCGGATGGAATGCGGGTGATGACTCCTGGAATACGGTGAGCAACAACGGTTATTTCCAGTTTACGGCGACCGAGACCACTACGGACAGGATGGTGGGTCTTAGCACGAGCTTCACCGGGAACAGCTATACGAATATCCAGTATGCCATCCGTCTGAAGAATGGCGCTACGGTGGAAGTATGGGAGTCGGGGAACTACAGGGGTGCGTTCGGTACCTATACAACGGGGGATATCATGAAGATCACCGTAGAGTCCAATGTGGTGAAATATTATAAGAACGGCACGCTCTTATATGTAAGTACTGTCACGCCTGTGCTGCCCTTGCTGGTGAATTTGAGCATCAACTCCTCCGGCGGGTCCATTGGGAATGCTCTTGTATCGAATTACAATACGGGAACCTTTACGGCCAACGTAGCGAATGCGGGTACGAACCCCGCCTATAACTGGGAGGTCAATGGCGTGTCCGTGCAAAATGGCCCTAGCGCTACGTATACCAATACGTCCCTGAACAATAATGATGTAGTCACCTGTGTGCTCACGCCTGATCTGGCGGGATGTAATGTAGCTACTACGTATACTTCCAATACCATAACCAATACGACCGTACCTCCGGTGAATGTGGACTTCTCCATTGTGGCAACGGCGGCTTCCTCCAATTGCGCCACCGCCGTCGAGCAGGTGAAATGGAAGCTGAGCAATGTAACACCAAACATGACCGTAGTGTCTGTGAACAGCCTGTCGAAATTCCAGTCAAACGGCAGCTGGGATGGCGGAGCGGCCAGCTGGAATACTGTGAGCAACAATGGCTACTTTGTATTCACGGCCAGCGAGAATACCACGAACAGGATGGCGGGTCTTAGCACCACTTATACCAGCGCCAGCTATACGACTATCCAGTACGCCTTTTATCTTATATCGGGAGGCAGCCTGCAGATCTATGAGTCGGGTTCCAGCAGGGGTACCTTCGGCACCTATGCTACCGGCGACAGCCTGAAGATCTCGGTGGAGAGCAATGTGGTGAAATACTATAAGAATGGAACGCTGTTGTATATCAGTACTGTGACGCCCACACTGCCGCTGGTGGTGGATGTGTCTATCAGGGATGTAGGCGGTACGATCAGCAATGCCGCGGTAGTCAATTACAGTACAGGAACCTTTACGGCCAATACCGCGAATGCGGGCACCAACCCCGTGTTCAACTGGATGGTCAACGGCGTCTCTATGCAAAACAGCACGAGCACCACGTATGTGAATACGAGTCTTAGCAATAATGACGTGGTCACCTGTGTGATGACGCCTGATCTGTCCGGATGCAGCGTCACGACCTATAATTCCAATACTATTACAAATACATCCACAACTCCGCCTGGTCTGGACTTTTCCATACAGGGAGCGGTCGATGCTTCCAGCTGTACGGCTGTGTTGGAGCAGGTGAAATGGAAGCTGACAAACCTGTCGAGCAATATGACCGTAGTGTCAGTGAATGGCCTGTCAAAGTTCCAGTCTTCTTCCTGGGATGGCGGGGCGGCCAGCTGGAATACGGTGAGCAATAACGGGTATTTCCAGTTTACGGCTACGGAGACCACTACCAGCCGGATGGCGGGTCTGAGCAATACCTATACCAGCAGCAGCTATACTACGATCCAGTATGCATTCTATCTTGTGGCGGGAGGCAGCTTGCAGATATATGAGTCGGGGTCCAGCAAAGGCACTTTCGGCACCTATACCACAGGGGATGTTCTGAAGATATCCGTAGAGAACAATGTCGTCAAATACTATAAGAATGGGACGTTGCTGCGTACCAGCGCAACGACGCCGACCCTGCCGATGTTGGTGGATGTCAGTGTTGCAAGCGTAGGTGGCACTATTGGCGGCGCGTATGTCTCCAACCTCAACAGTGGAAGCTTTACGGCCAACGCCGTGAATGCAGGTACTTTCCCGACCTATCAATGGAAGGTCAATGGTACTGTCATGCAGTCGGGATTGAGCGCCAGCTATACCAACGGAGCATTGTCCGCGGGGGATGTGGTGACTTGTACGCTGATACCCAATTTGCCGGGTTGTGTGGCGACCACCTATAATTCCAATACTATCACCTTTATCAAGTCGGGAAGCAGCACTACCTGGACGGGTGCTACGAGCAACAACTGGTTTACTTCAGCCAACTGGAGCGGCGGTGTGCCCGACAGATTTACTTCTGCGGTGATACCATCGGGGACGCCCAACAGTCCGACCATGGCTTCGGATGCCAGTGTCTATGATATTACTATCGGCAGTGGTGCAACGCTGACCATGTCCGGATCGCCCATATTGTATGTTTACAGGAACTGGACCAACAACGGGACCTTTACGCCTGCAACGGGTACGGTGGATTTTGTCAGCTGTTCATCCGCGGCTGTCATCAGCAGCACGAGCACGGAGACCTTCTATAATCTTATCATCAATACGCCTTATGGGGTGACCATGTCGTCGGGTAACCAGCAGGTGTCCAAGCTGATGACCTTTGTCACTGGTCTTGTAACACAGAATGCCACGCTGACCATCCTGAACGGGGCGGCTGTATCAGGCGCCACGGACAATAGCCATGTCAACGGCGTCGTCACAAAGGTGGGTACGGGAGCTTTCACATTCCCGGTGGGG
>Ga0268264_10002781_pt1 | contig 15267 bp, 10 predicted proteins | sample KBSSwiS32_FD_190357 | JGI IMG/M metagenome (GOLD analysis project Ga0268264, IMG submission 190357) | Switchgrass rhizosphere microbial communities from Kellogg Biological Station, Michigan, USA - KBS Switchgrass S3-2 (SPAdes) (version 2) | ecosystem: Host-associated > Plants > Roots >...
AGGACGGTCTCGGCGCCAAGGCGGCTTCCATGATCATCGTGGAAGAGAGCTTCGAAACATCGGAGCCCACGGTCGACAATCACATCGTCAAGCTCAAGTCCACCAATGCCGACGTGTTCGTCAACATCTCGACGCCGAAATTCGCGGCGCAGGCGATCAAGAAGATCGCGGAGATCGGCTGGAAGCCGCTGCACATCCTCAACAACGTCTCGGCATCCGTCGGCAGCGTGATCAAGCCCGCGGGCTTCGACAATTCGCAGGGCATCATGTCGGCGGCCTACCTGAAGGACGCGTCCGACAGGCAGTGGGACAACGATCCTGGCATGAAGCAGTTCTACGAGTTCATGGCGAAGGATTTCCCCGAAGGCGACAGGCTCGACGGCGGCACCGTGGTCGGCTACGGCGTGGCGCAGACCCTGGTTCAGGTGCTGAAGCAATGCGGCGACGACCTGACCCGCGAAAACATCATGAAGCAGGCGGCGAACGTGAAGGGCTTTCGCACCGAGGTGCTGCTGCCGGGCATCACGGTCGACACCTCGCCGACCGATTTCGCCCCGATCAGCCAGTTGCAGCTGATGCGGTTCAAGGGCGACAAGTGGGAACTGTTCGGCGACGTGATCAGCGCCGACGTCGGCGGCTGACAGCCGCAAGGTTGCAAGCCCTCCGCGGCTCGGCCGCGGGGGGCTTTTCTTTTGCAAGGATGACGGCAACTGCGATACAAGCAACGCACCATCGGCCGACCGACGCGCTGACGCTTTGTCGGAACCTGCACTGGGCGGCCCCACCGAAGAAAAGCCACCCGGCCTCGCTGCCGCAAGAATGCAAGAAACCTCGCACAGGAGTCTACGACATGCTGACCACGACCCGGCGCCGCACTGGTGCCGCGCTGCTCACTCTCGCGCTCGTCGCCGCAACCGGCGGGATGGCGCTCGCCGAGAAGAAATACGACACCGGGGCGAGCGACACCGAGATCAAGATCGGCAACATCGTGCCCTATAGCGGGCCGGCCTCGGCCTACGGCGTGGTCGGCAAGGCGATGGGCGCGGTGTTCAAGAAGGTCAATGACGAAGGCGGCATCAACGGGCGGAAGATCAACTTCATCAGCTATGACGACGCCTACAGCCCGCCGAAGGCGGTCGAGCAGGCGCGCAAGCTGATCGAGAGCGACGAGGTGCTGCTGCTGTTCGGCACGCTGGGCACCGCCTCCAACTCCGCGATCCAGAAATACGTCAACGCCAAGAAGGTGCCGCAGCTGTTCGTGGCGACCGGCGCCACCAAGTGGAACGAACCGAAGAGTTTCCCCTGGACGATGGGCTGGCTGCCCTCCTACCAGAGCGAATCCCACATCTATGCCAAATACCTGATCAAGGAAAAGCCGGCGGGGAAGATCGCCGTGCTCTTCCAGAACGATGACATGGGCAAGGACTACTTGAAGGGGCTGAAGGACGGCTTCGGCAACGCCGCCTCGCGCATCGTCGCCGAGGAGAGCTACGAGGTGTCCGAGCCGACCATCGAGTCCCACATCGTGCGGATGAAATCCTCCAATCCCGACGTCGTCGTGTTCTTCACCACGCCCAAATTCGGCGCACAGGCCATCAAGAAGCTCGGGGAGATGGACTGGAGGCCGACGACCATCATTTCCAACGTCAGCGCGTCGACCGCGACCGTGATGCGGCCAGCGGGCGTCGACAACGCCCAAGGCGTGATCTCGGCTTCCTACGCCAAGGATGTCAGCGATCCGCAATGGGCCGATGATCCCGGCATCGGCGCATTCAAGCAGTTGCTTGCCAAGTATCTGCCGGAAGCCAATCCGGCCGATTCCTCGGCGCTGACCGGCTACAACATGGCGCAAACCCTGGTGGAAGTCCTGAAGCGCTGCGGCGACGACCTGACCCGCGCCAACGTCATGGCACAGGCGGCCGGCCTCAAGAAGTTCGCGCAGGATGGGCTGTTGCCCGGCGTGACCCTGACGACCGCCCCGGACGACTTCCAGCCGATCGAACAATTGCAGCTGATGCAGTTCAAGGGCGAACGCTGGCAATTGTTCGGCGACGTCATGAACGGCGAACTGGCCGGGCAGTGACGCGCTGCGCCGGACAACGCCCTCGATGCGGGAATGCAAGCCGATGACCGACCGCCGCCCTCTCCTGCGTTCGATCTTCGACGCCGCGGTGGCGGCGGCGCATCCCGATGTCGTGCTGGCACGGCACCTCCCCGAGCCGCCGCGCGGCCGGGTGATCTGCCTTGCCGCCGGCAAGGGCGCCGCCGCGATGGCGGCGGCGGCCGAGCGGCATTATCTCGATGCGCGCGGGCTCGATCCGTCGCGCCTGCTGGGGATCGCGACCACCCGCCACGGCCACGGCGTCCCGACGCGGCGCATCGAGGTGATCGAGGCCGGTCACCCCACGCCTGACGAGGCCGGCCTGAAGGCCGCGGCGGAAACCTTGCAGCTTGCTCACGACGCGCAAGGCGATGACCTGCTGCTGGTGCTGCTGTCCGGCGGCGGCTCGGCGAACTGGATCGCCCCGGTCGAGGGCATCACCTTCGTCCAGAAGCAGCAGCTGACCCGCGCCCTGCTGCGCTCCGGCGCGCCGATCGGCGAGATCAACACCGTTCGCAAGCATCTGTCGCGGATCAAGGGCGGGCGGCTGGCCCGCGCAGGCCAGCGCGCCAGCGCGATCGTGACGCTCGCGATCTCCGACGTCCCCCATGACGATCCATCCGCGATCGCCTCGGGGCCGACGGTGCCGGATCCGACCACGCTTTCGGATGCGCGCGCCATCATCGCCAAATATCACCTCGCGATCGACGACGCGGTCCGCCGCGCGCTCGACGATCCCGCCAACGAAAGCTGCAAGGATGGCGATGCCGGCTTTGCCCGCGCGCGCTGCGAATTGATCGCACGTCCCAGGGCCTCGCTCGATGCCGCGGTCGGGCTCGCGGCCGCGGCGGGCTACGAGGTCATCGATCTCGGCGCCGACCTCGAAGGCGAGGCGCGCGAGGTCGCCGCCGATCACGCAGCGCTGGCGCTGCGGGCGCGCGCCGACGGCAAGCGCGTGGCGATCCTGTCCGGCGGCGAACTGACCGTGACCGTGCGCGGCCAGGGGCGCGGCGGACCGAACCAGGAATATGCGCTGGCGCTCGCCGACCTGCTGAAGGCGACCCCCGGCATTGCCGCGCTGGCCGGCGACACCGACGGCGCTGATGGCGGCGCCGGCAGTGCCGCCGATCCCGCCGGCGCCATCATCGATCACACCACGTTTGCAAGGATGGCGGCGCTTGGCCTCGAGCCCCGCGATATCCTCGACAACAACGACGCCACCGCCTTCTTCGCGGCCACCGGCGATCTGCTGCAGACCGGCCCGACGCTCACCAATGTCAACGACGTCAGGGTGATCTTGGTTGACCAAACGTAACTTTCGCGCTGCCGTTACCGGCCCCGGGGGGCGGCTCCGTTAACGCCTTGGTGAGCGAAATCCGAAGAAGTTGCGGAAAAACCAGGCGTCGCGAACATGAGATTCATCAGCACTGTATTCTAACCTACGGCTCCTCCCGTTCGAGTGCTGCGAGATCGCGGCAGAGGATCGCCGGATGCCTGATACCACCGATGCCGCCAGCGAAGCGGAGGCGGCCTATTCCGGCCTGATGCTTGCCGACGCCGTCGATAACCTGTCACTCGGACTCATCGTCTTCGACGCAAAGCGCAAGGTGGTATTCTGCAACAGGCGGTACAGGGAGCTTTACGGATTCACGGCCGAGCAGGTCAGGCCGGGAACTCCCGTCAACGACGTCGTCCGGCATCGGCTCAGTCTCGGACTCAAGGTCCATTCGGAGCCCGAAGACTATATCCGGGAGCGCGAGGCCAGCACCCTCGCTCCGGGCACAACCATCCAGGAATTCGCGGATGGCCGGAGGATCGCTCATACCATTTATCTGATGCCCGGTGGCGGCGGGATGGCCACGCATGAGGATATCACCGCGCAGGAGGAAATCGGCGCCCGCCTGAAAGCGCAGCTCGAGCTTGGCAAGCAGCAGGAAGAGGCCCTGCGCATCGGCAACCTGCAATTCGACACCGCGATCAACAACATGTCGCAGGGGCTGTGCTTCTTCGACGCCGATCGCCGGCTGATCGTGTGCAACGACCGTTACGTCGAGATGTATGATCTTCCGCGCGACCGCGTTGGTCCGGGAACCCCGCTCAGCGACATCGTCGATATGCGATTTGCGGTGGGAAGCTTCCCTGCGATGACGCCTGCGGAATATCTGCAATGGCGCGACAGGGTCGCGGTTTCAGCCGTCCCCACGGACAGCATCGTCGAGTTGCAAAACGGGCGCACCTTCAAGATCCGGCACCGGCCGATGCCCGATCAGGGCTGGGTCGCCACGCACGAAGACATCACCGAGCAGCGGCGATCCGAGGTCAAGATCGAATACATGGCCCACCACGACGCGCTCACCGATCTCGCCAATCGCGTGCTGTTGAACGAGCGGCTCGACCAGGCCCTGGTCCGCCGGCTGGACGGCGAGGACATGGTCGCCGTTCACCATCTCGATCTCGATCAATTCAAGGCCGTCAACGATACGTTCGGCCATCCCGCGGGCGACAAGCTTCTGAAGCTCGTTGCGGACCGCCTGCGCGGACTGGTCCGCGAGACCGACACCATCGCGCGAACGGGCGGAGATGAATTCGTCATCGTGCAGACGCCCATCGCGGACCCGGCGCAGGCAACCTCGCTGGCGCAGGCCATCGTCGAGCTGATGGGCGAACCGTTCGATATGGATGGCCATCAGACCGTCATCGGGGCCAGCGTCGGCATTGCGATCGGCCCCGGCGATGGATCGAAATCAGACCATCTGCTGCGCAAGGCCGATCTCGCGCTGTACCGGGCCAAAGGCGATGGGCGCGGCACGTTCCGCTTCTTCGAGCCGGCCATGGACCTGCAGATGCAGACCCGCCGGATCATGGAACAGGAGATGCGCCGGGCATTGCCGGCCGGCGAATTCGAGCTCTACTACCAGCCGGTGATCAATCTGGCGACCAACGCCATCAGCGGTTTCGAGGCCCTGATCCGATGGAATCACCCTGACAGAGGCTTGATCGCTCCAGCGGCCTTCATTCCGCTGGCCGAGGAAATCGGCTTCATCGTTCCGCTCGGGGAGTGGGTGATCAGGCAGGCCTGCGCCACGGCGGCCCGTTGGCCGGACAATTTTCACGTCGCGGTCAACGTCTCGGCCGCCCAGTTTCGCAGTCCCCGCCTGTTGCAGGCGATCGTTGCGGCGCTCGCGAGTTCGGGCCTGCGTCCCACCCGGTTCGAAATCGAGATTACCGAAACCGTCCTCCTGCAGGAGAAGGAAACGGCGCTCGCTGTCCTTCACCAGCTGCGCTCGCTTGGCGTCCGGATCGCCATGGACGATTTCGGCACCGGCTATTCCTCGCTGTCCTATCTCCAATGTTTTCCATTCGACAAGATCAAGATCGACCGGTCCTTCGTGGCGGACATCGCGGAAAATGCCAACTCGCTCAATATCGTGCGCGCTGTGGCGGCGCTCGCGAGAGGGATGGGGATGACGGCCACGGCCGAAGGCGTGGAAACCCGCGACCAGCTCGACAGGATCACATCCGAGGGATGCACCGAGATGCAGGGATTCCTGTTCAGCCGGCCTGTGCCGGCACGGGAGATCGAGCAATGGCTCCTTTTCGGAGGGGAAATGCCGCAAGCCCCGGGCCGCTTCGCCGCGGCGTGATCCGCTAGGGCGCGGACTCATAAGCGCGTAGAACGAGCGCCATGGATGCGATGTCCTCCGCCGTGACCATGGTCCGCATCGACGTGACATTCCGGGATTCGTTTCGCGGCCTTAAGTGCAGTCGACACGCTGAACAAGCGTTGGATATTCGCCCGACTAAGGTGCGTGCGCGCCCCGCTGGACGTTGTTCATCCGCGCGGCGATCAGGCAGAACCGGCGATACCCGTCAGTCACGCGCCCTACAGGAGCACGCGCTGGTCGCGGGACCACTTGTTGCCACGCGAGACCGTCATCGTTCCGCCCCTCGCTTCGATGACAGGTAGCTCGGCGAGAGCGTTGACGACATGAAACATCGTCGGAAGATCCGACCAGGTGGCACGATGGAAGCGCACCGTTGCGTTGCCGGCCTGCCGCTGCTCGACGACGTTGTCCGGATCACCCGCCGGCGTGAGGGTGACCTGGCAGACATCCGCCTCGCCCCATGCCTCCGTGCGTGGCACATACTTCAACATCAATGTCCCGTCTGACGGCGTGGTTTGCTGGACTTGTTGCTGGACTTGCGGCGCGTCGCGCAGATCGGACACGGCGAGATCGAGAAAACGAAACCCCATCCAAGCGGCTTCGCAAAGTTGCGCGCCACCCCAGCTCCGAGGCTGCTGAATTTCGGCATAGAGCTTGGGATGACCGATTTCCCCCCGACCAGCGATAATGGGATCAGCAAGGTTCTCCCAGATGACCGCGAGAAATTTTCCGGTCGCCTTGTCCCGGCGACCGGTGAACGTCGCGGGCCAGCTCACCCAGATCATCGTGTAGCCACGTCCCGCCAGCCAGTCGATATCGGTCATATGGTGGAATTCGACGGTCACGACAGGTTCGCCCGCGAGCGTAAACCCCTCCGGCAGATGTCGATCCAGCAGCTTGGGATCGGTCAGGAAACTTGCCGTAACCGAAAGCAGACGCGGACTGAGTTTTCGGTCGATGACGACATCCGGCGGCAATTGCCGGGGTCCAGGCGTCGGCCCGAAATGAGTGGGCATCCGATAAAGACGGCCGGCTTCAAAACGATAACTCATGGCGAACTCCGTGGTTTGTGTTTGCCCTGTGGCTTGACGACTGACTGCAGCGCTCGCCCTTCCGGTCGCGCGCCGTGACATGGACCCGTGTTCAGAGCAGGCCGCGCCAGATCGAGGATCTGGTCGCGTGCGCCGTCTTCTGAACCGGTGGGGCCTGCTCTCGGATACTCCGATGCCTTCGTCTCACGGAGTACCAAACCATTGCAAAATCATAGAATTCAGGTGCTGGATGAGAAAATCTCATCTACACTGATGGCATGAGGAAGCTTCCGCCCCTTCGCGCGCTCCATGCTTTCGAGGCCGCCGCCCGGCATCACAGCTTCGCAGCTGCCGCCAATGAGCTCGGCGTCACGCCGACGGCCATCAGCCATCAGATACGGCAGTTGGAAGAAGCCTGCGGCGTAAAGCTGTTTCAGCGGCGCCCGCGGCCTTTGCTCCTGACCAGCGCCGGGGCACGTCTCTATCCGGCCTTGCGCAATGGCTTCGATGCGCTGGCCACGGCGATGGCGTTGCTGGCTGAAGCGGACGTGCAAACACCGCTTCGCGTGACGAGCCCGAGCGCATTCGCCAGCAAATGGCTGGTGCCGCGACTACCGCAATGGCGCGAAGAAAACCCCACGGTGGCTTTGGAAATCATCGGCACGGATGCGGTGCTCGATGTGAGAGCGGGCGCTACAGACGTCGCGATCCGTTATGCACGAAAGCCGCCGCTCGACTTGATGGCGCATGAGGTGTTTCGGGACACCTTCGTTCCCGTTTGCAGCCCGCGTCTGCTGGAACAACATGGCCCAATCGAGCGGGCCGCGGATCTGCTGCGTTTTCCCTTGATCCACTATGACTGGATCAACCGCGATCCGGATGCGCCGACCTGGCGGCAATGGCTGGCGGTCGCGCGCTCGATCGACCCCGATTTCAATCCCCTCGAAAAGGCCTGGGACCTTAGCTTCAGCGAGGAGCTGCACGCGATCGACGCCGTGATCGGCGGACAAGGAGTTGCGATCTGCAGCGACGTGGTCGTCAGCAATGAACTCAGGAGCGGACAGCTCGTGAAGGCGCATCCACTCGCTTTGCCCGGCTACGGGTTTTATCTCGTCTCGATGCCCCATAGTCCGCAAGCGCCCGTCATCGAAGCCTTCTCGACGTGGATGAGGGCCATCAGCTGAAGTCGGGAGACCTACGGAGGGCTCGAAGAGTATCACCGTCGTCGCTAACCCCGGCAATCGCTTCCTCACCATTGCGCCGACCGTGCTCGCCCGCGCCGACGAGGAGATCGAATAGGTACTCGTATGTCGCAGTCTGTGCAGGTTTTTGGACCTCAGGGGATGTCCGGTTTGAGTCCGCAAGGCGCCGGATATCGGACATGGGTCAAGCGCGCTCGCGAACCTCGATTTGTGAGTACACGGCCTAATACTCCCGCACGATCTTCGCGAGCATCTCGAGCAGCGCGGCACGGCTGTCCGGCCCGAGCAGTTCGTTGAGGCGCGCCTCATGCTTGGTGGCGACCAGCTTCTTGGCCCGCGCCAGCACCGAGCGGCCCCTGTCGGTCAGAACCAGAATGTGCGACCTTCGATCGTTGGTGGAGCGGATCCGCGTGCAGAGATCGCGGCTCTCCAGCCCGTCCAGCATCGACACGAAATTCGGCCTGAGGATTCCGAGCGTATTGGCGATTTCGGTCTGGTTGCGCCCGGGATTCCTCTCGACCAGGATGAGGACGGAAAACTGCGCGGGCGTCAGCTGCAGCGACGCCATGCAGCGCAGGAAATCCTCGAACACCTTGAGCTGCGCGCGTTTGAGGGCATAGCCGAGCAGCTCCGACAATTCGCCGATCTGCAGCGGATTTTGGTCGGCGACGCCGTCGGCGGCCTCCTTGCGGGCCACCTTGCCGGCTTTGGCGCCTCCCCCCGGGGCGGTTCTGGAAACGGTCATCGCACGTTGCTGGGCTTGAGATTATATTCTATAATTGTTATACACTATATCAAATATCGGCGGCAAGTTTCAACTGCCGCGATCGGACCAGGCCACCGGCCCGCGAACGGTTCGACGGTTTAACGGGGGAGCGTCCGGTTTTGAACACCACCATCCTGCTGTTCCTGATCCAGGACGGCATCACCAACGGCGCGGTCTATGCCCTGCTCGGCCTGGCGCTGGTTCTGGTGTTCGCCGTGACCCGCGTCATCCTGATCCCGCAGGGCGAATTTGTCACCTATGGCGCGCTGACCTATGCCTCGCTGGCCGCGGGCCGGATGCCGGGCACGGCCAAGCTCGCGGTCGCCATGGGGGTCGTGGCCTTTGCCTTCGACCTGTTCGCGGCGCGCAAGTCGCTGCACGCCAGGCAGATCGCGCGGGCCTTCACGGTGAACGTCGTGCTCCCCTGCGCCATCCTCGCCTTGACATATTGGGCCGCCGACCACCATCCACCGGTGGCCGTCAGCGTCGCCCTGTCGCTGCTGATCGTCGCGACGATCGGCCTGTTTCTCTACCGTATCGCCTTCCAGCCGCTCGCGCACACCTCGGTCCTGGTGCTGCTGATCGCCTCCGTCGGCTGCCATTTGGCGATGCAGGGGCTGGGCCTGCTGTTCTTCGGCGCCGAGGGCCAGCGCGGCCCGGTCATCGCCGATCTCGCCTTCACGGCCGGGCCGCTGCGCTTCAGCGGCCAGAGTCTCGCGGTTTACGGCATCACGATCGCCTTCATCACCGGCCTCTGGCTGTTCTTCGGCCTCACCTTGTATGGCAAGGCGCTGCGCGCCACCGCGGTCAATCGGCTCGGCGCGCGCCTGGTCGGCATCCGCACGTCGCTGTCGGGACAGATTGCCTTCCTGCTCGCCTCCGTCATCGGCGCGCTGTCGGGCATCCTGATCGTGCCGATCACCACGCTCTATTACGACACCGGATTCCTGATCGGCCTGAAGGGCTTCATCGCCGCGATCATCGGCGGGCTGGTGAGCTATCCCCTGACCGCCGTCGCCGCGCTCGTGGTCGGCACGGTGGAAGCCTTCTCCTCGTTCTATGCCAGTAACTTCAAGGAGGTCATCGTTTTTACCCTGCTGATCCCGGTGCTGCTGCTGCGCTCGCTGGCCGCGCCCGCGGTCGAGGAAGAGAAGGATTGAGGCGATGAACGAGCGTTGGCCCATCCTGATCTTCGCCGCCGTGATGGCCGTGATTCCGTCGATCCCGGGCATGCCCCCGTTCTGGATCGTGCTAGCAGACAATATCGGGCTGTCCGCGCTGGTGGCGATGGGGCTCGTGCTGCTGACCGGCGTCGGCGGCCTCACCTCGTTCGGCCAGGCCGCGTTTTGCGGCTTCGGCGCCTACACCACGGCGGTCCTGACCACGGCCTACGGGGTCTCGCCCTGGCTGACCCTGCCGCTGTCGCTCGTGGTCAGCGGCACCGTTGCCGTACTGCTCGGCCTCGTCACCGTGCGGCTGTCGGGACATTACCTGCCGCTCGGCACCATCGCCTGGGGCCTCGGCCTGTTCTATCTCTTCAGCAAGCTCGAATTCCTCGGCCGCAATGACGGCATTTCCGCGATCCCGCCGCTGTCGATCGGCTCGTTCCGGATGCTCGACCCCGGCTCCATCTATTACGCGATCTGGGTCGCGGTGCTGATCTCGGCGCTGCTCACGCTGAACCTGCTGGACTCGCGTACGGGACGCGCGATCCGCGCGCTGCGGCGCGGCCATGTCGCCGCCGAGGCCTTCGGCGTCTATGCACCGCGCGCCAAGATGCTGGTGTTCATCTACGCCGCCGTACTCGCCGGTCTTTCCGGCTGGCTTTATGCGCATTTCCAGCGCGCCGCCAATCCAACGCCGTTCGGCGTGCAGGTCGGCATCGAATATCTCTTCATCGCCGTGGTTGGTGGCGCCGGTTATGTCTGGGGCGGCGTGCTGGGCGCGGCCATCGTCGTCATCCTGAAGGAAATCCTTCAAAGCTATCTGCCGATGCTGCTGCACGGCGAGGGCCAGCTCGAGACCATCGTATTCGGTATCCTGCTGGTGACGCTGCTGCAATTGGCGCCGACCGGCGTCTGGCCCTGGCTGGTGGCGCGATTGCCGTTGAAGCTGTCGCGCCGGCGTCTCGACACCACGCTGGCGCTACCGGCGCGCCTCCGCCCGGCTGGCGCGCCCAGCGTGCTGCTGCAGATCGAAAATGCCCGCAAGCAGTTCGGCGGCGTCATCGCGGTCAACGACGTCTCTTTCGACGTGCAGACCCGTGAAATCGTGGCGCTGATCGGCCCCAATGGCGCCGGCAAGAGCACGACCTTCAACCTGATCACCGGCGTTCTGCCGCCCACGGCGGGAAGGATCTCGGTGCTCGGCAGACCCATGGGCGGCGCCCCGCCGCAGGAGGTGGTCAAGCTCGGCATTGCCCGCACCTTCCAGCACGTCAAGCTGGTCCCCGACATGACCGTGCTGGAGAACGTCGCCATCGGCGCCCATCTGCGTGGACATGCGGGTCCGCTCGCCAGCATGTTCCGGCTCGATCGCGCCGACGAGGCGAAACTGTTCGCCGAAGCCGCGCGCCAGATCGAGCGCGTCGGCCTCGCCGACCAGATCGATCAGCTCGCAGGCTCGCTCTCCCTCGGCCAGCAGCGCATCGTGGAGATTGCGCGCGCGCTCTGCGTCGACCCGATGCTGCTGCTGCTCGACGAGCCGGCGGCCGGGCTGCGCCACATGGAGAAGCAGCGGCTGGCGTCGCTGTTGCGCGCGTTGCGCGAAGGCGGCATGTCGGTGCTTCTGGTCGAGCACGACATGGGTTTCGTCATGGATCTCGCCGATCGTATCGTGGTGCTCGACTTCGGCACCAAGATCGCGGAGGGAACGCCGGAAGCGATCAAGACCAATCCCGAGGTGATCAAGGCGTATCTGGGAGTGGCGGCATGAATCCGGGCATGACTCCCGATCAGCGCGCCTTGTTGTCCGTGTCCGATGTTCACGTGTCCTACGGCAAGGTCGAGGCCGTCCGCTCGGTGTCGCTGCAGGTCGGCGACAACGAGATCGTCACCATCATCGGCGCCAATGGCGCCGGCAAGACCACGCTGATGAACGCGATCATGGGCGTGCTGCCGCTGCAGGGTCGTGTCGCCTTCTGCGGGGACGACATCGCTCAGCTCGAGATCGAGGACCGGGTCGCCGCGGGCATGAGCCTGGTGCCGGAGCATCGAGAGCTGTTCTCGACCATGAACGTCGAGGACAATCTCGAACTCGGCGCCTTCCGCGTGGCCAAGGCCAAGACAGCAGCGGCGTTCGAGAGGATCTACACCCTGTTTCCGCGGCTGAAGGAGCGGCGCAAGCAGCTCGCCGGCACCTTGTCGGGTGGCGAGCAGCAGATGCTGGCGATGGGCCGCGCCATGATGGGCGAGCCGAAGCTCCTGATGCTGGACGAGCCGAGCCTCGGGCTGGCGCCGATCATCGTCGCCGACATCTTCCGCACCGTCACCGAGTTGCGGGCGAGCGGCGTCTCGGTGCTGCTGGTCGAGCAGAACGCCCAGGCCGCGCTTCGGATCGCCGACCGCGCCTATGTGATGGAGCTCGGCGAATTCGTCCTCTCGGGCAAGGCCGCCGACATCGCTGCCGATCCGCGCGTCGCCGCCAGCTATCTCGGCGGCTTCGAGAGCAAGAGCGCATAGGGCCTGGACACAGGTGGCAAAGGCGTTTTCGCCGTGCCCCCCTCGCTGGACTCAGGATGCCAGCGCGGTCTGAATCATCCGTGCCAGATCGGAGGCGAGGTAAGGCTTCGGCAGCAGCAGCACGCCGGCGTCGAGCCGGCCATGGTGCACGATGGCGTTTTCGGTGTAGCCCGAGGTGTACAGGATCTTGAGCTCCGGCCGCAGCTTCAACGCCTCGGTCGCGAGCTGACGGCCGTTCATGCCGCCGGGGATGATGACGTCGGTGAACAAGAGATCGATGCCTTCAGCACCGTTGATGATCGCCAGCGCCTCGGCGGCGTTGCTGGCGGCCAGCGTCGTGTAGCCGAGACGATTGATCTGCGTCACGACGTATTCGCGCACCAGCGCGTCGTCCTCGACGATCAGGATGGATTTGTCGCCGCGCTCGAACCCGGCGATGCCGGGCTCGGCGGCCAGCACGTCCGCGACGGCTGCGACGCCCACGGCCTGCGGCAGATACAGCTTCACGGTGGTGCCGTGGCCCTCCTCGCTGTAGATCTTGATGTGTCCGTTCGACTGCTTGACGAAGCCGTAGACCATGCTGAGACCGAGGCCTGATCCCTTGCCGACGTCCTTGGTGGTGAAGAACGGTTCGAACACCTTGTCGAGCAGGTTGGCGGGGATCCCCGTCCCGGAGTCGCTCACCGCGATCATGACGTAGTTGCCCGGCTTCACATCGCTGTTCATGGCGGCGTAGTTCTCGTCGAGCACGACATTCATGGTTTCCAGGGTCAGCTTGCCGCCGTCGGGCATGGCGTCCCGCGCATTCAAAGCGAGGTTGAGGATCGCGGTCGAGAGCTGGCTGGGATCGATCAGCGCCGGCGCGGAATCCGGCGACAGCATCGATTCGATTTCGATCTGTTCGCCGAGCGTCGGCCGCAGCAGCCGCGAGGCATCGATGACCAGCGTGTTGATGTCAGTACTGCGCGGCTGCAGCGGCTGACGACGAGCGAAGGCGAGCAGATGCTGGGTGAGATCGGCGCCCCGTGCCGCCGCGGCGCTGATCAGGTTGGTGATCTGGGCCAGATGTGGCCGATCCTTGACCGCGTCGCCGAGGATTTCGATGGTCCCGGTAATGACGGTCAGGATGTTGTTGAAGTCGTGGGCGACGCCGCCGGTGAGCTGGCCGACGGCTTCCATCTTCTGCGCCTGCCGGACCTGGGACTCGGTGGCCTCGATCTCCTGAAAGCGCTGCACCATGGCCTCCGCCTTGCGGCGTTGCCGGACTTCCTCCTCGAGCGCCGCCAAGGCTCTCTCGACCTGAACGCGCGTCGGCAAGGTCCTCAGTCGCGGCCGCAGCCGCAGCAGTCCCGCCGTAATGCCAAACGACATCACCGCCGCGACACCCTTGATCGCGCCCTCGGTGCCATAGGCCGGCACCCACAGAGTGAGGACCGACAGCAGGCGGGTTACCCCACACATCGCGATGAAGACCGCGTAGGTCGAGAACACGATGCTGAACAAGGGCATAATATCGCCGCGGCGCCACCACACGAAAGACGCGAGGACGAACCCGGTCGTAAATAATGCAACCGCGATCAGGGTATCAAAAATGGCATTCAGCCAGATCAATTCCGGCTGCCACAGCAGGCACGCGCCGTGCGCGATGAGCGTCGACATGTCCAGAATTTCTCCAAAAGCGTCAACCACGGGCGTCACCGCGACCCGACGGCGTCTGCCGGGACCACCGGCCCAGATCATTCAGGTTTCGGCCCACCCTGCAAGCGCGCCGCCGCCCGGCGAGCGCTTTCGCGGTCATATCGGAGCCATCGGAGCAGGTCCGGTGACGACCGACCGCCGGGACGCTGCGCTGGATGTTGCCGTGGCTCCTTGCCGCCCAAGCCAAACGCCCAACCTGAACGGCCGTGGCTTCACGACGCGAATGCGTGGATCAGGGGGGCCAAGCTGGCATCAGGCCGTCAGCGCGGTCTGAAGCATCAACGCCAGATCGGATCTGAGGTAGGGCTTCGGCAGCAGCAGCACGCCGGCGTCGAGCCGGCCATGGTGCACGATGGCGTTTTCGGTGTAGCCCGATGTGTACAGGATCTTGAGCTCCGGCCGCAGCTTCAACGCCTCGGTCGCAAGCTGACGGCCGTTCATGCCGCCGGGGATGATGACGTCGGTGAACAGGAGGTCGATGCGTTCAGGACCGTTGATGATGGTCAGCGCCTCGGCGGCATTGCTGGCAGCCAGCGTGGTGTAGCCGAGACTGTCGATCTGCGTCACCACGTATTCGCGCACCAGCGCGTCGTCCTCGACGATCAGGATGGATTTGTCGCCGCGCTCGAACCCGGCGATGCCGGGCTCGGCGGCCAGCACATCCGCGACGGCTGCGACGCCCACGGCCTGCGGCAGATACAGCTTCACGGTGGTGCCGTGGCCCTCCTCGCTGTAGATCTTGATGTGCCCGTTCGACTGCTTGACGAAGCCGTAGACCATGCTGAGACCGAGGCCTGATCCCTTGCCGACGTCCTTGGTGGTGAAGAACGGTTCGAACACCTTGTCGAGCAGGTTGGCGGGGATCCCCGTCCCGGAGTCGCTCACCGCGATCATGACGTAGTTGCCCGGCTTCACGTCGCTGTTCATGGCGGCGTAGTTCTCGTCGAGCACGACATTTTTGGTTTCCAGGGTCAGCTTGCCGCCGTCGGGCATGGCGTCCCGCGCATTCAGGGCGAGGTTGAGGATCGCGGTCGAGAGCTGGCTGGGATCGATCAGCGCCGGCGCGGAATCCGGCGACAGCATCGATTCGATTTCGATCTGTTCGCCGAGCGTCGGCCGCAGCA
>Ga0268264_10002786_pt1 | contig 15261 bp, 13 predicted proteins | sample KBSSwiS32_FD_190357 | JGI IMG/M metagenome (GOLD analysis project Ga0268264, IMG submission 190357) | Switchgrass rhizosphere microbial communities from Kellogg Biological Station, Michigan, USA - KBS Switchgrass S3-2 (SPAdes) (version 2) | ecosystem: Host-associated > Plants > Roots >...
CTCGGGTTGAGGCGTTGCTTCGTCGTGCCCCCGCGCATACCAACGGCGCGTCGCACGATGCGTTTCGGTTTGGGGATGTGACGGTTGATTTTAAGCGGGCTGAGGTTTTGCGAGATAACGAGCCGGTTGAGTTATCGGCGATGGAGTTTAAGCTGTTGCAGTATTTGATCGAAAATCGCGGAAACGTACATTCGCGTGATCAACTTTTGGATATGGTGTGGGGTTATGACTCGATGCCTTCGACCAGAACGGTTGATGTGCACATTGCCTGGATCCGTCAAAAGCTGGAAGCGAATCCGCGTCGGCCTCGGTTCATTCAGACCGTTCACGGCTTAGGCTATAAGTTTACCGACACGTAGATCCTATGCGAGGACTGGTTCGGCGCGTCCGAGGTCTGCCTGTGGCAGGAACAAGCTCTCGTCCTTGGCTGGTCCCGCGAACGAGTGCTTCAGGAAATTGCCCATATCGACGCGGTTTAATGGTGCTGTAAAAAGGTAGCCCTGCCCACGTTCACAACCGAGACGCATAAGCGTCTTTATTTGATTTGGGTTTTCGATTCCCTCGGCGATTGTATACAGTCGCAGCGATTCACTCATCGAGATTATTGCACGGATGATCGCCAGACTCTCCTTGCCGTCATCGATCTTTTCAATGAATGATTTGTCGATCTTGAGCACGTCGATCGGAAACTTATGCAGGTAACTTAGCGCTGAATATCCGGTGCCGAAGTCGTCTATCGCGAGCCGTACGCCGAGATCTTTTATCGCCCGCATTTTTGCGATGGTTGCCTCGGTGTCTTTCAGCATTGTGCGCTCGGTGATCTCCAGGATCAGGCTTCCGGGCACGATGCCGGAGGCCGCCAGGGCCCCGGCAATAATCTCAACAAGACCATCGTCCTGAAATTGGCGATTGGAGATATTGACGTTCATCGCAATTGGCGGCACCGACGGAAATTCCCGCTGCCATGCCGCAGCCCTGGTGCAGGATTCGACCAAGATCCAGGCCCCGAGCTTTTCCAACATGTTGGCTTCCTCAGCGATCGGAATAAATTCGTCCGGCCCGATGGTGATGTTTCTAGGATGATTCCAGCGCACTAGTGCTTCCAGGGCAATTATCCGGTTGTTTAGGAGATTGACTATCGGCTGATAATGCATCTCGAATTCCCCGTGTTCGATGGCGTGTCTCAATTCCGTTTCGATCTCGGCGCGTTTTATCAACGATTCATGCATTTTGTTCTCAAAAACAACGTGTCGGTTTTTTCCCGTCGTCTTTGCGATATACATTGCAACGTCAGCATTTCTCAGTAGATTTTCGGGATTAGAACTCCCATTGGAACTTGTGGCGATACCGATACTCGAACCTATAAAAATATCCCTCCCCCCGATCGAAACGGGCTGACGGATCGATTCCAGAATTCGTTCAGCAACGACCTTTCCACCGTCGGTCAAAGTTGTGTCCTCGAGCAGCACGGCAAACTCGTCTCCGCCCAGGCGAGCCGCTGTGTCACTTTCACGGATACAGGCTTTGATGCGTTCGCCGACCTCGAGCAAAAGCGCGTCGCCCGCCTCATGGCCGAGCGTGTCATTTACATTCTTAAAATTATCCAGATCGAGGAATAGAACCGCGGCCGGGGATTGTCTGCGATTGGAACTCGACAATGCGTGTTCGACACGATCTTTGAACAGCACGCGGTTCGCAAGATTTGTGAGCGGATCATGCAGCGCCTGCTCGGTCAGCTGGTTTTCCAGAGACTTTCGCTGCGTAACGTCACGGATGATCGCACTGTAGAATAGACCTTCCGCTGTTTCCCAGGAGGAAATTGTGATCTCGAGCGGGAATTCGCTGCCGTCCTTTTTCTTACCGAGCAGCTCTGTCGCTCTGCAGCCCGGATAGGCGAGTCCGGCTATTATCATCGGATCATAGCCCTCTATTTGCGGGGCACTGTCGGAAAACGAATCCGGAAAGAGAGCAGCAAGCGGCCGATGCAATATCTCAGTGTCCTTGTAACCAAAGATTGTCCTGGCCGTTCTATTCCAGGAAACTATCTCACCCTTTTGATCGATCTGAACGATCGCGTCGTTCGCGGACTCGACGACCGAACGGAACCGGCCCTCGGATTCACGCAGCGATTTTAGGTTATTCGCACGTGCAACCGCATAGCGTATAGCCCGTTCGAGTGTCGCGGATTCAAGTGCACCCTTGGCAATGAAATCGGCTGCTCCGGCACGTGTTGCTTCCACGTCGATCTCGTGGTCACCTTGACCCGTCAGGAGTATCATAGGTAACCGGCATCCGGTTTTAGTTGCCTCGGAAAGCAGTTCGACTCCCGTGCCCTTACCAAGCCGGTAGTCGATAAGGCAGACGTCATGCTTGTTGGCGAGCATCTCAGTCAGTCCCTCGTGATAGGTCGGAACCCAGGTTATATCGTAAGTGGTCCCCACCACGTCCTTAAGCAATTCCGAAGTGAGGATATAGTCGTGCTTATCGTCTTCGATCAGGAGGACTTTGACCGCGTTAGCATTCATTTTACAAAATCTCCTTCGGTGGGAAGTTCGATCCTTCGAATCAATATTTGCCAAACGTTTTCAGGGGATGGACACGTGCCTCGAAGGATATAGGCCTGACGACGAAGAGTTTGTCCCCGGGGTCGTAAGTGCGTAGTTTGTCTTCCTCGGCTCTTGATGTGGTTAAAACAACGACGGATCGGCAGCAATTCCGGATCGCATTTTATCTCCCTTTGAGCTTCGCAAAAGTCATTATTTGGCATATTGAGATCTAGGAGGATCAATCCGGGCCCTGGATTGTTTCAAAATTCGGCAGGAGGTCTGAGAGTACCCACGTACATCCTTTAATGGGCAAACGGCGTTCCAGAGGTCTTTTTAGGCACCTCGCGCACAAAGGTAGTGTTTGCCGCAGATAGCGGACGCGCTTGAGCGAGCTGGATTAGAAGTGGGGCAGAAAAGGCGGTAGATTTGGAAGGAAAGGGGGAGGAACTCCCAGTTGTTTTTAGCGATCTCCCTTTAGAATTCGCTCAAATCTCAGAGTCGGAATGCTGCTTATTTAACTATCACAAAGGGGATCACGTATATCACTACTGCGAGGTAATGAAGCACACTCCCGGTGAGGACGAAAACATGAAAGATCGCGTGATTGTGCGGAATTCTGTGCCACGCGAAGAATATAACTCCCAGTGTATAAGCGATGCCGCCGGCGACGGCCAGGGCGATGGGAACGATTCCTAATGCCGCCAGGAGCGGCTGGACCGCGAAAACCCCGAGCCAGCCCATTATCAAATACGAGACAACTGATATCGCCGGGTACCGGTCTTGCAGAACAAGTTTTGCCGCGATACCGACCGCGGCAAACACCCATATCAAGATCATCAGGTATTGCCCGAGACTGCCGCCGATTATCACCAACCCGAAAGGGGTATAGCTGCCGGCGATCAACAAATATATGCAGCAATGATCGACAAGCTGAAGTTTTCGTTTTAATTCCTGCGAGGTGGTGCCGTGATAAACCGTTGAAGCAGCGTAGAGCGTAACAAGTGAGATCCCGTAAACGATGCAGCTCGCGATCAGCATCGACCCGCCGCGAGCGATAGCCAACCCGAGCAATACAGCAAAGCCAACCAGGCTCAGCATCAGCCCGAAGCCATGCGTTATCGTGTTGGCGAATTCTTCGACCGATAGTTCCTTGAGCCGGGCTTTTATCATCGTCTCAATACAGCATACAGGCAGAAACGAAAACAAAGCAAAAAATTTACAGAATTGGATTAGAAATAAGCTGATAATTTGCAGAACGAATTATCAGCTATCAGTTATTAACTAGCAGATATTCCGGATGTCGATATTTTAGAATTCCGAGTCACTGGTTGAGCGATGTCGCCTCGCCACGCCGGACTCATAAGCGGCTTCTTCGACCTTGGCTGCGACGGCTTCACCGACGCGGCGGTCGAATACTGATGGGATTATGTAATCGGGGTGAAGTTCTTCGTCGCCGATGATGCCGGCGATAGCATTTGCTGCGGCGAGCTTCATTGCTTCGTTGATGCGTGAAGCTCTGCAATTCAATGCTCCGCGGAATATCCCCGGAAAACACAGCACGTTGTTGATCTGATTCGGATAATCCGAACGGCCGGTCGCCATTACGGCAACGAGTCCTTCTGCGTCTTCGGGCATGATCTCCGGGATCGGGTTTGCCATCGCAAATATTATCGGATCTTTTGCCATTCCCCTTAGATCGTCCGACGTGATAACGCCCGGCGCGCTGAGGCCGAAAAACACATCGGCACCTTTGATCACCTCGTGGATCGTGCCTTTTTCTTTGTTGGGATTAGTATTGCGGGCGTACCAATCCTTGACCCAGTTCATGTGTTCTTTTCGACCCTCATAGATCGCTCCGACCGTGTCGCACCCAACGATGTTTTTGACGCCGGCGGCCATCACGATCTTGGAACACGCAACACCTGCGGCGCCGATGCCGTTGACGACCAGCTTAATATCCTCCATCTTTTTGCCGACGATCTTGAGCGCATTTATCAATGCGGAAAGAACGACGACGGCCGTTCCGTGCTGGTCGTCGTGAAAGACGGGAATATCGAGTTCTTCTTTCAATCGATCCTCGATCTCAAAACATCGTGGGGCGGAAATGTCTTCGAGATTGATGCCGCCGAAAGCGACGGAAATATTCTTGATCGTCTGGACGATCTCGTGCGGGTCTTTTGTGTTCAGGCAAATTGGAAAAGCATCGACGCCGCCAAATTCCTTGAAGAGCTGGCATTTGCCTTCCATCACGGGCATCGCCGCGGCCGGACCTATATCGCCGAGGCCCAGGACGGCTGTCCCGTCCGTTACGACCGCGACTGTATTCTTTTTGATCGTGAGATTAAAAACCTTTTCCGGGTCTTTATGAATGGCTTCGCAGACGCGCGCGACACCGGGTGTGTACGCCATCGATAGATCGGACCGAGTCTTGAGCTGCATCTTCGAGACGACCTCGATCTTGCCGCCGAGGTGCATCAGGAATGTCCGGTCACTGACATTTACGACCTCAACACCGTCAATGTCCTGAAGGGAATCGATGATCTCCTTGTCCTGCGTTTCCGAAGCGGCGTTTACCGTAATATCGCGGATAAGAAAATCCTTGCCGACGCTGACGATGTCAATGCCTTCGATATCGCCGCCCGCCAATCCAATCGCCGTTGTGATCTCGCCCAATTTGCCAGGCTTGTTATGGATCCGAACACGCAGCGTTAAGCTGTAACTAGCGTTCGGTGTAGGTGAAGTTGTCATACTGATTGCGCTCAGAAAAGTATGACGAAAAAGGCGTTAGAGGGCAAATTGGCAATTATCGACATGTGGCTAACGGGAACGCCAGGATCAAAAGCGGAATCCTTTTTCGCATAGGCGGAAACTCTCTCCGCAGTTGCGAAAACGTTCTCCGCAGTTGCGAAAACCTCCTCCGCAGTTGCGAAAACGTTCTCCGCAGTTGCGGAAACCTTCTCCGCAGTTGCGGAAACCTTCTCCGCAGTTGCGGAAACCCTCTCCGCAGTTGGGGAGACCTTCTCCGCAGTTGCGAAAACCTTCTTCGCAGTTGCGGAAACCCTCTCGGCAGTTGCGGAAACCCTCTCGGCAGTTGCGGAAACTCTCTCGGCAGTCACGGAAACTTTCTCCGCAGTTGCGGCAATCTTCTCCTTCGGTAACGTGTTTTTGCACATTGCGAAGAGATCTTGCATCAATCGGCAAATTGCAAATCCCGTACTTACGAAACACCAGTAAAAGTCGGCGTCTTTTCAAAGGATGATCTACGGCACGCGGTTTGTTATCACCACGGGCAGAGTGCCGCTTGAAATTCAAAGCACCATAACTACAACCTTTTAGGAGGGAATATGGACATTGTTGTTATTACCTACGGCGTTTACGTTTTGCTCAGCGTCCTCTTAACGATCTGGGTCGCGACGACCCTTCACAAAAACGGACGCGTCTTTTTGATCGAGGTTTTCGGCGGTGACGAAGGGCTCGCCGATTCGGTCAATCATCTGCTTGTCGTCGGATTTTATTTGATCAATCTCGGATATGTCAGTCTCGCTCTAAAGATCGGTTACGAAGTGATCGGCGCACAACAGGCCATCGAGGCCCTGTCGTACAAGATCGGCCTCGTCCTGCTTGTCCTCGGCGGGATGCACTTCTTCAATCTTCTGATCTTTCAACGCATCCACCGACGCCCGAAATTCACCCGCAGAATGCCAAATATGGACAGCGTTGTGCAGGGATGAGGGATGAGGGATGAAGGATGAAGGATGAGGGGTGAATCGGCGATCTTGATTTATCCCTCATTCGCGACTAACGAGCCTGTGTTATCGTTCGTCCATTTCGCTTGGTTTTGGTCGCGATCGTGACAAAGATAGAAATCAGCTCATTTGTTTCATTTCGAAGTGGGCGAAGCAAAGTTTCCTTCACATATCCTCCGTCAATCAGCAACTCAAGCCAATAATCACTCTCGTCAAGTTCCTGCAAGACGCCTTCAACCTTGCTTATAAAGTCCGCGGTCGACTTTGCACGGCACGCTTCCCGATATTGTGCCCCAGGCGAGGTTCCTGAACGAACGAGTTGGTGCGAAATAACGTGAACGGCCCTGCGTTTTGGCAATGATTCGTACAGACGAATAACCCGCAAAGAATATTTCTTTAGCCGGACTCTTAAATCCCTTTCTTTTTGTGGTTCTTCACTGACCTGCCGTTCCACGCTCTTTTCATCCATCATAATTCATCCTTCATCCTTCAGACCACCGGTCGGAGGACGCCGCGAAACACGGCTTTTACTTCGACTTTGTCCGCCGATTCGATGATCGATTCGAAGTCTTCATTAGCGGCTCGCAGTTCGACCTGTGAGCCGCTTCTGTAATATTCGCGGAGCATCGAAACTTTTTTTCTGATCACGACCACTACGCATTCACCGTCGCGCGCAAACACCCGCTCTTCGACAAGCACAATATCTTTTTCGCAGATGTGATTTCCGATCATCCCATCGTCTTCCATTTGAAAAGCAAAGACGCGATCTGCCGAACGCTTTCCGATGATAAATTTCGGCACGATCAATGGCAGCAACTCCCAATCCTCGGACGGTTCCTCGGCCAGCGGAACATCCAGCCAATGTATCTCACAGGTTGCGTTTGTCGTGACCTCATCGCGTTTGAGATCTAACGAAAAACTTCCGTTCTCACGCCGCCTGACAAGAAGGCCCTGTTCCTCCAATGATTGAACATGCTTTGCAATACCGGCTTTCGAACGGAGTCCCAGCGCACGCGCGATCACCTGATACGACGGATCGTGCCCATGATTGTCGATGTAGCGGGCGATGAAGTCGAGAACCTCACGCTGCCGCCGCGTCCGTGTCTGCATCGCTCAAATTGTAAATTGAGAACGGGGAAAAGGGAAAAAGTGAAAAAGGTCAAAAGTAAAAAAGGTCCATAGTAAAAAAGGTCCATAGTGAAAAGGGTTAAAAGTGAAAAAGTGGAAAAGTGAAAAAGACATTGCAAGAGGCCCACTTTTAACCTTTTCCCCTTTGTCCGTTCTCCCCTGTTATAATGTGCTTATCGGAGGTTCTTTAGCTCTATCAGTAACATTACCGGTTTTACCCGCGGCCTCAAACATAACCAGCTCAAGCGTATCGAGCGTCTTTCCACGCGACGCGTTCCATCCGATCAGATAGTGTCACCTGAACTCGCGCGGCAGATGTCCGAGATCTCTCACGAAACCGGGCGTCAGGTCGGTGTTTTGATCAATCGAAAGGGACAGATCGAATACGTAATGGTCGGCAACGCGAAGCAGATCGAGATGCCGGACTTTGGGCGTGCCCGTGTATCAACAGAACGTTTTCGCGGTCTTCGATGTATTCATACACATCTGCTCGGCGAAAAACTGACGCAGGACGATCTTACCGACCTTGCCCTCCTGAGGCTCGATCTGATGTCGATCGTTCAGGTGGACAAATCAAGCGGCCTGCCCGGAATGGTCTATTCGGCTCATTTGCTGCCCGGCGGAACTAGTTCTGAGTCACAACTTCAGTCGGCGTCCGCGTCGAACCTGAGGCCAGCTAAAGCTGGAACTCAAAACGGTACTGACGAGGCCTCGTTTGAATTTCTCGAGCCCAACATTCCTTCGCAGCTTGATACCGATTTCACATCTCTGATCAACTCGCTCGAGAATGAAATGGCCCGCATTCGTCAGACAGCCCGACAGCGGCAGACGAATCGTGAGCGTGCGATCCTGATAAGTGTGCCAACAGGGCATTCCGATGAGGCAGAGGAATCACTTGCTGAGCTCGAAGAGTTGGCGACGTCCGCTGATGTTTTCGTGCTCGACAAGATCATCCAGCGTCGGCCAAAGATCGATCCGAAAACAGTTTTGGGAAAAGGAAAACTCGAGGAACTGTTAATTCGCTCGATGCGTCTCGGGGCGGATATTATTGTCTTCGACGCCGAGCTTTCCCCGACGCAGGTCCGCGTACTATCCGAGGCGACCGATCTCAAAGTCATCGACCGCCCGCAGCTGATTCTCGACATTTTTGCCCAGCGAGCCCAATCACGCGAAGGTAAATTGCAGGTCGAACTCGCTCAGCTCAAATATCTTTTGCCACGGCTCGTGGTCGGACAGAATTCCGCATTCTCGCGCCTCGCCGGTGGGATCGGCGGACGTGGGCCTGGTGAAACAAAGCTTGAGACCGATCGCCGCCGCGTTCGCGCCCGGATCGCCCAGCTTGAAAAACAGGTCGACAATCTCGGCCGCCAGCGTCAGGAGCGCCGCAAGAACCGCGTGCAAAAACACCTGCCGATCATTTCCCTGGTCGGTTATACCAACGCCGGCAAATCCACCCTGCTAAATGCACTTACGCAAAGTGATGTTTACGTAGAAAAGAAGATGTTTGCGACGCTCGACCCTACTTCGCGACGCCTCCGTTTGCCGTACGAGCAGGAAGTGATAATCAACGACACCGTCGGATTTATTCGCGACCTGCCGCAGCCACTCGTTTCCGCCTTTCGCGCGACACTTGAAGAGATAACGGACAGCGATCTGATCGTTCACGTTGTCGACGCGTCAAATCCGCGTGTGACCCATCAGATCGAATCGGTCGAGAAGATCCTCGCTGATCTGGAGCTTAACCGCATACCGCAGATCGTCGTTTTGAACAAGACTGATCTATTGAAAAAGAGTGATTCGGAGGCCCTCGAGCGTCAGATCATGCTTGACAGAACCGCAGAATGCGTGTCAATTTCAGCTATTCGACGTGAAACGCTCCGACCCATGGTCGAGGCTATCGCTACCCGGATCGGCAAGTTTGAGGTTGCTGCCTAAGAAATTGTCCGCAAAAGCTTGTGATCGATTCTTGAATTTCGTTGCCTATTGGTCGTTTGTCTTTTTTTACCTTTGATCTGACCTTCGCGTTCTTTTGGGTTTTTCGCCGAACATTGAATGAGCAAGCGAATCCAAGATCTGACTCCGCCGACCACTAAATGGCGTAAGCGAGTATTCGGCGCGGCTGTAAGGCCCTTTCGGTCGCTCTCGGGGCGTCAAAGATTCTGGCTCGGCTTCGTCTTTCTCTGCATCGTTACTTCTCTGCTCGTTTTCAATCCATTTGCCCGCACGGGTAGTGAGCAGGGTTATAAGGAAGGTGACATCGCACGGGAGACAATAATCGCTCCGTCGGACATATACTATTCCGACGATGAAGCGACCGAACGCAAGAGATCGAAGGCAAAGGAAGACGTAGGTCCGGTCTTTCGCTACGAATCCAACAAGGCCGAACAGGCAGTTCAGCAATTTCTCTCGTCCTGGGAAAAACTCCAGCGCCACGGCAGCAATAATCAACTTGACCAACGGCCCGCAAACTCGGATGTAAAAACTGAGACTCACTGGACTGGCGCGGGCGGGCCAGAAGTGGGCAAGATACTCGCCGCGCGCACCTTTAGCCACAACGAGCTCGAATCAGTCGAAAGTGCTCTCCGAGAAGCATCCGAAGGTTACATTTACGACGATTCGGAAAAGCAATATTTTCAAAACAGCGTTTTCGTGTTTGACCGTTCGAAACCGGGCGTGCAGACCACCGTGTCAATGCCCGAGAGCACCTGGATATCCCTTTCTACCGCGCGGGCAAAATATCGGACGCGATTGTCCGCGGTAAAAAGTTTATCCCCTAAAGAAGTGGCTGCCTTTTACACTGCCGGAGAGATTCTGATCGAACCGAGTGTGTCTTACGACAGCCTTGCAACCGATAACGCGCGCCGGAGCAGTGCCGAGACCGTCAAGACGCTCCCGATCGAACTAAAGCGTGGAGAAACCATAGTCGACAAAGGGCACATCGTCACTGCCGACGTCATGTCGAAGATCGCAGCGGTGAATAGTTATAGCTCTTCGACGCGGCAGGGAAACCGATTCCTCGGTCTCTTGATACTGATCTCTGCACTGTACTGGGTCGCCTGGAAGTTCATTCAGCATCGCGGGATGCTTCCACGTCTTTCGCTTTCGGCCGAGAAAAGTTTCGCATTGTTCGGCTTCGTGACCGTGGCGCAAACATTATTAATGACGGCCCTGTTCCAATTGGCTCAGTTCACTGCTGCACAGAACACAAGGGCTCCCCTTAACGATCCAAGCGTTTGGGCGTTTGCCATACCTTTCGCTGCTGCCAGTCTTTTGATGACCCTGTTGGCGGATCGCCCGACCGCTTTGTTTACTGGGTTGTTTTGCGCATTGCTGGCAGGGTTTATGGCGCCCAGGGGCTTTGAATTTGCGATTTATGCTGCGATCGCTTCGTCGAGTGCGGTTTACGGCATCGGCCGGTATCGAAGCCGCCAGACGGTCACGGTGGCCGGGTCCCTCGTTGGGGTCGTGAGCGCAGTCGCGGCTCTTGCCATTCTTGCGTATACTCAGCAGCCGTTTATTTTGAATACGGTGTTGATGGTGATCCTATGCGGGCTTTTGGGTGGCTTTATTACGGCCGCCATGACGGCAGTGATCCTGCCCGTCTGCGAGACACTCTTTGGAATTTTGACCGACGTTAAATTGCTCGAGCTTTCGAACGCTGACCTACCCGTTCTGGGCCAACTCGCGCTTCGGGCTCCGGGTACGAACCAACATTCACATGCCGTTGGCCAACTGGCGGAAGAGGCCTGTCGTGTGGTCGGTGGAAACGGTTTGCTGACGCGGATCGGCGCGCTCTATCACGATATTGGCAAGACGGCTGCACCCGAGCATTATGTGGAAAACCAAATGGGTAAGAATCCGCACGACAAGCTCAAACCTGTCCAGAGCGCCAAGATCATCATCAGTCACGTGACATACGGCGTAAAACTTGCGCGCGAGATGGGACTGCCGCAGCGTATCATTGATTTTATTCCCCAGCACCATGGAACGCGCACCCTTCATTACTTCCTGAAAAAGGCCCAGGCGGAGGCCCGCAGCGAGAGCGAGGTTTCTGAAAACGATTTTCGCTATCCCGGTCCTAAGCCGCAGTTCAAGGAAGCGGCGATAATGATGATCGCGGATTCGTGTGAGGCCGGTGCTAGGTCACTGGCTGAGCCGACTCCTGAGAACGTTCGCTTTATTGTAACCAAGATCATCGACGCGATCCTTCAGGACGATCAGCTGGGCGAATGTGATCTAACGCTTCGCGAATTGACGCAGATCCGGGAATCAATGATCAAATCGCTTGTTGCGATCTATCATTCGCGAGTCGATTATCCGGGCTATACACCGCCAACCTCCGCCGAACGCGTTCTAATTCCTGCTGACATACTGGAAGAGCACGGTCCCAAATACACCGACCCTGCCGAGATACCCGTAAGCCCGGGAGGCGAGATCGAAGACGAAGCCATCGATCACTCGGATGAGCCTCCGCGCAGATCGCAGGCGAAAACGGCCGATTAACTCCCGCTTTTTATCCCGTCTTGCTACAATCGACCTGCAATGATAAATCCGGCTTATCTTTCGGAAGCTTTCAACGATCTCGACCATGTTTTGCGGATCGAGGAGCTCTATTTACTTCAGCGTGTGGCCCAGAAGATCAACTCGATCCTCGACCTTGACGCTCTGCTTGCTCAGATCGTGGAGGATGTCGCCGGAACATTTGGTTACACGCGGCTGGCCGTGCTGTTGAAAGATGAGAATACGGACGAGCTCGTGATCGCGGCGGGCTGGACGGGCGAGCTTTGCCTAAAAGGGACTCGGTATAAGATCGGTGAAAACGATGGGATGAGCGGGCACGCAGCCGCGACCGGCGAGACGTTTTACTCGGCTGACGTAAAAAAGGTGCCGTTTTACATTGCCGGCGAGGAAGACACCAGGTCGGAGATCGACATTCCGCTTAAAATTAGGGGCGACCTGATTGGCATCTTCAACATACAGCAGACCTGCGTTAACGGATTTACCCCGGAGCGAATTCGACTACTCGAAGCTCTCGCCGGACACGTCGCGACCGCCATTGCAAACGCGCGGCTTTACCAACGGGAACGCGACGAGCGCGATCGAATGTCGAAGGAGCTCGACGAGGCGCGTGCCATTCAATCCGGACTTTTCCCCGGCGATTGTCCGAATGTCGAAGGTTTTGAGATCACAGGGATCTGTGTTCCGTGCAGGGAAGTCGGGGGCGATTGGTTCGATTATATTCAACTCGACGGCGGACGTTTAGGAATCGTTCTCGGAGACGTTTCCGGTAAGGGAATGGGTGCCGCTTTCTTGATGTCGTCCGCCCGGAGCGTGTTGCGGATGCAGGCCTTGCGCGGGCTGTCACCCGGCCAGGTTCTGTCAGAAGTTAACAAGATCCTGATCACCGATTTTCCGTCAGCCCGATTCGTGACCCTGATCTATGCCGTAATCGATCCGGCGGAGCGCAAATTAATATTTGCGAACGCGGGGCATGTTTATCCTTTGATCGCCAGCAGCGATGAAGCCAAATTCCTTGAGACTGAATCAGGCCTTCCTCTTGGCATAATGGAAAGCGAGTATTCAGAGTGTGAGATCGACATGCGAGCGGGCAACAGACTGTTCCTATACACAGACGGGATCACCGAAGCACTGAATCCGTCGGGTGATGAATATGGTGACGCCCGGATCCTGGCGCACGCCGGCAAACCGGACGCTTCGGTTTCCACGCTGTATTCTGATGTCGCGCGATTCTCCGCAGGAGCGGCGGTAGCCGACGACATTACTGTGGTAATGGTCTCCGCAAGATAGCCGCAAATAAGGCAGGGACTGAGAAGGACCTTCAAAATGTTAAAACGCTATATTTTCTGGACCAAAGCGGCCGTGTTTTTTCAGTTTCTTTCTGCCGGATTACATTCCATTAGTTTTTTTGTTTCGCCGGATCTGAAGAACGATACTGAGCGGCAGCTGCATGAACTGATCACGACATACCATCCGGAAATGGGTGCCGGCTTCCATCCGTCATTCTGGAATCTTTTTACGGCTCTAAGCGCCTGCTTTCCGTTGCTGTGTCTGCTCGGCGGCCTCACGCTTGGCTATTTGCTTTGGAAGAAGGCGTCGCCTTCGTTGATGAAGGGCATCCTTGCGATAAACGTTCTGATTTTCGGAGTGACGTTTGTTGTGATGGCTTTGTTTACTTTTCCGCCGCCGATCATCGTGACCGGATTGATCTTCGTGACACTATCGATCGCGTACATTCTCACACCCCGAATCGAATCTGTGATCTGACGCAACAAGATCTGTCCGCGACTTTTGCGGCCCGTCAAATCCTTCCCTTGAGTTTTTCGTACGTTGTATGCAGCGATTCCGGCATTGTGCGGGTTTGCCCAAAGGTAGTAATGAAGTTTACGTCCCCGAACCATCGAGGAAGTATGTGCATGTGAAAATGTCCGGCAACACCGGCTCCGGCAGCCTTGCCGAGGTTCATTCCGATATTGAAGCCTTCGGGGTGGTAGATCTCTGTCAGCGCTGTTTGGGCCCGTTTTGTCAGGTCCATCATTTCATCAGTTATCTTCTTGTCGGCTTTGTCTATTTCGGCAATGTGTTCAAAAGGTAGGATCATGAGGTGGCCCGTGCCATAGGGGTAAATATTGAGAATGACAAAATTAAACTCGGCCCGACTGAGGATGAATTTTTCCTCGTCGCTGGCCGAGCTTTTCAGGATGTCGCAGAAAACGCATCCGCTTGTTTTCGCGGACCCGCTTGCGGTTATGTAGTCATATCGCCATGGGCTCCACAGCACGTCCACATCTTAAATCCTAACCTTTATTGATCAGTTCCTTTAATTCTTTTCCGGGCTTGAAGTAGGCAACACGCTTGGCAGGTATATCCACCGCATCACCGGTTTTTGGATTGCGGCCCTTGCGTTCGTTTCGCTGCCGGACGCGAAAGCTTCCAAACCCGCGCAGCTCGATCTTCTCACCTTTGTTAAGAGTATCAATGATGCTGTCGAAGATTATCTCGACAAGCTGCTCTGCATCCTTCTTGGTCATTTCAGCTTCGTCGGCAACTTTTTCAACAAGGTCTGCTTTTGTCATCGTCTATTCTCCATCAAAATATCTCAAATAAGGGTATTTCCTGAATTAGGCTTCCGAAATTTAAGCAGTCTGTTGTTCGGTCTCCTGCTTCTCTTCGTCGGAAGCAGATTCCTCGGCGGCGTGCTCCGTCGTATCGGCGGTCGGCGGCGTGACGGCTTCAGCCGAACCCTCGACCGTTTCTGCTGTTGGCTCAGGTGAAGCGGCTGCATCTTCGACGGTTTCGTCGGACGGTGCCTCTGTTACAACTTCCGACGTTGTCGATGGCATTTCTGATTCCGCCGCCGTTTCTTCAACTATAGCCTCACTCTTGGCCTTTTTAGCCTTTTCCTTTTTTGGTTCGGCAGCAGGCTCGTCTTCAGTCTTGCCAAATTTCAAATTCGCAAGCTCCGCGAGGCTGGCCATTCCACCCTTGGCCTCAGTCGAGTACATTTTAGTGTCGACGACCGGCTCGTCTTCTTTGCCGACCGCACGGTGCGAAAGGCCTATTTTCTGATCTTCGTATTCGATACGGAGGATCTTGAAGTCCATTTCTTCACCGAGCTTTGCCACCTGATCAGCGCTTTCTACACGTTCGTCAGATAGTTCCGAGATATGGCACAGACCTTCGAGGCCTTCACCAAGCTCGACAAAAATACCAAAGCTCGTAAACCGCGAAACCTTGCCGCGAACCGTATCGCCCGGGCGATGCGTGGCAACAAAGCTTTCCCAGGCACTCGGCATCAGGTCCTTCATCGAAAGCGAAAGCCG
>Ga0268264_10002794_pt1 | contig 15251 bp, 4 predicted proteins | sample KBSSwiS32_FD_190357 | JGI IMG/M metagenome (GOLD analysis project Ga0268264, IMG submission 190357) | Switchgrass rhizosphere microbial communities from Kellogg Biological Station, Michigan, USA - KBS Switchgrass S3-2 (SPAdes) (version 2) | ecosystem: Host-associated > Plants > Roots >...
GCTCTGCATGCTGGTACTGGTCGGGTGGTCGTATTTCTTTGCCCCGAAACCGAAGCCGGCGGACAATTCGAACACGGCGGTAGCGGCGAATGCGAATACAGCTCCGGCACCGCAATCAACTCCCGCACCGCAGGTTCAGCCACAGCCTGAAACGGCAGCGACCACGCCCGACACTACTCCGAACCGCACTATAACGATCAAATCGCCATTGTATGAGGTGACGCTCGATTCTAAAGGAGCGTTGGCAACGAGTTGGGTTCTGCTGAAAAACAAATCTCCAAAAGAGGAACGCGACCTTTATGCGGACGGTTCGACCGAGGCAAACAAAAAGCCTTTGCAGCTGATCTCACCCGATGCACTAGCTAAAAACCCGCGTGAGGTTCCGTTTCGCCTCGCGACGGACGATCAGAACATAAACAGCCTGATCAACGAACGAAACTATACTGTTTCAGAGAGCGGCGATACGGTACTGCTCACAGACGGACAAGAAAAGCAGATCGATTTTACGCTTAAGGACGCAAGCGGCGTCGAGGTAACCAAGAGTTTCGTCTTTCGCGCGGATAATTATCTTGCCGATCTGAAAGTTAATCTTTCAAAAGGCGGCCAGCCGTTACCGAACACAAAACTTCTGATCGGGTCCAGTATCGGCGATCAAGCGATCGTTCATCACAGCTTTTATCACATCGAATCTGAGGCAATTGCTTATGTAAACGACTCCGAATACCGGCATCCGGGTGCTTCGTTTACCTTTGACGCAAATAACCAAAGCTCGATCGCGGTTCCTGGGAATGTGGAGTGGGCGGGTGTTGGTGACGCTTATTTTGCCATGGCGGCAATTCCGGCTCAGCTTTCACAGGGAGTCGAATATCGTGCGACGAAATATGAGTTTCCCACGGAACCCTACCATGACGGCATTATCAGCTGGGTAACCGGAACGAAAAAGACGAGCGAGACCAGGCATCTGATCACGGCGTATTTACCGATCGCAGCGGACGGTTCGGTGACGAAGATCTACACCGGAACGAAAGATTATTTTACGCTCAAGGATTACAGCGCTTCGCTGACAGAATCGGTCAGACGGAACATCGACATTGTGCCGATGATCAATTTCAGCAATTACAGCTGGATCCGTCCAATTACATCTCGTCTCGCGATTCCGATCCTTTATTCACTTAACTTCTTCAACGCTCTGACGCGGAACTACGGCATCGCGATCATTGTCTTTACCTTTCTGTTCTACATGCTGCTGTTCCCGCTGCGGTGGTCGCAGTCGCGGTCCTTTAAAAAGGCTTCGGGTAATGCGCCGAAGATGAAGGACATTCAGGACAGGATCAAGGACCTGCAGAAGAAGGGCATTCCAACCGACGATCCCCGAATGCGTGCGCTGCAGATGGAGCAGTTAAAGATGACGAAGGATGCTCTGCCGATCGGCGGATGCCTACCGATGCTGCTGCAGTTTCCTCTGCTGATCGCTTTTTATACGGCTGTGACCGTTTCGCTTGATATTCGGCAAGCGACGTTTATCTGGCTGCCGGATCTTTCGGCAGCGGACCCGTTTCATATTCTTGAATTCGGTTTTGCGTTATCGATGATACTGTCGATGAAATTTACGCCGCAGGCAGCCACGATTACACCCGAACAGCAGATGCAGCAGAAGATGATGACCTATTTTATGCCGGTCATGATGCTGTGGGTAATGTGGTCGGCACCATCGGGCCTGTTGCTGTACTGGTTCTTCGGCAATATTGTCAGCTTTGGCCAGCAGATGGTGATCAACCGGATGAATAAGAAAAGTACGCCGCCAACGACGGAGGTTGTCGAAACTGTTCCGTCTGGCGCGAAGAAGGTAAAACCGAAGTTGAGTACTTCATGAGTTCAGAGTTCAAACTTCAGTTTGCAACGTTCTTGATTTGACGAGGGCACGCTAAAGCGTGAACTCTAAACATAAAGATGAATGAGACCTGTCAAAATGCCGAAAAGTTTTTGTCTGAGATCGTTAATGATCTTGGGTTCAATCTGAGTGTGTCGGCCAAATGGACCGATGAAGGATGTTTGCTCGACCTAAGCGGCGATGACGCGCATTTTGCGTTGGCGGAGAATGGCGAAATGCTAGACGCGTTCGAGGTTTTGCTTTTCCAGGCATATGGGCGGGAACTAGACCGCGAGCACCGCATCGTTGTCGATGCCGAAGGATTTCGTCAGACACGCAAATCAGAATTGAAAGCAATGGCGCATTTTGCGGCTGACCAGGTTCGTAAGAGCGGCCGCGCTTTTACCTTTGGCGTGTTGAACTCGACGGAGCGACGCGTTATTCACTTGACGCTCCAAACGGAAGAAGACCTTGCGACCGAATCGGTAGGCGATGGGCGCGATAGGCGACTTCAAGTTCGATTGAAATAGAAATTGGCCGCGGATTTTGCGCGGATGGCGCGGATCGATTTAGGATTGATCCGCGTTTATCTGCGTTCATCCGCGGCCTGAAACTTTTATGTCTACCGGTTCCATCGTCGCAATTGCAACCCCCACAGGGCGCAGCGGTATCGGCGTGATTCGCCTGAGCGGCGGCGATGCGTTAGGGATAACGCGCAAACTTGTTAACGATCAGCAATTCTCTCCCGAAACGCGATACGCAACTCTCAAACAGCTTCATGATCCTTTTACGAACGAAGTGATCGATGAGGCGATCATCACTTACTTCAAAGCCCCTCATTCATTCACAGGCGAAGACGTGGTTGAGATCAGTTGTCATGGTTCGCCAGTGCTGCTGCGCCAGGTGATAGACATTTGTTTGCGGCTGGACGCGCGAATGGCGGAGGCGGGTGAGTTTTCGCTTCGGGCTCTCGCGAACGGACGGATGAATTTGGCTCAGGCTGAGGCGATTCGCGATCTGATCGATGCACAGACGACGGCGTCCGCGCGGCAGGCTGTTCGGCAGCTACGTGGTGAATTTTCGAATAAGCTCCAGCCGATCAAGGACGAACTGCTTGATGTGATCGTCGTGCTCGAATCGGCCCTTGAATTTGTTGAAGATGATCTGCCTGAAATGCAGGCAGAGAACGTAAAGAAGCGCCTTCATAAGATCTCGGAGAAGATCGCGGGCATCGGATCAACGTTTAAAGCCGGGAAGCTCATTCGTGAAGGATTGAAGGTTGCACTGGTCGGCCGGCCGAATGTTGGTAAGTCGAGTCTGTTTAATGCTCTGCTCGGGAGCGATCGAGCGATCGTTACCGAGATCGCCGGCACGACTCGGGATCAGATCCATGAGAGGCTGGTTGTCGACAATATTCCGATCTCGCTGATCGATACCGCTGGTTTGCGTGAGACAACAGATACCGTTGAGAGCATAGGCGTCGAACGATCGAAACGCACTATGTCGGATGCCGATATAGTTGTAGTGATGCTCGATGCCTCGGAGGACTTTACCGACGAAGACCGAGGGATCCTCGCGAGTGTTTCCGATCTTGCACATATTATCGCGGTCAATAAGATCGACAAGGCGACACCTGCTGAAACGGACAAGTTCGTTTCGTCTTTCAAATCTTCCGTGCGCGTTTCGAATCACTCACTTGTAAAGGTTTCTGCCAAAACCGCAGAAGGCCTTGATGAACTGCAGCGGCTCATCATCAAGCCTTTTGCCCCGGAGGACATTTCAAATTCAGGATTTCTTGTGACCGACGCGCGGCACTACGACCTGCTCGTTCGAGCGGAATCTGAGATCGGCCAGTCGCTTGAGCAGCTGGATCAAAAGATGAGCGAAGAGATCATTCTGGTCGGCCTGCACAACGCCCTCCGCTATCTTGGGCAAATAACCGGTGAGACAACGACCGAAGATATGCTCACCCGGATCTTTGCTACCTTCTGTATCGGAAAGTAAGATGCGATAAACATCAACAACCAAACCGCAAGTAATTCCAACAACCGTATACTGCCCGGCGAACTACATCACCAGTAATTTGTCCGATATTTTATGGTTTGTTCGATTTCGTTTGTATCTTTTTTGAATCTCTGTCGTATCTGCTTGGCTACTTCGACAAACGCGTCCTGCCAGATGGCGGACATCATCTCTTCTTCTTAGGGCGTGGCCATTGTGCTCCATAAGCAGCACGAGCGTCTCAAATTCCTTTGCCGGAACGTGCTGCAAAACGCCGTCCGACAACCAGGTTTTCTCCTTCGGATCGAGTACAAACTTTCCGAACTCGTAGATAAACCTTGTGTTCTCAGCCGCTTCCATTGCGTTACAAAAAAGTCAAAAAAACATCAAAAAAACCGCAAGACTCTTCGGATCCACACGGATAACAATGTCGCCGAACGAGAAAAACAACTGAACATCGTTCTTGCAGGGGTTGAGAGGTTTTAGTCCGCTTGGGTGTAGAGGCAAAAAAAATTCCCTATGCGCGATGCTGACCGAAAGAGATATGCCACGAGACCGCATTTTGGTGAACGAGGAGAACTGCAATGAATGTAAGCACTGGCAAGAGGAGAACGGCATCGGAAAACACAGGCCGGATCATGAGGGGTATATTTGTAGCAGCGGGCCTCGCAGTGTTCGTCGTGTCTCTGGTCTGTCCGTCACTGCGTGATACTCGCGTCGATGACCTTATTTTGAACCAGGCCGATCAATCAATAAAAGCGCAACCCGACCAGGTACAAAGTTTCCAACACCCCTTAGACAAGAACCTATCGAGCATTACCGCGAATTACGGCAAATTGCCGATGAGTTTCGAAGCAAATAAAGGCCAGACCGATCAGAGAGTTCGTTTTCTATCTCGCGGGAGCGGATACTCACTGTTCCTCACGTCGACGGAAGCGGTGCTTCGATCTTCAGCTCAGGGGCAAGCGACCAATCGGCGGCGCCCCGCCCGGAATCACAGTAGTATTCTTCGGATGCAGCTAGTGAGATCTAGGCGTACTCCGATCGCTACTGGGCTTGACGAACTTCCCGGCAAGAGCAACTACTTTATCGGCAATGACCCAAGCCGCTGGCCCACGAATGTGCCCAACTATGCGAAGGTTCGCTTTGAGGACGTCTATCCGGGCGTAGATCTCGTCTATTACGGCAACCAGCGCCAGCTGGAATACGACTTTGTCGTTTCTCCCGGTACGGACCCGTCCACGATCCGCCTCCGCTTCAAGGGCGCCGAGCGCCTGAACATCGATGAACAAGGCGAACTGGCCCTAAGGACGAGCGCGGGTGATGTTCGCTGGCATAAGCCGGTCATATATCAGGAGATCGACGGCGCCCGACGACTAGTCGACGGCAATTACGTTCGAAAGGGGAAAAGGACGGTGGGCTTTGCTCTGGCAGCCTATGACCCGACCTTTCCGCTCGTCATCGACCCCGCGTTGGTCTACTCAACATACCTCGGTGGAAGTTATGTTGAATATGGGCGGAGTATTGCCGTCGACTCCAGCGGCAACGCTTATATCACCGGTCTCACCGCGTCGACCGATTTCCCCATTTCCCCAAATCCCGGTGTGTTCCAACCAACCCTGCTTGGCTTTCAGGATGCGTTTGTCACAAAGCTCAATCCGGCCGGAACGGCCATCGTGTATTCGACATACCTAGGCGGAAATGGCATCGCTGAGGGTAACGGAATTGCTCTGGACACAGCAGGGAACGCCTATGTCACAGGGAGCACCAGTTCCACGGATTTCCCGCGCGTAAATGCTTTTCAGACTGTCTATGGCGGCGGCGGCGACGCGTTTGTCAGCAAGCTCTCTCCCGCGGGCAATGCGCTGCTGTACTCGACGTACCTCGGGGGGAGCGGGGGCGACGCTTCCTTTGGCATCGCCGCTGATTCCTCTGGTAACGCCTATTTGACCGGCCAAACGATATCGACCAATTTTCCGAGGGTTAACGCGTTTCAAACGACCTTTGGCGGATTCATGGACAGCTTTGTTTCGAGGATCAATACCAACGCGTCCGGAGCCGCCTCCCTGGTCTACTCGACGTATCTCGGTGGGAGCGGCGGCGAGAACGGCAACGGGCCGGGGGGCGCGGGTATTGCCGCCGATTCGTCGGGGAACGCCTACGTCACTGGCCTGACGTCCTCTACCAATTTTCCGACCACTGCCGGATCCGTCCAGCCGTCCCTTGCCGCAGGCGGTGACGCATTTGTGGCAAAGTTCGACACAAATGCGACCGGTGCTGCATCGCGGGTCTACTGCACCTATCTCGGCGGGAGCGGCACGGATATCGGCAGAAGTATCGCCATAGATTCGTCCGGCAACGCGTACGTTGCGGGTACGAACGCCGGGACCTTTTCTACCACGGCCAACGCCTTTCAGTCGACGCCCGGCGGATTCCAGGACGCCTTCCTTACTAAGTTAAATTCAACGGGCAGCGCTTTGCTTTATTCCACCTATCTCGGACAGATCCTTACAGAGGATGCGTCGGGGGTCTCGGTGGATCCGTCAGTCTCCAACGGCATCGCTTATGTCGCGGGTCGCGCCAATGCGGGCAGTCTCGCTACAACAAACGCGTTTCAGCGCATTTACGGTGGCGGAAGCATCGACGCCTTTATAGCAAAGTTCGATACGACTGCGAGTGGCAGCGCCTCGCTCTTATATTTCAGTTACCTGGGCGGATCCGGCTCCGACGATGCCTGGGGCGTGGCCGCTCTGCCATCAGGGAACGCCTTTGTTACAGGGAGGACCGACTCGACGAATTTTCCCGGGACCAACACCAGTCCTTTCGGCTCCACCAGTCAGGGCTTGGATGGGTTTGTCGTCAAGGTAGTAGATGTTGCTCCGCCAACACCAACGCCAACTCCGACGCCCATACCCCTGTGCAGTCCGGCCGCGCTCGACCCGGCGTTCGGCACCGGTGGCAAGGTCGTTACACCGGTCGGCGCGGGCGACGACAACCTTTATGCCGTCGCCATCCAAACGGACGGGCGGATCGTTGCGGCCGGCCGCAGCTACAACGGCTCAAACTTTGATTTTGCTGTCGCCAGGTACAACACCGATGGGACGCTCGACACGACATTTGGCGGCACGGGCATGGTGGTAACTCCCATTGGGAGCGGTGACGAGGCTGCCTTCGGGGTCGCGATCCAAGGAGATGGCCGCATCGTGGCCGTCGGCCGGAGCAGTAACGGCTTAAACCCTGATTTTGCTGTTGTCAGATACAACACCAACGGCACGCTCGACACGACCCTGAATGGTACGGGCAAGGTGGTCACACCCATCGGCAGTGGCGACGATAGTGCTCTCTCGATCGCGATCCAGGCGGACCGGCGCCTGGTTGTCGCCGGTTATAGCCATAACGGCACAGACTATGATCTTGCTCTCGTCAGATACCTCCCCAACGGTACGCTCGACAGCACCTTCAATTTCGGAGACGCGGTCACGACACCCATCGGCAGCGGGGACGACGAGGCCTACGCGGTCGCGATCCAGACGAACGGTCGTATCGTAGCGTCCGGTTTCAGCCATAACGGCACGGACTACGATTTTGCGCTTGCCAGGTACAACACTGACGGAACCCTCGACACGACATTTAATGGCACGGGAACGGTGGTGACGCCCATCGGCGGGCACGATCTAAGCTTCTCGGTGGCGATCCAGGCAGACCTGCGCATAGTCGCCGCGGGTTACAGCCATAACGGCTCAAACTGGGATATTGCTCTTACCCGATACAACAACGACGGCACGCTCGACACGACATTCAACGGCACGGGCAAGGTCATAACGCCGATCGGCAGCGGCGACGACCAGGCCTGGTCGGTCGCGATCCAGACCAGCGGCCGCATCGTCGTGGGCGGTCGCAGCAATAACGGGTCGAACGATGATCTTGCCCTTGTCAGGTACAACACCAACGGTACGCTCGACACGACATTTGGCGGCACGGGCAAGGTTGGAACGCCGATCGGCAGCGGCGACGACATCGCCAGGGCGATCGCGATACAGGCGGACAGCCGCATAATTGCGGCAGGTTACACCTCTAATGGTTCGGACTCTGATCTTGCTCTCGTACGCTACGGAGTCTCGTGCGCCACGCCGACACCGACACCGACCCCCACGCCAACTCCGACGCCGATACCGCCAACGCTCGGAAATTATCCGGACACGAGTGTCCAACTAAGCGGGAACGCTACGGTTACACCCAATGCGGCACCAGTGAGCGCCGCCAATATCAACGTCTCGACTTCACCCGACTTCAAAGGACAGTTGGTGGGTGATCCGGTGACGGGTGTAGTGCGCGTAACGGACGCAAAGCCGGTCGGCACGTACGCGATAACGGTAACCGCCTCAAACGCCGGCGGACAGACGACCCGAACGTTCAACCTGACGGTGACAGCGCCCGTAACTTGTAACTCGGCAAGCTTCGCCCCAGTGGCAAACTTCCCCGTGGGTAACATTGCTTGGTCCCCGGCGGTCGGTGATTTCAATAACGATGGTAAACAGGACCTCGCGGTAACGAATACCTCATCCAAAAGCGTCTCGATCCTCCTGGGCAATGGCAACGGCGGTTTCCCGGCTCCGGCTATCACCGTCGTGCTCCCGAGTAATCCCTACGGACTCGCGGTCGGCGATTTCAATAACGATGGTAAGCAAGACCTCGCGACGCCGATGAACTCGCAGAGCTTCGCGGTCCTCCTGGGTAATGGCTCAGGCGGTTTCGCCGTAACCTCTTTCCCCGGCGCGGGATTTAACAGTTTTTCGATAGCGGTCGGCGATTTCAACGGTGACGGCCGGCAGGACCTCGCAACTACAAACGGCTCCTCGGCGTCTGGAAATGTCTCGGTTTTACTGGGCGATGGCACGGGTAATTTCGCCGGGGCGACCAACTTCGCCGTCGGACGCGGTCCCTACTCCATAGCAGTGGCCGATTTCAACGGCGACGGACGGCAAGACCTGGTCACCGCCAATGCCAACTCAGACTTCGGTACGGTCTTGCTGGGCAACGGGGCAGGTGGTTTCAGCCTGGCTGCCAACGTCGGCCAGATACTTGGTTCCGGCTCGGTAGCGGTCGGCGATCTCAATAACGATGGCCGCCAGGACGTGGTGTTCGCCAACAATTATGCTGGATCGAACGTAGTGGTCGCTTTGGGCGATGGCACAGGCGGTTTCGGCCCTGCTGCCCATTTCTATGTTGGTTCCACTCCGTACTCTGTCGCTGTCGGTGATTTCAACGGCGACGGACGACAGGATGTGGTTTACATTAATGCCGACGCGCAATTTGCGTCGATCGTGTCCATCCTGCTTGGGAATGGCGCCGGCAGTCTCGCCCCTGCCATAGATATTTCCGTTGGCAGCAATGCCGCCTACGCGGCCGTAGGCGATCTCAACGGCGACGGCCGGCAAGACCTGATCACCGCCAACCAGGACTCAAACAACGTGTCGGTCCTGCTGAGCAACTGCCAGGCGTTACCAACACCGACGCCCACGCTTACTCCGACGCCGACGCCGACGGAGACCCCAACACCGACGGAAACTCCGACGCCTACTCCGACAGCGACACCGACAGCGACGCCGACTCCAACGCCAGGTCCGAACGACAGCGACGGTGATCGCGTGCCCGATGACCGCGACGACTGCCCGTTTACGTTCAATCCCGAGAAGATCGCTTTTATATCCGCGCGGGATGGCAACCAAGAGGTCTATGTAATGAATGCGGACGGTACGGACCAGATCAATCTCACCAACAACGCATCGTCTGACAACGCGCCCGCATTTTCACCCGATGGCTCAAAGATCGCCTTTGTCGAAGGGACCCAGGAAGATCCCACCACATCCGAGATCTGGGTGATGGACGTTGACGGCACTAATAGAACGCAGCTCACCAATAATTCAGCACAAGATGGCAGGCCCGTATTTTCGCCCGACGGATCAAAGATAGCGTTCTTTTCTACTCGAGACGGAGACGCGGAGATCTGGGTGATGAACGCCGATGGTACGAACCCGGTCCAGCTGACGAACAATTCGGTCTTTGATATCAATCCGACCTTTTCACCAGACGGATCAAAGATCGCTTTTGTGGAAGGGACCGAGTCGGACCAGACAACTTTTGAGATCTGGCTGATGAACTCTGACGGCACAAACCCCGCACAGCTGACGCACAATACGGCAATCGACAACACTCCCAGCTTTTCGCCAGACGGGTTGAAGATCGCTTTCTTCTCCTTCATCCCGGGCAACCCAAATCACGGAGATATCTGGGTGATGAACGTCGACGGCTCAAATCCGATCGACCTGACCGACGATCATGAAAACGAGTTTTACCCGACATTTTCACCCGATGGATCAAAGATCGCTTTTTCGTCTGACCGTAACCTCGACTTCAACAATGACGTGTACGTGATGAACGCTGACGGCTCGAACAGGATTGCGCTAACTGATAGTCCTGCCTCCGATAGTCTCCAATCGTGGGGTAGACAGGCCGATTCGGACCGTGACGGCATCGGCGACGCTTGTGATCCCACAACAACTCCGACACCGACTCCAACCCCTACCCCGACCGAGACTCCAACGCCGACTCCAACTGAAACGCCAACCCCGACGCCGACGGAAACTCCTATACCTACCCCTACAGTGACTCCAACGCCTACACCAAGTGAGACGCCCACACCGACTCCGACTGAAACTCCTACGCCGACGCTGACGCCGACTCCGACCCCAGCAGGCCCGACGCTTGGCAGCTATGCCGACACAACGGTCACACTAGGTCAGAATGCCACCATCGTGCCTTCGGCTCCGCCAACCGATACGACGAGCATTAATGTTTCAGCTAGTGAGGGATTCAACGGCGAACTTGTGGCCGACCCGCTTACTGGCGTCGTAACCGTGACGAACGCGCAGCCCGCTAACATTGCCCTCGCTTCCTACTCGATCACCGTGACTGCTAACGGGCCAACGGGCGCGACGACGGCGAATTTCAATTTGACTGTTATCAGCGGTACGCCGTGTGTTGGCGAGGCGACCTTCGTATCGCCTCAGGTCTCTGAAGTCCCGGCCGGGATAGGGCCATCGTCCCTATCGGTCGGCGATTTTAATAACGACGGCAACCAGGACCTCGCGATCGCGAACCGATCTTCAAACAACGTCTCGATCCGTCTAGGCGACGGGGCAGGGGGATTTACTGGAGCGGGTAGCCTCGGGACGCCTCCAAACAACATAAGTGTTGGCACATCTCCCGTCTCGGTAGCTGTCGGAGATTTCAATAACGACGGAAAGCAGGACTTTGCGACCGCCAACTCCGGCTCAAACGATGTCTCGATCCGACTCGGGAACGGGGCAGGCGGCTTTACGTCGCCGGCAACTCCGGAAATATCCGTTGGTTCATTTCCTTTGGGCATAGCGGTCGGGGATCTTAACAACGACGGGAAACCGGACCTCGTAACGGTGAACAATGGTTCGAACGGCGGCTCGGTGCGTCTTGGCAATGGAGCGGGCGGGTTCACGGTAAGACCCGATGTCTCACTGGGCTCAAATCCATTCTCAATTGCTTTAGGCGATTTCAATAATGACGGTAAGCAGGACTTCGTGGCGGCGAATGGGTTCTCAAATGTGGTCACGATGCGTTTGGGCGATGGAACTGGTGGGCAAGGGTTTGGCGGCGCTATGATCACCGTCGGGAACAATCCGGTTTGGGTCGCCGTGGCGGACATCAACAACGACGGTTTTCAGGACATTCTCGCTGCAAACCAAAGCTCAGACAACGTCTCGATCCGGTTGAATAGCGGCTTCGGCTCGTTTATTTCGCCCGTCGTTCCTGAGGTTTCGGTCGGCGACGGGCCTTTGGCTGTGAGCCTTGGTGATTTTAACAATGACGGTAATGTGGACTTTGCCGTAGCCAACGATTTCTCAAATAGCGTCTCGATTCGTCTGGGAAATGGTACGAGTGGATTTACGTCGCCCACAGTTCCTGAGGTAGGGGTAGGAAATCGTCCTGCCTCGCTATCCGTCGGAGACTTTAATCACGACGGTATCCAGGACTTTGCGGCAGCGAATGCTTTGTCAAATAGCGTCTCGATCCGTCTGGGCGGCTGTGAGAGTTCACCCACGCCGACGCCAACCCCGACTGAGACTCCAACACCGACTCCGACCGAAACGCCAACGCCGATGCCGACACCAAGTGAGACGCCCACACCGACTCCGACCGAAACGCCGACGCCGACGCCAACTCCAACTCCCGCGGATCAGGCTCCGAACGTCGGCGGCACGACGATCGTTCGCGTGCAGGGTGCGGCAGGGATATCCTCGGACATCGCGAATGTGTCGGACCCGGACAACGCTCCAGGGAGTTTGATCGTGTCGGCAACCAATGTTCCGGCTGGTATTTCCATTTCTGGGATAACAAACGCCGGCGGCACGGTCTCAGCAACGGTGGGTGTCAGTTGTCTTGCGCCCGGAGCCTATTCGGTCGGATTAGAGGTATCAGATGGCATGCTATCGGCGACGGCAACATTGACGGTCATCGTCACAACCGGCACCGACACCGACGGCGACGGAATAACTGATGCCTGTGACAGTTGTCCGATGAAGCCCAATCCCGAAAAGGTCGCGTTTGTTTCCGGTCGCGACGACGGCTCAAATATCTACCTGATGAACGCCGACGGCTCGTCGGTAGTTCGCCTCACCACCGGCGATACTTATTTTGATAATCAGCCCGCGATTTCACCTGACGGCTCGAAGATTGCCTTTACCACCAACCGTGACGGCAACGAAGAGGTATATGTCATGAACATCGACGGCACGAATCAGATAAATCTGAGTCACAATTCGGCGGATGATGGCGACCCAACATTTTCACCCGATGGTTCGCAGGTCGCGTTTACGTCAACACGTGATGGCAATCAAGAGATATACGTGATGAACTCCGACGGCACAAATCAAGTGAATTTGACGGGTAATGCTGCCTTTGACCGGTTTGCGGCTTTTTCGCCAAACGGCTCGAAGATTGTTTTTGTTTCCAGCCGCACAGGAAACATGGAGATCTACGTGATGAACGCCGACGGTACAAATCAGACAAATCTGACCAACAATTCCGGCTTTGACTCGAGCCCGACGTTCTCACCCAACGGACAGAAGATCGCCTTTGTTTCCAGCCGTGATGGCAGCTTAGACATTTATTTGATGAACCCAGACGGCACCGGTCAAACGAATCTGACCAACGATCCGTTCCAGACCACTAACGATAACCCATCGTTTTCGCCCAATAGCTCGAGGATCGCGTTTATGTCCAGGAGCAACCAGAACAATGAAATTTACGTGATGAACTCCGACGGCTCGAACCGGATAAATCTGACCAACAACCCGGCATTTGACGGGTCGCCGTCATGGGGAAAACAGATTGACACGGACTGTGACGGTTTACTCGATGTCCGCGACAACTGTCCCATGACCTACAATCCCGAAAAAATCGCCTTCACGTCAGGCTTCAGCGGCAACAATGAGGTGTATGTCGTAAACGCCGACGGCACAAATCAGATAAATCTGACGAACAATTCGGCGAGTGATGTCGATCCCGCACTTTCACCGAATGGTTCGAAGATCGCCTTTTCAACGAACCGCGACGGCAATCAGGAGGTTTATCTCATGAACACCGACGGCACAAATCAGATCCGTTTGACCAACATGCCGGGAAATGATCACACGCCGGCGTTTTCGCCCGATGGCGCTAAGATCGCGTTTGCCAATGTTACCAGCAGCGGTCGCAGTGACGTTTATGTGATGAACGCGGACGGGACAAATCCGGTTCGCCTAACTAATAATCAGAGATCCAGCAATCCGGTGTTCTCGCCTGACGGTTCAAAGATCGCTTTCGAATACCTGGACATTGGCGGTACCGAGATCTATTTGATGAACGCGAATGGCTCAAATCAGGTCCGCCTGACCTTCAGGGCCACTTCTACCGATCTCAATTTCGATCCGTCGTATTCGCCCGACGGATCAAAGATCACCTTTATTTCAACCCGCGACGGCAACTATGAGATCTATGTGATGAACGCGGACGGCTCGAACCAGACAAACCTGACCAGGAATCCGGCGAATGATTTATCCCCGACGTTTTCGCCCGACGGCGCGAAGATCGCTTTTTCTTCCACTCGCGACCCCTTTGTCGAGATTTATGTGATGAACGCCAACGGCTCCGGCCAGGTGCGTCTGACGAGCAGTGCGTTGGATAAATTTGTTTCAACCTGGGCCGGGCAGACCGATGCGGACGGCGACGGGATCGGAGACACTTGCGACCCCATCTACGACCCGAATACGCCGGCCGGGAGCAACGTGACCTACCGTTCGGCAGGTGCGACAGTAACCTTCTCTCAGGTAACCGTGGATGGAACTACGACGGTCCGGCCGATCGATGCGAGTCAGGCGGGACAGCCGCCGAGCGGCTACCGGCTCTGTCCAACTTGCGGATCCTACGACATCTCTACAACGGCCGCATACAGCCCACCGGTCACGGTCTGTCTCGACGTCCCAGCAAGCGTCGATCAGCAGACGTTCCTTGGCCTCAGGCTACTGCATGGCGAGAACGGCGTATTGGTCGATCGCACGACTGCCCATACGACCGATCCGCAGACCGGGGTGCGATCCGTCTGCGGCACAGTAAACTCGCTATCGCCGTTTGTGCTCGCATCGGGATATGACTTTAGCGGCTTCTTCCAACCCGTCGACAATCCGCCTACACTCAACATCGCGACGGCGGGGAGTACGATCCCGGTGAAATTCTCTCTTGGCGGCGATCGGGGCTTGGTGATCTTCGCCGCGGGTTACCCGGCCTCGAGCCCGATCGCATGCGATGCAAGCGAACCGGGCGCGATGATTGAAGAAACAGTCACGGCGGGCGGCAGCAGTCTGAGCTACGACGCGTACACTGACCAATACAGCTACATCTGGAAGACTAACAAGTCCTGGAAAGCGACATGCCGAATGCTGGTGGTCGGACTCCAGGACGGTACACAGCATTTCGCTAAATTCAGGTTCAGGTAAATTCAGGCTGAATCGCTGCCAGGGACCGATAAGTCTTATGAAGCAAAAAACGGCGATCACATTTGAACTGGAAGAAACCAAGAAGGAGGTATCCGATGAAATTCAATGAGATTATCAAGGGAGTACAACCCAGAATTCGATTTCCTTTACTTATGGTGACGGTGGGTTTCATGTTGCTTGCGGGGGCTTCGCCGGCAACATCGCAGCACACTTACAATGGTACAAACTATACCGATGCTGTTTCAAAGATGCTTGTTGTGAACAGCACGATGCAGAACAATCTTATGAACGGCATAATGCGGGCAAACGCG
>Ga0268264_10002797_pt1 | contig 15247 bp, 12 predicted proteins | sample KBSSwiS32_FD_190357 | JGI IMG/M metagenome (GOLD analysis project Ga0268264, IMG submission 190357) | Switchgrass rhizosphere microbial communities from Kellogg Biological Station, Michigan, USA - KBS Switchgrass S3-2 (SPAdes) (version 2) | ecosystem: Host-associated > Plants > Roots >...
TCCCTGCAGCTATTTCATCCGGCATTGGTTCCGAAAGCTCACGTCCCCTCGCAAGGGTCGTCATCGGAGGGATCTTATGCGCCATGCTGTTTTCGCTGCTGGTATTCCCATTGATATTTGCATGGGCTTATAAGAAGTTTGATACCCGCCATCATTAGATTATTTTGTCTGCCCCTACTTTTCCCAAAGGGCAGACAAAATAAAGGCGCCCGCCGCCAGCGCAATATCCAGCATCGAGCCCGTCCATGTGCCCGGATTGTGGGGATCTGTCACCATATGCGGCACATGCTGGAGCAAGGCCAGCACAGTCAGAATGATTCCTAATGTACTGGCCGTCCAGCGAGATGTCCAAAAAACGGGCTTGCCCAAATTTGTAGCCCGTCTTTGGTTCGGAGCAAATAGAATTCCATAGGAGGCGGCTATCAGCGCCAGTCCAATGATATAATCCCAAAAATGTGGAAACGGCGCCCAGTCAGGCACTTTCGCCGTCACAAAAGCGTTGTGTGTAAAATGCTGGGCGCCCAATACGATAAAAGGCAGCGCATAACAATAACGCACTATGACCCGCGCCCTGGGCGAAGCCAGCCAGGCACGCCATCCCCGTAGCCCGGCCGCATCCGGACCCCAGTTCTTCGCCATGATCAGACGTGGTCCCGACACAATAGCCAGCACAAAGGCCGCGCTCATAATGGCAATATCCTGCATAAACCTCGTCCAGTGCTGCCCCACCTGTGGCTCCTTTGTCAACAACGGCGAATGCACCATCAGGAGATACAACAGCATCAGACAGCCCAGCAGGAACGCCGCCAGCTGTACCTGCCGCCGGATGATAAAGCTCACCCCCGCCGCCAGCATGGCCGTACCCGTAAAGTAGGCCCAGAATAATCTCCACGGCATATACGCAGGCACCAGCGTGCTCACAAAATCAGCATACATATAATGCTGTATCCCAAAGATGATCCAGGGGATGCCAAATAGGACGCCGACCGCGTATTTGACGCCGAGAGACATTGCCGGAGGGCTGGCCAAGGTAGAAGGTTGCATATATCGAATATCCTTTATCTTCCACACAACCCCGCCCACATTCTACAGGCACACAGCCGCCGATCCTACAAAGTCTGATTTTCCACATGAGCGCTGTTCGTAGGTCCATGACCGCTGCTCGTGCGATGGCAGCCGTTATCCGGCAATTTTTAGGGTCCCGACGGCTTTTTTTTCCGACTTTTATGGCTCATGAGAAGGGTCTGGCTGCATATCGCGTTCTGGGTTGTGTATGTATTGCAGGATACGGTGCTGGCCTATACCTGGGTAGGTCCCGCATTCAAGAATATTCCTCAGATGAAAATGCTGGGCATTGCCGTACAGGCAGCCTTGATCAATATGCCCTGGAAAATGACGCTCAGCTACTTCCTCCTGTATATATCCATACCCAAAATATCCGCAGGCCTGCAGCCCATGAGCAGGATCGTCACCGAAATAATCCTCGTCTTTGCCGGCTGTGTGATAGGTTACAGAATGGGCTCGCATTATATTTTGTATGCGATAGTGTATGGAGGCACTATCCCCGATGGAGATGTCCTCGGCATTGGCAATGTCATCGTAGCCACCATGGACATCGGGTTTATAGCAGGACTCGCCGCTACGATAAAATTTGTAAAGATCCAGCTGGCCGGCAAGGAGAGGGTGCAGAGCCTGATAAAAGAAAAATTAGGAGCCGAATTGAAGTTCCTGCGCAACCAGACCAACCCCCATTTTTTGCTCAATACCCTGAACAATATCTATGGCCTGGCCCGGAAGAAGTCCGATGACACCGCCGAAGTGGTGATGAAGCTGTCCGAGCTGCTGCGATTCATATTGTATGAATCCGGCAACGACCTGATCACCCTCGCCGAAGAGATCAAGGTGATAGAAGATTACCTCGAGCTGGAGATGATCCGTTATAACGACAGGCTTTTCGTCAGCTTTAACAAATCCCTGGACGGCAGCGGCTATCGGATCACACCTCTCCTGCTGCTGCCTTTTGTGGAGAACGCCTTCAAGCACGGCGTCAGCGAGACACGCTTCGAATCCTTTATACAGATCGACATCTGCGTCAAGAATGGACAATTGCAGTTCAGCATCGAGAATACAAAGGACAATGGCCAGCCCTGTAGCAATGGGGCCAGCATCGGTTTGATAAATGTAAAAAGACAGCTCGAGCTCAGCTATAAGGATTATGATCTCAAAGTGCTTAATGAAGACAATCTTTTCACTGTCAACCTTTTTTTAAATTTGGAAAGTCATGTTGAAATATAGCTGTCTCATCGTAGAGGACGAACCCCTCTCCGCGGAAATACTGACCGACTACATACGGCAGGTGCCTTTCCTGGAACTGCGATCCGTATGCGCTGATGCCATCTATGCCATGGAACTGCTGCAGAATGAAAAGATCGATCTCCTCTTCCTGGATATACACCTGCCCAAGCTGAAGGGTATGGAGTTTTTGGAGTCGCTGCGCAATCCACCCCGCGTCATCATTATCTCTGCCTATAAGGACTATGCCCTGCAGGCGTTTGAGCTCAACGTCGTCGACTATCTGCTAAAACCCATCCGGTTCAGCCGCTTTCTCAAGGCAGTGAACAAGCTGGATCAGCAGGCTGATAACAAACCCCTTTCTCCACCCACCGACACAAGGGAAAGGACCTATTTTTTCTTTTCCGTAGGCAAGAAGAAGGTAAAGGTCTTTCTCGACGAGATCCTTTATATCGAGAGTCTTCGGGAATATGTACGCATCACCACCCGGGATAAGAACATCCTCACCAAATTCCAGCTCAGCGCCATCGAAGAGCTGCTGTCCAGGAACAACTTTATCCGCATACACCGCAGCTTCATCGTGGCCAAGGATAAGATCAACGCCTTTACCGCAACGGATGTGGAGATAAACAACAAACAGATCCCCATCGGCAGGAGCTATAAAGAGCTCGTCATCGGCCTCCTCGAAAGAGGCGTCTAGCCTGCCGCCCCCGTCGTTGGTTGAATAAGAGGAACACCTGCCGGCAAAAGGAGTAAATTGATACCGTCATATTTTTCACATGAGAGCCTTCTGTATCAAGCTGCCGTTGCTAACACTATTCTTTCTGACCGCGCTCAGCTGTCCAAAGGAGATACCATCCAGGCCGGCCAGGTCTCTGCCATCGATCAGGTCCCTTCAACCCGCCAGTATGCTGCCCGCACGTACGTTTTTCCCCCGTACAGAAATAACGCTCCGTGATACCAGGATCAGCCCCGTCGACGGCATCGTCGAACTGTATTGATTTATTTCCACGTTGGACCCTTATGGCTTTTTGCCTAATTGCCGCATCTGGGAAAAATGGGAACGCACCGCATCCCGCATGGTCGGAAATTCGTTGTACACGATGCCAAATTCCTGGCATGTTCTCTTAACGATGAGGTTGATCGCCGGATAATGTATATGGCTGATACGAGGGAAAAGATGATGTTCTACCTGAAAATTCAATCCGCCGACCAGCCAGGAGATGATCTTATTACGCGGAGCAAAATTGGCCGTTGTCTTCACCTGGTGTATGGCCCATTCTTCTTCCAGCTTTTTCGTCTCATCTACCCCGATATGAATAAATTCGGGCCCTTCCACTACATGCGCCAGCTGGAATACAATAGCCAGGGTAAATCCCAGGGCAAGGTGCATACAGGTGAATCCAATGGCCCAGGTGCCCCAGCCTACACAATACACTGGCAGTCCGATATAAAAAACAGCGTACAACAGCTTGCTAAGCCAGAATACGAAATGTTCCCTGATATCCATCTTGGCTAGGGGGGTAGAGACGATCTTTCTTGAAAAATATTTACTAAAGTCCAGCATGGCCACCCAAAGAAAAGAAGAGAGGGCATAGAAAAGGACTACATAAATGTGTTGAAAACGATGGGCCGGCATCCATTTCTGACTCTCGCAATGCCGCATAAAAGGACTCTTGGCAATGTCATCATCGATGCCGTCTACATTCGTATACGTATGGTGGATGATATTGTGCTTGAATTTCCAGATAAAGGCGTTACCTCCCAGGGCATTGAGCGAAAGCCCCATTAGCCCATTGACCCATTTACGGGAAGAGTAGCTGCCGTGACACGCATCATGCATGACATTAAAACCTACGCTCGCCAGTACGATCCCAAGCAATCCGCAAAACAAGACGCCTGCTGACCAGCCCCACCAGGGCAGAGGCGAACCACCCGATCGAAAAACTAGCAGCAAACCCAGGTAAATAAGAACAGCCGCAGGTATCAGCACACCCGTTTTTGTGTATAGACGCCAATCCCCTGTCTTTTTGAGACGGCTATTACTAAAGTATTGATCCACAGATGTTTTTAGCGATTTGTAAAAGGCGTTCTGCGTATTATTAAAAGAGAGCTTGGTCATAGCCAGGAAAATTGGATGGATGGTGATTGGCAAAGGTAATCTATCCGCCTTACTTTTTGATATGGCTTTTCAACAGCTCGCGGGCAGCCTGTATCTCGGTGATGTCTTTAAAGGAATCCTTGGGGATGAGAAAAAAGCTCCGGGCCGTGAAATACAGATGAAAAAAGTAGGCCGTTTCTTTAAAAGCGCTGAAATTCTCCCATTTCCATTGCTGGCTTCCCTTTTTAGTCTCCAGGAGGATGCCCTGATCGCCCAGGTTAAGAGTAAAATGGTCCCTAAAGGTAGAATTGCGTTTATAAATGCTCAGCGGGAGGAATCTTCGGATAGACAGCCAGAGAAAGAACCACAAAAGGGAGAAAAGCAGGAAGTGCTGAACGCGTATTTTCTTGAAAAACAATAAGGCAGCCGATAAGATAGCAAAAAGATTGATGATGATGACGATAATCCTGATCTCCGGCTGGCCAAAAAAGTGACCACGTAATCCATCCAGCACCTGCTTTTTGTTGTAACCAAATTGAATTGTCATTCCGTCCTGTGTAGATTGTGAAAGTTCAGACCTCCCCGGTCCATTAGGGGGTAAAAATAAATAAAAAAGCTATCCCGCAGCCTACGGGATAGCCAATGAAATGGTTGTCTGGCCAGACTATCGACCAGTCAGTTCAGGTACTCGCTTAGCGAACGTCCCTGCAATGACCATAATGATGATTTGCTGCTTCTCCAGGAGTAACGCTACGGCTACAAGAAGCTAAGAATGAAATTACAACGAGGGCCACCAGGATACGTTTACTAACAACGTTATTCGTCTTTCCAAGGGTGTTCGTGATTGCTTTGCAATTCATGCGTTTCAATTTAGGTTATTAGGATTATATAACGGTTATAACGACAAAGTATTATATGTATTTATACCGTTTGGATAGATGAAAATACTAATATCAGCGGAAATTAAATAATCAAGGTTTTAACCTTCCGCAGGCAAAAGGACGCATCATCGCTCACAAGTACCTCAAAATAGCCTCTTTAGCTAGATATCCTGCCGGACGCTGATCAAAATTCTTTGATAGGCGCCCCAAAATAAAAACCCTCCATGGATATGGAAGGTTTTGCGAAATGTTTATGATTAAGTTACCGTAGAGACATGTTATCAGCCCCGCCCAGGCGGCCGGCAGGCTGGCCACATTAGCTGCACCCCATACTATTCCCGCAATTCAGGCATTTATAGCAGGTACCGCTCCGGATCGTGATATGCCCGCAGGTATTACAGGCCGGCGCATCGCTTTGCATGCTCTTGGCAGCCGCATTGACGGCATCCAGGCTCGTTTCCGCCTTTACCGCCCCTGCCGTAGCCTTGGAAGTCCTGGCAGGCTGCGACGCCCCTGACCCACTGCCCGGTGAGGACGTTCCCCCCGCCTTGGCCACGATCCGCACATCGCTGAGTTCCGGAGTGCCCTTGTCATATTCCAGTGAGGAGGGTATTTCATCCCAGTCATCCGTGCCCGTATTGGCGACTTCCGGCCGGTCCAGCACATGTACCAGGTCCGTCCTTCCTAAATATTCATACGCCAGGCTGCGGAAGATAAAGTCTACTATCGAGGTCGCGCTCTTGATATTGGGATGGTCTACCATACCCGATGGCTCGAATCTGGTAAAGACAAATTTTTCTACGAATTCTTCCAGGGGAACACCATATTGCAGTCCGATGGACACCGCAATGGCGAAGCAGTTGGAGAGACTGCGCATCGTTGCCCCCTCCTTTGCCATGTCGATAAAGATCTCGCCTACCGTGCCGTCGCTGTATTCTCCTGTACGCAAAAAGAGCGTCTGTCCGTTGATCTTTGCTTTTTGGGTAAAGCCCCGGCGTTTGGCCGGCAATGTCCTGCGCTCGACGATGGTAGCCAGCGCTCTTTTCAGTTTTGTATCGGGGGAAGCCTGTACCCTCTTTTGCACTTCTTCCAGCAGCTCCTGCACTGTCAGCTTGCTCATATCCACGATCATCGTCTCCTCGGCCGCCGACGCTTCGGCGACAGGGGATTGCTTGTCCTCTTCGGCTTCTCTCTTTTTCTTGTCCGACTTGGTGCTCAGCGGTTGCGACAGCTTCGAACCGTCACGGTATAATGCGCAGGCCTTCAGACCCAGCTGCCAGCTCAACATATAGGCATCCGCGATATCTTCCACAGCCGCCTCATTGGGGAGGTTGATCGTTTTCGATATGGCGCCGCTGATAAAAGGCTGTGCCGCACCCATCATACGGATATGACCGTGCGCATGGATATAACGCTGACCTTTTTTACCGCATTTGTTGGCGCAGTCGAATACCGGCAGATGCTCTTCTTTCAAATGAGGCGCGCCTTCCACCGTCATCGTACCGCATACATAGTCGTTGGCCTTCTCGATCTCTTCCGCCGTAAAGCCAAGGGCTTCCAGCAGACTCCATTCGAGATTGTAATATTGCTCGGGTTTGAATCCCAGCCGCTGGAGGCATTCTTCTCCCAGCGTATAGACGTTGAATACGAAGCCGATCTCGAATGCCGAGCCTACCGCCGCATCCAGCTTTTTGATCTCCTCCGCGATAAATCCCTTTTCGCTCAGCGACTGGTGGTTGATGGCGGGAGCGCCTGCGAAGGAGGCCGTTCCTACCGCATATTTTACGATGGTGTCGATCTGCTTGTCCGTATAGCCCAGGTTCTTCAGCGCCGTGGGTACAGACTGGTTGATGATCTTGAAATACCCGCCGCCCGACAGCTTCTTGAATTTGACAAGGGCAAAGTCCGGCTCAACACCCGTTGTATCGCAATCCATGACCAGTCCAATGGTGCCCGTTGGCGCGATGACCGTCGCCTGTGCGTTGCGATAGCCATATTTCTCACCCAGCTGCACCGCCTCGTCCCAGGCCTTGGTAGCCGCTTTGAGAAGATAGTCCGGGCAATAGCGCGCCTTGATCCCTTGCGGTTTTATCCCCAGTCCCTCATACTCATCCGCGTCATAGGCCGCCAGCCGGTGATTGCGCATCACCCGCAGCATGTGCTCCCTGTTCTCTTCATAGCGCGGGAAGGGACCCATGACAGCAGCCAGCTCCGCAGAGGTCTTGTAAGCTACGCCCGTCATGATAGCAGTAATGGCTCCGGCAATACCGCGAGCCTCTTCACTGTCGTATGGAATGCCCATGATCATCAGCATCGAACCCAGGTTGGCATAGCCAAGACCCAGCGTACGATAATCATAGGACAGACGAGCCACTTCCCTGGAAGGGAATTGAGCCATCAGTACCGATACCTCCAATACCGTTGTCCACAGACGGCAGCAATACTCAAATCCTTCCACGTCGAAAGTGTTGGTGTTCTCATCGTAGAAACGGCGGAGGTTTGCAGAAGCCAGGTTACATGCCGTGTTGTCCAGGAACATGTATTCGGAGCAATTGTGGACGGCTATGCCGTTTGCTACAAAATGGTCTGTTTCCGGCTCCGTCAGATCGAACACATCTTCGATACCGGAAAAATCCAATGAAGCAACTTCATCCACCAATTGTTCCCCGTAGGCCGCCACTGTACGGTTTAGCTGCTTCAACTGTTCTGTTTTTGGGCTTTCTTCCATGAACCCGATATATTCTTCAAACAACAGGCGGGAATTTCTGCTGATGCGCAAGGAATGCATCTCTTTCACAGGATATTCCTTATTGCCGCCTTTTCCATCCGGCATCACAGTAATCAGTTTACCGGCCCTGCGATCCGTATACAATTTCGACTTGATCCCGAAATTCAATAGCATCAATTGCACCTGCTGCAACAGCTCTTTTGAGCAGGAGTCCAGTGACACATATTGCGATTTATCTCCATAATTAGCTACACAACCATCAGCCGTGAATAGGCCTCTCAATAAGGCAGCCTGCTCCTCTTTATTCAGCAGGAAGCAGTTATCTTTTAATTTTTTCTGTTCACTGCCCGCGTCCAATACGGCGAATTGCTCCATCAACGACAATATCCTGGGTGCCCCTGCAGAGATACGAAGAGTAGTTGCATTTTCCCGGACATTGCCGGCCTTCTGATGCTCGCCCAATGAGGGGCGCAAAACGGTATTGATCTGGTCATTCGCCCATTCCAATATCCCAGCCTCCTCTCTGTGCATATTCAGGAAAGCTACCCGTCGCCTGTTCCCATCCGAGGCGTCTTCATTCAATGAAGTGATACAGCCATCTCCCAGCAACAAACCAATCAATTGTGCAGTGCCTGACGCGCCGGTAGTTGCTTCACCAAACTGGCCTTTGACCAGCATCACGACATCATCCTTTGTCAGGTCTTTTGCTTCCACATCCCCACGGTTCACCGTCATCACTTTGTGGTTGGCCGTAAGTTTCAATTCATAGCCGGATCGGGTTCTGAGAGTATAAACTTCTTTGGTGCCAGTGGGGAATATCTTTTCCACCCAATGCATTCTTCCGTCAATACTCTTAATTCCTCTCGATTGGCCCAGAATGGTTGCAATGCGTTCCAATCCCCTATTCGTCGTCACAAATGTATCCGCCGTGACGCAGGGGTTGGAGGCCCGGATGCGGCCACCTTCGGGGCAGGTATGCCACTCATTGATGGTGGTGTCGTATTGGGTACCCGGGTCAGCACAACGCCATGCTGCATACGCAATCTGGTTCCAGACTTCTTTGGCCGGAATGCGCTTCATTATTCTTTTATCGCTGCGGGCCGTCAGTTCCCAGTCTTCGCCCTTGGCCAGCTTGTCAAAAAAATCATTTGTCACACGAATGGAGTTGTTGGAGTTCTGCCCAGACACAGTACGATAGGCTTCTCCTTCATAGTCGCTCGGGTAGCCAGCCGCAATCAGGGCGGCCACTTTCTTCTCCTCCTCCACTTTCCAGTTGATGAACTCCATGATCTCCGGATGATCCAGGTCGAGACAGACCATCTTGGCAGCCCTGCGTGTAGTGCCTCCCGACTTGATCGCACCCGCCGCCCTGTCACCTATCTTGAGGAAGCTCATCAGACCGCTGGAAGTTCCTCCACCGCTCAGCTTCTCGTTTTCTCCGCGGATGGCCGAGAAATTCGTACCGACCCCCGATCCATATTTAAAGATCCGGGCTTCCCGGACCCAGAGGTCCATGATACCACCATCATTCACCAGGTCATCTTCCACACTGAGGATGAAACAGTTATGAACGATCACGCCATTTGCCGAGAATTGAGAGGAGGATGTCTGAATATCATATACTTCTTCTTCCCCTATATATGCTATGTCCACTACCGTTAATTCAGATAAGCTCTTTTTCCCTTTGCCTTCTATGTCACTGTTCAATTGCCGGAGCTTTGATCTCTTTTCACCACTGACAAACCCAACCAGTTGCTCATATTTCAATCGCTCAGAAAAATAAGCAATCGTCACCTGGTAGCTGTTATGCCTCGTCTCCCTTGCGTCCCTTACAATGGATATATTACTGTAGATACCCAGCGACAGTAGCAGCATTTGCACTCCGTGAGCCAGATCTTCGCTGATAGTGGTCAAAACGATATCTCCTGAATTCCTGCCATCCTCATTTCTTGTTCTGACAGTACCGTCAGCCTGGAAAAGGCTCCTAAGAAAAGCAGCCTTTTCGAGCATCGAACCTTTCATGACAACATCGGGAACGAACGCATTCAGCGATGCCTGATCCAATTGATATTCAGCTACGAAAGGGTCCACCTTTTTGGAGTCGTATTTCACGATCCGGTATAGATCTTTTATCGACTTGCGGACCACTATGTTATGCACCCCGAAAATGTCGAGGAACAAGCCACTGACAAAGGCATATTCATCTTCATTTATGGTAATGGCGCCGAACATCGTCGTCTTCTTGTTACGATTGTACTTGCCATAGTAGCCATCCCCAATGATCCACCCCGCAAGGGCAGCCTTTTTTAAACGCTGCGTACCCTTATCTTCAAAGTGGAACTCATCTTCAGGAGCGATCGCATTTTTTAAGCGTTCCTCTAGTAGATTGAAATGTGTGTGTTCCGCGAATGCCATTTCTTCCACCAGGCATAGTTCAGGAAGCACATCGGACAGAGACATCTGTTGCACCTTTTTACCCAACAAGGTCTTCAATTCACCCCAGGCGTATTCACCTCCCTCTTTTTTGCGCTTATCAGCATTCCAGATCAGGTGGTCGTCTGTAAATTCGATAAAATTACCATTCGCCAAAGTTGCCCTGTAAATACTTTTTACGCCATTGTTCCTGGTAGCCAGTATCTGAACAAACTCATTCCCATCAAATACTTTAAGATCCGTGCGATTATCATCAACTATCTCGCCTATATCAAAGATCCCCTTATCGGTGAAGACTTTCGTGTTATACCTGGCGCACGCATGGGGCTGCGGCCGCTCATACGCCGAAGTGGATTTTTTCAGCTCCCCATCCGCCGGGTCTACAAAATAATGTCCCTGAGGCTTGCCCGTGATACCATAGCTCTCGTGCAGCCCCGAGTTGAACCACTGAGGGGAGTTGGGTACACAGGCCTGATCCAGGATACTATAGACCAGCTCTTCATAAAACACCTGCGCATCCTGGGCGCTGGCAAAATAACCATAACGCTCACCCCATACCCTCCAGCAATTGGCCATACGATGCGCCACCTGCTTCACCGAGGTTTCCCTTCCCAATGATCCGTCCGGCTGAGGCACGCCCGCCTTGCGGAAATATTTTTGTGCAAGAATGTCCGTAGCGATCTGGCTCCACTGTTTAGGCACTTCCACATTGTTCATCTCAAAAACCACTTCCCCGCTGGGATTCCGGATCACGGACGTACGATAGTCATAGGCGAACTGGTCGAATACATTTACGTTGTCCTTTGTATTGCGCCGGGGGAACTGCATGCCCTTCGTGGATTGCTTTTTGGTTGCCATAAGTCAGTGCCAGATTTAAAGAGTTTTAGAATAGTTTTCGTGGTGCTAAGGGCGGGTAACGAAAATATTTTTTCATCCTGATATTTCCATTCCCAACTTTCGCACATGTTGTGGAAAATTGCCGTAGCCCAGACCAGTCGGGCCTACAAATTTATGCACATCTCATTCGTTAAAAAATTCACCCCATTCATTGAATTTATTTCCATTTTTCTCCTGTCTGCCCAAATTTTATCTATTCAATTCCCGCACATGCAATACAAGGTCACGATCTATATACTCATCTTATTGGCTTTCATTAGTTTCTCCACATCCCGGCCCGCTGTACCCACCTCTCCCGCCGGCTGGCGCCCCCTGTTTGAGAATGATTCCAGCGGACATACTGTATACGGCAGTAAAAAGGCCCTACTTCAGGCCATAAAACAGGGCTGCCCCATCCGTGTGGCCTGGGGAGAAAAATTACCCGATGGCACCTCCGACGTCGAATTTTCCAGCCCCGACTTTACCACCCTTGTGAACGACTCCGATCTCGTGATCCAATTTCCCGCCAGCGCCATCCAAACGGATTATATGAATGCGCACAAGGCATTCCTAAAGACCAATCCCCCCACCACCTGGAAGGCGCTTATGTGCACCGACGGCCATTATCACCAGTTCCACCAGGATATAACAACCGGACAGGTCAAAAGGATCATGTATTTACGGGCATTCATGTTGTGGTATGCCTTTACCGGTCCGGCGGCCCTGGAAGAAACCGTCCCTCCCGGGACACCCGATATGGCCATCCCCGGAGGCATCGTATTGGATAGTCTCATTCGGAAATAGGTCGGGGCCTGCGTGGCCGCTTCTTTCTTGCGATAAGGAGCAATATTATTGCCGCTACCACCGGCCCATTAGTAAAAAGATGGAAAACGAAGGGACGTCCATGGAAAAACCTGCCAAAACGGGGACGTTCGTGGAACACTTCTCTGTGTACTGTGATATATTCATCAATGGCCAGGTAATAAACACCAGAGCTAAACAGTAGCAGTAGGATAGCAAGAAAGACCAATGCTATGCTCTTCGCTTTCATATCCGGAAATTTAAGATTTCTTTTAAACATAATTCCTTCTTTTTGTGGGATGAAAAACATCCTCCGACTGACCATGCTGATGACACTCCTAACCATCATCGGCATCCGGCCCGCCCATGCACAAGCTCAATTCACAGGCTGGCTTGCTACTTTCCAGAATTATAAGCTGTCTTCCAAATTCGGCCTCTATTTCGACGCTCAGTTCAGATCCACCGATCAGTGGCGCCAGATGAATGCCCTGCTGCTCCGCCCCGGCGTCAACTTTTATTTCACGCCATCTCTTACCGGCACGGTCGGCTATGCCTATATACCACAGCAACGTGTATCCAGCGGCGTTACAGGCTACCTGCCCGAACATCGCACCTGGCAGCAGCTGACCTATACCCATACCACTCATCTTGGACATCATGCCCGAAACACCGTCCTCTCCCACCGGCTCCGCCTCGAGCAACGCTATATACCCAAACACCATGCAGAAGGTGGTTCGCTGGTGCATGATAAGCACGTATATGCAGGCAGGTTCCGCTACTTCACCCGTGCCGTCGTTCCTTTCGGGGGAGTGCATACCATCACAGCGCCCGCAGGGGGACCCACCGCCAGCACACCCGCAGCCGCCGGCACCGCATCTTCCCGCGCCTTTACACAAGGTTTCTTTGCCGCCGTCCAGAACGAGATCTTCCTTAATATCGGAGACCCTTCCCCCGTCAATGGGAAAGTCTTTGATCAGAACAGGGCTTACCTTGCGCTGGGCTATCGCTGCAGCAAACAGTTCGATGTGGAGATGGGCTACCTCAACCAATACATCAGCGGAGCTGGCAGCAATTCCACCACCAATCATGTGCTACAGGTAGCGACATACATACGGTTATAACAGCATTGTCATCTTTGAAGATTGGGATGATCATCCCTGTACTTAGGATCCAGCACATCCCTGAACTCAGTCGGATGATTCTTCAACCAGCCCGCGACGAAGGGGCAATAGACCATCACCGGCAACTTATGTTCGCGCGCGTAGGTCAGTGCATGTACCGCCAGCGCCGATGCAATACCCCTGCCGCCTATCTTGTCAGGCACCTCCGTATGCATGAGCGCTATGTCCCCTTTATACATACGGTATTCCAGGTAGGCCAGCTCTCCGTCCACCCTCACCTGGAATTGTTGTTGCTGTGTATTATTAACGATTGTTAATGGCTCCATATCTTATTTACATAGATGGTAAAAATCGACTACATTTGTTTCACACCGGAAGTTCGCATCCCGGGATGTGTATCTTACGTAAATGAATGTGATTAATACGTAATACCATGCAGGTCACCACGTATTTAATGCCCGTAAATCGGGTATTTTTTAAAGGTAACCCGATTTACGGAAAAATCTAATGTCTGTCCTGTCGGACAACGAACCTTTGGTTCGTTAAGGCACATTTCACGGATTTTACTCCCTTAAGCGGAAAACTTTTCGCATTTTTGCATAGAGACATCAACGGCATCAGCGAATGAAGCAATTTATTTACGAGTCTTTATTGGCCAGGAAAAAAAAGGGGCAGCGGTCTTTCGCCGTCCTGATAGATCCGGACAATGTGAATGCGGCAAAAATTGACGAACTCACAGACCTCTCCGTCAGCGCAGGAGTAGATTATCTCCTGGTGGGCGGGAGTCTCGTTATCTCCAACCACCTCGATGATGTAGTTCAACGTATCCGCAAGAACTGTTCCATCCCTGTCATTCTTTTCCCTGGCACTCCCTCCCAGATCTCCCGATATGCCGATGGACTTCTTTATTTATCGCTCATCTCGGGAAGGAATCCCGAATTGCTCATCGGTCAGCATGTTATTTCCGCGCCTGCCGTCCGTAGCAGCGGACTGGAGATCATCTCCACCGGCTATATGGTCATTGATGGAGGAGCCCCCACCACCGTGTCCTATATCAGCAATGCCGTGCCCATTCCCGCCGACAAGAATGAGATCGCGCTTTGCACCGCAATGGCAGGAGAGATGCTGGGTATGAAATTGATCTATATGGACGCAGGCAGCGGCGCCCGGCACCCCATCCGGGAAGAAATGATAGCAGCCGTGGCCTCACACATCGAGATACCACTGGTCGTCGGTGGAGGTATCCGCGATCCGGAAAAAGCTTACCGCAATTGCAAGGCCGGGGCCAATGTCATCGTGGTGGGTAATGCTATTGAAAAAGACCCCAATCTCATAAAGGAGATGGCGGCTGCCGTACATTCCGTGCCCCTCACCGCATAAACACCTTCTTCTCCTTCGCCACGATCCTCTCCACCATCGGACGCAACGAATCATTCCCATTCTCGAACAAAAAATATTTCATCCCGCTCTCCCTGAAATAAGGCACCACCAGCGAATCCTCCAACGTCATTTTCCCAAATTGCCGGAACACCGCCTCACCCGGCTCAGGCATATCCCTATCCACTCGCAGGCAATGCCGGTACGGAAAGCTGTCCGGCATCCAGAAAAGAAAGGACGCATTCGTGCTGTACACCTCCGGCAAGCCAGCCTCCTTACGGTAATAGTTCAACGCGCCTGCCGTACAATAATCAGGAGTAAAAATAAGAGTGCTGTCCCGGATCGACCGCGGCAGGCTGTTATATACTTTCCCCGCCTTCAACGCCATCTCCTTCCAGCCGATCATATCCCCATAATCCTGCGGGAGAGGGTGATATTTAAGATCCTCCCATTTAAACCCCTTACCCCCATCCAGCTTTGCAACATGATAGTAATGGGCCAGCGTTTCCGGTCTCGCCATCGGCATCACCAAAGGCAGGACCCAGATACCCAGCGCAAGAGAGTACGTCAGCATGAGCCCCCTGACCCACTTCCCCGCCTCGGAAAGCCGTCGAATTGATCCCACAACAGATCGCTG
>Ga0268264_10002798_pt1 | contig 15246 bp, 10 predicted proteins | sample KBSSwiS32_FD_190357 | JGI IMG/M metagenome (GOLD analysis project Ga0268264, IMG submission 190357) | Switchgrass rhizosphere microbial communities from Kellogg Biological Station, Michigan, USA - KBS Switchgrass S3-2 (SPAdes) (version 2) | ecosystem: Host-associated > Plants > Roots >...
ATCTGTTTCCAGGTGCTGGAGGAAAGGCTTGTGCCCGATACTGTAGCGGTGCCTGTGAGCTTGACGCTATTGGTCGGCAGCGTGATGGTGACATCCGGGCCCGCGCTGACCGTGAATACCGTACCCGGATTGACCTTTAATGTCATCTGATCCGAGACCGAGGTTCCGGCGGCGCTGGTGATGGTTACCTGGAAAACGTAGCTGCCTGCTACCAGGTTGCTCATCGTGGGAGCGATAGTGCCGCCGTTGGAAATGGTGGCTGTATTGGGGCCGCTGATCTGTTTCCAGGTGCTGGAAGAGAGGCTCGTGCCCGATACTGTGGCGGTGCCTGTGAGTTTGACGCTATTGGTAGGCAGAGTGATGGTGACATCGGGACCTGCATTAACTGTAAATACAACAGACACCGGCGCTGCATTGACGGTCACGGTGACCTGTGCGCTGGCGGTTTGTGATGCGTTGTCCGTAGCGGTGAGCTTGAATACATAAGTTCCCTGTGCCAGTCCGCTAACAGAGGTCGAGGCGGCTTTGGCATTGCCGAAGGTGGCTGTATTGGGTCCGCTGACCTGTGTCCACTGGTAGCTGGAAATGCTGCCTGTGGTTGAGGCCGATCCGGTGAGGGTTGTGCTGGTGGTGGTGGCTGCAGCAGACGTGCTGGTGGCAGCTGCGAGCGTGAGGGTCTGGTTGCTGCCGGCGCTGACCGTAGGCGGCGCCTGGGTGGTGCTGCCGTTGTCGATGAGGACGTTATCGCCGCTGCGTTTGTATGACAGCAGCCATTGGTAAATGTTCAGCCCTGCGCTGTTGGTGATGCCGACTGTACCGACGGCCCCGTAGGTTGGTATCCAGCCCCCATGTCCGGTGGCGTTGAAGATGGTCATGAGCGCCTGCGGGTTGGCGCCTGCGGCGTTGATCTGGCTGACCCAGCTGGTGGTGTTGGATTCAGGGACTGTGGGATCGTTCAGGTTGTGTGTAGCCCATACCGGCATGTGTTCCTTGACAAGTTGGGCAACGCCACCGTATGGTGCAGCTGCTCCGGCTACGACGACAATGCCGGCCAGCTGATTGTTGCTGGTGGAGTTGGCAAAGTCCCAGGTAATGCCGCCGCCCATGCTGAGGCCTGTCAGGTAGATCTTGGAGGCGTCTACCCGGTAATTCGTTTTACAGTAATTGATCAGGTTGTTGAGAGCCTGGACCTCGCCGGCATAGGTAGGCCATTGGTTAAGCTGGGGGGCAACGACGATGAATTCGTACGTTTTTCCATTGACAGTAACGGGATCTGGAAAATTGGCATTGGCGCCATAGTTAACTTCCTGATTGATCTGCATGGGAGGACCATTCTTCAACACGGCCGGTAGAGCGGCGGCGCTGCCATCGCCTATCTCGCCTATCCCATGAATAAATATGAGAAGCGGGTAACTCTTGGTGGTGCTGCTATAGCTGGCAGGCAGGGAGGTGTAGAAACCACCAATAGCGTTATCGACTTTAGTGGATGCATGGGCCGTCAGCGTTCGCTTTTGAGCATGAAGGAGGCCTGGTACCAGGAGGGTAACTGCCAGGCACAGCGCTGCTGCGCGAAACAGTGTGTACAGTTGTTTCATGTAATGACTTTTTGATAGGTTTGGATAGGCAAATAGAGGTATAACAGCTTTGAAAGCTACTTCTATGGCGATGGGTCAAGGTCCGTAAATTTCATGGAAAAGGTTACCTGCAGGACGCATTCATCGAGCCAATTTCATGCCAAATGCGCTAAGAAAAACACCTAATATTTTCATATTTATTTTTCTAATCTGACGGCTGAGAGCAGGTTTTACTGGCCTTGGGCAAGCGAATAGGCTTTCTTGTCTCCCCACATGTTGAGGAGCTCTGAAGAGCAGATTTTAAAATCACCGCTGAGGCTGACATAAAGACCCAGAACGTCCTGCTGGTTGAGGGGCGATCCATCGATACTTTCGAATCGGACATTGTATTGGTTTACCAGGTTCGTATATACGGAGCCAGTGGGCCATACCTGTGTACCTCTGTTGCTGATATTGATGAGGTTGAATTTTACGCCTGCATGACGCTGACAGCGTTTGGCGATGGTCTCGGGCTGCTCGGAGCTCTCGATAAAGAGGTCTACCCCGACGATGAACTCTTTCTGCATTTCCTCCGACACCATCATCTCATTGCGTGTGAGCTTGAAGGCTGTCTCTGTGACGGGCATATTAGGTATCAGGTGTCTGGCCATATGTTCCGGCGTCTGACCGAAGTTCCTGATAATGGCGGCAGCAAAGTCGGTAGTATTAAGAGAGGGAGTGTTTTTATCTCCAAAATCACCTGTATGTATGCCCTGCTCCAGGGTATATAGCAATGCGTTCTCGATAACCGCTGCATTTTCCATGAGCCCCAGGTGCCGCAGCATGGATATACCGCTGAGCAGCAAGGCAGTAGGATTGGCTATATTCTTGCCGGCAATGTCCGGCGCCGTGCCGTGTACGGCTTCAAAGATGGCGATATGGTCACCGATATTGGCCGATGGCGCGAATCCAAGCCCTCCTACCAGTCCAGCACAGAGGTCGGAGATAATGTCGCCCTGCAGGTTGGTGAGCACTACCACGTCAAATTCCTGGGGGCGGACCACCAGCTTCATGGCCAGGTCATCGACGATGATATCGTCTGCCCTCAAATCCGGATATTCTTTGGCTACTTCCTGGAAGCATTCCAGGAAAAGTCCATCTGTCAGCTTCATGATGTTTGCCTTATGGCCACAGGTGATGCGGCGGGCTCCTTTTTTCTTGGCCATTTCGAAAGCATACTTGATCACCTGGAGACTGCCCGGGCGGGTTATGAAACGGCGGCTCAGGGCCACGTCCTGTGTCAGCATATGTTCGATGCCGCCATAAGTGTCTTCGATGTTCTCGCGGACAATGGTGATGTCGATGGGAATACCTGCCTTGGAAAATACCGTGTCGACCCCGTGCAGCGTCTGAAAAACCCTTTTATTGGCATAGGTATTCCAGGTCTTGCGGGCTGTTACGTTTACGCTTTTGACACCTTTACCCTTGGGCGTTTCCATGGGACCTTTGAACAATATGCCCAATTCTTCGATCGTATGCTTGGCTTCCGGTGTCATCCCGTTGGAGAAACCCTTGTCAAACACCCATTTGCCCATATCTACGAAGACATATTCCAGCTGAACCTTTCCTGCCTTAAAAATTTCCAGCACCGCATCCATTATTTCCGGTCCGATGCCATCTCCTTTTGCGACTGCGATCTTCATATGCTAAAATTTTAGTATCGGCGCAAAATTACGCCCATTTTAACAGTGGGATCATTAAATTGTAAACTTTGCCGCAAATACAAGCACAATTTTGATTATTTTTAATGAAAATTGTTAGATGGCAAACAAAATCTCAGAAGGCGTGGAAGTAAGCGTGGAAACGTTTTACCAGCCGGACTACTCCAACCCTCTTTCGGGGGAGTATATGTTTGCCTATCGTATTACTATCGAGAACCATAACAATTTTTCCGTCAAGCTGCACCGCCGTCACTGGCATATCTTCGACAGCAATGGCAGCTATCGGGAAGTGGAGGGTGAGGGAGTGGTAGGCGTTCAACCCATTCTGAATCCCGGCGAGCGGTATCAGTATGTGAGTGGTTGTAATCTCCGGACAGAAATGGGCAAGATGTTCGGCAGCTATACCATGGAAAACCTCAACAACAAAAAGACCTTCGAGGTCAATATTCCCATCTTCGAGATGATCGTTCCTTTCAAGATGAATTAACATTTTTTAGTGCAACGCCGCGGCTACGGGGATTGTCAAGAATAATATGACAAAGATGTTATTATTCCTCTTTATGGCTGTGGTGGGCCTAACTGCCTGTCGTAAGGACTCCGTTCAACCGTGCAATACGGAGATAACGGGGCAGGTCTTGTATGGCGGCGACCGGGCTGCGGATGGTATTGGCTATTACATACGGACGGACAATGATCATGAGGCGCTGAGTCCGCAAAATCTTCCCGCTGAATTCAAGCATGCTACTGTCAATGCGCATGTAGCTTTCCGCTACTTCGATACAGGTGCGACCCTGAATACAAATATGGCTCCCGGCGCAACGGGTCCCCGCCTCATCGTCCTCAAGAGCATCCGGGCTTTATAGGCTCGGTTTTGAATTTGGCTTCTCCTGTGAAATAGCAACCCGGTACATAATATAGCCCATCACGGCAAAGAACGCTATACCAAGCATATAATAACCATTCTGACTAAGCGCTCCTGTCAGGGAGCCTTCGATACTGAACTTTTTAAGGAAGTCCCCGATATTTTTGTTTACGCCCAGGAAGGCGAAGATCACGCCCATCAATGCGCCTCCGGCTACGAGTCCTGTGGCGAACAGATTACCTTTCTCCAGGTCCTCCTCCCCTTCCCTGCCAAGGATACCTTTTCTCTTTTTTACCTTTCCGGCAAAGCTGCGGATCATTCCACCGATGAAGATGGGAAGGGTGGTGGAGAGGGGCAGGTACACTCCGATGGCAAAGCTTAGGGCGCGTACGCCGCAGAGTTCCACTACGACGGCAAGAAAAACGCCTACCAGCACGAAGTTCCAATCCAGTCCGCCGCCCTGGATGCCTTTGATCAGGGTGGCCATGAGTGTGGCCTGGGGCGCACTGTAGGTATAGCCGATGGTATGGTGAATGCCCTGCCTGACCAGATCGGCATCCGGGATATCCAATATTTTGATCGTAAATCCGACCGCCAGCGCCGAAACGATGACACCGACGAAAAGCGCCAGCTGCTGGTATTTGGGCGTAGCGCCTACGAGGAAGCCTGTTTTCAGGTCCTGGGAAGTGCCTCCCGCATTGGAGGCGGCGATACACACCATTCCGCCCACTACCAGAGCCATGGCTTCGTATGCTTTTCCGCTCCAGCCTACTGCCAGAAATATCAGGCAGGTGCCCATGATCGTGGCGATGGTCATTCCTGACACCGGGCTGTTGGAGGACCCGATGAGCCCGACGATGCGGGATGCTACCGTGACGAAGAAGGCGCCGAATACGAGTATCAGCACCCCGATGAGCAGGCGGCTGAAGAAGTTGTCACCGGGGATGATGTTAAGACAGGCGATGAGGATGACCAGCCCCAGGCTGCCGAACAGTACCACTTTGAGCGAAAGGTCCCTTTCCGTACGCAGGCGGCTGGAGGACCCTTTATCTTTTACTGCGCCGAGGCTTTCTTTAAAGGAGGATACGATGGTCGGGATGGTCTTTATCAGCGTTATGAGTCCGCCCATGGCTACTGCGCCGGCGCCGATGAGCCGGATATAGGCGCGATAAAGAGCCGAGGCAGGATCGGCAAAAGTTTGGGTCACCGGGTTCCAGCCACCGGGGCCTCCCGCTGTATGAATATCTTTCAGATAGCCCAGCTTTATCTCCTGTGCGGCGATGGTCAGGGGATTGACCAATGATGCCAGCAGGGGCTGCATGACCAGCCAACTCAGCACACTACCCGCCAGCAATGTTCCCGCAATGCGGGCGCCAACAATATAGCCCAGGCCCATGTATTCGGGTGTGATGTCGGCGGATACCTTGGCGGAGGGGAAGATCTTGTTCAGGGATCTGTATTTCACCGTATCGAAAACAGGCGTATCCACAATGATCTTGAACAGCTTTTGCAAAAGCGCGTATAAAAAGGCGAATCCAAGTCCCTGGAAGGCGGTTTTGGCAAAGCTTCCACCTTTTTCGCCCGCAATAAGCACCGAGGCGCAGGCAGTTCCTTCGGGATAGGGCAGTGTTTCATGCTCTTTTACGATGAGGCTCCGGCGCAATGGGATCATCAGTAATGTGCCCATGATACCACCGAAGATGGAGAGGATAAAGATAACGGCATAGTTGAAATAGGCGGCCGAATCCGCGGTGGTGAGGAAGAGGAATCCCGGCAGGGTAAATACTACACCGGCGGCAATGCTTTCGCTGGCGCTGCCTGTGGTTTGGATAATGTTGTTCTCCAATATGGTGGTCTTGAAAAGTTTCCGGCCCAGGGTGATGGCCAGTACGGCTATCGGTATGGAGGCCGACACGGTAAGACCCGCCTTGAGGGCAAGGTATACGGTAGAGGCGCCGAAGGCGATCCCGAAAATGCTGCCCATCAGCACCGCCTTGAATGTAAACTCTTTCATCTGCGTATCCGCACTGACGAAAGGTTGGAACTTTTTTTCAGCCATATTGATTTTTTTGTGAGGACCTGTGGTCCGTTATGGGTTAGGCCTCGCCGGTTTTTTCACGGACGATGCGATTCAGGGATTTGATGCGGCTAAAGATCAGGACGCTGCCGATGGTGCCGGCGACGAACCAGATGATGAAAAACACCCTTTTGTCGGTGAACTTATCCCACGAGCTGGTCATCAGTCCGGCGAACTTTCCGCCCAGCGACATGGTGAGGAACCAGCCGCCCATCAGCAGCGAGGTCAGCCGAGGCGGCGCCAGCTTGGATACCAGGGAAAGCCCCATGGGGCTTAGGAATACTTCGGCCACTGTCACCAGGAAATAGGTGCCCCAAAGCCATCCCGGAGATACCTTATAATGATAGATGGAAGAGACCGACATGACGGCGAATACCATCCACAGGGAGGACAGGCCTGAGATAAAGAGGGCGATGCCGAATTTTGCGGGGGTGGTCGGTTCCAATCTTCTTTTCCTGAGCCATCCGAAGAGGAGGAGCAGGAGTGGGGTAAGTGTTACGATGAAAAATGGACCAATGGATTCGAATAGTTCAGCATTGGCCAGCTTTTGCGGCTGATCCCGGGGCAGCCATTGTTCCTTTGGTACATTATTATAATAGGGATCGGGTCCCAGGGTTTTTATCACGTGGCCACTGGTATCTTTGACCGACATCAGGTGCTCATCTACGCTGTCCGTTGTCCTGGGGTTAGTCGTCACCGTCTCCATCAGGCCCATGAAATCGGCTCCTTTGCTGATGATAGGTGAACTCAGGGTCCTGTCCGTATGACGTTGGGCCCAAAGAGAGTATGCCGTAAAGTTCTGGTAGAATAAGGACCAGAAGATGACGCTGGCGGCAAAGATGAAGAGCAGCGCTCCGATGCCTTTCTTATCCTCTCCTCTGGCCTTAACCCATAGGGAAACGAAATAGCCGACGACAGGTATGCAGGCAAAGACAAAGGCATCGTTGGAGGGTTTGCCCATTAAGGTCGTATGGAAGAGATGGGTGGGTACATAAAAGCCGATGATAGCCGCAATGATAGCCGGAACGAAGACGTAAAGACAGATCTTGGAGAGCGGCATATCCTCGGGCTGGGCGGGTTTGAGGACGTTGCCTTCGCGTACTTTTGAAAGATTTAGCGAGAAAGTGATCAGGGAGATGATCATGCCGACCCCGGCCGCGGCAAAGGCGGCGCGCCACCCATATTTATTACGTAGGAAGGCCGCGACGAAATTGCAGGTAAGGGCGCCGATGTTGATGCCCATGTAAAATATATTATAGGCGTTGTCCTTTAGGGGTTTCAGGTCGTTCCTATTATAGATATTACCCAGCAGGGTGCTGATATTGGGTTTGAAGAAGCCGTTGCCGACAATGATCAGCCCCAGGGAGGCGTACATGGTCGTATCTCCCGGGAGGGTGAGGCCCAGGTAGCCCGCGGCGAGCAGGGAACCCCCGATGAAAATGGACTTGATATAGCCCAGGTAGCGGTCCGCGATGAGTCCGCCTATAAAGGGGGGCAGCCAGATCAGGGCGATAAAGGTCCCTGTAATGTCGGCGGCGGAGCTGGCGTCCATGCCTTTGCCGCCTTTCAGCCGGCTGTCGATGAGATAGATGAGGAGGATCCCGTTGATAAGATAAAAGGCAAAACGCTCCCACATTTCGGTCAAAAAAAGAACATACAACGCTTTGGAATGCTTGCCAGTCCGGGCGGAGGGTTGACTCATGCTTTAAATTATATGCACCTAAAATACAGATAAATCCCATACGGGGAGCCGGTAGTCCCTTTTATATGGACGAAAGCCTTGAAAAGGCAGGTAAGCAGGTGGTCCGCCGCTGGTAAAATTCTTTTTCGGAATGTGCTTATGAATCTCGAATTTCGGGCCCATGAATATTTTACTGTTAGGCTCTGGGGGCCGGGAGCATGCGCTGGCATGGAAGCTCGTCGGCAGCCCTCTCTGCACTTCCCTGTTCATTGCCCCTGGCAACGCCGGTACGTCCCAATGCGGCACCAACGTTGACCTTTCCCCCGTGGATTTTGAAGGCGTCAAAAAGTTCTGCTCAAAGGAGAAGATAGGTTTGGTCATTGTAGGACCGGAGGAGCCCCTTGTAAAAGGGATCGTCGACTATTTCGCGGCTGATCCGGCCCTGAAGGAGATACCTGTTATCGGTCCGTCGGCAAAAGGCGCCCTGCTGGAAGGCAGCAAGGCTTTTTCGAAGAAATTCATGCAGCGTCATGGGATACCTACCGCCGCCTACCGTGAATTCAACCTGGATAATTATGCGGAGGGGATCGCCTATCTGCAGCAGCATTCCCTGCCCATTGTACTAAAGGCTGATGGGCTGGCTGCGGGGAAGGGGGTTGTCATCTGTCAAAGCTATATCGAGGCAGTGGCCGAATTCGAGCTGATGTTGCAGGGTAACAAGTTTGGTGAGGCCGGCAGTAAGGTTGTAGTAGAGGAATTCCTATATGGTATCGAGATGTCTGTTTTTGTGCTGACGGATGGGAAGAACTTTGTTATCCTGCCGGAAGCAAAGGATTACAAACGGGTGGGAGAGGGTGATAAGGGCCCCAATACAGGGGGTATGGGTGCTGTCAGCCCTGTACCTTTTGCAGACGATGTTTTTATGGACAAGATCACCCAGCGGATCATCAAGCCCACTGTGGAGGGTATGATGGAAGAGAATATCGACTATAAGGGTTTTATCTTTATAGGTATTATTAAGGTAAAGGAGGAGCCTCTGGTCATCGAATACAACTGCCGGATGGGTGACCCAGAGACAGAGGTGGTGATGCCCCGTCTGAAGAACGACCTGGTAGAGCTTTTTCAGGCCGTTGCAGAACAGCGGCTGGACAAGGTCCGGATCGAGATGGACCCGCGAATTGCCTGCACTATTGTAGCCGTCAGCGGCGGCTATCCGGGAAGCTATGAAAAGGGCTATGCGATCAGCGGGCTGGAAGAGCCGTTACCCTCCGACAGCCTCGTATTTCATGCCGGCACCAAAGAGGATAAGGGAGAGGTTGTCACGAGCGGAGGGCGTGTCCTTTGTGTCACTTCTTTTGCCGAGACAGTTTATGAAGCCGTCGACAAATCCAGGGATGTGCTGGAAAAGCTGTATTTCGAAGGGATATACTACCGGCGGGACATTGGCTATGAGTTCCTCTAGGCATCGATCAAAACTTATTCCATTATATGTCTAACGAAGTCCACTACAGCGACTACCTGCAACTGGACAAGATCCTGGGCGCGCAAGATCCCGAAAGTCTCCGGAAGGGCGGGCTGGCCCATGACGAAATGCTGTTTATCGTCATTCATCAGGCGTATGAGCTTTGGTTCAAACAACTGCTGTTCGAGACGGATTCTGTCATCGACATCATGAGGGAGCCCCTGAATGACAATTCTCCCGAATTGCAGACCGTCGTTCACCGCCTGGCCCGTTGCGGGACCATCTTAAAGGTACTTGTCCACCAGATCGACGTCATGGAGACCATGACCCCTATGGATTTTCTGGACTTCCGGGACATGCTCCGGCCTGCTTCCGGCTTCCAGAGCTGGCAGTTCAAGCTATTGGAAGCCCGGCTGGGATTGAAGTACGACCATCGCCATGGTCAGCAGTACTATGTCTCTCAACTGCGGCCGCCTGAAGTAGACGTCATCAAACAGGCTGAAAAGGACAGTTCCCTGCTTGAGCTGGTGAACAAATGGCTGGAGAGGATGCCTTTTGACCCCGGGACTGCTTTTTGGGCGGGCTATAGACAACGTTACCTGGAGTCTTTGGCCGACAATGAAAAGACCAACCTGCCTCTCTTCGACAGAATATTCTTCGGGGGGGCCTCACCGGATGGCCCAATCGCTGAAGGCCGCCAGCTTTCCCCTTCCGCCTGTCGCGCTGCTTTATTTATTATGCTGTACAGAGGGTATCCTATTCTGCAGCTGCCTTTCCAGGTGCTGAATCAACTTTTAGAGATCGATGAGCAGCTCAGCACCTGGCGCTACCGGCATATGAGCATGGTCCAAAGAATGATTGGAACCCGCATCGGGACTGGCGGCAGCACCGGCAAGGACTATCTGAGCGCCGCCCTGCTCAAGCACCATGTGTTCAAAGAAGTGGCTGCGCTTACCAGCTTTCTCATTGAAAGAAAGAGACTGCCCCAACTCGATGCGGAGATGGAGAAAAGGTTGGGTTTTGCACGCTAGATGAAAATTTTAGGGAGAGAAGGTCTATGTCAACATACGCAACTACAACTTTTTTCGTTTTGTACCTTGAGTTTTGGCCCTTTGAAGACAGTCTCTAAAAATAAATTTGGCAGTTAAGGTCCTGTGGAAAATAATCCGATGAATCAAGGGCTTCACCTTTGTAATTCAAATTATTTCCTTCAATTTTGCTGTCCAGATGGAAGAGGGGACCGCCGGTAGACTGGCCGAACGGCCTCGGGGCTAATATCGCCGAAATTCAAAAATCTGACCTTTATACTAAAATGGGATTATTCAATTTCCTTACACAAGAAATAGCCATGGACTTGGGTACCGCCAATACCCTCATCATACATAACGATGAAATTGTGGTGAATGAGCCCAGCATTGTAGCGCTGGATCGCAACAATCCAAAGACCGTGCTGGCAGTTGGCAAGCGAGCGCTGATGATGCATGAAAAGACGCATGAAAGCATACGAACTGTAAGGCCCCTGAAAGACGGGGTTATTGCAGACTTCAATGCTGCGGAACTGATGATCCGTGAGATGATCAAGATGATCTATCCGAAGAAGCCTCTCTTTCCCCCCAGCTGGCGTATGATGATCTGTATTCCTTCCAGCATCACCGAAGTAGAAAAAAGAGCCGTCCGGGACAGCGCCGAGCAGGCGGGAGCCAAGGAAGTATACCTGATTCATGAGCCTATGGCAGCCGCCCTGGGTATCGGTATCGATGTAGAAGAGCCCGTCGGTAATATGATCATCGATATTGGCGGTGGTACCACCGGCATCACTGTTATCGCCCTGGCCGGTATCGTCTGTGACCAGTCCATTCGTATCGCTGGTGATGAATTTACGGCCGACATCATGGAAGCCCTCCGCAGGTACCACTCCCTGCTCATAGGCGAGCGGACCGCTGAGCAAATAAAGATACAGATCGGCGCCGCCTTAAAGGATCTGGACAATCCCCCTGATGATATTCCTGTCAATGGGCGGGATCTGGTGACGGGTATCCCCAAACAGATCATGGTCAGCTACCAGGAAATAGCTGAAGCCCTCGATAAAAGTATCTTCAAAATAGAAGAAGCAATTTTGAAAGCGCTGGAAACAACCCCTCCCGAGCTGGCAGGCGATATCTACCGCCGGGGCCTATACCTCACCGGAGGCGGCGCTCTGCTTCGCGGACTGGACAAGCGTCTTAGCCAAAAGATCAAATTACCCGTACATATTGCCGACGATCCCCTGAAAAGCGTGGTCCGCGGCACAGGCATCGCCCTGAAGAACTACGACCGCTACCCCTTTGTCATGCGATAAAGGACGCCGGCCAACCTAAAATAGAACCAGAACTCTGAAATAAACTACACAGCGGTGCGTAACGTTTTTCTCTTCATCAGAAGGCATTTTAACTTCCTCTTCTTCCTGGTGTTGCAGATAATAGCGCTTTCCTTTCTCTTTCGCTATAACAAGTTTCACGAAGCTGCCTTTATGAATGTCAGTACGGAGCTCACCGGCCGGATCAGTGAGAAGTACAATGGCATCGAATACTATTTCCAGCTCAAAAAGACAAATGAGGACCTGGTAAAGGAGAATACGCGTCTCCGACAGCTGCTGAAAGATAATTATGAAGCGCCTGATTCTCTCCGAAGGCTGATCATGGATACCATCAAGGTCGACTCAGGCCGGAGTATTCTGAAATATACTTACCTGGAGGCAAAGGTCGTGGGCAACTCCACTCAGCTGAAGCAGCCCAATTACCTGACCATCCATCGTGGTTTTGCCCAGGGGGTCCGGCCCAATATGGGTGTGATAGGTCCGCAGGGAATTGTAGGCTCCATCGTTAATGTCAGTGAAAATTTTGCGACAGTAATGAGCATGCTGCACCCTCAATTTAAAGCAGTGGTCAAGCTGAAGAATGGAGGGGAAACGGGCGCCATCGAATGGGACGGGAATAGCGTGCTTTTTGTCACCTTAAAGAATATTCCTAAGAGCGCCAAGGTCGCCAAAGGGGATACGATCCTTACCAGCCAGACCTCTTACCTCTACCCGGCCAATGTTATGGTTGGCACCGTCTATGACATTATGCCGGACAATTCCAGCAATTTCTATACATTGAGGATACGGCCGTCCACGAACTTCTTTAATATTGAATATGCGTATGTTATAGTGAATACGCAATATGACGAGCAACGACGTATAGAGGATTCTACACGTAAAAAAGTACAATGAGCGAGCTGCTGAAAAATACGGTCCGATTTATTTTGTTCATCCTGGTGCAGGTGTTTATTCTTTTTAAGATGCCTCCCCTGCACCGGTTTATCACTCCCTACCTTTATTATTTGTATATTCTTTGGCTGCCTTTTAGCCTGTCCAGGACGGGCCTTACCCTGGTGGGATTTGTTTTTGGCCTTTGCCTGGATTATTTCAGCAAGACCCCCGGTCTTCACGCCGCTGCCTGTACGCTGATAGCTTATGTCAGACCCTTTGTCATCGGATTGCTCATCTCTCAAGAGGGCGCCGATAAGAACTATATCTCTCCGTCTATTGTTAGTATGGGATGGGCTCCTTATGCTACCTATGTCCTCGTCCTGACCCTATTGCATCATACCTGGCTGGTATTGCTGGAATGGATGAGCTTTGGGTCATTCCTGTATTTTCTGGGTAAGGTCATCGCTTCTACAGCTGTCAGTTTATTGCTGGTGCTGCTGACGGAACTGTTGTTCTTCCGCAAGCAGAAATTCAGGACAAATACCATTTGACAACCACAGGTTGGCGTCGCAACCGAGCGCAGCGAAGGTTGTGAACAAGCCGGAGTGAGAGCCCGGAGGTCCGGCGAAGTTCCAATCATTAGCTATTGCGATTCCAGGATGAAAATTTTTTACCAGAATCCTGGAAAAGCAATATGATTTGCATTGCCATCAACGTTAATATGCCGTACTTTGTGACGCGTTGAGCGTTCCTTTGGATCTAATTATATGCCTGTATTTAATCAATCCCGTAGCAATATCATCCGCCTGATCTTCGCGGGAATGTTCCTGATCATTGCGGCTCAATTATTCCACCTGCAAGTCGTCTCTAAAAAGTATCAGCAGCAGGCACAGGAAAATGCCCTTTTCCGAAAGAGTATCTATCCATCCCGTGGGATCATTTACGACCGGAACGGAAAAGCTATTCTTAATAACACCATTCTATACGACCTGATGGTCACTCCTTCCCAGGTAAAGAATATCGACACCGCCTATTTATGTCAGCTGGTGGGTATCGACACGGTTGAGTTTCGCAAAAGGGTGCTGAATGCAAGGGTCAAGAACGGTCCTTTCCGGCCCACCATTTTCGAGGACCTTCTGCCAGCGGATATGTATGCGCGGCTGGAGGAGAATATCTGGAAATTCCCCGGCTTCAACCTGCAGGAACGTCCTGTGCGGGTATACCCTTATAATGCGGCCGCCCATATCATGGGATATGTAGGGGAAGTGGATTCTTCCATTCTGCGGAGATCGAATAATTACTATCAGCTGGGTGACTATGTGGGAAGGGCCGGTCTCGAGCAGTATTATGAAAAAGTGTTGATGGGTCAGCGGGGTATCGAGTTCTGGATAAAGGATAATAAGAACAGGCTGGTAGGTCATTACCAGGACAAGAACCTGGATACGCCTGCTATTGCCGGTAAGAACCTGCGTACTTATCTGGATATCGAGCTGCAGCAGCTGGCGGAACGGCTGATGGCGGGCAAGACGGGCGCTGTGGTTGCCCTGGAGCCTTCCACGGGCGGCATTCTGGCTATGGTTTCGGGACCCAACTATGATCCTAATTCTCTCACCGGTCCTGAGAAGCAAACCAACTATGCCCACCTGGCGCTGGATGTCTCCGGCCCCATGTTCAACCGGGCCATCAAGGGACAATATCCTGCCGGCTCGACCTATAAGCCTATTGGGGCCCTGATAGGTCTGGATGAAAGCGTGATCAGTCCCGCCAGCGGTATCGGTTGTCTGGGTGTTTACTTAGCGTGTAACAGACCTGTAAGATGCGATGAAAGAAATCCGGGACATGCAGCCAATCTCCGGCTGGCCATCGCCCATAGCTGCAACTCTTTTTTTTGTAATACATTCCGGCTGACGATAGACAATCCGGAATACCATAGTACCCGTATAGGGCTGATGAAATGGAAGGAATATGTGAATGCCTTTGGCCTGGGGCATCGTCTTGGTGTCGACCTCCCCAGTGAGGATGGCGGCAATATCCCCGACACGACTGCTTATGATAAGATGTATAACAGAAGCTGGAACTCCTGTACTATGGTCACCATGGGCATCGGGCAGGATAAAATGAATGTAACCCCTTTGCAAATGGCCAATGCCATGTGTATCGTTGCCAACAAGGGGTATTATTATACACCGCATTTTGTAAGGAGTATCGATGATGCACAGGGAGATGATTCTATTCTTAACAAATACCATGTAAAGCATGAGCCGGTGACCCATATATCAGATGATGCTTTTAATGTGGTACAGAGCGGTATGCAGGATGTGGTCGAGATCGGTACAGGTCGTGCTGCGCGTATACCCGGCATTAACATCTGCGGTAAGACCGGTACGGCGGAAAACAAGCTGGTCATTGACAACCGTGCGCTGAAATTGCGCAACCACTCCTGGTTTGTCTGCTTTGCTCCCCGTGAAAATCCTAAGATCGCCGTGGCTGTTATCGTGGAGAATAGCGGACACGGGTCAGAGTGGGCCGCGCCTATCGCCTCGATGATCGTGGAGAAATACCTGAATGATACATTGCGGAATGAACGGCTGGCGGATGCAAATAGGATTGCCGGCACCAATCTGATGCCCAAATATCTTGTGCGTATGCAGTTCAGGACGG
>Ga0268264_10002800_pt1 | contig 15244 bp, 13 predicted proteins | sample KBSSwiS32_FD_190357 | JGI IMG/M metagenome (GOLD analysis project Ga0268264, IMG submission 190357) | Switchgrass rhizosphere microbial communities from Kellogg Biological Station, Michigan, USA - KBS Switchgrass S3-2 (SPAdes) (version 2) | ecosystem: Host-associated > Plants > Roots >...
TGGCGTCTTTAAAGAAGAATTAGCGACGGGAAATACTTTTGAGGTACACCTCGATGTGCTGTACGATGAAAAGGACCGTCCTTTCGAGAGCCTGGAGACGATCGTCAATTATGTGAACCTGTTTGCCATCGTCAAGCAGCGGATGCATCAGCCGTCGCCCCTGCTGGAAAAGATAGCCGATGAGATCATTGGGAAGATAAAGCTGCAATATCCTTTTATACGGGAAGTGATCCTCTCCATCTATAAGCTGCAGGCCCCCATCGGCAACTTCCAGGGCAAGGCGGGCATGACCCTTCACAAGAAGTTCGAAAGCTAAACCGTATCATACTCCTCATGGAGTATGATACTCGAGATCAGATCACCTTTCCTTTCCACCGTCCGCTGCGGATATACAGGTAGGAGAGGATAAAGATGACGCCCCAGTAGACCCATTCCGACATCCACCCAACGATGATGGAAAGGTTCCATTGCTGCAATACCATGTATACATAGAGGCAATAGAAGATGATGGTGATGAATTCGATGAGCAGGTTGATACGGGTATTGGCCGTGCCTGTCACCGCATTGAGCCAGATCGTGGCAAAGGACATCATTACCAGGGCGGATGACACCACCCTGATCACGGGTATCGCAGCTGTTGTAAAGGCAGCATCCTGACCATATACCGAGAGAAAGAGCTCGGGGAAGATATTCAGCAGCAGGGCTACTATTACGGCAAATCCCACGCTCAGCTGGAGAATCTTATTGATCAGCTCTATGACGCGGTCTTCCATCTTCTGGCCGATGATATTGCTGACCATGGCATTGGTAGTGGAAGCAAAGGCCCAGGTAAAGACGCCGAAGAGGCCAAAGATATTCCGCATGGTATTGCTGATGGCCAGGGCCTGACGTCCGTGGTGTTCGACGAGGATATAGAAGAAGGTCCAGGCGAGGATGCTGAGCGTGAACTGGAATATCAGCGGAGAGGACTGGACAAGGATCAGCCGGCTGTTACCCGGATCGAACCGCCAATTCGTGTAAAGATGGAGGTTTTTACTGACGCCTTTGGCGTGAATAACGAGGAATACGGCCAACATACCAGAGGCTTCGGCAGCGATGGAGGCGTAGGCCGCTCCGTTGAAGCCCAGGGCGGGCAATCCCAGGTGACCGAAGATGAGACCATAGTCCAGGACGATATTGACCACCGTCTCCGCCAGTGTTCCATACACGAGGTATTTGCTTTGATTGGTGCCTACAAGGAGGGCGTTCCGCATTTGGTAGAGATAAAGGAAGGGCAGTCCCCAGATACGTATGCGGAGAAATTTTACCGCTTCATCCCGTAAAACCTGCGATTTTAGCGACCAGGAGAGGACCGTCGGCGCAATGAACCAGGTGAGGGCGATGCCGATAAAGGCCAGGGCCATGGCGATAAACATGCCTTGTGAAAAGAGCTTTCCTATCTCCTGGATACGGCCTTCACCCGCCCGGCGGGCGATCAGCGCCTGCAGACCGTTGTTCAATCCCTGTCCCACCACGGCAAAAAGAAGATAGTAAACCCCTGTGATACCTGCGGTGGACAAGGCTTCTGAATTCTCATCCAGGTGCCCCAAAAAGATATTGTTCGTAATGAAATTGATCTGCGGCACCAGGATCGCCAGACTAATGGGCAGGGCCATGCGCAGGACATCCCGGTGTGTGATGGAGACTTTATAGTTAGGAGTGGACGACATTCTGAAAAATGGATGGCAAAAATAGCAGTTTTATAGTATTTTGCAGACTGGCAACAGCCCAATTGTACAATCGAGAACTATGTTAAAACCCGCATTCCAAATCGAAGTTCCGGAAATATCGGATGAGGATCTGTCGCATTGCCGACTGCTTGTCGAGGTCAACGCACATTCTTTTACCTATACTTTATTGAATCAGCGGAATATGGGGCCTTTGGTGGTAAAATATTTTCAATTGGACCAGGGGAAGGACCGGCGGTTGACAGAGACATTGCGGGAGATATTGGAGAATGACCCCCTGTTGAAAAGGCAGGTGAAGGAGACGCTGCTGGTCTATAATTTCCCGGAATCCAGCCTGGTGCCCGAGCCTTTGTTCAGCATGGATACGAACAAGGAGATCATCGATATTGTGCATGGCAATCTTCAGAAGGGACTTGTGCTTTCGGAGAAGATACCCTGGTGGGAGCTGTTCAATGTGTACAGGATCTCACCCGAGCTGCACCATCTCCTCCAGCAGCAGTTTACGGCCGGGAAGTACTGGCATTATTATAGCCTGCTGTTAAAGAGCTATAAGATGTTTGATTCGGGGGCAGGGGAAGGCAAGGATAGCCTTAAAGTGATCTTTTATCCGGACAAGATGGTGGTGTTGGTGATCAAAGAAGGGAAGGTGCATTTGATGCAGACCTTCAATTACCAGGATGCCAGAGACGTGGTTTATTACCTGCTGAATACCTGTCGTCAGCTGGATATCAATCCCGAAGAAGCAAGATTATTAGTTGGCGGATTAATTGACAGACAATCAGCACTTAGCGAAGAGCTATTTAAATATTTTCTTCAGATAGATTTCGAGAACATCGACGAGAGTATCAAGGTTACGGACGAATTGAGGGAGCTGCCTCTGCATTATTTCTCATCTATTTTGAAAATGGCAGTATGCGCATAATCGGTGGCGAGCTGGGAGGGCGGAGAGTAAATCCTCCCGCCAAAATGCCGCATACCCGTCCTACGACGGATATAGCGAAGGAGGGGCTGTTCAATATATTGGAGAACAACCTGGACCTGGGGGGCTTGCGTACCCTGGATCTGTTTGGGGGGACGGGAAGCATCAGCTATGAGCTGGCGTCCCGGGGGGTAAGGGATCTGACCGTGGTGGAGAAAGATCCTGCCATGTTCAGCTTTATTCAGAAGAGTGCCCGGGAGCTGGGGCTGGATCCTTTTTACAAGGTGGTGCGAATGGATGTGTTCAAATTCATCGGACAGTGTACCGAGCAGTTCGATCTTATATTTGCGGGACCGCCCTATGCGCTGGCGACCATTGATGAATTGCCCAAGCTGATCGCACAAAAGAAGCTGTTGAGGGACAAGGGCTGGTTTGTCCTGGAGCATACTCCCCGGAATAATTACGAAGGATATCCTCTTTTTGTCACGCAGCGGAATTATGGCACCACTGTGTTCTCCATCTTTGTCAATAAGATATGAACCCTATTTTCATTACAGGTATAGGTACGGACGTAGGCAAGACGGTGGTTGCTGCTGTCGTCACCGAGGCATTGGGCGCCGCATACTGGAAACCTGTACAGGCCGGATTCGACCAGGGTACGGATACGGAATGGGTAGCGGCCCGGATCAGCGGGGGCAGGGTAGTACCGGAAGTATATAAGCTGCGGCTGCCTGCTTCACCGCATATCGCTGCCAGGGAAGAAGGGGTGGTGATCAGCCTGGAGAAGATCGCGGCTGCGATGCCGTCGGAACGTCCGCTGGTCATCGAAGGGGCCGGAGGATTGATGGTTCCCCTCAATGAAAGTGAATTTATAATTGATCTTGTTAAAAAATTGAATGTTAGCGTATTGCTTGTCAGTCGAAACTACCTCGGCAGCATCAATCATTCCCTTCTGACGGCTGAGGTCTGTCGGATCCAGGGACTGGATGTGGCCGGCTGGATCTTCAATGGCGACCCCAGCGGGTATGAAAAGGAGATCGCTGGATGGAGCAAGGTTGACTGGCACCAAGCCATACCTTATGTGGAGAACCCCAATAAGGATTTTATCGGGGAACAGGCCCGGCGGATGCGGCCGGCCCTCTTGGAATTGCTTGAAAAGCCTTAGCCTGAATTTTTTACGTACCTTTGGCCTTGGATTGGCCTATTGGGGATAGTTCCGGCCGCCCGTTGAACAATAACTATGAACTTTAACTTCCCGCTGCTGCGGACTATACGGATACTCTTATTCCCTCTTTCCCTTCTTTACGCTTTGGTCGTTATTCTACGAAACTGGTGTTATGATAAAAAGATCTTTGCTTCCGCCCAGTTCAATCTGCCTATTATTTGCGTAGGCAATCTGGCTGTAGGAGGGACCGGTAAGTCCCCGATGGTGGAGCTGTTGATACGTACATTGAAGGATCGTTTTGAGATAGCCGTGCTGAGCCGGGGATACAAGCGAAAAACAAAGGGTTATGCGCTGGCCGGCGCTCAGACAACTGCGCTGGACATCGGCGACGAGCCCATGCAATTCCATAGTAAGTTCCCTGAGGTGGCCGTGGCAGTAGGGGAAGAGAGGATTGTGGCCATACCGCAGCTGCTGCATGACAGACCCAACACCCGGGCGGTGATCCTGGATGATGCCTTTCAACACCGGTCGGTCAGAGCCGGATTGAATATCCTGCTGACGGACTATTCCAACCTGTTCACAAGGGATTGGTGGCTGCCCAGCGGCGATCTTAGGGATGCCCCCGGCGGCTATCGGCGGGCGGATGTCATTGTGGTCACTAAATGTCCTGAGAACCTTACGGAAGATGAGCGAAGGGCCATTAAGGTAGAGATCAACCCGCTGAAGCATCAGCAGGTATTTTTTTCCTCCATCCAGTATGGCCAGCCGTATCATATTACCAAAGGGACTACCACGGTGATCAACGACAAGATGGAAGTGCTGCTGGTGACGGGTATCGCCAATCCTGCGCCGCTGAAGAAATGGCTGAATGACAAGGCCGGCAGCTTTTATGAGTTAGCGTACAGCGATCACCATATATTCTCTATCGACGATCTGAATTATATGATCCGCCGGTATAATAGTATCGCCGAGCAGAATAAGATCATCCTCACCACGGAGAAGGATGCGGTCCGCCTGATCAAGTTCCGCCAGGAACTTGAGGACTGGCCCTTTTACGTGCTTCCTATCGAACCGCGGTTTTTATTCAGTGAGCAGCCGCGTTTTACTGATTTAATCATTAAATTCATTACCAATTTTAAGCCCCCTGATCAGGCCGGAGGGGATAATCAAATAAGCAAAGCGGACCACAGGTCTGCGCACTAAAGACAATGAAGACGAAAAAGAAAAAGAAGAAAAAGTCCGGCACATCATCCTCCCATTTGTTGACGGGCCGGCTGGACGTAACCCGTTCAGGAATGGGTTTTGTGATCATAGAAGGAAGGGACCAGGATATTCTTGTCCGCCCCTCTGATTTTAATACCGCCCTTCATGGCGACACCGTACGGGTGCAGGTACTTGGCAATCCCGGCCGGAGCGGCCGTCAGCAGGGAGAAGTCGTGGAAGTGGTGGATCGAAAGCAAATGGAATTTTTGGGACATGTGGAGTTGAGCCAGTCCTTTGCCTTTTTTATTGCGGAGACCGACAAGCCCATGCCCGATATCTATATTCCCTTATCCAGGCTGAATGGCGCTGTCAATGGCGATCGTGTCATCGTACGTATCGTGGAATGGGAGAAGAACAAGAAGCCGCAGGGAGAGGTTGTCCAGATCATGGACAAAGAGGACGAGAATGACAAGACCATGAAGGAGATCCTTTTGGAGAATGGGTTCCCCATTTTCTTCCCTGAAAATGTTATGGAGGAATCCGAAAGGCTGCCCGATATTATTGCCTCTTCGGAGATAAACATACGCAAAGATATAAGGGACATCCTCACTTTTACCATCGACCCTGTAGATGCCCGGGACTTTGACGATGCCATATCCATCCGTACGCTAAAGAACGGTAACCTTGAAATTGGTGTGCATATTGCGGATGTGAGCCATTATGTAGAGCCGGAGACAGCGTTGGACAAGGAGGCGTATACACGGGCTACATCGGTGTATCTGCCGGATCGTGTCAATCCCATGCTGCCGGAAAGGATATCCAATGAGCTGTGTTCCCTCCGTCCTCATGAGGACAAGCTCACTTTCTCCACGATCTTTCAAATGACGCCGAAAGGGGAGGTCAAGCAGTATTGGATCGGCAAGACCGTGATCCATTCCAACCACCGGTTCACCTACGAAGAGGTGCAGGAGATCATCGAAAAGAAAGAGGGACTTTATCAACAGGAAATAGAGGTGTTGAACGATATTGCCCAGCGGCTGCGCAAACAGCGGTTCAGGAAGGGCGCCATCAATTTCTCTTCCACGGAAGTGCGGTTCAAGCTGGATGAAAAAGGGAAGCCTATCGGCATTATGGTAAAGGAGAGCAAGGAGGCTCATCAGCTGGTGGAAGAGTTCATGCTGCTGGCCAACCGTACCGTGGCCGAGAATGTAGGAAAGATAAAGGTGAACAAAAAACCGCTGCCCTTTCCCTACCGGGTACATGACACACCGGATAAGGAGAAGCTGCTGCCCTTTATCGAGTTTGCCAAAAAGTACGGACATGTCTTTGACCTGAAGTCCCCGGAGGCGATAGCATCCAGCTTTAACCAGATGTTGAAGGATGTGCAGGGCCGGCCCGAGCAGCATGTGCTGGAGCAGCTTGGTATCCGGACCATGGCTAAGGCCGTCTATACGACGGAAAATATAGGCCATTACGGGCTTGGTTTTGAATATTACTGTCATTTTACCTCCCCTATCAGAAGGTATCCCGATGTGCTGGTACACAGGATATTACATGAGGTATTGCAAGGAAAAAATGAGGTAGATAAAAAGCTGGAAGCAAAATGCCGGCATTCCAGCGAGCGGGAGCGTGCCGCCATGGAGAGTGAACGTGCGGCCAACAAGTACAAGCAGGTGGAGTATATGCAGGGCTATTTGGGAGAGGAGTTCGAGGGGGTGATCAGCGGGGTGGCATCCTTTGGCTTTTGGGTGGAGACCGTGGAGCAGAAGTGCGAGGGGCTTGTCAGCCTCAACAGCCTCCTGGAATACGATGATTTCCGGCATGTAGAGAGCGAGTATAGCCTCGTAGGGCGTCGCAGCGGCCGGCAGTTTCGTATGGGGGACAAGGTGAGGATAAAAGTGGTAGCCGCCAACCTGGCCAAACGTCAGCTGGATTATGAATGGGTCATTGCCAGCAGCGCAGGGGAAGAAGGAAAACCCGCCAAGTCCGCCAAGCCGGCGAGAGCCGCCGTGGTAAAAGAGAAGAAAACGAAAACAAAAAAGAAAAAGAAATAGCTGTACATGCACAGTTTTGAAGAATTATCCGCAGCATTCACGGCCAAATTTGACGTGCAGCATTTTCCCTCTCAACCGGCCACCCTTTATGAGCCCGCCAGCTATTTTCTGGGCATTGGGGGCAAGCGGATAAGACCCGTGCTTTGTCTGATGGGCAACGAGCTGTTCGGGGAGATCGATCCCGACGCCTGGCATCTGGCCGCCAGCATCGAGCTGTTCCACAACTTTACGCTGATACATGACGATATTATGGATAAGGCCCCTTTGCGCCGCGGCATGCCGACGGTGCATGAGAAATATGGGGCTTCTACTGCACTGTTGACGGGGGATGTGATGATGGTGATAGCGTATGATTATCTCAGCAGGATACAGGCGCAGCATATTCGCCCCATTATGCATATCTATAACCAGACAGCGAGGGAGGTGTGTGAAGGGCAGCAAATGGATATGGATTTTGAAAAAATGGACAGGGTGGACCTGGAGGAGTATCAACGGATGATAGGGTTGAAGACCTCGGTGCTTTTGGCTGCCAGTCTTCGTATAGGCGCCATTATGGGAGGCGCCGGTCTGGGGAATCAGGGGCATCTGTATGATTTTGGCAAGAACCTGGGGCTGGCCTTCCAGGTACAGGACGATTATTTGGATGCTTTTGGCGACCCGGAGAAGTTCGGCAAGCAGGTGGGCGGGGATATCGTAGCCGGGAAAAAGACCTTTCTTCTTATAAAAACGCTGGAGGTGGCTACTGCGGAGCAGCACCGGCGGATGGACGAGCTCAAAAAGGCCGATGCCGCTTCGAAGATCGGGGGCATGCTGGAAATATTCAAGGCCTGCGGGGTCGATGCATGGGCAATGGAATTAAAGGAGAAATATATGCAATCGGCCTATCAGGCCCTGGAGGACATTGCTGTGCTGTCCCGCCGTAAAGAGCCGCTGAAACAGCTGGCGGCGTTCCTTGTTCAGAGAGAATATTAATGCCTGTCTTTGGACAACGGGGGGTGTTACTGCCAGCGCCGCAGCCGGCTCAGCATCACCTCGGTGATGCCCAGGTAAGAGGCTATATGTCTGCCCGTCACTTTTTCCAGCAATCCGGGGTAGCGCTGGGTAAACCAGGCCAGCTTTTCGTCGGAGCGCTGCATCCACATGGCCTGCATCCTTTGCTCATGCGCTATGAGGGAATCTTCCGTGATCTGTTGTCTTACCGTGGTGAACAGGGGAAAATCCCGGCAGATGCATTGGATGTGCTCGAAGCTCAGGGTCACGATATGGGTGCGTTCCAGCGCCTGGATATTTTCTATCCCTTTATGCTGAAGAAGGAAGCTCTGCGGCGACCAGCCGACCTCGCCCTCCTGTACGAACCGTGAGGATATTTCTTTATCATCCTTACAATAGAAACATCGCAACAGGCCCGACTCCACGAAATAAAGGTGATGGCATATCTCGCCCGCCCGCAACAAAAAGGCTTCGCGGGGCAGGGTCTTTTCCCGCAAATATTCCAGCAGATAGCAGTTTAGGTCCTCCGATAGTATAGAAGCGCAATACTTGACAGGTGCGTTCATAAAATTGGCAATTGAAGGTCATTGAGAAGGCTGGAAATGCAAGGAGGATGGGTGGAAAAGGCTTTGTAAATGTAAGGGAAAAGAGGAACTATAAAAAGTGCGGGAATTGGTCTTTTCCCAAAAATAGCCCAATTCCCGCATGTCGTTAATGTCTGTCCTTCGACGAACCGCTTTCAGCGGTTATTAAAGCAAATTGTAGTATTTTACCGGCCTTAATCAAACTAATGCGGATGTCCAACTCATTGTTCCGGAAAAAATCGCTGGAAAAAATACATCAGGATGCGGCGGAGGGGGGTACAGACGGCCATGGCGGAGGATTAAAAAAAGTGTTGAACGTACGCGATCTTACTTTTATGGGGATCGCGGCTGTCGTTGGGGCGGGCATCTTTTCAACCATTGGTACGGCCGCGTTTAATGGCGGGCCGGGAATCTCTCTTCTTTTTGTTCTTACAGCCATCACCTGCGGATTTTCCGCTCTGTGCTATGCGGAGTTCGCCAGCAGGATACCCATTGCGGGCAGCGCCTATACCTATGCGTATGTTTCGTTCGGAGAGCTGGTGGCCTGGATCATCGGGTGGGCGCTGATATTGGAATATGCCATTGGCAATATCGTAGTGGCCATCTCCTGGAGCGGCTATTTCAACAATTTATTAGAAGGTTTTCATATCCATCTGCCCGGCTGGCTGATCACGGACCCCAGCACTGCCAAGGCGGCTTTCCTGGATGCGCAGAAGGCGCTGTCCGCACATCAGACGCTCACCGACATGCAGCATGCAGCCGTAGATGCGTGGAATTCGGCCCCTGTAATAGCCGGCGCGCATATATTTGTCAATCTGCCCGCCTTTATCATTGTATGTATCATCGCCTATGTCACGTACATCGGTATTACGGAAAGCAAGAAAACCACCAATCTCATGGTGATGTTTAAGATCGCCGTCATCATACTAGTGATCATATTGGGATTTTTCTTTGTACAGCCCAGCAACTGGAATCCTTTTCTGCCGAATGGATTCGGAGGGGTGTTGAAAGGGGTTTCTGCTGTCTTCTATGCCTATATTGGCTTTGATGCCATCTCCACCACGGCTGAAGAATGTAACAATGCGCAACGGGACCTGCCCAAGGGCATGATCTATTCCCTTGTCATCTGTACGATACTGTATATCCTTATCGCGCTGGTATTGACCGGGATGGTGAATTATTCCGAGCTTAATGTCACGGATCCGCTGGCCTATGTTTTCAATGCCGTGCATCAGAAATGGATCGGTTATTTTATTTCCATCAGCGCCGTGGTGGCTACTACCAGCGTGCTGCTGGTGTTCCAGCTGGGACAGCCCCGCATCTGGATGAGCATGAGCCGGGATGGGCTGCTGCCCAAAGCTTTTGGTAAGATACACCCCAAATACAAGACCCCCTGGTTTTCTACCATCATCACCGGGCTGCTGGTGGCCATACCCACTCTCTTTATGGAAAGTTCCCTGATGACGGAGCTGACCAGTATCGGGACGTTGTTTGCCTTTGTGCTGGTGTCCGGCGGGGTGCTGCTGCTCCCCAGGATCCAAAGTTCAGGGAAAAGGGGATTCCACCTCCCTTATATCAATGGGCAGCTGATCGTACCTGTGCTGTATGCGATCTTTCTCTGGCTGTTCCGCGAGCGGGTGGTGAATGTGCTCACACATCTTCAGAGCGCAGGACTCCAGGAAGCGTTGTTCCTCATATACACGCTGCTGGCCGGGGCGCTGACGGTGGCCACCATTGTCAAAAAATACTCCCTGATACCCGTATTGGGAGTTCTTTTCTGCGCTTATCTGCTTATCGAAATAGGAGCCAAGGCGTGGATATGGTTCTTTGTATGGATGGGCATCGGATTGCTGATCTATTCCATGTATGGCTACCGCAAAAGCCGGGCGGCAATGACCGGGTCATAATTTTATGTCGTAATTTTGCGTCATGAAATTTCAGGTAGGAGACAAGGTGGTTATTCAGCATTCCAATGACGAAGGAGAGGTAGTTGAGATCATCAATGACAAAATGGTGCTGGTGGATGTACGGGGTGTCCGATTCCCCGCCTATACGGATCAGCTGGATTTCCCATATTTTAAACGATTCTCAGAAAAGAAGCTTGCTCCTCCGGAGAAAAAGCCGAAGAAATACATCGATCAGCTGCCGCCTGAGAAGCCGCAGTCCAATCAGAAAAAGGAGCGGATCGCCAAGCTGGCGGATGGGGTGTGGCTGACTTTCCTTCCCATCTGGGACAATGATGAGTTTGGGGATGATGTAGTGGAGACCCTGAAGATACACCTGGTAAACAATACAGCTGCCGGGTATCACTTCTCCTATCATCTGAACTACTTTAACAAGAGCGAATTCGACCTGGACAACCAGATACCTCCTTATCAGGATTTCTATATTCATGATATTCCTTTCGCGAATCTCAACGACAATCCTGCTTTTGAATGCGAGTTTGCGCTGCTGACCCCGAACAAGGCCAAGGCGGATCATTATGAGACCTCGCTCAAGCTGCGGGCCAAACAGGTGTTCAGCCGTATAGAGGAAATAAAAAAGAAAGGCGAGGCTACTTTTTCCTTCAAGCTGTTCGATAACTATCCGGACAAGACCATCGAGGCGGAGCCGCCATTGGATACGCGGGGGATACTGGCTGGTTCGGGTTTTCGCGTCTATGAGGCATCGCGTGCGCGCCAGCACCTGGAATCGCCTCGCAGCGAGCTGGACCTGCATATCGAGAAACTGACGGACAAATGGTCTTCTCTGGACAATTTCGAGATACTGACATTACAGATCCAGACTTTCGAGAAATATTTTGACCTGGCGCTTGCGCATCATCTTCCTTCCATGGTGGTCATTCATGGGGTGGGTTCGGGTAAGCTGCGGGATGAGATACATGAGATACTTCGTGCCAAGCGGCGTGTGAAGAGTTTTGTCAACCGATATGACCCCCGATATGGATATGGGGCAACAGAAATTTTCTTCGACTACTCAAAATAAAATGGGCGCCAGCGGCGCCCATTCTCTTAAAATTTATCGGCATCCCGATAGGCCTGTATCAGCGCCGTCTCGCCTTCCTTACCCGGATGGGCATTACCGTGCTCCATACCCAGCACACCCCGATAGCCTTTCTCGTGGATGTGTGAAAAGATGGTGCGATAGTCCATTTCCCCTGTGCCCGGTTCGTTACGGCCGGGGTTGTTACCTATCTGAAAGTAGGCGATCTCGCTATAGGTGTGGTCGATGAGGCGGATGATATTCCCCTGATTGCGTTGTATATGATACATATCGAACAGTATCTTACAGGACGGGCTGTTGATGGCCCTGCAGATAGCATAAGCCTGGTCGGCCTCGCGGAGGAAGAGGTCCGGAGTGTCGCTCAGCGGTTCCAGCACCATGATGATCTTGTGCGGCTCCAGTATCTCCACGCCCCGGCGGAGGGCGTCGATGACATTGCCCGTCTGCATTCCCATGGGAAGGTGTCTTTCGAAATCTCCGGGCACCACGGTGGTCAGTATGCCGCCGCATCGCTTGGAGACTTCTACTGCTTCCCGGCATCCTTTCAGGAATATTTCTATGAACTCCGGCTTGCCGGCTGCCAGCGTATTGGCGCCATTACCGCCTTTGTCCAGCACGAATACGCCCATGGACATACCCAGCCTGGCAAGGGTGTCGCCTATTTTCTGTTGCTGTTCGGCTGGTCTGCGGGCCATACCGTTGTCTTCGATGGCCCTGAATCCCTGGTCGTAGGCGAACTTGATCTGATCGATAAAATCATTGCCCGCGCTGTTCTTGAACATCCCGTCGTGAATGCCATAGTTGAGATTGAATGGCTGTCCGGCGGCGGCTTGTTCTCTGGGTGTTGCGAGGGCAGCTGCGCCCGGCAGGACCGATGCGCCTGCAAGCAGAGAATTTCGGATGAATTGTTTGCGTTGCATAGTGGGACTGTTAAAAGAATTTTGTTACACCTGGTTCCGGCACCGGATAATATCCGTCGGCATTAGGCAATACGGGCGGCGTGGCATCGAAGGCATAAGTAGCGGGCATGATATTGATGCCTGAGCTGATGGCTTTATCCCATTCGACGTTCTGACCGGAATAGGTAGCCATTCTGCCCAGGATGGATGTCATGGTGCTGCGGGCTCCTCTTTCTGCATCCCAGAACTTGTACTCGCCTTTGGCGATGGCGGCGAACAGCTCGTCATGCTCGTTCTGATAAGGCTGGTTCTCCATTTTTTTATCGAACTGATAGATGGTATTCCCTTTATTGTCCGCGATACGGGCCGCGTCGCAGTATACTCTTCCTTTTGTGCCGATGAGCAGCTCGTCCACCTTGCTCATGGTGCCTTTCTGATGACGGCACTGGCTGTTGAGGATCGTGCCGTTGCCATACTGGAATTCTACAAAATGATGATCGTATATCTGTCCATAGTCTTTGCCTTTACGTACCTCACGTCCTCCCATTCCCTGGGCCCTGACGGGGAAGGCGTCCATAGCCCAGTTGATCACATCCAGATTGTGGATATGCTGTTCCGTGATATGATCGCCGCAGAGCCATACGAAATAATACCAGTTGCGCATCTGATATTCCATTTCCGTCCAGCCTGCCTGACGGGGATGTACCCAAACGCCGTCGTTGTTCCACCAGGCCTGTGCGGACAGGATCTCGCCGATGGCGCCGTCGTGTACTCTTTTGATCAGCTCGCGATAGGAGGACTGATATCGGCGCTGTAATCCAACGACCACATTGAGCTTTTGGGCTTTTGCTTTTTCGGCTGCCGCCAGGACTCTTTGCACACCCGCGGGGTCCGTGGCTACCGGCTTTTCCATGAATATATGTTTCCCCTGAGCCACCGCCTCTTCGAAGTGGATCGGGCGGAAGCCGGGAGGCGTAGCCAGGATTACTACATCGGCAAGGGCAATGGCCTTCTTGTATGCGTCGAAGCCCGTGAATTTATTTTCTTCTTTGACCTGCACCCTGGTCTTTTTATCCTCCAGGGCCTCGAGGATATTATTGTAGCTGCCGTCCAGCCTGTCCCTGAATGCGTCTGCCATGGCTACCAGCTGAACATTCTGTTTTGTGCTGAGGGCCTGTACACAGGCGCCTGTGCCGCGACCGCCGCAGCCGATGAGGGCGATCTTAATGACGTTGTCCGCGCCGGAGAAAAAGTTGGCCCGGGAGATTAGGGGCGCCGCGAGGATGCCGCCTGCCAGCATCGAGGAAACTTTTACGAAGTCTCTTCTGCTGCGCTGAGGAAAATTTGATTTCTGATTCATATAACTGCAATTTATAATGAACGAATAGGTGACCTGTTGACTTATTTGTGTGAAAGGTGTTCGGAAAAGAATTGTTCGACGGCTGTGGCGGAGGGCTGTTTCACCGGCCGGATGACCCGGAATCCGATGAAGGGTGCGTCAGCATTCCACCATTTGCTTTTTGGTATCTGTGGGTCGCGGGCATTCCATTTTTTATCATAGGGGAGATGGGCCGCGCTGCGCAGCTGTTCCGGTGCATCGTGAAAACAGCCTCCTTTTAATGTCTGCGGGTCGAGGGTCCATTCCGCCACGTTGCCCAGCATGTCGTAGAGTCCCCAGGCATTGGGTTTTAATTGCTTGACCGCATGGTATTTGTTATCGCTGTTGCTGCTGTACCAGCCGTATTGGGATAGCTGGGCGGCGTCATTTCCAAAGGGATAGGACGCGGGAGAGCCTGCCCGGCAGGCATATTCCCATTCCGCCTCGGTCGGCAGGCGATAGAAGATACCTGTTTTTTTATAAAGCCACTTACAATACATGATGGCGCCGTACTGGCTCATGCTGTTGGCGGGGAATCCGCCTGTCTTGCCCATGCCTAAAGTGAAGTCGATGTAAGGGGGGCTGGGGCGTGTGATGCCGTCGGGTATGGGCGCCTTGTCCAGCGCCTCGTCCTGGAAGAGGACGTATTCTTCATAGGTGACCTCGTGCTCTTCCATCCAGAAAGAATCGATCTTGTCCTTGCCCGGTATGGGCGCCATGACAAAGGAGACGGAAGTCCCTGCTATCTGTTGCGTATATGCGCTGAAGTCGGAATGAGAGGAGTCCGCCGGGCCGGGCAGCAAGCAGGCCAGACAGGCGAGCCAAGTTTGGTTCATGTGCCCAATTTACATACTATTTCATCCGTACAAAAATGTCTTTTATCTCGATTATTAATATTTTTTCAAAGGACTCGATGGTCCCGGACAAGCCGGGATTCAATGGTCGGATGGATTCTCGCCGATGGATTATTGAACGGAAAAGTTGTATCGGCTCGAGTTACGTAGATAATTTCTAAAACCGGGCGAAGATTTGCGGGATATTTTGCCATTTTTCATTTCTGTGACCAGGAGGGCTGTTCCCGGCAGCTGACGGATCAGCCGGAGGGATTGCCGCCAGGACAGGATGCTGCAGGCTGTGGCCAGCCAATCGGCTTCCGTACCATCCCGGGCCAGCGCGGTGACGTTTCGCCGGCGGGTGAGCCCAATGCCTGTCCGGGGGTCGACGATATGCGAATAGCGTTTGCCATTCAGCTCTACATATTGATAGATATCGCCGGATGTGGCTACCGCCATATTTTTCAGGAGAAGGAAGGAGGGGAGGAG
>Ga0268264_10002806_pt1 | contig 15215 bp, 14 predicted proteins | sample KBSSwiS32_FD_190357 | JGI IMG/M metagenome (GOLD analysis project Ga0268264, IMG submission 190357) | Switchgrass rhizosphere microbial communities from Kellogg Biological Station, Michigan, USA - KBS Switchgrass S3-2 (SPAdes) (version 2) | ecosystem: Host-associated > Plants > Roots >...
GACTACAAAACTGATATTCAAAAATTCAATGAAGTATCACCATTTTACAAAGATGGAAAAGAACCAGGCAACGAAAAATTCCTGAAAGATGTTGCTTTTCGTTCTTATCATGACGTGGATGTCAATTGGCATCTTAAAAATCGAAGGCATAGTTTGTACAACACAAACTTACTAATGGGATCGGAGCTTGTGAACCGGCTGGACATTGAAGGCAGTACGCAGGCGGAATTTGTGTCATCAAAAATTGAAGGGCGAAGAAATAACGGAATACGTCATCCGCATTCATGGAATATTGTAGACGAACCAGAAATAATTTCCTGGATCAAAGAAAAATTACACTTCTATCCGGATCATTTGGAAAAGCCATACGTATACAATGCGCCCAAAGAATGGAATCACGAACTAATCATGTTCCCGATGGATTTTGCGCCCTCAATAGCATATAAAGGATTCGAAGACTTGCGTTTCGCACCCGGTTGGGGTGATCCAAAAAGCCCTGACAAATTTGCTTACTCAATTCTCTGGTGGCTGGATGGAGTGTATCAAATCGACGAATCCAGCCTGGTCAAAGACCTGGAAAGTTATTATACCGGGATCACGAAACGTCGGGCCATAGCAGATAAACTCGATATGAAAGCATGGAAGCCCGCAAAGGTACAGGTGGAAAAAATGAAAACAGCTAAGGGTGACCGTGAGACTTACACCGGAAATGCAGCCATGTTTGATTCGTGGGTAGTCAAAGGACCATCGACAATCTATTTCAAGATCCATGTAAAAGACTGCCCAGATAAAACCCGGACGATGCTTTTGATTGAAGTTGCAGGAAATCCTTATACAGCAAGTAGCTGGCAGGCACTGGATAAGATTAATGATGAGTTTGAGTGTGAGAAGCAAATGTGATGAATGAATGTGGAAATGTGGAAATGTGAGAATGTGAAAATGTGCCGGTAGTCGTCATTTCGAACCGAGTCCGCCGGAGGCGGACGAAGTGAGAAATCCGGTGCCATTTAATGAAACTGAATTAATCGGTATCGATATGATTTACCTCGATCTTAATGGCTGAAGATTCGGTTAGATTTCTCACTTCGTCCGCCTCCGGCGGACTCGGTTCGAAATGACGACTACCGGCACATTTTCACATTTCCACATTTCCACATTTCCACATTCATTCATCACATTTATCACATTTGCTATTCCGTCCGCAAACTCTTCACCGGATTCTTCGTCGCCGCCCTGATAGATTGAGCGCTTACGGTAGCGAGCGCGATTGTAAAAGTGATCAAACCTGCAAGGGGAAATATCCACCAGCGGATGTCTGTGCGATATGCAAAATCTTGTAACCACTGGTTCATCATCCACCAGGAAAGCGGCGCAGCTATTCCAAAAGAAATAATAACAAGCCGTATAAATTCTTTTGAAAGTAATTGTACAATGCCTTGCGCTGAAGCGCCAAGAACTTTTCTGATCCCGATTTCACGCGTACGTTGTTCGGCGATAAATGTAGCGAGCCCAAATATTCCGAGACAACCGATGAACATAGCGAGCAGCGCAAAAATCAGCGCAATTTTCCCGACACGTTGATCCGATTTGTACATGGCATCAAACGACTCGTTCAAAAAACTATAGTCAAATGGAATTCCGGGATTCATCGACTTCCACACATTTTTTATACTCGTAATGGTTTGCGATACATTTGTCGTGTTCAGTCTAAAAGAAATTTTCCCGGGGCTTTGAAATAAAAGAAATACAAGTGGCGCGACATCCTGGTGCATCGATTCAAAATTGAAGTTTTTCACTACACCAATGATCGGCTTTGTGACCGGTTTATTCGGGTCATCTATCAGGTAAATATTTTTTCCAACAGCGTCGTTGTATCCAAGTATTTTTGCCGCTGTTTCATTAATGATAACAGCGTTTGAATCGCCTCGGAAATCAGGTGAAAAATTTCTGCCGCTATTCAATGTCATGCCCATCGTCGTTAAATAATCGTAATCAATCCCCCACCACTCTACATTGAAACTATTGTTGCCTTTAGCAATCGGGTCCTTAAAAATATTATACGCATTACGGGTTCCACTCGAAACTGGCAAATAAGAAGTAATCGTACCGCTTTTTATCCCGGGAAGCTTCAATACCTCTTCTTTAAACGCTTTGACATTATTTGCGAGTGCATCCGAACCATTAATTGTCAACACCTGCTGTTTATCAAAACCGACATTGGCATTTTGAATATAGCTAAGCTGGCGATAAACAATCATCGTTCCTATGATCAATACAATTGATGTCGTAAATTGAAAAACGACCAACACACTTCTCAATGCGCCTCCTTTTGTACCGGCTTTGAGTTTGCCTTTTAATACTTCAATAGGTTTGAAAGCTGATAGAAAGAATGCAGGATAGCTACCCGCTATTAAACCCACAACAAACGGCATTGCGATTAATATCGGAATGATTTCTGCTGAGAAAATATTTTCCAGGTGCATCGACTTACCAGAAATCGTGTTGAAGACCGGAAAGGTCATATCAGTGATGACGATGGCTACCAGCATCGCAATTCCAACCATCACGATGGACTCCGTAAGAAATTGCCCGATGAGCTGTTTTCGTTCGGTGCCTAACACTTTTCGAACCCCGACCTCTTTAGCGCGACCAGCAGAACGCGCAGTCGTAAGATTCATGAAATTCACGCAGGCAATTAGCAATATAAAAAAGGCAATCACAGAAAAGATATAAACGTATTGAATGCTTCCGGGTGCACTCAACTCATCACTGCGATGTGAATACAAATGTATTTTCGTCAGCGGCATTAAAGAATATTGCATTTTATTGCCTGCCTTCTCGAATTCTTCCATGCTGTACACGTTAAAATCTTTCAACACGGGCAGCAGATATTTTTTCATATAATCTGGAAAATTCTTTTCTGCAGCTTTAGGGTCCGCACCTTTCTTTAATAATACATAAGTGTAGAAATTATGATTACCTGCCTGGTTCCAGTCGTAGTTAACGCCTTTCATGGCAAGCAGAACATTAAAATGAATATGTGAATTTTCGGGAACGTCTTTAACAACTGCTTTGATTTTATACTGCGTGATGTTGCCGTATTCTTTTATCTCTAATTCCTTTTCTGCCGCCTGGGTTGTTCCAAAATATTTTTTTGCAATCGATTCGGTAATAACAGCAGCGTGTGGCTCATTCAACGCATTTTTTGTCGTGCCATCAATTGCGGGAAAAGTGAATACATCGAAAAAAGTCGAGTCCGCATACATGAAACTTTCGCCAGGTATAAAGTCACTTCCTTTCCGGATAAACTTATTATTTTCTTTATCATTACTTGGCAGCAGTCTTGTGTATTCTTCAAACTGCGGATAATCTCTTTTTAATGCCGGACCCGTGACGGCCGGGGTTTCTGCGAGATGAAGATCCTGCCCTCCCCAATGTGCATCAGCATTGATCCTATAAATGCGATCTGCATTCACATTGTATTTGTCAAAACTCAGTTCATCGAGCACGTAAATTGCAATCAACAGGAAACAACTTAACCCGATAGCGAGTCCGCTCAGGTTAATGATCGAGTATAATTTATTTCGACGAAGGTTTCTCCAGGTTAAGAGCAGGTAATTTTTGATCATGGTGTTTAATTGAAAGACGAATGAATAAGGTGAATGTTACCATGCCAAAACTAAAATGGTGCCTATTCATAAATGATTATGAACCAAAAGGCTTTCAAAGTTAGATAAGAATGCGATTGTCCGGTTTTGTTACAGTCATTGTTCGGGGATGATTCTTTTGTCTACCTATGCGCCTATCCTGGTATGAGGTAAAATAAAAAATTTACCACATAGGAGGGACAGGCATATAACAAAAATTATTCTTTCGACTTCCTTTTCGATTTATCATTTGCATCGTCTTTCGACTTTAGCCTCCCCTTTGCTTTGAGTTCCTGGTTGATTAACCACTCAATCTGCCCGTTGACACTTCGAAAATCATCTGCGGCCCATCGTTCCATGGCCTTATATACATCTTCATCGATCCTCAATACAAAACTTTTTTTTCCTGCCATAACGATACTATCTGTTATTGATATAACGTTCCGGTGTTCAACACGGGTGTAGCTGCTTTTTCACCGCAAAGCACAACCATCAGGTTACTGACCATCGCGGCCTTTCTTTCTTCATCCAGGTCGACGATCTTTTTCTTACTCAATTGCTCGAGCGCAAGTTCAACCATGCCAACAGCTCCCTCCACAATCTTAAATCTCGCGGAAACGATCGCAGTCGCCTGTTGCCTTTGCAACATCGCTCCAGCGATTTCGGGGGCATATGCAAGGTGACTGATACGCGCTTCACGAATCAAAATGCCGGCTGCAGCGAGACGCTCATTCAATTCCGCTTCAAGCAACGCATTTACTTTGTCGCCACCATCGCGCAATGTGACTCCAGCGTGCTCATCTTCCAACTGGTCATACGGACAAGATGATGCAAGATGACGTACAGCAGACTCACTCTGGATCTTCACATATTGCTCATAGTTAGTAACATCAAAACTTGCCTTGTAAGTATCATTCACCTGCCACACTATGACTGCAGCAATTTCAATCGGGTTACCCATCTTATCATTCACTTTCAACTTTGTACTTTCAAAGTTGTTCTTTCTAAAAGAAATCCGTTGTTTACCATAAAGCGGATTTACAAATAACAAACCATTCTCTTTAACAGTTCCGACATACTTGCCGAAGAATGTGCAAACCACCGACTGATTCGGATTTACAATCGTGATTCCCTTGAACAAAAAAATTGCGGTGATAAATAAAATGACGCCAATAATGATCATTGTTCCTGATGCATTTTCGCGTCCTGCATTAGCCAAAAAATATATACCCGCGATAAAACTTATAATGGCCAGTATAAGTGCCAGAAAACCGGAGACGGGCTTCATCAACTTTTCCATAAAATTTATTTTGATATTATTTTGATATCAAAAATAATACATACTTTTGGCATCTCAAAATTTATTCTCTTAACCAACTGCGTTATGGAACCTGTCAATAAAGAGAAAACTGATTACGGCATTGATGCGCCAGTTATCGGGTTGCGATTGTTACTGATCATTATCGGCGCGCTGGCTGTTGCCGTTTTCTTAAAAAGATATTCGAATTCAGTGGCGGCGATTTCATCCAATATTATATTAAGCCTCGTGCCGACAGGAATCATCTTGATTGTACTAATGATCGCCTACGTGAAAATCGGCAAGTTCACGCTCCGCAATAAAATGTTGAACATGCTTTCATGGCGCGGTTACGAACAAGTATTGGATATCGGAACCGGGCATGGCTTATTGATGATTGGCGCGGCAAAACGTTTGATGGATGGGAAAAGTGTTGGCATTGATATCTGGAGCAAGGAAGATATGAGTGACAACACGTACGACGTCGCGATGCATAATGCAAAACTGGAAGGTGTCGAAGAAAAAGTAGAAATTATTCGTGCAGATGCCTGCCAAATCCCGTTCGCAGATAATTCTTTTGACTACATCGTTTCCAATCTATGCTTGCACAATATAGACGACAAGGAAAAACGGGCCTCGGCATGCAAAGAAATCATGCGCGTCCTGAAACCGGGAGGAATCGCGTTGATTTCCGATTTTATGTACACCAAAGAATATACAGATGAATTTAGAAAGATGGGAATGGACACGAGCAATTCGATTTCATGGGTACCCGCGCCGATGATATTGAGGATTGTGAAAGTTGTGAAGAAGTGAATCGGTGGATTTTCGCAAGATGAGACATTTCAACGTGAATGCTTATCTTAACTGCGTGTTGATTTCGAAACAATCAGCAAACGTTTGAAAAAAAATCCGCGAAAATCCGCCCCATTCGGCGTAATCCGCGATATTAGTTAGTTGCACCGTCCCGCACCCTTACTTTTTTCTTGCCCGCGTTTTTCTTTTCGTAATCCTGAACCTCTTTTGGTTTCGCCATAGATTTTTTTACCGTCGCCGCCGAGTCGCTGGCAGCAGTATCTTTTTTCGCAGTTTCTCTCTTACCCATCGTGTAGGTTTCAGTTCGTAGGATCATCCCCGTAGTCGCATCATAAAATTTCCAGGTTCCATGTTTAATGGCCACGCCTTCATTTTTTACTATTACCGTGTGGAAATGATTGAGGTTATCGATGTCCTCGATTTCGAGTGTATCGTACTGTTTATCGGGATTCATAGCCCGCCAGCTTTCCTCTCTCGTCAGCGAGCCGGCTTTGTTGAAATATTGACAAACGCCATCCTTGTTTCCCCAGCGATAGTTTTCCAACCCGGCAAGATCTCCATCCAACGTATACAAACGCCAGCCACCTTCCTTACGATTGTTGACATACATTCCTTCCTCTTCGTACCCTGGCTCGGAACGTACTTCATCATAATGATTGATCCATTTCCCCTGCTTCATACCTTTGCTGTCAACTCTATTCAATGTATCGCCCTTTACCCCAATGATATAATTTTTAACCTGGGCTGAACTATTAAGAGCAATCATCAAAAGAAAAAAAAGCGCGTACCTCATGATCTGTCATTTTATGTGATATTAACGAAAATCATTCCAATTTATGGTGGGAAAAATGCATTTTAACGATATCTTGGTTGATAACAATGTCTTATTGCGAGACGAGAAAGGTCAGACGCAAAAAAGATACGATTGCGCACCGCGTCTCACGGTTTGACGTCCCACGCAAAAACCCCGTTTGCTCCCTATATTTGCAACTCAATTTTCCAACATGAAATTAGTCACCAGTGTAATCGTTTTGTTTTTCTTTTCATGCGCAGTCTTTGCACAAAAAATGACGATCGCACAGATGAAAGATGAGTTGGAAAAAAGCCCAAATTCGCCTCTATATACAAAGGATGTACTGAAGAAAAAATTTAAGATAGATACAGTCGTTATCACACGGACAAAATTTTTTAACAGCCTGGCCGACAGCCTTGGCTACAAAGGACAGTTGAAAAAAGTTTACGGACCATACGGGACCGGCGGCAATAAATTTCTCGTCCAGGTTCTTGCAAAAGCACCGAATACATTCTATCGCCTCAGCCAGATTTTTATTGATACCGCCGTTATGCGTTATAAATTCGCCGATTCACTTGGAAAAACGATCATGAATAAAATAAACAGCGGTGCCGATTCATTCGAGCACCAGGCACAAATATATTCTATGGGAGGCGAAGCATCTACGCAAGGCGATTTGGGCTGGGTGGCAGAAGGCGTTTTAATGCCTCAAATCTCCAGTCAACTTAATAAAGTAAAAAAAGGACAAGTGTTCAGAGTCTGGAGCAAAAATGGATTGCACATAATTAAGAAAACAGAAGAGCCAAAAAAAGATACCGGCTTTGCGCTTATGATGAGAGTATTTTTATGATTTAAAGTATTCAATCGCCAGTTCATATCCTTTCACTCCAAGTCCCGCAATAGTTCCTTTGCATTTTGCAGATACGAGTGATATTTTTCGAAACTCTTCGCGCGCATGTACATTACTGATATGAACTTCAATAACTGGCGTCTTAATGCCGCCAATTGCATCTCCGAGTGCCACCGATGTATGAGTGTATCCGCCAGGATTCAAAACAATTCCATCGAATGAAAATCCAACACGGTGCAATTCATTTATTAATTCCCCTTCCACATTACTCTGAAAATAACTAAACTCGATAGAGGAAAATTTTTTCTTTAGCTCCGAAAAAAAATCTTCGAATGTTTTACTGCCATATATTTCCGGTTCCCGCTTACCCAGAAGATTGAGATTTGGACCGTTGATAATTGCAATTTTCATCCGGTAAATATAATGAATTAGGTTGAGGCTGATATTGAGGATAGAGGAGATGACAGTTGACAACTCCATTAGTAAAATCGCAAATGTCGATCTTGGCTTCTACTTTTTACCGCCGAACTTGTTTTTAGCTGCATTGATCCATCGCAACAAAAGCGGCATTTCTACCGGCGGAATATTTTTCGGCATTTCAAATTTTGAAGAAGAATGAATTACTGAATCGACACGCGGCCCGTCAATATGTTGTTCGCGAATCGGAATATTATTTTCATAGAAACGGACACGATTACTATGAAAATAAGACATCTCCATGTTGATGGTATCATTAGAAGCTTTCAACACGGCCATCTGATAATGAACCTGTGCGGTTTTGTAGGCATTCCATGGAATAATGAGAAGCGACAGGCATATATTCAATGCGAGAGAAACATATATCGCCCCACGCAGCCATTTTCCCGACCTGGTTTGTTCCGGCTCGGAAAAGTATGCAATGATCAACGGGAAAAGCCAAAGCTGCGGAACAAATCTAGCCCACCATGCCTCAGGCACAGAAAAAACAGACAATAATAAAGTTGCAAGTATAACTATCATGTTTATGCGAGATAGTCTATCAGGCAGCCTCTTCCAAACCAATACCATCAGAACCAGTGAAACCAGGACAGCCCCGCTGAAGAACGGCCCAAATCCTGCCATTTTTATTCCGAGTTTTGGCGCATTCTTTAAATCCGTCTTATTGAAAGTGAATGGGATCTTGAATGGCACCTTCGGATCCTTATCGAGATAAATCTTCAATTCATCAGTATGACTAAAAAATGAAATAAAAAATTTTTCAAATCGATTCTTGGTTTTAAAACTGGCAGGATACACCAGGCTGATGATATCCTTTGGTTTTTTTCCCATCACAGGGTAAAAAGGATGCTGATAATTGACTGTATTAACAACATACGGATGATAACCCGCCAAAACGACTCCCACAACAGACGCCAATGCGGCGCCGACAAAAACACTTCGCAGTTCTTTCATTTTTTTGTTGATGAAAAGAAGTATCAGCAAACCAAAAACAAAAATGGCAATCATCGGGATTCCCGTAAACTTGAGGTTGACACTAATAAGAATGATCGAACCCAATAAAAAAAGATAATATCGTTTGATGTCGATAAAAATAAACAGCGCGACAATCAAAAAGCACAAAGCCAGCGTGGCCATTTGACCGTCGACATAATAGCTGATGAGCTCACCAACCGTCACCGGGTTAAAAACAAACAACACACTGATCCAAATTTTTTTTCGATCTGAAAATTTATTCAACTTGTACAAAAGAGAGAGACATAAAAAAAAGCAAGCGACCAAAAGCATGAGGTTCGTCGCTTTTCCATATTCTATTTTATGCGTAACAGCATAAATGGATGCTTGGGGCACTTCGGCGCCCTTCGGATAATGGTTGATATAATCGATCTCGCTACGGTTTACGGAATCCGGTAATTCTGTAACTATGGGATTCCACGCTCTTCCGCCCAGTTGGTAGATCGATTCCATGTGGTACGATTGTCCATCGAATGAAACGTCATAAAAAAGACTGGCAAAAAAAATCGAAACCGCAATCACCGCAAGCACAATCAAACTATTCGTCGCAAAAAAGCGAGTCGACTGGCTTTTATAAATCGATCTGATCCAAGCAAAATTGATAAGTAATGATAATATGATCGAGACCGGAAATTGCCACGCGGATAATGTATGTCGGCTCAAAAAAGTTATTGAAGATAATATCAGGCAAAATGCCAACAGGTTGATCAACGCAAAGGCAATAAAGAAATAATTGTTCGACCTGGAATTGTTTTTTTCGATGTTCGTAGTAGACATATGAAAAATTCACCGCATCCGAAGCAGTGATTTATAAAATCAAAGATACTCTTTGAAGTTTGAAATTTTTAGTCATTGTTTGAATGCCTATTACAGATTTTTTTTCATATACCAGTCAGTCTGCCTGTCATCACCAAGCATAAAATCATGCGAGCCAAATTTTTCAAATCCCCATTTTGAATAAAATGCAATTGCCCGCGGATTGTGCTCCCAAACGCCGAGCCAAATTATTTTCTCATTTTGCGCCCTCGCAAGCTCAATACTTTGATCCAGTAATTTTGCGCCAACGCCTTTTCCGATGACAGTCTGCTCGACATAGATCCGCGCGATTTCAATCGCGGAAACGTCTCCAAGCTCCGGCGGATTTTCGCTTTTTCGCATTCTTACGTAGCCAACGGCTTTATTATCCAATAATGCCATCAAAAATATATTTCCCGGCACGCCTACCTCTTGCATCAGTGCCTCGCGGGAAAATTGTTCAGTCATAAATTTGTCCATGTTTTCTTTCGTGTTAAAGTGCCCGAAAGAATCATAAAAAGTCTTCCTACTCAAGTCGGCAATCACTGCAGCATCAGATCGATCAGCGATTTTGATAAATACATTATCGGTACTCATGAATAAAGGTTTTTGTTGAAATCGGTTGCTCTGGATTCCCCGTTACGTTTTTTTACGGAAATCCCCACGCGAATGATGAAATTACAAAATGTGAAATTGTCAGAATGTGAGAGTTAAATGCTTGGTGTTGCGTTAAGAAATTGGAAGGAATGCTCGCCCGCCACACGCCACTCATCTATTTTCCCACTTCATCCGCCAAAATCCGTCGAATTGTCTGCTAGACAACAATAACCCCAAAAAATTCTTTTTAAATTCGTTTTTCCAAAGTATCTTTGTCCATCACATTAGTAGGGTTTTATATATCTATGTTCATCTCGGCTTCAATAAAATACGTTTTCTCCTGCTGTTGCAACAATAAGTGTTGTTGTAAATAAAAATTCTACAGCCTTTTCTCCCTTTGTTTTTTCAAAAAATCAGCATAAGAAAATGGATCACAAGCCAATAGTACATATTCAGGAATTACTCAACCAAATTGATGGACTAAACATCCCGCAAACGCTTCGGCTTCTGTCCAACCAGTTTCCGAACCAGGTCACATTTTCTACCAGCTTCAGTTTTGAGGACCAGGTAATCACGCATGATATCCTGGACAATAATATCGGCATTTCCATCTTCACGCTGGATACCGGCCGGATATTTCCCGAAACCTATTCGGTTTGGACAAGCACGAATGACAAATATCAAACACACATTAATGCATATTACCCTGATCGCGGGCTTTTGGAAACTTACCTCAATACAAAAGGTCCGAATGCCTTTTACGAATCGGTCGAAAACCGGAAAGGGTGCTGCTATATCCGCAAGGTTGAGCCACTGAAGAGAGCGTTGAAAGGAAATGCGGTTTGGGTAACGGGACTGAGAGCTGAACACTCTAAAGAAAGAGAAAACTTACACGTACTCGAATGGGATGAAGGCAACCAGGTGATCAAATACAACCCATTGTTGCATTGGACAACCGAAGAAGTCAGGAAATATATTGACAAGCATAATATCCCGTACAATATTCTGCATGACCGCGGTTTTGTGAGTATTGGTTGCGCGCCATGCACGCGGGCGATCAAACCCGGTGAAGATTTCCGGGCGGGAAGATGGTGGTGGGAAGACAGCGCAAAAAAAGAATGTGGACTGCATGAAGCGAGTGGAGTCGAGGCAAAATCGTGAGCGGTGAATTGTGAAATTCAAAGTCTGCGAATCACGACTCAGGTTTGACGATTGACGAAAACAAAAACAGAACAAGAACTACATGAATCAATATCAATTAGATTATTTAGGTGAGCTGGAATCCGAAGCGATTCATATCATGCGGGAAGTAGCCGGGCAATTTGAGCGTCCCGCATTGCTCTTTAGCGGTGGGAAAGATTCAATTACGCTTGTGCATCTGGCGCTAAAGGCATTCAGACCGGGAAAATTTCCTTTTCCGCTGGTTCACATCGATACCGGACACAATTTCCCCGAAGCAATTAAATTCCGTGATGAACTGGCAAAAAAAATAGGGGAAAAATTGATCGTTCGCAAAGTGGAAGACACCATCAAAGTAAAAAACCTGACCGAACCAAAAGGAAAATTTGCTAGCCGTAATCAACTCCAGACTTATACATTGCTTGACACGATCGAAGAATTTGAATTCGATGCATGCATCGGCGGTGCACGTCGCGATGAAGAGAAAGCGAGGGCGAAAGAAAGAATTTTTTCTGTGCGTGATGAGTTTGGTCAGTGGGAACCAAAAAAACAGAGACCGGAATTGTGGAACACATATAATGGAAAAATTCAGAAGGGCGAAAACGTACGCGTGTTTCCAATCAGCAACTGGACGGAACTTGATGTATGGAATTATATCCGTCGTGAAAATATTGATCTCCCTTCGATATATTTTTCACACGAACGCGATGTAATTGAGCATGAAGGCCAGTTGGTAGCTGTTTCTGAGTTTATACGTCTCGATCCTGACGATAAAATTGTTAAGAGGAATGTTCGCTATCGCACGGTTGGTGACATGACGTGCACTGCGGCAGTAGAATCAAGCGCTTCCACGATCAATGACATAGTAAAGGAAATCACGGCCACGAAAACAAGTGAACGCGGTGAAACAAGGATCGATGATAAGGTATCAGAAGCGGCTATGGAAGACCGTAAGAAGAATGGATATTTTTAAAAATCATGCAGGATTGACTGCAAGTAAAATGGAGCATACGACAATGGACCTATTACGTTTCATAACAGCAGGAAGTGTAGATGACGGCAAAAGCACGTTAATCGGGCGCTTATTGTACGACAGCAAAAGTATATTGATCGACCAGATGGAAGCCTTGGAAAAACAAAGCAAGAATAAAGAAGATGGTGAGATTGATTTAGCACTTTTAACTGACGGACTTCGCGCGGAACGCGAACAGGGGATCACAATCGATGTAGCATACAAATATTTTTCAACTCCTAAGCGCAAATTCATTATTGCTGATGCGCCGGGGCACATTCAATACACGCGTAACATGGTTACTGGCGCGTCAAATGCAAATTTGATCGTCATATTGGTAGATGCAAGAAATGGTATTGTTGAGCAAACACGTCGCCATTCTATTATCGCGTCATTGCTGAATATTCCACACGTATTTGTTGCGATCAACAAGATGGACCTGGTTGATTATTCGCAGGATGTTTTCAACAATATCGTGATCGATTTCGCAGAGATCGCGAAGACACTGGAGTTAAAAGATGTGACTTATATTCCAGTCAGCGCCTTGAAGGGAGATAATATAGTGGAAAAAACAGTCAACCTTTCCTGGTATGATGGCGATACTTTACTGGAGCAACTTGAGAAAATCGCCGTGGCAAAAGATGTCAACCTCGCACAAGCAAGATTACCGGTACAATATGTGATTCGTCCACAAACAGAAGATTTGCACGACTATCGTGGATATGCTGGAAAAATCATAAGTGGTATTTATAAAAAAGGAGATTCTATTGTTGTACTCCCCTCGGGGCTGACCAGCAAGATCAAAGCAATTGAATCCGGTGGACAAGAACTGGACGAAGCATTTGCTCCTCAAAGTGTGGTGTTGCATCTCGAGGATGATATTGATGTTAGTCGAGGTGACCTCATCGTTCAAAAAGACGGGGTCCCGAAAGTAGGTCAGGAACTGGAAGTCCTTTTATGCTGGATGGATTCGAAACCACTGGCTCGCGGTAATAAATATTTATTGCAGATAAATAGTTCGCGTGTGAGAAGTTCGGTGAAAGAAATAGAATACAAACTGGATGTAAACACACTTGAAAAAGATTATTCCGCACACGAAGCGGGACTCAATGATATCGTTAAAGCGACAATCAAAATAGCGTCTCCCCTCGCCTATGATCCATATAAGGAATTGCGGGCAAATGGTGGAGCAATTTTAATTGATGAAACAAGTAATGTTACCGTAGGCGCGTGTATGATTCAGTAAAAAAAGTGTATGATGGCGAGGTAGCAAAACAAATTTGAGTTACATATTCGAACACAATGGGCAATAATCAACATATAGGAAAAGTAATTATCGCAGGAGCCGGTCCTGGCGATCCGGAATTACTCACACTAAAGGCATTTCGTTATCTCCAGCAAGCTGATGTGATTATTGTTGATCGGTTGGTGAGTGAATTGATGCTAGAAAGTGCAAAGAAAGATTCGCTCATTTTACACGCAGGAAAACAAAGTAAAAAAGGAGGATCAACTCCCCAGGTTATCATTAACGAACTGATTGTCGACTATGCGTTGCAGGGAAAATTAGTTGTGCGCTTAAAAGGTGGAGACGTTTCTATTTTTTCTAATTTATTGGATGAACTACACGCGTTGACAGATCACCATATTCCTTACGAAATTATTCCAGGCATTACGGCTGCTGCAGGTGCAGCTGCTTATACTGGAATTCCGCTTACTGCACGTGATCATGCAAATGCAGTTCGCTTCCTGACCTACTACAAAACTGATTTACTCGACGAACAATATTGGAGTGATCTGGCGCAAACAAATGATACGCTCGTTTTTTATATGTCGTCCGACACGCTCGATTCATTAGTGTCAAAATTAGTGGAGCACAAAATTGGAAATGATAAACACATTGCTGTAATCGAACAGGCAACGACTCCCCTTCAAAATGCATATTCCTGTAACATTCATGAATATGCGCAAAAATGGAACAATAAGAAATATATATCGCCAACATTGATCATCATTGGAAAAGTCGCCGCTTTGCACGATCAGTTTCAATGGTTGTCAAATAGCGGCACTGAGGAATATTATTTTAAACCAATTGAAAAAAATGCAACGGCAGAGGCCAGGGCATAAATACCTCGAGATCACTTAAAATAAAAGCAAGATGCTAACATCGCCTAAATTGAAACTCATCCAGGACCTAATCGCCACTTCAACAAAAGAAGAGTTGATATGGCTGAATGGTTATTTAGCGGGCATTGTCGCTGCTCAGTCGGGAGAACAAATTCAACAGGCAGATGTTCCTTCAACTCCTGCTAAGCCTGCAGTTGGCAAGATCACAATCGCGTATGGTACTGAAACCGGCAACTCAAAAAAAGTGGCAACGGATTTTGCAGCAAAGGCAAAGAAAAACGGCATCAATGCGAAACTCGTCAGTCTTGATCAATACCGTTTGAACGATTTAGCAAAAGAAGAATATTTTTTTACCGTGATCAGCACACAAGGTGACGGAGAACCCCCTGCCGCTGCAAAAAAATTCTATGATCATATTCATCAAAACGGAATCAAACTCGACAAATTAAAATACGGTGTTCTGGCATTGGGAGATACGGCATATCCTTTGTATTGCAAGGCTGGCGAAGATGTCGATGATCAACTGAGTAAGTTAGGAGGGCAGCGTGTTGTTTCGTTACAAAAATGCGATGTTGATTATTCAGCGGAAGCGGAAAACTGGTTTGGCGAAGTGT
>Ga0268264_10002812_pt1 | contig 15202 bp, 8 predicted proteins | sample KBSSwiS32_FD_190357 | JGI IMG/M metagenome (GOLD analysis project Ga0268264, IMG submission 190357) | Switchgrass rhizosphere microbial communities from Kellogg Biological Station, Michigan, USA - KBS Switchgrass S3-2 (SPAdes) (version 2) | ecosystem: Host-associated > Plants > Roots >...
CGTGGGGCTGCTCTCCGCGTTCGGCCAGTTCATGCTCTCGTACGGCTACAAGTTCGTGCCCGTCTCCATCGGCAGCACCACCGGCCTGCTCACCACCGTGTTCTCCTGGGCGCTCGGCGCCGCGTTCCTGGGCGAAGGCCTGGGCCTCCGCGCCTTCGCCGGCGCGCTGATCTGCGCCGCGGGCGTCTTCCTCACCGCCCAGAGCGGATGACCGCCCGGTGCCTGATCGGTGCGGCCGAAGGCCGCCTCGCCAGCGCCCCCAGGGCCCGGGGCTGTGGCGGGCTGTGCGACGCCGCCCTCCATCGCAACGATTGCGAGGTGGCGAAGTCTTGCGTAGCCGGAACGGGGCGCCGCGGGCCGCGACCGGCCGCCAAGTGCAGGGTTTCCCGATGGTCATGGACGAGGGGAGGGTGGCGGTCGTCTTGCACCAGCCGGGCGCATGTGTAGGTCCAGGGCCCGCGCGGCCGGCTTCACGCTGATCGAGCTGTCGATCGTCATCGTCATCATCTCCATCATCGCCGCGCTGGCGCTCTTCACGCTGGGCGCCATCCGGCAGAAGAACGCCATCTCCCTGGCGCCCAAGCAGCTCATGGCCGCGCTCAGCACCGCCCGCCAGGAGGCCATGTCGAACGGGCGGGACGTGGTCTTCATGCTGGTCGGCAACCAGGGCGCGGCGGACTCCGCGATCTGCAACAGCCCGGCGCAGACCCCCCAGCCGTCCACGTCGGCCCGGTGCGTGCGCTACTGGATCATCGAGGACCTGCCGGATCCGGTGGGCAAGGGGCGCTTCGACTACGCGGACGAGCTGTCCAACTGGCCGCTGAACACCCCGTTCGAGAACCCGACCCGGGCGCTGGACCCGGACGGGGACCGGGTGCTCGCCGGCGGTTACCTCCCCACGCCCATCTTCCTGGGCAAGCGCACCGGCTACACCCCCCCGGCGGCCCCCCCGGCGGCGTCCGCGTACCGGGACCTGTGGACGCAGTCGCTCTTCGGCGCCCGGCCGGACTGTTCGTTCTGCATCGTGGTCGCCGGCGCGCCGCGGATGGCCGTGCGCTTCGACCCCCGCGGCCAGATCCACTTCCTGGGCCCCACCACTCCGCCTCCGACGGCCGGGATCGTCTTCCTCTCCGCCGCCCAGAGCGCCACCCAGGTCCTGCCCGACACGCGCACCGTGGCGGTGTTCGAGCCGTTCGGCTTCGCCACCGACCGGCTGGGCGCCAGCATCCGCTAGGAGATCACGTGGAGAAACGACGCATGATCCGCTCCCGCCCTCGCACCCCCAGGGGCTTCACGCTCATCGAGTCGATGATCGCGCTGGCCGTCCTCGCCATCGGCCTGGGCGGCTTCTCCACCGCGATGGTGGCGTCCGGCCAGCAAGACCGCCGCAACGCCGCTCGCTCCGCCGCGCAGACGCTGGCCGACGAGATGGCGCGCACCATCAGCCACTGGAAGTTCGCCGACCCGCGGCTGACCTACACCACCCAGTACACCGGGGCGCAGTTCTCCAAGCCGACGGTCACCTCGTTCACCATCACGCCGGCCTCGCCGCCTACGAACCCCACCGTCCCGGCGTCGGTGGTGGAGGTCCTGAACCCCGCGCCCAACTACACCGACGCCCAGCTGGCGGGCGGACCCGGCTGGGGCGGGCGCACGCTGGCCCAGCTCAACCTGGGCGACCCCGGCCGCACCTACGTCTTCAACCGCTACTGGAACGTCTCCCAGGCGCCGGGGAACACGGCGCTCAAGCTGATCGCCGTCCACGTCACCTACAACGTGTCGCGTTCGGTCCGGGGCGTGGCCACGGCGTACGCCTCGGTGAACGACGACTCCATCCTCGGGGACCTGCTCCTCGAATGACGCCCATCCACCAGAGCCACCCCATGAAACCTTCTCGCCGCGCAGGCATGACGCTGGTGGAGCTGCTGGTGACGGTGGGGGTGATGGGCGTCGTCATCGCCGGGATCGCCCAGGCGCTCAACGCGTTCCAGACCATCTACACCGTCCAGTCCTACAAGCGGCAGGCGAGCGCCGCCGGGCGGCAGGGCCTGGCGGTGATCGAGCGCGACCTCCGGGCCGCCGGGTTCGGCATGGAGCCCGGCCTGGCGTTCGACTTCAGCGTGTACCAGGGCGACGGCGTGTTCTGCGGGAACGTGGGGATCAACACCAACCCCTGCGCCCAGCCGAACAACCCCACCTCCCGCGACCGCGCCACCGGGACGGACAACCTGGTCTTCTACAGCCGCGAGCCGAACTACTGGGGCGGCGACACGGCGGGCGAGCCCGAGGGCTGGGCCTGGCAGGTGGTGAGCGGCGGGGGAGGCAGCCTGACCCTCAAGGGCCACCTGTTCCAGCAGACCCTCCAGTTCGGGCAGGTCCTGCAGGTCGTCTGCGCGGGCGCGGCCGAGCAGGCGTACGTGACGGTGGGGGCGAGGGTCGTCACCTCCGGGAACGACGACCAGCTCTTCACCGTCACCCTCACGGCCGACAGGGCCGGCGACCCGTACCGGCAGACCACCCTGGCCACCGCCGGGGGCAGCTGCTTCGTCCAGAACACGGCGCGGGTCTTCATGATCAACCGCTACCGGTACTACGTGAACCCGGCGCTGCTGCTGCCCGACGGGACGACCGACTCCTTCCTGATGCTCGACACGGGCCTGGACCGGAACAACGACCTCGCGTTCACCGCCGCGGACGACATCCCCGTCGCGCGCGGGGTGGTGGATCTCCAGATCGGCTACGTGCGGCCCGACGCGCTCGGCCTGCTGGGGGCCACCAAGGAGGTCGGCGCCAGCGTCCTCGCCGGCCCGCTCCAGGCGTGCGCGGTCACCATCCCGGCGGCCGCCCCCGCCAGCCCGCTCTCGAAGATCCTGGCCCCGGTCTCCTGCAACAACGGGCTGGGGATGCTCGACTTCGCCAACTCCGCCGACCGGTACGCCCAGTACAGCTTCTACCCGGCGGACTCCGGGGATCCGCTGCGCAAGAGCGAGTTCGCGGGGAACATGACCGCGGTGCACGTGGTGGTGGTGGCCCGCTCGGAGGGCGCGGTGCGCGCCCTGGCCGCGACCCGGGCCCCGGCCACCATGAACCGGACGCCGGCCAGCATCGTCCCCGACACCGCCCTCAAGCCCTACGCCTACAGCGTGCAGGAGACGATGGTCCCGGTCCGCAACACCATCGCCGCATCGATGCTGTCCTACCTGTGAGTCACAAGTGATGGAGACGCGCGTGCACAGCCGAATCGTTCGCGACAGGAAGCGGCAGCGCGGGAGCGGGTTGATCCTGGCGGTGATCGTCCTCGCCGTGCTGGCCATGCTGGCCGCGGCGGCGCTGCAGATCGCCCAGCAGGAGGCGGCCACGGTCTCCCGGCACATCAGCTACGAGACGCTGGTCAGCTGCGCGGAGGCGGCCCAGAACAAGCTCTGGGCGGAGTACGCCAACTACAACACCAACACCCCGGTGATGCCGACGGTGATCCCCGGCACCAACAGCGCGCTGCAGCTGAGCCACTACGAGGCCGACCCTCCGGGCGTCAGCGGCATCACCTTCGACGACAAGGTGATGAAGCCGCTGGACCCGAACGTCATCTCCGGCGGCCTCCGTGAGCTGGACCAGACCAACACCTTCCGCAAGGGGCTGCTTGGCCAGCCCTTCCAGATCTTCGCGCACTGCATCGACGACCGCGGCCGGCAGTACGAGGTCGAGCTGTTGGTGCGCTTCGGCCTGTAGGCAGAGGACTTGATCATGAGAACCGCTTCCCAGAGCCTCTCCCTCAGGAACGCCCTCCTCGCCGCCGCGCTGCTGCTCGCGCTCGGCCCCGGCCGCGCGCTGGCCCAGGCGTCGTGCACCGTCGCCAGCCTCGCCCGGTTGGAGTCGGCGCTGAACACCTCGGACGGCGAGGACGAGGACTTCCTCGGCGCCAAGGTGCGCGCCCTCCCGCAGATCGCCTGGGTGCTGGACACCTCGGGCGTGATGCGCCGCTTCCCCGTCGACCTGCTGGATCCGGAGACGCGGGCCGCGGGCGTCGGGCTGGCCCCCAACACCCTGCTGGACGCCCTCGTCTACGCGGCGAACCCGTGCGAGGACGCGCGCGGGCAGGCGCTGAACCCCACGCCCAACACCTGCCAGAACGGCCCGCCCCGCATCCCGGACGGCTTCGGCATGCGCTACAACCGCGACGCGAACGCCAACGCGCAACCCCGGACCTACGCGGCCTACGAGTCGCGCCTGGGCGGCGCCCTGTTCAACCCGGCCATGTTCTACGTGCACGACCGCGGCTGGGGGCAGGACAGCTACAGCGTCTGCACCAGCTGCACCAACCCCACCGGCACGGCCGGCGGCTGGGTGTTCGCCACCTCGGTCGCCGCGTGCGCCAACGCCTATCCCATCGCGCCGCAGCCGTTCGCCGGACCCACCGGCGCCATCGAGCAGGCCCAGTGCGTCACCGCCCTGGGAGATCCGCTCCGCGGCTACTACCTCCCCAGCGACCCGAAGAACGGCCCGCCGGTGCTCAAGGGGAACTGGATGAACTTCTTCCCGCCCAAGTACGTCATCGCGCGCCGAACCATGGTGGAGCAGTTCGAAGCGCTCACCAGCCCGGTGCGCATCCGCCAGATGATGGCGACCACCGAGGACGAGGCCGCCGAGCACTGCTACTCCAGCCGGCTGGGGAACGCCGGCATCGACCCCTTGCGGGACGGGGCGCGGCGCATCCACTCCTCGACGGACTTCAAGCCGCCCTGCGCCAACGTGGGCTGCACCGGCGGCAGCGGCGGCGGCGTGCCCGCGTTCGGCAACGCCGTCTACAACAACAACCCCCAGCTGTTCACCAGCCCCACGGTGGCGCCGGTGGTGGCGGTCCCCCCCTCCAACACGCCGGCCGGCTACACGCTGACGTTCGCCCCCAGGTCGGACGGCCTGTTCGACGGCGAGTTCGTCAACAACCTCGACCCCACCGACCGCCAGGATGCGTTCTGCGCGCCCTACGCGGAGATGCTGCTCAACGTCGGCACGTACATGGGCGAGTACTCGGTGTTCGACAACGACTTCATCTTCCAGGATGGGACCTACCCCGCCGGGCGCTGGGGGAAGGGCGGGTGGGTGGGCCCGGAGATCTGCCCCGCCGCCACCTGCTCCTGCTCGCGGCCGACGATGATCCTCCTCGCCGGCGGCGACCCCGGCTTCGACGACAACCTCCCCTGCGAGATCACCGGGCAGGAGTGCGCGGCGCTGCCGCTGGTGACGGGCTCCGGATCGGGCGCCTGCGGCAGCCTGGTGGGCATCGACGGCAACCTGGCCCGCATGGCGCGCTACCTGGCCGTCAAGCACCTGCGCCCCAGCGGCGGGTTCCCCGCCGGCGTCCAGGTGGGGGTCAACACCTTCGTCATCGGCTTCGGCACCGACTCGCCGGCGCTGGTGGGGGCGGCGACGGCCGGCGGCGGGAGCTTCATCCTCGCCGACGACGCGCAGTCGCTGAAGGGGGCGATCAACGAGACCCTGAAGCGGATCACCACCGCCGAGCTCTCCTTCTCCAACGCCAACATCAGCGCCGTCCAGACGCGCACCACCTCCGCGCTGATCGTCCCGCGCTTCACGCCCTCCAAGAGCTCGTTCTGGAAGGGCAAGCTCTCCCGGTACCAGCTGGTGAGCGAGTACGGCTGCGGCTGCACCCTGGGCGGGCCGCCGATCACCGGCTGCCCGACCAACGCCACCGCCGACTACAACGGCGACGGCAAGTGCGACGGCGTCTTCTTCATGGACCGGGACGGGAGCTGGATCGCCGCCGCCACGGACGGCGCCTTCCGCAAGGTCGCCGCCGCCGGCGCGACCGCGACCCTCACGGGCGTCCCCGCGGTGCCGATCTGGGACGCCTCGGACCGGCTGGACTGCCCGGTTGGGACCAACCTGTGCTCCGGGGCCACCGGCGCCGCGCGCTCCCGCAAGATCCTCACCGTCACGGACTCGAACGCCGACGGGCTCTTCGACTACCGGGACCAGGTGATCTCGTTCGACACGACGCCGGCCAATCGCGACCTCATCCTCCCCTACCTCAACCTGGACAACACGTTCTGCGCCCAGCTGAGCGCCAAGGTCGGCCAGTGCCTGGACCAGACCACCTGCGCCAACAAGGTGATCGACTACGTGCGCGGGCTGGACGTCTTCGACGAGAACTGCGACGGCAACAACACCGACGAGCGGCCCAACAAGCTGGGCGACATCTTCCACTCGTCGCCGGTGCTGGTGGATCCGCCGCTGCCCTCGAAGAGCCAGCTCTGCCGGCTGGGGCTGCACAACCAGTGCATCATCTCGCTGTTCGGCACCCCCACGCTGATGGACCCGGCCAGCAAGTACGACGACTACGTCAACCTGGCGGCGAACAAGAACCGCGACAAGGTCATCCTGGTGGGCGCCAACGACGGCATGCTGCACGCCTTCAACGCCGGCGTGTACGACGGGGCCACCAAGACGTACAGCCCCGGCACCGGCGACGAGCTGTGGGCGTTCATCCCGCCGGACATGCTCCCCAAGCTGTCCCGCCTGGTGGACGGCAGCAAGCACCAGTTCTACGTGGACGGCACGCCCATGGTCCGCGACATCTGGGCGGACTCCATCCCGCGGAACCACACCAAGAGCGCCGACGAGTTCCACACCGTGGCGGTGGTGGGCGAGCGGCGCGGCGGGAGCTCCTTCTTCGCGCTGGACGTCACCAGCCCGAACGGTCCGTCCTCGCTGCCCTCCACCGGCTTCTTCCGCTGGATCTACCCCCAGCCGAACACGGTCCCCGCCCGCGTCTCCGGCAACAGCTACGCCGACTTCCTGCCGACGCCGCCCCCCATCGGCCCGGTGCGGATCAAGGACACCAGCTCGTCGATCGTGGACCCCAACTTCTCGGTGCCCTACGAGGAGCGATGGATCGTCCTGTTGAACGGCGGCTACGACTCGCAGGGCACGCGCGGGCGGCTGCTGAGCATGGTGGACGCCTGGTACGGCGGCAAGGGCGGCGATCCCACCGAACGCAAGGACCTGCCGATCTGGGCCTTCGTCCCCGGCACCGGGCCGGTGAACTTCACCAACAAGGCCGACTTCAACAAGCCCGGGTACCCGTTCGCGGCGACGCCCGGCATGGTCGCGTTCGGCCCCACCAGCACCAACGTCAACCAGAGCGCCAACCAATACTTCTTCGACACCGCCACCCTGGGTGACACCGGCGGCCAGCTCTGGAGCTTCCGCTTCAACCACCCGGACCCGGCGAAGTGGTCCGGGGGCCGCGTCTTCGCCTCCGCCACCGCGGGCTCGACGTGCGCGCGGCAGCCTTTCTACCAGGTGACGGCCAACGTCATCGCCGCGCAGGGCGGGCACCTGCGCACGCTGGTGGGCACCGGCGACCGCTTCAACCTCAACGACACCTTCGGCGGCGAGTGCTCGGCGTCCAACCTGATCGCCTGCGTGCGGCGAGGCTGCAAGCTGCGCACGAAGGTGACGACGAAGATCTGCGACAAGGACAACACCTACCAGCGCGACATCAACCCCAGCAGCATCAGCTCCTGCTCGGAGACGAACAACCTGGACGTCGAGGTCAACGTCGGGACCGCCTGCTGCACCAAGAACGTCGAGGCCAAGGCGGACTACGAGCTGGAGTGCACCAACAGCGACGGCAGCACGGTGAAGGTGAAGTGGAACCCGGAGTTCAAGTGCGAGCCGAAGACGACCACCGTGTGCGGGTCGCCCTTCACGCAGTACTCCTGCAAGGCGAAGAAGGACGTGCCGTTCGACGTCTGCCAGACCTTCGACCGCTGCGACGACAACACCATCGAGGCCACGGTGCCCCGGAACTCCTTCTACTCGGTCAAGGTGTTCGACACCCCGGCCGGTCGGCAGGCCTTCAACGACACGGCCGGCGCCAACGCGTACGACGGCGCCATGTTGACCACGGCCGGCCTGAGGCCGAACCCCAGCGGGGTCGACCCGTACACGCCCACCGCCGCGGCGTCGGTCGTCTCGGACTACGGGTGGTACCTCAACTACGGCGGGCCGGTCGGGCGGCCGCTCTGCTCGGTGGCGCCCACCAACACGCTGTGCATCCCCACCGACCCGTCCACCAGCCTGGCCTTCCCGTACCAGGCCGGCAACGAGCGCACGGCCAGCCAGGCCGCGGTGGCGGGCGGCTGTGCGTTCTGGTCGACCTACACCCCGGCGGACCAGGTCAGCACCTGCGGCAACTCCGCCACCGGCTTGCACACCACCTACTCCCTCAACATGTACACCGGGAACGTGTGCACCGGCCTGGACCCGTCGCTGCTCACCACGCGCGGGAGCTCCGCGCTGGACTCGCTGCCGCCCGCGCCGCCGACGCTGACCGTGTTCCTGCCGCCGAACGACGGGCCGCCGCAGATCACCATCACCACCGTGCCGCGCGGCGCCGGGTCCTCGGCGCCCACCAGGCCGGTCGCCAGCCGCACCTCGCTCAAGAGCGAGGCGTACACGCTGGACGTCCCGCGCGGGCTGCACGCCTGCCGGCACCCGAACCCGCTGCTGCCCATCGGCGCCAACAGCACGGACGGCGCCGGCGTGTCGCAGCGCGGGGACGCCGCGCTCCAGTGCCAGTGAGCGGGCGCGGGCCGGGCTAACCGCCGAACAGCTCGCTCAGCAGCGCCTCCTGGGCCTGCTGGGTCGAGCCGCCGGCGGGGGTGGGGAAGGCGATCTCGATCAGCCGGTTCTCCGGGTCGCCCGGCTGCGCCGCGGTGACGGAGAGCCTCACGGTGGACTTGCCCCGGCCGCCCTTGATGAAGCCGTGGAGCGCGGCGCGCAGCGCGGGCTCGCGGATCGCCTCCACGTCCACGTCCAGCAGGCCCTCCTGGTCGAGCGCCGGCCGCTGCACCAGCGTGGCGCAGACGAGGTTGGTGAGCGACCCCAGCCCGCGGGCGTCCGTCCCCTCGACCACGTGGGACACCACCACGTCCGGCAGGCCGAACTTGATCATCCCGTAGGTGACCGAGCGGAACAGCCCGGCCTTCGCCTCCGGCCCCTGGAGGATGGCGATCTGCCGGGGGATGGCGGGCAGGCCTTCGGACCAGCTGTCCACCCGCTCCGCCTTCCAGGCCCCGAGGGAGAAGTACTCGCGGCTGTCGCCGTCCAGGATGACGGTGGCGCCCAGCTCCGCGGCCACGGAGAGCGCCAGCTGCTGGGCGCGGGGGAGGTCGCGCAGGGCCTGGCCGCCGGCGAAGCGGAACTCGAGGATCGCCGCCCTGGACTTGCGCTGCAGGTCGACCTCGTCGATCGCGGAGAGGGAGTGGCCGGCCCGGGAGATCTCCGCCTTCGGCAGGCCCGGCGAATCGAACGGCGCCACCACCACCGCGGGCACCGCCTGGGAGGCGGTCTCCGGCTTCTCCAGGCGGAGGGCCGGCCACTCGCGCGCGGCGACGCCGGCCACCGCGTCCACCAGGCCGGAGCGCAGCGGCTTCTTGTAGGGCGGGAAGAGGACGATCTGGCTCGTCGCCAGCTCCTCCACCAGCGGCCCCGCGGGCACCGGGTTGGGCGGCGGCGCGACGGACCGGACCTGAGCGGACGCGTCCGGGGCCGGCGCCGGGCCACCGCGCTGACAGGTGCACGACACGAGGAGCGCGGCGGTGGGGGAAACCACCCAGCGGATCAGGGCGATCCACCTCTTTTGCGCGCGGCGCGGATCGTGGAGAACGCGCCCCCTGGAGGTTTCGGACGTCATGCGTTTGCTCTGGATCGCGGTCACGTCGGTCGCCATCTGGGTCGCGGCGGTGGGTTGCGGCGGCGTCCCCGAGGATAGCGGCACCGAGGTCGATCCGGTCGATCAAGGTGTCGCGCAGGCGGGCCCCGCGGCCGCCGGCGCCACCGAGCTCCTGCCAGGTGGTCATCCACTGAACGCGACGTCTTTTGCCGGGATGGGCGCGGGCCCTCCCTGAAGATCTTGCCGGTCCGGAGCGCGGAGGTTTGCCAGGCCCCGTTTGTCCCCGGACAGTCCTCACCACGAGCCCCCGGCTGGCGCCTACTTGGCCAGCCGGGGGCATAGCCGGCACTTGCATTGCAGCCTCGCCCTGCTCATGCGGCGGGAATGGGCGTGGGTAATGGGGGCGGCGTGCGCCTGGCTGGTGGGGTGCCGGGACGGCAGTGAGCGGCTGGGGAACGCGGGCGCGGCGTTCGACGTCACGCCCAGCGCCATCGACTTCGGGCCCACCGCGCTGGGCGAACGGCACCTGGTCTCCGTGCGCGTGGCCAACCGCGGCGCGGCGCCGGTGGAGGTGAGGCAGATCTCCACCACGCTCCCGCTGCTGGAGCTCCCGGAGCCCGCGGCGTTCCGGCTCTCGTCCGGCGAGGCCCGCGACGTGGAGGTGATCTTCGCCCCCCAGGTGGAGGGCGAGGTCTCCGGCGTGCTCCAGCTTTCGACCGACAGCCAGGACCTGGGCGCGCGGGTGCCGGTGAAGGGGCGGGGCGTCTCCGCGCTGGCCGAGGTCCGCACCCAGGCGGTGGACTTCGGCGGGGTGGAGCTGGGGACGGTGAAGATGGGCGAGGTGCTGGTGGCCAACCCGCGCGCGGTGCCGGTGCAGGTGGTGGTCGCGATGAGCGGCGCCGACGCGGACCAGTTCTCCTCCTCCTCCCGGTGGCTGGACCTGGCGCCGGGCGAGGCGGTGTCCGTGCCGGTGGCGTTCCGGCCCACGCGGCTGGGCGTGGCGCAGGGCGTGGCCTCGGTCTCCACCTGCTCCGGCTGCCCGAAGGTCGGCGTGCCGCTGGGCGGGACGGGCGTGGTGTCGATGCTGGACATCTCCCCCATGGTGGTGGACTTCGGCCGCGTGCCGGTGGGCTCCTCCGCCGAGCTGCACGTGAAGGTGCGCAACCAGGGCTCGCAGCCGTTCGACTTCAAGGGCGCCAGGCTGCTCAACGCGCCCTCCGGAGTGCTGGCGCTGACCCTCGTCCCGGCGCTGCCGAATGACCGGCTGGACCCGGGCGCGGTCGCCGATCTCGCGGTGCGCTTCTCGCCCAGCGCCAGCGGGGCGGTGCAGGGCGCGCTGTTGCAGATCGACGTCAGTCCCGCGGGGAGCGGGGCGCAGGGGCCGAAGCTGCCGGTGCTGGCGGCGGGCGGGACGCCGTGCCTGTGGGCGTCGCCGGCGCCGCTCGACTTCGGGACGGTGCCGCAGGGGATGACCTCCACGCTCTGGCTGCAGCTCAAGAACCGCTGCTACGGGTCGATCCAGGTCTCCGGCCAGACGCTGGCCACCACCGCGGGCGGGTACTTCACGCTGCCCGCGGGGCCGGCGCCGATCTTCCTCGACGGCGGTGGCACCTCGCGGATGGCGGTGTCCTTCACGCCGCGCTCGGGCAGCACCGCCAGCGCGGGGACGCTCACGCTCCAGGTCCACCAGGCCGACGGGAGCGGCGGCACGGAGCAGGTCCCGCTGCGGGGCGTGAACACCACGCTGCCCCCGTGCGCGTACCAGCTCCGGCCCTCGGCGCTGGACTTCGGCTCGGTGGCGGTGGGCGCGGCGGTGACGCTGGGGTGGTCGCTGACCAACACCGGGACATCGAGCTGCTTCGTGAGCGGGATGCAGGTCGCCGCTGGGTCCGACCCGCAGCTCACCGCGGACCCGCTGGCCTCGCGGCTGTTGGCGCCGGGCGCGTCGGCGACGCTGCGGGTGCGCTTCCAGCCGGACGCCCCGGGCGCGTTCGCCGGGCTCGCCGAGGGCTGGGTGAACAGCTCCACCGCCGGCCACCCCACCGCGCCGCTCTCCGGGGCCGGCACCGACGGGTGCTTCACGCTGGCGCCCAGCACCGCGGACTTCGGGGTGGCCAAGCTGGGCTGCCCGGCGCGGCAGCTCTCCGTCACCGGCTTCAACCGCTGCGCCTCCAGCGTGACGCTGGCGGGCGTGGCGCTGGAGGCCCCGCAGGGCTCGCCGCTCTCGCTCACCACCGGCCCGTCGAGCGGCGCCGCGATCGCCGCCGGGTCCAGCGCGAGCTGGGTCCTCCGCTACGCGCCGGGCGCCGAGGGGGACGACGCCGCGGCGCTCCGGGTCCAGGCGCTGGGGACGACGTTCACCGCCGGCGTGGTGGGGACCGCGCAGGCGCGCCCGGAGCAAACCGACCACTTCGCGCAGCAGGGGCTGGCGAAGGTGGACGTGCTGTTCGTGATCGACAACTCGGGGTCGATGATGGAGGAGCAGGCGAGCCTGGCGCAGAACTTCGCCGCGTTCCTCTCCGGCGCCCAGCAGCAGCCGGTGGACTACCACATCGGCGTCACCACCACCGGCATCGAGCCGTCGCCCAGCGGGTGGACGCGGTGCCCGGGCGGCGTGGACGGCGGCGAGGCGGGCCGGCTCTTCCCCGCCGACGGGAGCTGGCCGCGGGTCATCAACCGCGGGACGGCCAACGCCCCGCAGGTGTTCGCCAACAACGTGTCGGTGGGGATCTGTCACTGGGACGAGCAGGGCCTGCAGGCCGCCTACCGCGCGCTGAGCCCGCCGCTGGTGAACAACGCCGACGACCCGGACACCGCGCTCGCCGCCGACGGGAACCTCGGCTTCCTCCGGCCGGACGCGCTGCTGGCGGTGGTCTTCGTGTCCGACGAGGATGACGGTTCGAGCGGGACGGTGGAGTCCTACGAGACCTTCCTGCGGGCGCTGAAGGGCAACGACCCGACGCTGCTGGTGATCTCCGCCATCGTCGGGCCGCAGGACCTGTCCACCTGCCCGTCCGCCTCCAGCTCCGGGTCCCGGTACATCGCGCTCGCCCAGCGCACCGGCGGCGTGGTGGAGAGCATCTGCACCAACGACTGGGCGGCCGCGCTGGGGAACATCTCCGGAGGCGTGTTCAGCCCGCGGCGCCGCTTCCCGTTGAGCCAGACGCCGGCGGACCCGTCGCAGATCGTGGTGCAGGTGAACGGGGAGGTCGTCGCCAGCGGCTGGACGTACGACGAGGCGACCCGCTCCATCGTGTTCGGCACCGGCTCAGTGCCCGACTTCGCCGCGACGATCGACGTGACGTACCCGCTGGGCTGCTAGTGTCCGAGGGGATGACGACCCCCTACGAGAACCAGTCGAACTGGATGTCCAGGGTAGACGACTCGGTCCTGCTCTCTGAGCTGACGTTGCCCGGGACGCACGACAGCATGTCCTGGCAGTACAGCTCCTGGGAGGACCTCAGCATCACCCACGAGAAGGGGCTGATGGCGCAGCTCCAGTGCGGCGCGCGGTTCCTCGACCTCCGGCTGTGCTGGGTCCAGAAGGGCGCGAACCAGGCGAACTTCTCCCTCCACCACTCGGGCGACTACCAGAACGCGTACTTCGACGGGATGACCGACCACTCGGAGAACCCGGAGTGCACCTCGTTCGTCCTCGACACCTGCATCCAGTTCCTCGAGCTCAACCCCACCGAGTGCCTGGTGATGACGCTCAAGCGGGAGAACTCGACAGAGAGCGCCACGAAGTACGGCCAGGCGTTCCAGGCCATCTTCGACAAGCGCCCGCGCCAGCTGTTCTATGCCGAGGCCGCGGTGCCCAAGCTGAAGGACGTGCGCGGGAAGATGGTGCTCATCACGCTCAACGAGCTCGACTTCGCGAAGGCGAACACGCCCCTCTTCACCGACAACCAGGTCAAGAAGTACGGCATGTTCTGGGGCAACCTGGACTACGACGCCACGCAGCCGCAGGGGGAGACGCAGCGGACGGTCGCGCTCAGCGTGGAGAACCACTGGCAGGAGTACTACCCCTCGAACAAGCAGAAGTACGTGAAGACCAACCTCGACGCGGCGCTCGCCGACGCGCAGGGCCGCTGGTTCGTGACGTACCTCTCCGCGAGCCAGTTCGCGCGCGATACCACCTACCCGAAGGGGTACGCCGACGAGATGAACCCGTGGCTGGAGAGCTACCTGAAGACCAACGCGGCCCAGGCGGCCAACGGCAAGAAGCTGGGCACCCTCCTGATGGACTACCCGACGCAGGAGAACATGAAGCGCCTCGTCGAGTTTGCCCAGAAGGCGCATCCGGGGAACGTCAAGGTGACCAACTTCACGATGCCCTGGCTGTACGACGCCTACCCCGGCCAGGTGGACCTCACGCTGCGCAAGGTCGAGGAGAACGGTGTCCAGGTTCCGAGCGCCTCCAGGGTCACGAAGGTCGAGGTGCTGGACCAGGATGGCTACGGGCTGGTGAACCTGCGGCTCTTCGATGACAGGGGGAACGTCATCGAGCCCTGGGCGAAGTCGTACTCGAACGGCAAGCTCGGCGGCGGCTGGGTCAGCCCTGATTTCGACGGCACGTTGAGGAGCGGCGGCGACCAGGCGGCCGCGATCGACGGCCTCCAGTTCGGCTACCGAGCCGATCAGTACCTCGTCGATCTCCGCGTGAGCCAGAACCGCGCGTGGGCGCCCTGGGTGTGCGGCGCCAAGAACGTGAAGCTGACCAGCACGCAACCCGCGGGCGGCGGGCAGCTGACGTGGCTGGCGACGCGACGGCAGGCCAAGAAGGGCCTGGTGGACGCCCAGAGCGGCTACTTCATCCTCCCGTGAGCCCACCGGGCACGGTTCCGGCATAACCTCCCGGTCGTGGCCGACCAGCCGCGCGTCCTGGTGGTGGACGACGACCCGCACCTGCGCGAGGTGGTGGGCTTTGCGCTGAAGCAGGCCGGCTACTCGGTGGAGGAGGCGCCGGACGGCCGCGCCGCGCTGGAGGCCTTCCGCCGACGCCCGCCCGCGCTGCTGGTGCTGGACGTGATGATGCCGGAGATGGACGGGCTGGAGGTCTGCCGCGCCGTCCGGCAGCAGAGCCGCGTCCCCATCATCTTCCTCTCCTCGCGCGACGACGAGGTGGACCGCATCCTCGGCCTGGAGCTGGGCGGCGACGACTACGTGAGCAAGCCGTTCAGCCCGCGCGAGCTGGTGGCGCGGGTGAAGGCGGTGCTGCGGCGCCCGGCGGAGGTCGCGGCGCCACCCACGGCCCGCTCCGGGGAGGGGGTGCTCCGGCGCGGCGCGCTCTCGGTGGACCTGGAGCAGTGGCGCGCCTTCTGGGGCGAGCAGGAGGTGACGCTCACCGCCACCGAGCTGCAGCTGCTGGCCGCGCTGCTGCGCGCGCCCACCAAGGCGTTCACCCGCGAGGAGCTGATGACCCGCGCCTACGAGGGCGTGGTGGTGAGCGACCGCACCATCGACAGCCACGTGCGGCGCATCCGCCAGAAGTTCGCCGCC
>Ga0268264_10002817_pt1 | contig 15185 bp, 9 predicted proteins | sample KBSSwiS32_FD_190357 | JGI IMG/M metagenome (GOLD analysis project Ga0268264, IMG submission 190357) | Switchgrass rhizosphere microbial communities from Kellogg Biological Station, Michigan, USA - KBS Switchgrass S3-2 (SPAdes) (version 2) | ecosystem: Host-associated > Plants > Roots >...
AAGGGCGCCGACGCTCATGTGGGCTGGCATGCGAGCGATATCAGCTACTGGGCGCTGGATTTCCATGATTACGAATTCGCCGGTGGCGATCCGGGCCGTTACGGTTATCCGATTTTCCAGCGCGACGAGGACTTCACGCCGACCCCGTACAACAAGGATTTCGTCAACCGCGACGTGCTGGAGCTGTCCAACCAGACCAGACTGGGCAGCGATGCGCAGTGGGCGACCAAGATCTGGCGCGGTTACCAGGACCAGGTCACGCGTGCTGCCGGTGCGTTGGCGGACGTGACGACGCCGACCTACCCGCCCTTGACCGTGATCCAGGATGCCGCCTTCCGCTTCACGGGCGTGGATTCGCGCATCGTCGACCATTGGGGCCGCGGCAACGCGCTGACAGCGGGCTTCGTCTATTACACGTCGGACGCGCCGGTGCGCCAGTGGAACAACTCGGATACCTGGGCCGACCCTAACGATCAGAGCAGCCGTTTCGACCCGGTGTGCGCCAGGACCACGTCGCCCAACTGCATCAAGGCCAACCAGGACCGCTCCACCGACTACGGCGCGATCTTCGCGGAGAACGTGTTCCGCTTCGAAGGCGGCTGGCACTTCGTGCCGTCGGTCCGCATCGAGCGCGAGAGCGTCGACATCGACGAAAGCGTGCACGTGCGCAATCCGCCACAGAATGCCATTCCGTTGGTCGACCGTTCCGTCGACCACACCGTGCCGCTGTTCGGCCTCGGCCTGGGCAACGACTTCGGCAGCGGCAACGAGAGCTATTTCAACGTGTCGCAGGGCTGGCGTCCGGTACGCTATTTCGACATCGAATCGCCGACCGGCAGCCTCGCGCCGGACGGCAGCAACGATCCCACACCCACGCACGTGCTGACGTACGAGTTCGGTGTGCACGGCACGCCGCTGCCGGGCCTGTTCTACGACGCGAGCGTGTTCCAGGTTAACGTGAAGGATCGCATCGAGTCGCAGTTGCTTCCCGCTCCGAATCCGCTCAACGAAACCATCGACGTCAACACCGGCAACACGCGTCACCGCGGCTTCGAGGGCGAGATCGACTATGATTTCCTCGCTGCGCGCGATCCGCACACGGCGCAGCATTTCTCGGCGTTCCTCAACCTGCAGCTGCTGAATGCCGAATTCACGGCCACCTCGAACCCGGCCGTGAAAGTCGGCAACAAGCCGGCGTTCTCACCGCACTACCTCGCCCGCGCAGGCCTGGTCTACCGAGAGGAAAAGAAGCTGAAGCTCGCGCTCTCGGTGAATTCCGTCGCCAGCCAGTATTGGCAGGATGCAAACCTGCCGGCGAATGCGCCGACGGGCGGCAATCCGCCCGCCGACAATTTCATTCCCGCCAAGGCGCCGCAGTACACGGTTTGGGATTTCTCCGGCGACTATTGGGTTGCGCCGCGCGTGCGCCTGCTCGCCGGCGTGTCCAACATCGGCGACAAGAAGTACTACAACCGCGTATTCGGCAACGGCATCGAACCGGCCTTGGGACGCACGTGGTACGGTGGTTTCTCGTACGAATTCTGACCATCTGCTGGAAGGGCCAGGCCAAGGTCTGGCCGGCCGGTTCGACATGCGCGCCGCCGGCCGGGGCCGGCCCTCGCCTGCCGGCAGCGGCGATTGCGGCTATCCTGTTTGCCCCCGCTTCGCGCCGCGCCGCATGAAACCACTGCGTCCACAACTTCGCGGCCTGATATCGAAGCTGACGCTGTTCTATGTGCTGCTGTCGCTGCCGTGCCTGATCGTCGTCGAGTCGGCGATTCTGATCTTCGAATACGCGACGTTCAGCCGCAGCGTCGACGGCGGTTCGCTGCTGCGCGCGACCGAGCGGGCCGCCGGCGAACTCACCGACGCATGGCCGAGCGCGCCGGCCGACGAAGCCGCGGCACTGAATTCCTGGACGCAGGCGTTGATCCTGCGCCTGCAGCGCCCGCACGGCGGACTGATCGAGGACGAATCCTATCTGTTGCTCGAACTGGCCGAAGTGCCGTTTGCCGCCGCCGTACTCGACACCGACGGCAAACTGATCGCACAAGCGCCGGCGCAATCCGACTGGCTCGCGGAGCTGCCAGCCGCCGGCGCCGACGAGTATCGCCGCGCCGCCGAATCGCGCGTGCCGCTGCAACTGGCCGGCGCCGACGCGCCGTTCAAGATCCGCCGGCTGCTCGCGCCGATCCATTCCGCGACCGGCAGCCTGCATGGATACCTGTTCCTCGAGTTGCGCCTGCCGGTGCCATGGCACCGTCTGCTGCTCGACCTCAGTCTCGAGTGGCCGATCATCCTCGGCTACCTGCTGGTGTTCGGCGTCGCCTCATCGATCTTCCTAGCCGCCTGGGTGACCCGGCGGCTGAACCGCGTGGCAAGTGCCGCGAGCGCATGGAGCCGCGGCGACTTCAGCGGTCGCATCGCCGACCGCTCGCGTGACGAACTCGGGCGCCTGTCCGGACTGCTCGACAGCATGGCCCTGGAACTGAAGGGACTGATGCAATCGCGCGCCCAGCTCGCCACGCTCGCCGAGCGGCAGCGCCTGGCTCGCGACCTGCACGATACGGTCAAGCAGCAAGCGTTCGCGTTGAACCTGCAACTCGCCACGTTGCGCCGCCAGCTGGCGCCCGGCGCGGCTGCCGACCGTGCTGCACAGGCCGAGCGGCTCAGCGGGCAGATCCAGCAGGAACTGGCGCAGATCCTCGATGAACTGCGCGCCTCGGACGCGGCGCTGCCGTTCGTCGAGCGCCTGCATCTGCGCGCTTCGGGGTGGGCCCAGGCCAGCGGCATCGACCTGGTCGCCGACCTGGCCGTTGCGCCGAACCTCCCGGCTGCCGACCAGGATACGCTGCTGCGCATCGCCGATGAGGCGCTGGCCAACGTGCTGCGCCACAGCCGCGCAACCCGGGTCTTGCTGACCCTGTCGCGCAGTGCCGACACCATGTCGCTGGCCATCGTGGATAATGGCCGCGGCGGTATTGCCGACGCGTCTCCGGGCATGGGCATCGCGAACATGCGAGACCGCGCGGCATCTCTGCCGCAGGGAAATTTCTCGATCGACAGCGATTCCAGCGGCACACGCGTGACGATCCGCTTTTCCGCAGCCGCCTGACTCCACCGACCGAACAACCCAACACGAGGTAGTGCATGAATTCAGGACCGATAAGCCTCGTCATCGTCGACGATCACGTGCTGGTGCGCCAGGGCATTCGTGCGTTTCTCGAAACGCACACCGACCTGTCGATCGTCGGCGAAGCCGAAGATGCGACCACGGCGACCGCCGTCTGCGCAAAACACAAGCCCGACGTCGCGCTGGTCGATCTGGTCATGCCCGGCGGCGGCATCACCGCGACGCGCGACATCCGCGCCGTGAGCCCGGATACCCAGGTCGTGCTGCTGACCTCGTTCGACGATGCGCAACAGATCCTCGCCGCGGTCCAGGCCGGAGCGCTTTCCTGCCTGCTCAAGGATGTCGATGCCGACAGCCTGGCCGATACGGTGCGCAAGGCGGCCCGCGGCGAATCCGTGCTGCACGCGCGCGTCGCCGGCCACCTGATGGAGGCGCTGCGCCGCGGTGCGATGCCTGCCGCGCAGATGCTCGAGACCCTGAGCGCGCGCGAGCGCGAAGTGCTGAGCCTGATGGCCGAAGGTCTGAGCAACCAGCAGATTGCCGATCAACTCGGCATCGGCGAAAAAACCGTCAAGACCCATGTGAGCAACGTGCTCGCCAAACTCGGCGTCGGCGACCGCACCCAGGCCGCCGTATTTGCCTGGAAGGCGGGAATGAAGAAGTGAGGTGTGAGACGAAAGACGTGAAACGTGAGACGGCGAGCGGCGAAGCGTCGGAGCGACCTTGGCATTCGCGCTGCCACTGACGAGTTTAGTGTTAACGTCAGACCGGCTCCTCCTCTCCCCTCCTTCTCCCTTCTCCCCTCTCCCTTCTCCCCTCTCCCTCTCAGGGCAGCCAGATACGTGGCGCGCCGAAAATTGCTCCTGCATTTTCGACGGGCAGGAGCCCGCGTACCGCGAAGGCCAGGATGGCCGTGAGCGGCCCTGGAGGCCATGGCGACGGCATGGATGCCGGAGGTAGGGCAATGCAGGAGCAATTGCCGGATGGCCGAGAGAGGTCGGCATGTCCGCCATCCATGTGCAGGTGATGCTGCTTCGTTTTTCGGGACTTGCAGCGTTGGTGCACGCGCCGAAAATTGCATCCTGCATTTTCGAAGGGCAGGAGCCCGAGTGCGATGGGCAGGAGCCCGAGTGCCGCGAAGGCAGGATGGCCGTGAGCGGCCTCGGAGGCCATGGATGGCCGAGAGAGGCCGGCATCCCGGCCATCCATGGCCGTGAAAAAAAAGCCCGGCTTGCGCCGGGCTTTTTTCGTTACCGATGTTGCGCGAGCTTACTCGACCTTCAGCTCGGTGCGGCGATTGCGCTGACGGCCTTCCGCGGTGTCGTTGGTGTCGATCGGCTGGCTTTCGCCAAAGCCCTTCGGACCATCGAGGCGGCTGGCGTCGATGCCGTGCGAGGTCAGGTAGTCGTACACGCCCTTGGCGCGGCGCTCCGACAGCTTCTGGTTGTACGCATCGGTTCCGACCGAGTCGGTGTGGCCGTCGACTTCGACGCGGACTTCCGGATTGCGCTTCAGCGTGTCGATCGCCTGATCGAGGATCGCGATCGATTCGGCGGTCGGCGCCTTCAGCGACGGCTCGAGCTTCTCGCCGACGCGCGGGTGGTCGAACTTGAACTCGACGCCACGCAGATCGATCTTGACCGCAACCGGGGCCGGCGTTTCACGCGGCGGCGGCGGCGGCGGGGTCGTCACGGCGGTCTCGACGCGCTTCTCTTCAACAACGGCCGCGTGGCCGAAGCTGTAGGTCAGGCCGATCGTCACGAGGCCATCGGTGAAGCCCGAACGGCGCGGCGGGGTGATGCCGAACGCGTCGGAAACAGTCGAGTTGTACGAGTTGTTGTCGTGATCGTAGCGGGCCGCGATTTCGCCGCGGAACGCCAGCTTGTCGGACATCGCGTACTGCACGCCGAAGCCGGCGGTGACCATCGGATCCCAGCCGCCGTTGCGGGCATAGCCGAACGAATGCAGGGTCTCGCCCGAATAGGCCTTGTGGCGCAGCGCGCCGAGGCCGGCCATGAAGTACGGACGCCAGCCCGAGCCCATTTCGCCGAAGTACCAGCGACCGGCGACGTCGAGCTGCACGCTCTCCCACTGGTGGCCGTCACGGATCGAGCTGCTCTTGTAGTCGTGATTGTCGATGCCGTATTCGACGTCGATCGAGAAATTCGGGTTGTACCACACGCCGACGCCGATACCGAAGAAGCCGGCGGTCTTGGTGTCACGATCGCTGTCCGGAACGGCAACGCCAAGGCGCGGCGCGACGTACCAGCTGCTGAAATCCTGTGCCTGAGCTACGCTTGTTCCGCCCAACGCCAGGGCAACAAGTGCAAACAAGGTGTTACGTTTCATCGGAGTCTCCTCAATGCTTGGTTTTTCTTCGGGCGACCGCTCCACCCAGGCAGTACGCTAAATCCATCACGCACGTTATGATCGCTCCGCGTTAAAAAGAAGTTATGACGGCGGCAACGCGAGCCTCGGCATTCTAGCAAAACCAAATTTTTACCTCTAGCCCAAAGATTCGTTAAGTTCCCGTCCGGTGCGCTGCCGTTCATAAAACAGTCAGTTCAAGCCAACCTCATGAAATGAAAGGAATTCTTCATTTCAGCCACGCGCCGACCGAAAATTACCGTTCAGATCGTGAAGAGTCCGAGAAAATCGTGCAGTGGCATCGCCTCCAGCGCATCGGGTGAACGGCACGCGTCGAGGATCCGCTCGGCCTGAGCGTCGCCGAAATGACCGCGCAGCGCCGCGTCGAATTTGCGCAGCAGCACCGGGATGCCTTCGGCCCGGCGTTTGCGGTGACCGATCGGGTAGTCGATCGAGACCTTGTCGGTCTGCGTGCCGTCCTTGAAGAAGACTTGCAGCGAATTGCCGATGTAGCGGCGTTCCGGATCGAAATAGTCCTTCGTGAACTGCGGGTTTTCCTTCACCGCCATGCGTTCACGCAGCGCATCGATGCGCGGGTCGGCGGCCACGTCGTCGTTGTAGTCGTCGGCGGTCAGCCGGCCGAAGATCAGCGGAACGGCGACCATGTACTGGATGCAGTGGTCGCGGTCGGCATAGTTCGAGAGCGGACCGGTCTTGTCGATGATCCGCACGCCGGCCTCCTGCGTCTCGATCTCGATTCGCTCGATCTGGTCGAGCCTGCCGGCCACCTGCGCGTGCAGCTGCAACGCGCACTCGACGGCAGTCTGGGCGTGGAATTCGGCCGGAAAGCTGATCTTGAACAGCACGTTTTCCATGACGTAGCTGCCGAACGGGCGCTCGAACTCGAACGCCTTGCCCTTGAACGCGACGTCGTAGAAACCCCAGGTCTTCGCGCTGAGCGCCGACGGGTAGCCGACGACGCGCTTGTCGACCGCGTTCAGCGCATGGATGACTGCACGCCGGCACGCATCGCCGGCCGCCCAGCTCTTGCGCGGTCCGGTATTCGGCGCGTGGCGGTAGGTGCGCAGCACGCCGTTGTCGATCCAGCTGTGCGACACGGCCGTGATGATCTCTTCCTTGCCGCCGCCGAGCATGGCGGTCGCCACCGCGGTCGAAGCCAGACGCACGAGGATGACGTGATCGAGCCCGACCCGGTTGAACGAGTTCTTCAGCGCATAGCAGCCCTGGATCTCGTGTGCCTTGATGGCCCAGGTCAACGCGTCGCGCACGGTCAGTGCCCGGCCGCCCTCGCGCGCCGCCTTGCGCGACAGGTAATCGCCGAGCGCGAGGATCGTGCCGAGGTTGTCGGACGGATGACCCCATTCGGCCGCCAGCCAGGTGTCGTTGAAATCGAGCCAGCGGATCTGCGTGCCGATGTTGAACGCGGCCTGGACCGGATCGAGCTCGTGCCGAGTGCCGGGAACGCGCGCGCCGCCCGGCAGCGTCGCGCCGGGAACGAGCGGACCGAGGTGGTTCACGCAGCCCGGAAACTTCATCGCCAGCATCGCGCAGCCGAGCGAATCGAGCAGCATGTAGCGCGCCGTGTCGTAGGCCTCCTTCGAGTCGATCGCGTAGTCGGCGACGTAACCGGCAATGTCGACCATCGGCTGGTCGGGATTCGGCCGGACGGCCGAGCGGATGTCGTGATGGCTCATGGAGGTCCCCGGGGCGATCAAATGCAGCCTGCTATTTTGCCAGAGTCCCGGAGCCTGCGCGTGAGCAGTGCGAAAGATTGAACCACGGAGAACACGGAGAACACAAAGTAAAGCTACGAGGATGAGCTCCGGGAGATAGAAGGAGTTGAGTTGTTCGCGCGATGGACACAGCGCCATTTTCCGTACGAGTCCTCGTGGCTGCTGCGATTGCCGCCAGACTGGCTTCGCATGTTGACGAAGCTCTTCTTCGTGTCCTTCGTGCCTTCGTGGTGGTCTTTTGCTCCTCGCCGTGGCGGTTTTGAACGCGCGCGAGCCTGCGTGCGATACTTCGCGCTTCCGTAAGGGGAGAGGCCTGTGAGTCAAGTAACGACTAACGCCGAAGAACTGCGCAACGAATTGACCCTGCGCGGGTTGGTCATCGGCGTGATCATCACGCTGGTGTTCACCGCTGCGAACGTGTTCTTCGGCCTGAAGGCCGGCCTGACGTTCGCCACGTCGATTCCGGCGGCGGTCATTTCGATGGCGCTGCTGCGCGGCTTCAAGGATTCGACGATCCAGGAAAACAATATCGTGCAGACCGTCGCGTCGGCGGCCGGTACGCTGTCGTCGATCATCTTCGTGCTGCCCGGGCTGGTCATGATCGGCTGGTGGACCGGCTTTCCGTACTGGTCGTCGTTCGCGATCTGCGCGCTCGGCGGCATTCTCGGCGTCATGTACTCGATTCCACTGCGCCGCGCGCTGGTGACGAATTCCGATCTGCCGTATCCCGAAGGCGTCGCCTGCGCCGAAGTGCTGAAGGTCGGCGGCGGCGGCGTACGCACCAAGGCGGCCGACGACGAGAATCGCGCCGGCCTGCTGGCCGTCACCTGGGGCGCGATCGTCGCCGCGGTCTTTGCCGTCATCGTCGCGACGCGCGTGTTCGCCGCCGACGTCGTGCACTACTTCCGTTTCGGCGGCGAGCGCGGTTCGGTCACCGGTTTCGACTTCAACCTGTCGATGGCCCTGTTCGCGGTCGGCCACCTGGTCGGCCTCTGGGTGGGCGTGGCGATGCTGGTCGGCGCGCTGATCGGCTGGGGCTGGGGCGTGCCGCATTACTCGGCATTGGCCGATGCGGCCGAGGCCGCCAAGGGCACCGCGGAATTCGCCGGATCGATCTGGAATCACAAGATCCGCTTCGTCGGCGCCGGCACGATCGGCGTCGCGGCAATCTGGACGCTGGCCAAACTGGTCAAGCCGGTCGTCAGCGGCCTCGCCTCGGCAATGGCCGCCTCGAAGATCCGCAAGGCCGGCCAGGCCGCGTCGTTGCCGCGGACCGAGCAGGACATTCCGATCGGCACGGTCGGCCTGATCATGCTGGTCTGCTTCGTGCCGATCGCGTTTCTGCTCGGCCATTTCGCCGTCGAGAGCGGCCTCGGCGAGCACTGGGTCGCACTGGTCGCCGGAGGCCTGATCTACGTCGTCGTGATGAGCTTTCTGGTCTCCGCCGTTTGCGGCTACATGGCCGGCCTGATCGGATCGTCGAACAGTCCGCTGTCGGGCATCGGCATACTCGTCGTGATCGGCGCATCGCTGCTGCTCGTCGTCGCCATCAAGCCGCTGCTCGAGGCCGATGCGCAGAAGGGACTCGTCGCGTTCGCACTGTTCGTCACGGCGATCGTGTTCGCCGTTGCGACCATCGCCAACAACAACCTGCAGGACCTCAAGACCGGTCAGCTTGTCGACGCGACGCCGGCGAAACAACAGTGGGCGCTGGTCATCGGCTGCATCGCCGGTGCGGCAGTAATTCCGCCGATCCTCGACCTGCTCAACAGTGCGTACGGCTTCGCCGGTACCGCCGGCAGCACGCACGAGCATCCGCTGCCGGCGCCGCAGGCCGGCCTGATCTCGGCGCTCGCGCAGGGCGTGATCCAGAACAACATCGACTGGAGTCTGATCCAGGCTGGCGCGCTGATCGGCGTCGGCCTGATCGTCGTCGACGAAGTGCTGCGGCGGACGACGAAGTCGGCGCACTTGTCGCCGCTGGCCGTGGGCTTGGGCATCTACCTGCCGACACAGAGCACGCTGATGGTCGTCGTCGGTGCGATCGCCGGCTGGTACTACGACAAGCGCGCCGAACGCACGGCGAAGCCGGAATCGACGAAGCAGCTCGGCGTGCTGCTGGCGTCCGGCATGATCGTCGGCGAAGGCCTGCTCGGCGTTGCGATCGCGGCGGTCGTCGCGTTCTCCGGGAAGGATTTTCCGCTCGCACTGGTCGGCGACGAGTTCGCCGGCGGCCCGGCCCTGTGGGTCGGCGGCATTGCCTTCGTCATCGTGATCGTCAGCCTGTATCGGTGGATCGCGGGTCTCGCGCGCAAGGCGGTCGGCTGATGCACGGACATTTGGCGTGACGCCTGCCTGGGACCGCGTTCCGAAGAGTCAGCCGTGAGCCGTGAGCCGCAAGAGCAGCGCGATTTTCCGGTTCACAGCGGTTCCGCCGGCGTGAAAGTTTGCGCGCACCACCGGAAGAACATTTCGATTCGTCGACTCACGGCTGACAGCTGACGGCTGACGGCTCACGGCTCACGGCTGACGGCTCACGCTTCGATCAGCCGCCCGCGCTACCAGAAGACCGCGTACAGCACCACCAGCATCACCACGACAACCGCAGCGCCGACGTTGAACGTCGTGGACGTGCGGAAACTGACGTCGTCGGTGCGGATCGTGTCGCCCGTTTTCGACGCGGCCGTTGCCAGCGAAACGACGATGGCCAGCAGCATTGAGAGCACGAAGACCCAGCCGACCCGGTTCATGAACGGCATCGATGGCAGCGCCAGCTTGATTGCGAGCGACAGCACGACCGAGCCGATCGCGGCGACCAGCGCGCCGTTTTCGTTGGCCCGTTTCCAGAACAGGCCGAGCAGGAAAATCACCGTGATGCCGGGCGTGAAGTAGCCGGTGAAATCCTGGATGTACTGGAACGCCTGGTCGAAGCTGCCGAGCAACGGCTTCGCACTCAGCACCCCGATGACGACGGCGCCGATCGCGGCGAGTCGTCCCGCCGCGACCGTTTTGGCCTCACTCGTCTGCGGTGCGATCTTGGTGTAGAAATCGAGGGTGAAGATCGTCGCGATCGAATTGATCTTCGACGCCAGCGAAGCCATGACGGCCGCGACGAGCGCGGCGAACACGAGGCCCAGGACGCCGGGCGGCAGCAGGCCCATGAGAGTCGGATACGCCTGGTCCGGCGCAGGCAGACCGGGCGCGATGACCACGGCGGCGATGCCTGGAAGGACGACGATCACCGGCACCAGCAGCTTGAGGAATGCGGCAAGCAGCACGCCGCCCTGCGCCTCCTCGATGCTTTTCGCCGCCAGGCCGCGTTGGATGATGTACTGGTTGAATCCCCAATAGCTGAGGTTCATGACCCAGAGGCCGCCGAACAGGACGCTCAACCCGGGCAAGTCCTTGTAGAACGGACTGTCAGTGCCGAGGATCATGTGGAAATGCTCGGGCTGCGCTGCACGCAGCGCTGCGAATCCGCCGAGGATGCCTGCATCGCTGCCGATCCGCGCCAGGCTCAGCGCCGTGATGGCAAGGCCGCCGGCGACGAGCAGGCCGACCTGCACGAAATCGGTCAGGGCGACGGCCTTGAGTCCACCGTAGATCTGATACGACAGCGAGAAGATGCCGAGCAGCACGAGCGCGGTGAACTGGTCGATGCCGGTGACCTGACTGACCGCGATCGAGCCGAGCCAGAGGATCGAGGTCAGGTTGACGAAGATGTAGAGGATCAGCCAGAACACGGCCATCACCGTGCGGATGCGCGGCCCATAGCGGTTCTCGAGGAACTGCGGCATCGTGTTGATGTTGTTGCGCAGGAACACCGGCAGGAAGTACTTGCCGACGATCAGCAGGGTCAGCGCGGCCATCCATTCGTAGGACGCGATCGCGATGCCGAGCGCGTAGCCCGAACCGGACATGCCGATGATCTGCTCGGCGGAAATGTTCGCCGCGATCAGCGACGTGCCGATTGCCCACCACGGCAAGGTCTTGCCGGCAAGAAAATAGTCCTTGCTGTCCTTTTCGTGTCCACGCTTCTCGCGCGACACCCATTGCGCCAGCGAAAAGATTCCGACCAGGTAGAGCAGGAGGATGGCAATGTCCGGCAGTGACAGTTTCATGTGGGCACTCGGGTTGTTGTTCGTTATGCCTGACCAGGCTTCGATGTCGCGCGCCGGAGCGGCCGGCATCCGCACGAATCCGTTATCCGGGGGCGCGCGCAGGTTCGCGTGGCGTGGTTCGCACAGCTTGGGAAGATCCTGAAGCGGACGCTCGCATCAGGCTGCAGGTCGCGCGACCGGGCAGTAAGTCGACAGGTACGCCTGATGCGACGGCAGCCGGCGCACGGTCTGCTCGACGCTTTGACGAATCTCGCCGAGAAAACCGCCCAGCTCGGCGTCGTCCATCAGGTCGGCGGACGGGTGGTGCTGGCGCGGCATGATGCCCTGGCCGAGCATGACCTGGATCCACGAATTCTCCGCGAACAACTCGTTGGGAACGCGGAACACGCGCCCGCTGTCACGGAACAGGTCGATGCGATGGCGCAACGAATCGGGGACGGACATCTCCCGGCAGGTGCGCCAGAACGCCGTGTCGGTGCGCTCGGTAACGTGGTAATGCAGAATGATGAAGTCGCGAATGTGCTCGATCTCCGCGCGCGTCTGCTGGTTGTATTCGAAGACATCGGCCGCGTTGATGCCGGCCGCGGGAAACATCTGCAGCAAACGAATGACCCCGCGCTGGATCAGATGGATGCTGGTCGACTCGATCGGTTCCAGGAAGCCGCTCGCGAGACCGATCGCCACGCAGTTGCCGCGCCAGGTATGCCGGCGCTGTCCGGGCCGGAAACGGATCAGCCGCGGTTCGGTCAGCAACTCGCCTTGAACATTGTCGAGCAGTATCTGCCGCGCGCGTGCCTCGTCGAGGAACCGGCTGCCGTAGACGATGCCGTTGCCGACTCGATGCTGCAGCGGAATACGCCACTGCCAACCGGCTTCGCGCGCCATCGAACGCGTGTACGGAACCGGATCGCCGGTCGACGCCGTCTGCAGTGCGATTGCACTGTCGCAGTGCAGCCACTGCGACCAGTCCTCCCATTCCGCGCCGAGGGTCTGCGCGATCAGCAACCCGCGGAAGCCGGTGCAGTCGATGAACAGGTCGCCCTCGATCAGCGCACCGGAGTCGAGGCGCAGGGCCCGGATGCGTTCGTGCTCGACATCGGCGAGCACCTCGACGATTTTCCCTTCGACGCGCCGCGCGCCGTAACCTTCACTGAACCGGCGCAGGAATTTCGCATAAAGGCCGGCATCCATGTGGAACGCGTAGTTCATCCCGCCGCGCGGCAGATGGGCAAAGCGGTTCTCGAGCGCGGCGCGCAGTTCGAGGCAATAGTCGCCGTAATCGCCGGCCAGGTTGCGCTGCCGGCCTTTCAGCCAGAAGTGCTGGAAGCCGGCGGTCCAGTGATCCTTGCCGGTCGTGCCGAACGAATGAATGTAGTCCTGGCCGAGCTGGCGCCAGCTCTCGAAACTGATGCCGAGCTTGAACGTCGCCTGCGTCGCGGCCATGAACTCCTGCTCGTTGATGTCGAGCAGGCGGTGGAACGTGACCAGCGTCGGTATCGTCGCCTCGCCGACACCGACGGTTCCGATCTCGTCGGACTCGACCAGCGTGATGTCGAGTGTTTTTCCCAGCGTCCGGGACAATGCCGCGGCGACCATCCAGCCGGCGGTCCCTCCGCCGGCGATGACGACGCGGCGAATGGGCGCTGGAAATTCAGGCGCGCGCGAGGCAGCGGAATCGATTTGCGACACGTGCGGCGTCCTCGGATCAGCGATTGATGCGTTTGAGCAGCCGGCCGCGCAGTTCGCGTGCCCGGTCGGCGTCGAGCGGCGCGAGCACGCCGCGGGCGGCAACAGGAACATGGGCCGCGGCTGCATCGGACGGCTCGAAAACGTAATGCCGGAATATTTCCTGCCATTCCCGCCGCTCGCGCGGCGGCAGGTCGCGTACCGCGAGGATGGCCAGCATCAGCGCGTTCATCGGCGTGTCCATATAGTCCGGCGACTGCCGCCACCAGTAGTTCAGCAGCACGTTGAGAGTGTCCAATGCTTCGATGTGATGCCACCACAGGCTTGGAATGAACAACGCATCACCGCCTTCGAGCACGGCCACCTGCGCGTTCCGGATCGCTTCGGCGAAGCGCGGAAACCTCTGCGGGTCCGGCGCGGCGAAATCGACGAGGCTGATGGCCTGTCCGGCCGGCGTGAAATCCAGCGGGCCAATATAGAGATTGGCAAGCTGGCCCGGCGGAAACAGCGTGAAGCGCCGACGGCCGACCGCTACGCAGGCGAGATTGTCCGGCAGATCCTGATGCGCGGCGATGCGCGAGCGATTGCCGATCCAGATGCTGTACAGGGCGCCGCGATCGCCGAGCTCTACGCGGTTCTCGGCCGCCAGGCCCGGGAAAAACGTGTCGACGGTGGTCGAACCGAGGTACACCGAAGGCGGATCCGCCAGCGCACGATTCGCGTCCAGCGCGTTGAGCACCGCACCAAGCCGCGGACGTTCGGCGTGGAAATTGAAACCGCTCAGGTCGTCGTTGTAGAACAGCCGTCCAGCGATCTCCGGCGGCCCGACCATCGCAACGACCTCCGCGTCGCGCATGTAGCGGCGCAGATAGGCCATGGCGCTGGCCGGTGATTCGCGGCCGGCACGAACGAGCGGCCAGTCGCCGACCAGGTTGCGCAGCACAACCGGCTCGTCCGAGCGCAGCACGTCGTCCGGCACGGCGCGCCAGTCGACGCCGAAAACCTCGCGGACGGTCCTATCGATCGGCAGCATCGCGGCGCCTCAGCCGGTCGACCAACCGGCGCAGGTTGGACAGAGACGCGATCGCCATGAACGCCGCCTCGAGATGGCCGGCGCGATGCAGCGTCGATAGCGCCTCGCCGTCGAGCGCGCGCAGGCGTTCCTCGTGGATCGTGTAGAAACCGGCAAGGCGATGCTGCGCCGCGTCGTCGACGCTGACGTCGAACACGAAGGATTCGAGCAGACCGTTGCGCAGCAATGCGTCGACGAACTCCGGGATCGCGCCGATCCCTTCGTGCAACGCCTGCAGCACGGAGCTGACGTGTTCGAGATAGGCGCTCGTGCCGCCGTGCTCGAGGAACAGCGCCTCGCCGCTGCCGCTGGCGACGCGCGGACTGTCGAGATCGATGTGGATCACCGGCTCGCCGGACGCGTCGCGCCCGATCAGAAACGGCTGGCGCTCGACGGCCAGCGGAATGTATTCCGCGTCCCAGCCTGAACCATCCAGAAAAAGGTTTTGTCGTTCGCGAAGGCCGAACAGCGCTGCCGGCTGGAACCGGCCGTCCGCATCCTTGTGGAAGACGATCGGATAGCACGCCTGCACGTTGCGGAATTCGGCGGGGAAAGTCACCGAAAACATCAGGTCGTCGCCGAGTCCGGCGCCGCGCGTCATGTTCACGCGCAGGTCCTTGTGGTCGACGTTGTTGAGCAGGACGTGTCGGGCCATGGTCAGATCGTCGGCAGGCCGTGCTGGCGGATGTGATCGATCAGTTCGCGATTGCCGGGAAGTCCGTCCAGCAGCCGCGCAGTCAATCGTTCGGTTTCGGCAAGATAGTTTCCGGCCGCGGTGGATCCTCCGCGCCCGCCCGCCGGGTCGGGTCGGAAGCCCATCCCGTACAGGATGTACTGCCAGCTCGCCGAAGGGAATATCTCCTCGCCGCGCGGAAAGTCGCGCTGCGAGGGCGAACGATGTCGCCACAGGCGCAGCAGTTCGCGCAGCGACCCGGGCTGCGAGCCGGCGTCCGCGTGGTCACGCCAGTAGGCGCTTTCGCGGCGGGACGACAGCACGTAGTGCAGCTTCAGGAAATCGATCACGCGCTGCCAGCGGTAGATGAAGGCATCGT
>Ga0268264_10002819_pt1 | contig 15171 bp, 12 predicted proteins | sample KBSSwiS32_FD_190357 | JGI IMG/M metagenome (GOLD analysis project Ga0268264, IMG submission 190357) | Switchgrass rhizosphere microbial communities from Kellogg Biological Station, Michigan, USA - KBS Switchgrass S3-2 (SPAdes) (version 2) | ecosystem: Host-associated > Plants > Roots >...
TGCGCAACAAATAATCTGCAAAGGAAGTTCCCGAATCTTGTTTGACTGTTATCTGCTCAAGATGAATCGTATCGCCCACAAGCGCATCCGGCTTTTGTTGTGTGTAGAGATGGATGCTGTGATTATTTTTTTTCCAAAAGCCATTAATCTTTTGCTTGCTCAACTGCAGTGTGAGTCGGTGTTTAATTCGCGCATGGGGCATGTGGGCATAGTCGGTGATTGATCCGATAATCTCAGTGTCTTCTATCGGCGGCATCGCAGCAAAGAGTGGCGCCTTTTGCCAAAATGAAGTGGCAACGCCTAAAACAAGGGCCGCCAGAACGAGCGGTAATTTTGCTTGTGTGTTTCCCGCAAAACCAGTCAAGATGATGATGCAGGCGATTGTTGAAACTATAATTGCCATTCCCGGAGCGCTTGATTGGAGCCAGATTCCAGCGCCGAGAGAGATTGTCGGCCAGAAAAAGGGCGGCAGATAGGAGAGGAATGTGAGTGTACTCGTATGCATGGCGCCCCCTAAGAATTATCTTAATTGTAACAAATGCAGTTTTTTTACCAATAAAAAAATAATCAAAAACAGTTGTTTTCATTGTTATTATGGCTGCTTGCGGTATCTTTAACCTATAGTGAGTAGGGAGAGTATGAAGATGAAAAAAATGATATTACTGGTTGCGGCACTCTCTGCAACAGTATTTCTACCAGGATTTTCCTGCCTTGATCGAACTGGTCAAGATGAAAAGTTAGAAGGTGTTCAGATGGATATCGTTAAGACTAAAGCCCATGATCAACAGGCTGCCAAGCGGGCTGTTGTTAAAAAAGTTCTCGCAAATGGCATGACCATCTTGGTCCGCCCGATGCATATCATCCCGAAAGTTTCTATCCAACTCTTTTATGATGTTGGTTCTAAAGATGAAACAAATAACGAGCGGGGAATTGCCCACCTGATCGAACATATGATCTTCAAGGGCACAGATGAATTATCTGAATCAGATATTAACGTCTTAACCCACAAACTTTCAGGCTATACCAACGCATTCACTTCCTATGACTACACGGGATATCTATTTAATTTCCCAACGCACCATTGGCAGGAAGCATTGCCGGTGATGGCCGATTGTATGCGTAATGTTCGTTTTGATGAAGAGATGCTTTCTTCCGAAATGAAAGCGGTTATTCAAGAATTGAAAATGTATCGCGACAAATATACGCGCACATTGATCGACGATATGATGGCAGCAATTTTCGATGGCCATCCATACCATCACCCTATCATTGGCTACAAGCATGATTTGTGGAGCGTTCATAGCCAGAACTTGCATGATTTCTATCGCAAACATTATGTGCCAAACAATGCAACGCTCGTTGTGGCTGGCGATGTTGATCCTCAAGAAGTTTTTGCATTAGCAGAAAAATATTTTGGACAAATCCCTGCGGATAAAAATTATAAAAAAGAACAATTTCCGTTTAACCCAGATATCGAATCTAAAACGGTTAAACTTTATCGCGATGTGCAGCAGCCAGTTGCCATCTACGCGTTTCTTGCACCCGGAACCTACAAGAAAAAAGATCACATTCTCAACATGTTGAGCGAAGTGCTGGGCAAAGGCAAAAGCTCGCGCCTCTATCGCAAAATTGTTGATGAGCTCCAGTTGGCAACATCCCTTTCTGTTTCTGCGGAAGATCTTTTTGAGCACAGTCTCTTGCTGATCGCCTGCTATCCAAAAACAGAAGCGGACATTCCGAAAATTGAAAAAGTGATCAAGGAAGAAATCGAAAATCTTCTAGCTAACGGTGTTACTGATCGAGAGATTGATCGTGCATTCAAGCAAATGAGCATGGAAGTCTATGACATGCTTGAAGACATTGAGCATCAAGCCTACGAGATTGGCAAATATTATTTAGCCACTCGCGATGAGAATTATGTCTTTACTGGTCTTGATATCAAGCATGATGTGGCTAAAAAAGCGGTTGAGCAACTTGCAAAAGAAGTGTTGCGCCCTGCATTGATGCACAAAGGTTTTGTGCTCCCATTGCCTGAATCGGAAAAAGCTGCATGGCAAAAAGTGCAGGAAGAATCTGATGCAGAAGATGAACGCATTCTCTCTGCACGCATTCGCAGCACCGAAGTTGAACCGCCAAAATATGCCAATGAATTAGAAGTGAAAGATCCAGATACATTCAATTATCCAAAATCAAAAGAGTTTACGCTGGATAATGGATTGAAGGTTCTCTGGTATCACAATGAAAACACGCCAAAGGCGAATTTATCGCTCAGCTTAAAAGCGAAATATTTTTATGATCCAGAAGATAAGCAGGGCATTTCTCGCTTTGTGAATGCATTGCTGACTGAAGGTACGAAGAACTACACGGCAGAAGAATTTGCTGATGAGATTGAATTTCGTGGTATGTCGATCAACACCTATTCGGGTGGCTTATCGATGGGCATGCTTTCAGAAGATCTCGAGTTTGGTCTTGGCTTGATTGATGAAATGTATAATCGTGCAATCTTCGATGAAAAGCAGATTGAAAAAGTTCGTGCGCAAATGCTCGCGAGCATCAGAAACTTCTGGGATTCTCCTTCGAATGTGAGTGGTCAGATTACCAAAGAACATATTTATGGAAACCATCCATACCACAAAAATAGTTTGGGTACTGCTGAATCAATCAAAGGTATCACGCGTGATGATTTGATCGCCTACTACAAAAAATATTTCACACCACAAGAAGCGCAACTTGCAATCGTGGGTGATTTAGAGAATCAGGATCTGCAAAAGCTGGTCAAAAAAACATTGGGCAACTGGAAGCGCGAAATGGTGCCATCAGTTGAATTCCCAGCAATTGCGCAAACCAAAAAGCATGAAGTTAATTATCCGATGAATCGTGATCAGGTTGTTTTGAGCTTTGCATCAAAATCGATCACGCGTAACGATCCAGATTACGACAAATTGCTGCTTTATAACCAAATTTTTGGTGGTGGATCATTAGGCTCCATGAGCTCTCGCTTGTTCGAATTGCGTGAACAGTCTGGATTGTTCTATACAATCAATGGCTCATTCACCGCAGGTTCAGATGAAGAGCCAGGCATGGTGCTGATTCGTACCATCGTTTCGAATGATCGTCTGCAGGAAGCAGAAAAAGTGATCAAAGAAACTTTGTATACCGCTGCAGACACAGTCACAGAGGAAGAATTTGAAGAAGCGCGTCGCGCCGTTCTTTCATCCTTGATTGATCTTTTTGTGTCGAACGAAAGTATCGCAAACGCATTCCTGTTTCTTGAACGTTTTAAATTGCCACACAACTTTTTTGATACCCGAGTGCAAACACTTGGTCATATCACCAAAGATGAGATGCAAGAGGCGGTCAAGCGGGTGATGCCAAAAGAGTTGCTGACCGTGCGCGTTGGGCGTGTTGAGAGCGTGGAGTAGAAGAGGAAGGTTTTTCTTTAGACAAGCCTTTCATCAAAGATATGCAATACACTGTCTTCCAATCCACCTATTCCACCCACTTTTTCTAGTGTTAGGCTATCCACTTTTTTCTGAATCTCAAAGAGCTCGGCATGCAAGTCGGGCTCTTTCTCTGCTGATCTTCCTTTGATTTTTTCAAGAAGATCTATGGTTTGTTTTGCCCATTCAAATGCTTCATCTTTTGCGGGATCATTCTTTTTCGCGAGCCAACAATAGAGGGCGGGAGCTTGCAATTCGCGATCAGTCAGATAGACCTCTTGGCCGAATCGCTTCTCAGCATGAGGATAGTTGTTACGAATTATCTCCTCAAGCGGCTTAAATTGATCTCCATCATATTCATTCATCGCCGCCAGGAGCTCGGCTATTGATCCAACATCGCTTGGGACTATTCTATTCTTTATACATACTCGTTGGTATTCCTCTTTCAGCGCAAGAGGGAGATGTTCCTTGCAGTGGCAATTCTGGTCATTAGATCCTGCAATCCAGGAGCCCCAACTAGCTCCTAAAACTTTTGGCAATATTTTTCGACACGCGGAACCGATAACGCCTTCAGCATGTCGCGCTGTTGCTAGAGCGCCACAGAGTCCATATTTTTCAGGCTTCAAAAACCATCGACCGTATTCTCCATTGTTGTCATAATCACTTTCTGCAAGTTCACCACAAAGCATAGTGGAACATCCATGGGGTAAATCATATTCTTCCCAATCGCCTTGTTTTTTGCGTGAATCTATGCCGATTTGTGTTTTGCCAGCTTTTTGACTTTTGGAAAAATGGGTTGAATGGCGCGCGTAACTCAAACCATTGTTCGAGAAGTACACAGAATTTCTATGTGCGTTATCAGTTGTTATTTCAAAATAGTGATGAAAAAAATTCCAGAGGGGCATTGATCTACCATTGTGCTTTGTCTCTTCGACCACAAACATGCCATTGTTGAATGTTGGATGCAAAGAGTACATGAACCAGCACACATTTTTCAGGGCTTCCAGATATTTTTGTGGATCTGCCGGTGTAAAGCTTAACTTTGAATATCTTTTTTCAAAAACGGTTGCTCCACCCTGAATAACGGCAGGAATAATGTCATTATATTTTTTTGAGCACCAGCGGTGCAGTGTTTTATCTTCGAAATAGGCTTGCATAGCAGGATCATTTGGAAATGGTTGATGATCCAGCCAAAAGAATCCATGATCATCTTGTTCTTTATAGAAGGAGCCGGTCAATTTTCCACCTTCAGGTGAAGACTGGGCAGATGTGCCTCGATTACTTTTGCCACCTGAGTTTCTTGCTTTTGCAACGGCCGAGGGCTGACGCGGCTGTGCTTTGAGCCAAAGGTGCTGCCCATTACCATCCTTATCATCGAATGATTCATCCATTGGCGCATCGTCCGAATCATCATCTGGAACGCTCAACGCACTGGCTAATGCTTCTGCATCTGTTAGTAGATTATTCCTTAAATTTCTGACTTGGGATCTTGATTCTCCTGGTGCTGTGTCCCTGTCTGGTAATGGTTCCATGCACAAAGCAACGCTGCTAAAAAAGAGTGAGCAGAAAAAACGAAGTGATAATTTTTTCATAAATTCCATGGAGATCCCTCATTACTTCAAACTATTTTTAATGTCTCGCAATTCCTGTGCGCTCGCTGCAAATTGTTTTCGTTCCAGCTCATTGAGCGGCATGGTGACAATCTTCTCGATGCCCTTTTCGCCCAGAACAACGGGCAGGCTCATACAAATGCCTTCGGCCTCAATGTAGGTTGAAACGGGCACAATTTGTTTTTGATCAAACACAATCATCTCGCACAATTTTGCAACGCAGGTGGCGATGCCAAAAAAAGTTGCGCCTTTGCAATCGATAATTTCATAGGCACGATCGCGCGTTTGTTGCGCAAGGGCGATGCGCGTTTTCTGATCCAGTTCGGGAAATGCATCGATAGAATTTCCATCAATATGCGCGGATGACCATATTACCACTTGCGAATCGCCATGTTCGCCGAGAATATAGGCATGCACTGATTGCTCAGCAACATTTAATTTATGTGCAATCAATCCATGTAGGCGCTGCATGTCCAAAAATGTTCCCGATCCAAAAACCTGATTGCGCGGTAAGCCGAGTGTTTCTTGTGCAATGCCTGTGAGAATATCCACCGGATTGGTCACCATGATAACAATCGCATTGGGATTGACCGGTTTTATTTGCGAGAGAATTGATTGGATTATTTTTTTGTTGATCTCGAGTAGTTCAAGTCGCGATTGGCCCCGCTGCTGCCGTGCGCCAGCTGCGATGATGATAATGTCTGCATTGCGCGCATCATTGATGGTGCCATTGTGAACTTTTGAACTCTGGCAAAATGGTAACACATCCGAAAGATCTAAAATTTCGCCATGGCAGCGCGTTGTATCAATATCGATGAGCAACAGCTCTGCAACAACATTTTTCAGCATCAGTGCATAGGCGGTTGTGGTACCAACTGATCCGGCACCGATTATGGCAATTTTAGAATGCTTCATATCTGCTCCTTGAGATGGTTCCAATTGCTCACTACACTAACATATACACAGCACATGTTTCCACTTAAAAGACTTTTATCTTAGATTGACCGATGCTAACTGCCAACACATTTCATTACATTTTTCTATCAGAACAAATTTCTTTCTTCAGGAATTTTATTTGGGATTTCTATGCGCAGCATCAGCGACCATTCGCATGGCGGAATGTGGAAGATCCCTATTTGGTAGTCGTTTCAGAGATCATGCTCCAGCAAACGCAAACCTATAGGGTCGAGCCAAAATTTGATGCATTCATCGCCGCATTTCCAGATTTTCAATCACTTGCCGATGCAAGCCAGCGAGATGTTTTGAGCGCATGGCAGGGACTTGGTTATAATCGGCGCGGCATGTTTTTGCACAAGATTGCACAAAAGGTGGTTGCAGAATTTGGTGGCACATTGCCAAATGATCCAGAAATTCTCGTCACCTTTCCTGGAATCGGCAAAGCAACTGCTGCCTCAATTTGTGCCTTTGCCTTCAATCGGCCAACAATTTTTATTGAGACAAATATTCGCACCGTTTTTATCCACTCATTTTTTAAAGATCGTGATGGCGTGCATGATAAAGAACTGATGCCGCTCATTGAACAATCGCTTGATCATGAAAATCCCCGCGAATGGTATTATGCACTGATGGATTATGGTGTTCATCTGAAAAAGATGTTGCCCAATCCAAGCAGAAAAAGCCGGCACCACACCAAGCAGAGCAAGTTCGAAGGATCCGATCGGCAAATTCGGGGCATGATCATTCGCTTGCTGACCGATCATGGTACCCTCACTAAAAAAAAGCTGCTCAGCTCGATCGATCGGGATGCGCATCGAATTGAGAAAATCGCGTTGCAGCTTGTGGCGGAAGGTTTAATCTCTACCGGCGGAAATAACTTTTTTATCTAAGGAACAGCTGCGGTGAACATCAAAAAATTGTTGTGCATGATTGTATTATTCATTGTGCAATCAAATTTCTGCATGGAAGATCAGGAGCGAAAATCAAGGGTGGAAGTTCTTGATGATGGCCATGAATGGATGATTATTGAAAATGAGGAAGACTTCGGTCCTTATGCGGGCAATCTTGTTGCATGCAGATCGAGCGTGGAAGAAATAAGAAGGTATCAAAGTAGATATCGGCATCCGGAAAGTTCTGACTTTTATGTTTTTATCACCAATAGTCCTATCTCAAGCCCGATTTATTGTGCGCGTTCTCATCGCGAGGTCAAAGACTGTTCAAGTGCAGTGAGGTTATGTCGAAGTTGGTCCGCTGACGATGAGCCTATTGCAGCCGTTCGACTATTGACGAGAAAAGAGGTGCGCTATTTTAAGGCGCCGAGCAAGGAAATCCTGTATCCACAAGCTCCAGAGGACACTTGCTTCACTCTTAGCAATCTGATGGAGAAAGAACGCAAGCCTCATTTTTGGAATCGAGTGCAAAAAAACATTTGGACAAAACAACGATTGTTGCACATTGGGGCCAAAGACCCAGGATCTGCCCTTTGTGGAACTCCTAAAGACATTGTTCGTAAAATTGCGTGGCATGTCATTGATGCAGAAGCAAATGAGAAGATGGCGGAAGCAAAACTAGACGATCTGTTGGTTCTCGAATAATAATTCAAATTTTCCAATTTTTGACACTAGGCGCAAAAGACGTAGACTTGAATTAGAGCGTTTAAATCACCTTTTCTTGAAGGTATCTTTTATGAAAAAATTAGCATTATCATTTTTGTTGGCACTCGGATTTGTGGGCACCATTCAACCGATTAGTTTGCAAACAGTCTATGGCATTACCGGTGGCGTGGGTGTTCTTTCTACCGCGGGAACCTATTGGTTCACCAACAATCACAATTTTAGCTATCCCATAGTGTGGAGTGTTGGTGTGGGCGGATTAGCATCAGCTGCTACCTATTTCCTCTTGTATCAATACACCCCAGAAGGTCGCTATGCATGGGCGCAAGTCAAAGTGCAACAAGCAGGATGCAATCCACTCAGCTCCCAACCATTCGAATCGGATGCAGCATTTTTTGATGTGGTTGAAGATCTCTATATCGGCGAAGATTGGTGGCTTGTGACTGCCTTCAATGAATTGACCATTCTCCTTGATGGCTGCCGCTCAGCACTCGATCAACTCGATCAGGCGAAGGCCGGCTCAGGTGACAATTTCAGCTTCGTGCAACAATGCAACACACTCTCTGGCGTTGCGCGCAAATATATTTTGAATCTGACAAACGCGGTGAAACGTATTCGCAATCACAAAGATTATATCGCGCAGATGAAAGAATTTAAGCGCATGGAAATGGAAAAACAAAAGTTGGCGGTAGAGCAAGCAAAAGCAAATGCAGCGATGTCTCAGGCATCAGCAAGCTGGAGCCAAGCCGGTGCGCAGTGGCACATGGCGCGTAACTAAACACAGTTAAAATGAACAAAAAAATTGCGGGGCTTTTTGCCCCGCTTTTTTTTGAGTTGCCACTCATTCTTTTTTCGCACTTTGAACCGGCCTATATTTTTCCGGATTCAATTCTTCATTTTCTGGCCAAAGTTGATAGGGAGTTTTCCCATCACAGTTTTCAATGCTCAGTAGTTGGAAGGGAGAGATGTTATCAGTCCTTAGCAGTGGAAAATACTTTTTCCTAACATCTTTGAGCGTTGTATAAAGAGATGATGGGTATAGTCTTTGCAGGCAACAAAGGAGTGTGAAACGTCCTTGATATCTCTGATGCCGCTCTCTGCAGCCCTTAATGATGGCTGAACCAATCTGTTTATTAATATCAAGGTCCTCGGTTTGCAAATAATTCCTTCTCATACCATCCTTCCCAAGCGCTACACAGTGAAGGACCGTGAGTTCTGAATCTTTAGTTTGTGCACAGAGATCGACACCCGCTTTTATGAGCATCTGAGCTTTACCGAATCGCCCTTCCATCCATCTAATGAAAAAAGGGGTAATGGCGTGAAGAGGCGATTCTCCCAATTCATTTTGTTCTGGTCTGACTCCCATTTCTAAATAGAATTCCATTAATTCTGCAGGGGCATCTGGGTATAGAGTCTGCAAGAAGGCTTTAGGTATTGTGGCCCCTTTTGCTAGCAGAAGCTTGGCTATTTTAGGAGTTGATGCGCATTGTAATGGACATAATCCAACGGGCCTTGACACTTGGTTAGGATCAGCCTTTTTTTCTAGAAGATATTGCACAAGCCAATAATTGGAAAATCTTGAGGCTCGTGTCAGCGGTGTGGTCCATGTATGTTTCGATATTTCACCTTCTTCATGTGCGTCATAATTAGGGTCAGCGCCAATTGCAACGGCCAATGGGATTCGAGTATCAGTGTCTTGAAATTGCCGAACACTCATAGCGCCACTTAATAATTTATTTTTGTCTTCTTGACTCCAGCTGCGTGCTGCAAGCCATGATGGGTTTTTTGCGAGGAGATATTCTTCGGATATTGGTGAGTCATAGTTCAGCATATAGACTGACCGCAATAAAGCTGTTATTTTTGGGTCTGATCCATTGTCCATCGCCATCGTGTGCGCTGCAATGTTGGTCAGAAAAAGTGTGATAATTAAGTTGCGATTCATAAATTTTTACTCTGTTGTTAGAAAATCTGTTTCAAAATTATATAGCCAAAATTAATCATTGAATAGCAAATGGAAATAGTTACTCTAAATGCATAATATTTGAACAGCAAGATGGGACGAGCAATGAAAAAACTATTTCTTCTTTTCTTTTTTTCAAGTGCTACATGCGCAGCAGAACAGGGAACTATTATTTTGATTGGCGGATTGCCAAGTTCTGGCAAAACGAGCGTGGCCCGAGCATTGCAATCGCTCTTTGCGCAGAAAGATACTCAGCCATTTCTGCACATGTCCCTTGATCAATTTATGTGCATGCTTCCGGAACAATGGTTCTCGATGAATGCACAGGCCACCATCGAACGACATGCTTCCGGAGTTGTTTTTATCGATCAACAAGATGAGCAGGGTCCGAAGACCAAAATTCAAGTTGGCGAAGTTGCAATGCAACTTCTATCCGCCTATTTTCCGATGCTCAAACTATTGGCATCACAGGGGAATAGCATTATTTCGGAAGCTGTTTTTAATTCAGATTATTTGCGCGCGGCAGCGTATGAACTTGCAGGATTTCGCGTCTATTCGATTGGGACACTGTGTCCACTTGAGATAACGCAGGAACGTGAAAAGAAACGGGGCGCTGTGAATGGGGGATACATCGGATTATCCCGTTGGTATTTTGAAGAGACCGATACGCATAAGCATGATTATTATGATTTCAGTGTGGACACCTCTCGCACACGCCGCAAGAAGCTGCTCAAAAGATCTATGATTTTATTGCACGCGAGGAGCCGACAGCTCTCAAACACTTGCTACGTGAATCACGATAAATCTATTTGCAAACGACCGCTTTAATTCGATCCACATATTTTTCAAGATCGCGCTCAAGCTCACCAAGCATTGCGAGGCACTCTTTTGAGCCACCATGCGCTTCGTCAATGTTGGCATGCCGTTCAATGAACCACAAGATGCTGCTCAGCTCGTGCAACAATTTGATCTTGTTGTAGACGCAGTTATTTAATTTTGCCATAAACTATCCCCCTCTGAAAATATTCCCTATTAGAAATAATTGTATCAGAGGGGGCATTTAGTTTTCAAGGGAATCGAAAGAGTCTATTTTATTTTCGATCCTTTGATCATCAATTCAAGAGCGGCCGTGTTGCGGAAAAATAAACGGCCTCTTCTAACGATTTCAGTTTTCAGCCTAGCTCGTTCCTTTTCGAGGTTGTCTATATCTTCAGCGGTGGTGCTTGAATGGCTGAGAGTAGCGGCCTGCTCACTCTGGTTGAGTTTTATTGCAGCTTCCAAATAGAGCTTTTTATTGTAGGCGGCGCTATGTATTGCCTTGCGAAGCTCGTTGTTTCCGCGGAGGATTGGCGAGGATGTTACAACCTTAGAAAGGGTGCTCGCCTTTTCCCACATACTAGCGGCGGTTGGATTTAGGAGGCGGAAGTCTTCATGACTAAGGCCCTTAAAACCCTGCGCTTCGACACGGTTTACCGCTACAACAAAAGGTATGACGACTGCGGTCTCTTGGTGGACTTGAGGTTTTTCCAAAGTAGCAGAATCTGTAGCGGAAATCCCGAAAGAGAGTTGTGTGGCAAGTAATGCCCCATGGAAATCCATAATAACCCCTAAATTGGTATAATTGGATTGATTAATATAATTGACACAAAGATTGTAATACTGCTCACTATGAGCAGTATTACAACCAACTTTTTATCGCGCGATTATTCGCTCAAATATTGTTTCAACAGATCTTGAATCACCTTCGGATCTCCCTTGCCTTGCGTTTTTTGCATCGCTTGGCCAACAAAGAATCCAAACACGCGATCCTTACCAGATTTGTAGAGCGCGACATTTTCAGGATGCGCTGCTAAAATTTCCTTCACAATCGCAGTCAGTTCGTCTTTCGATCCGATTTGCTCGAGACCTTTTTCCTTGACGATATCTGCCGGATTGCCGCCCGTTGTTGCCACAACGGCAAACACTTCTTTTGCCGCATGGCCATTAATTTTGCCATCTTCAAGCATGGTGATAATCGCCGCCAATTTTTCTGGCGTCACCTGCATTGATTCAATTCAATTTTGTGCTCTTTCAAATAGCCCATCACATCGCGCAAAACCCAGTTGACGATCTGCTTGCTGCCAGTTTGCTCGAATGCTTTTTCATAGTAGTTTGCCAGTTCTCGATCTTCGATTAAAATGTCCGCCTCATACGGGCTCAATCCATTTTGAGCAACGAAGCGATCGAACTTATCGTGGGGCAACTCAGGCATGGCATTTTTGACCTGCTCTAATTGCTCTTCATCAATTACCACGATCGGCAAATCAGGATCTTGGAAGAAGCGATAATCTGCGGCCTCTTCTTTTGAGCGCATGATTATTGTTTTATTATTTTTATCATCCCACAAGCGTGTTTCTTGTTTGACCTTCCCGCCACCTTCCAACAATTCGATTTGGCGCTCAATCTCATAATCAACCGCATCGCTGATGAACTTGAAGGAGTTAATATTTTTCAGCTCAACTTTGGTACCAAGTTGTTCCGCGCCTTTTTTGCGTACGGAAATATTGGTATCGGCACGAAATGCGCCTTCTTCCATGTTGCCACTGCAAATTTGTAAATATTGCACGATCGAACGGAGGGCTTTCAAATAGGTGCGTGCTTCATAGGAGCTTGAAATGTCGGGATAGCTCACCATCTCCAAAAGAGGGGTTCCCGCGCGATTCAAATCCACGAAGCTTTCGTTGCTCGAACTTGAGTGAATATTTTTCCCCGCATCTTCCTCGATGTGGATGCGAATCAGACGAATATTTTTAATGCTGCCATCTTCCAAGCGAATAGGCACAAAGCCTTCGAGGCAAATAGGAAGATATTGCTGCGTGATCTGATAATTTTTTGGCAAGTCAGGATAGAAATAATGCTTGCGATCAAACGTTGATTTTGGCGAGATGGAACAGTTGGTCGCCAAACCAGCAGCAATCGCATAGTTGATCACCGCTTTATTAAGAACCGGAAGTGCGCCGGGATAGCCAGCACAAATGTTGCAAATATTGCTATTCGGTTCTTTGGTGATGCGGTTTGCGCAGGAGCAAAAAATTTTACTTTTTGTTGCCAGCTGCACATGAACTTCTATGCCTATAGTTGTTTCATATTCCGGATAGCGATCCAGCACAGAAATGAGTTTAGTCACAGATGAATCCTTTTTGCAGTCTTATTCAAATGTTTTATTGTTTAACAATTTTATAGGTGCCCAGAGCAAGCTGTTTGTCGCTCGCAAGGGTGATCTTGGTTGATGCAAGTTTTTCTAGCGTGAAAATAGCTTTGTATTCGGTGCCAGAAATATAATCAAACAGCGCAGGGTTCAGGTGAATGCTAATTTCGCTGCCCACTTTCTGGCTGCTCAACTCACTCTTAATTGCTTGCAGCACTTCATAGCATTGCGTACGAACTGATTTTATAAAACCAAGGCCTTTGCAGCAATCGCATGTTGCCGTTAGTTCCTGCACCAATGTTTTGCCTGAGCGCTTACGCGTCATCTGCACGAGGCCAAATTCAGAAACTTTGAGTACCACTGATTGGAATTTGTCTTGTTCGCGCAACGTTTTCTCAAAAAGATTGAAGAGCTTGTGCCTATTTGCGGGCACTGCCATATCAATAAAGTCGATAACAATCAGACCACCAATATTGCGCAAGCGTAGTTGGCGTGCAATTTCCTCAGCAGCTTCCAAGTTGGTTTTCAGGATAGTGTCTTCCATCGCCGTTTTGCCAATGAATCTGCCGGTGTTCACATCGATAACGGTCATAGCTTCAGTCGATTCGATGATCAAAGAGCCGCCCGATTTGAGATACACTTTTTTGGCGAGAGTTGCTTCAATCTGTTTTTCAAGATCGTAGTGATCGAAGATCGAATCAGTTTGCGCATAAATTTTTACGCGGTCAGCATATTCCGGTGCGATGTCTTTAACAAATCGGTGAACGCGATGCTGCATATCACGATCATCAACGATAACTTCTTCAACGCTATCATCAAGATGGTCACGAATAATTTGGAGTGGCACATCGATATCTTCGTAAATTTTTTCTTCTGGCTTGGCATCCTTGAATGCCTTCTCCACGATCTGCCACTGTTTGACTAAAAAGTTGAGATCGGCAACAATTTCCCGATCGGTGCGATTTTCGGAAGTGGTCCGAATGATAGCGCCCATCCCTTGGGGTAAATTTTCACGCACAAGGCTTTTGAGCCGTTGGCGCTCGTCACGATCAGCAATTTTTTTCGAAACACCGATGCGGGGAATATTTGGCATCAAAACGATGAAGCGTCCTGGCAGGGTAAAGCAGGTTGTTAGCTTGGCCCCTTTTTCATAGACAGGCTCTTTGCTGACCTGAACCAGAATCTCCTCGCCTTCCTTCAAAATTTTGGCAATATCCGGTTTGGTGCGGCGTGGTTTTTTGGTTCTTGGTGACTCTTCATCCTCAATAGCATCGCTAAATTTGTTGAGTGCCATCTCCCGATCAATCTCGGAGATGTGCAGAAAGCCGGCGCGGGCCTGGCCGATATCCACGAATGCGGTTTGGATTCCGGGCAAAACCTTAGTGACTTTACCCTTAAAATAAGCACGCTCGAGAGGTTCTTGCGCGTGGGCGGAAAAATAGATGTGTTGCAGGCGCCCATCCTGCGTGATGGCTATCCGTGTCTGCCACGGTGTGTCGTTTATTAGAATTTTTTTCATTAATCCCCCACAAATCAGGCTTCTTGGCCCGATCGGGAACAGTTAAATAATTTTTTTATTAGTAAATTTTTATTCATTACCCAGCTCTACTCATTATCTATTATAGCCGATTTATGCAAATTAGAGTAGAAACTATGCTGAAAGTGTGATAAATTTTCCAAATCGGGATGAAAACAGTAGTACAAAGATAATTCATCATTAGTTTATATGCAGGAGGCACAGGTATGGTAGTAGGAAAAAAATCTCTTTTAGCAGGTATGGCTCTTTTGAGTTTATTGCCGGGCTGCGGGGGTCGTAAAAAAGACAAAACCATGGATGAGAACAAAAAAGTTGCTCAGCGCATGGTGAATATCCCCCTCGCGGATAATGAAATTATGGCTGAATCTGACATCGCTCTCGAAGAAGAAACCTTGCGTAGCTTCTTTGAAGACGATCTTCAAGAATTCGTTGCAGCGGTTGACGATAAAGACGGTGGAAAACAAGCCGCTCGCACTAATGCTGATCGCTTAACAACTGATGCAGATAACAGTGAGTTCGCATGGGTTCAAGGCGACGACCAAGCAGCGGGCGCGTTCAAAACAGTCTTCTTCGATTTTGACCGTTCAAGCGTTCGTCCAGACCAAAAAAATATCGTAGAAAGCGATATCCAAGCAGCGCGCAAAGTACTTGCTGAAGCTCGCAAAAATGGTGCAGAACCAACAATCGTGATTGAAGGGCATGCGTGCCACTCAGCAGGTTCATCTGCATACAACTTAGCGATTTCAGAACGTCGTGCTAAAGCGATCTCTGATTGGTTCGTGTCTGAAGGCGTTGCTCGCGACAACATCAAAATCGTTGGCCGTGGAAAAGAAGTTCCAGCGGTTGTTGATGGTAGACCGGTTACTG
>Ga0268264_10002824_pt1 | contig 15160 bp, 13 predicted proteins | sample KBSSwiS32_FD_190357 | JGI IMG/M metagenome (GOLD analysis project Ga0268264, IMG submission 190357) | Switchgrass rhizosphere microbial communities from Kellogg Biological Station, Michigan, USA - KBS Switchgrass S3-2 (SPAdes) (version 2) | ecosystem: Host-associated > Plants > Roots >...
CGCCCCCACCCCCAGCGCGGCGTTCATCGCCGCCGCCGCCCACCCCGCGCGCAGCAACCCCACCGCCGGGACCAACCCGACGCCCGCGATGAACGCCCCCGCCGAAGCCCCCAGCGCGTTCACCGCGTACAGCCGCGCCACCTCCCGCCGCGCCGACGCGAGGTCCGCGGAGAAGTGCCGCACCATCGCCGGCAACGTCCCACCCATCAGCACCGCCGGCGGCAGCAGCGCGGCCGCGGAGACCGCCACCCGCGCCGCCACCTTCGCGCCGACCCCCAGCGACGGCGCGGCGCCCGCGTAGAGCGCGCCCAGCCCGCCCAGCACCACCGGGAACGCCAGCGCGTACGCCGCGGTGGCCAGCTCCAGCCAGCCGTACAGCCGCAGCGGCCGCGCCGACCGATCCGCCACGCCGCCGAACCCCCACGCGCCAACGGCCAGCCCGCCCATGAAGGTGGCCAGCACCACCGCGTGGGCCTCGCCGCTGTTCCCGAGGAGGTTCCCCAGATGCCTCGACCAGACCAGCTCGTAGGTGAGGCCGGTGGCGCCAGAAACGAACAGAAAGATGGAGATCAAACGGTTCGGCCCGGTGCTCATGGGACAAACGCGGACCTTAGCCGTTAGATTTGACGGGTGGTTCACCTGCGGTCGCCGACCATGGATCCGTTGCTCATCGAGTCAGCCAATCTGACGTGGGGGCCCGACCTCCTCGTGGCGTCCGTGGAGGGAGCGGTGGAGCTCGTGCTCGGCCGGCCGGCCTCCGGCTGCGTGGGCAACCCGCTGGCGGAGGTGCTGGGCATGGCCCCGGCGGCCGCCCGCGAGCTGCACGAGCGCGCCCGCATCGGCCAGACCACGGTGGAGCACGTGACCTGCGCGCGGGGTGAGCGCCCGGTCTGCCTGCGGCTGAACGTGCTGGCGGGCGAGGACGGCCGGCGCTCCGCGTCCGCGCTCAACCTCACCGCGCTCCTGGACGGCGCCCCGCCGCTGCAGATCTCCAGGCTGGCCTCGTCGCTCTCGCACGAGATCCGCAACCCGCTCTCCTCGGTGAAGATGGCGGTGCAGACGCTGGCGCGGAACCCGGGCCTGTCCGACCGCGACAAGCGGCGCCTCACCATCGCCAACCGCGAGATCCGCACCATGGAGCGGATGCTCTGGCTCCTCTCCGAGTACGGCCGGGACACGCCGCCGCAGGTCGAGCTCACCTCGGTGCGCTCGCTGATGCAGGAGGCGGCGAGCATGGTGGAGGCGGAGCTGTCCGAACGGCAGGTGGAGCTGGCCTTCCAGGAGGAGGACCTCGACCTCCCGGCGGTGAAGGTGGACTCCGGACGCCTGCGGCCGGTGCTCTCGCAGCTGTTGCTCAACGTCGCCCAGGGCCTCAACCCGGGGGCGCGGCTGGGCATCACCCTGCGCCGCTACGGCAAGGGCGCGCAGGCGGTGATCCAGGACCCGTCCTCGGCGGTGCTGCCGGACGAGCAGCACAGGCTCTACGAGCCGTTCGGCTCCCGCCTGGCGCGCGGCGCCGGCCTCTCGCTCGCCGCGCTCCGGCGGGTGATGAACAGCCACGGCGGGCAGTTCATCGCCGAGGGGAACGGCAACCCCGGCACGCTCTTCACCCTCACCTTCGCCGGCGCCTAGCGAAAAATGGAGACCCTCCTCATCGTCGACGACGACCTCTCCTTGTTGGAGTCCTTGAAGATGCACTTCGAGGACTCGCGGGAGGACGAGTCGCCGCGCTTCCAGGTGGTGACCGCCGCCTCGGCGCAGGCGGCGCTCAAGGCGGCGCAGGACGCGGCGCCGTCCCTGGTCATCCTGGACATGATGCTCCCGGACCGGAACGGGCTGGACATCATCCCGGAGATGAAGGCCGCCTGCGGCGACGCGCCCATCGTGATCGTCACCGCGTACCACGACATGGAGACCACCATCCGGGCGATGAAGTCCGGGGCCTTCGACTACATCCACAAGCCGTTCTCCGACCCGGCCGCGCTGGACATGGTGGTCACCCGCGCGCTCTCCGTCCGCTCTCTGTCGCGCCGCGCCGCCCAGGTGAGCCCGGACCCCGGCGCCGCCAAGCTGGGCGACATCGTCGGCACCTCGCCGCCCATGCAGGCGCTGGTGAAGGAGATCGGCAAGGTGGCGGCCACGGTGGGCGCCACGGTGCTCATCACCGGCGAGTCCGGCACCGGCAAGGAGCTGATCGCCCGCGTCATCCACAACTACTCGTTCGACGAGCAGAAGCCGTTCATCGGGATCAACTGCTCGGCCATCGTGGACACGCTGCTGGAGTCGGAGCTGTTCGGCCACGAGAAGGGGTCGTTCACCGGCGCCACCGCCACCAAGTTCGGCAAGTTCGAGGTGGCCGAGGACGGCACCGTCTTCCTCGACGAGATCGGCGACATGTCGCTGGTGCTCCAGGCCAAGCTGCTCCGCGTCCTCCAGGAGCGCGAGTTCGAGCGCGTGGGCGGCGTGAAGCGGATCAAGCTCCGGGCGCGCGTCATCGCCGCCACCCACCGCGACCTGCGCGAGGAGGTGGCCCAGGGCCGCTTCCGCGAGGACCTCTACCAGCGCCTGAAGGTCATCACCCTGCACATCCCCCCGCTGCGCGAGCGGCGCGAGGACATCCCGGCGCTGGTGCAGCACCTGTTGGAGCACATCAACGAGAAGCTCCACAAGAAGGTCACCCGCGTGCCCGCCGAGGTGGTCGGACACCTCAAGGCGCTCCCCTGGCGGGGGAACGTGCGCGAGCTGGGCAACGTGCTGGAGCGCGCGGTGGTCCACGCGACCGGCGACGTGCTCCTGGCCGAGACGCTGCCGCCGCTGGACGCCCGCGGCGGGACGCCTCCCCCCCAGCCGGCCGTCACCGGGGACCCGTCCCGCTTCCCCACCCTCGACGAGATGGAGCGGGTGCACATCCTCAAGGCGCTCGAGCTGGCGCGCGGCCACAAGGGGCGCACCTGCGAACTGTTGGGAATCAGTCGGCCTACCCTGGAGAGAAAGCTCCAGAAGTACGGAGTGGCCGAAACACGCACGTCCGACCGTGACTGATTGCCGGGTGACACTGTTGCACGGTTGACGGAACGGCCCCCGGATTGAACGAAACGTTCAAAGCGTTCCGTTTCGTTTGAACGTTCCGTGGCGCCTTCCGGACATTCCAGGTGCCCGGTCCTGATCGGCCCCCGTAAGTACCGAACGATCCGTCGATCCGGGAGGAGCCTGCCGGGACAACCCTCTGGCATGCCAATTGGAGAGCGTTGCCCGAATTCCAACGTTCCTCCCACTCCTGGAGCACTCACCATGCACGGATTCCAACGCCCCCTGGGGCCCATCGGTTCGAACGTGGTCGCCCCGCCGATCCAGACGACCTCCAGCGGGATGATGGTCACCGCCAACAAGATCGTCCCGGGGCAGGAGGTCATCGACTTCAAGGGGTACTTCAAGGTCGAGACCTACCCCCACAACTCGGTCATCTACCGGCCGGGTGACACCACGGACCGGGTGTACCTGCTCAAGAACGGGCGGGTGCGGCTGATGCGGCTGGGGAAGAACAGCCAGCGGTCGGTGGTCTCCATCCTCCGCGCCGGCGACCTGTTCGGCGAGCTGTTCCGCCCGGAGGGCTCGCCGGTGGAGGAGCTGGCCATCGCCGCGGGCGAGGCGGAGATCTGGTCCATCGAGGGCCGCGACTTCCGCGCCCAGCTCGAGGCGCGGCCGACCCTGGCGCTGGACGTCATCAAGGCATACGCGGAGCGCGTGCGCGGGCTGCGGCAGCGGGTGCTGGGCCTGACCTTCAAGGAGGTCCCGGCGCGGCTGGCGGAGACGCTGCTCATCCTGTCCGAGGCGCACGGCGAGCGCTGCCCGCACGGCGGCGAGACCGACCTGCGCGGCATCACGCAGCAGGACCTGGCGGACCTGGTGGGCGCCTCCCGCTCGTTCGTCAGCACGCTGATCAACGAGATGAAGCGCGACGGCGTGCTGGGGAACGTGGGCCGCATCCTCTGCGTGCGCGACCAGAAGTCGCTGCGGAAGATCGCGTCCAAGGAGAAGTAGCCCGCGCGGATTTCTCGAAGCGGTAGTACAGGAAGGCCACGGGTCGCTTCCCAGCACCCGTGGCCTTCGCGTTTCTCGTGACTGCCAAGGCGCGGCCCGCTATCAGTCCCCGGAAGTGCCGCGCGCCGAGCCACCTCCGTTCACGCTGGACACCCTGCCCGAAGAGTCGTCGGTGGACGCGCCGCTGCGGGAGCGCTTCGGCCTCCACCGCGAGCGCCGCGCCCGCGCCATGGGCGACGAGGCCGCGCTCGACCGGCAGGGGGCCTGGCTGGCCAACCTGCGCACGCTGGCCTTCGTGGCGGCGGCGGCGCTCCTTCTGGGGACGTACTTCGCCGGCTGGCCGCGCGCGCTCTATGGGGCGGCCGCGGCGGCGGCGGTGGCGTACGTCGCGCTGGCGGCGGTCCACCACCGGGTCATCCTCCGCGAGGAGGCGGCGCGCATCCGGCGGCGGGTGAGCGAGCGCGGCATCGGCCGGCTCACCGGGCAGTGGAACCGCTTCCCCTCGCGCGGGGAGCGCTTCGCCTCCGAGGGTCACCTGTATGCGCCGGACCTGGACGTCTTCGGGCAGGGGTCGCTCTTCCAGCTCCTGGACGAGACCGCCACCCGGCACGGCGAGGAGGTGCTGGCGGGGTGGCTGTCGAGGCCGGCCGGCGCCGAGGAGGTGTCGGCGCGGCAGGGCGCGGTGCAGGAGCTGGCGGGGCTCCTGGAGCTCCGCGAGGCGCTGGCGGTGGAGGGCGCGCGGCTGAGCACGGCGAAGGCGGACCCGGCGCGCTTCATCGAGTGGTGCGAGGGCGGGCCGTACCTGCAAAAGGTCCGCTGGGCGCGGTGGGTGCCGGCGGTGCTGCCGCCGTTGAGCCTGCTGGCGTTCGTGCTCTCGCGGGTGGAGGTCACCCCGAGCTGGACGGGCTGGCCGCTCTTCGTGGTGCAGCTGTTCGTGCTGCTGTGGACGCGCGGGCCGCTGGCCGAGCTGTTCGACCGGATCAGCGCCGGGGAGCGGTCGGTCATCCGCTACGACGAGATGGTGGCGCTGGTGGAGGCGCAGGGGTTCAAGCACCCGCGGCTGCAGGCGCTGCAGCGGGGCTTGCAGAGCGACGGGACGGACAAGGTCTCCACCCACCTGGCCCGCTTCGCGCGCGCCTATGCGTTCGCCGAGCTGCGGCTGAACGGGCAGGTGCACGCGTTCGTGAACTTCTTCACCCTGTGGGACCTGATCTGGATGTTCCGCCTGGAGGCGTGGCGGCAGGCGCAGGGCGCGAAGGTGCGGCGGTGGTTCGACTCGCTGGCGGAGCTGGAGGCGCTGTGCAGCCTGGCGGCGTACGCCTGGGCGCGGCCTTCGCACGCGTTCCCCAAGGTGGGCGGCCCGCTGCGGTTCGAGGCGCGCGGCCTGGGGCACCCGCTGTTGGAGCGGCCGGTGGTCAACGACGTCTCGCTGCCCAAGGAGAGGTCGGCGCTGCTGGTCACCGGCTCCAACATGAGCGGGAAGACCACGCTGCTTAGGGCGATGGGGGCCAACGCGGTGCTGGCGCTGGCGGGCGCGCCGGTCTGCGCGGCGTCGCTGGAGCTGAGCGAGCTGCAGGTCTGCAGCAGCATGCGGGTGAAGGATTCGCTGGAGCGCGGCGTCTCCTACTTCTACGCGGAGGTGAGCCGGCTGCGGGTGCTGCTGGACGCCGCCGCCGAACGCCGCGGCCAGGTGCTCTTCCTTCTGGACGAGATCCTCCTGGGGACGAACACGGTGGAGCGGCAGCTGGCCTCGCGCGAGGTGCTGGCGCTGTTCCTGCGCACCGGCGCCGTGGGCGCGGTCTCCACCCACGACCTGTCGCTCGCGTCCCTGGAGGGGTCGCCGGAGTTCTCCGTCCGCAACGTCCACTTCCGCGACCTGGTCAGCGACGGACAGATGACGTTCGACTACCGGCTGCGCGAAGGCGTGGTGGACACCACCAACGCCCTGCGCGTGCTGCGGCAGGCGGGGATCCCGGTCAGCGGGTAGCGCGGCGCCGGAGGAGGAAGGCGAGCGCCAGCAGCGCCACCGCCGGCGCGCGCGGTGCCTCCCTCGGCTCCGAGAACACCCGTCACCGCCAGCCCACACGCGACCACGAGCCCGCGCGTCATGAATGCAACCCCTCTCCCGGGTGGTTGGGCACCCGCCACGGCCATTTTGTCGCAGCCGTGCTAGGAGCGCCCCATGTCCAGGCCCGATCCACACTCGTACGCGGACGACACGCAACCCTCGACGACGCGGCTGACCTGGAAAGCCCGGGTGGACTTCGCCGAGCGCCGCCTGAAGGGCGAGGCGTTGCTGGCGCTGGACTCGCCGCGCGGCGGGCCGCTGGACCTGGACACCCGCGACCTGGAGATCCAGGTGGTGGAGACGGAGGACGGCAAGCCCATCCCGCACACGCTCCACGGGCCGATGCCGATCCTGGGCTCGCGCCTGCGGGTGGAGGTGCCGCAGGGCGCCGCGGCGGTGCGGATCCGCTACCGCACCACGCCCCAGGCGTCCGCGCTGCAGTGGCTCTCCCCGGCGCAGACGGCGGGCGGCAAGCACCCGTTCCTCTTCAGCCAGTGCCAGGCGATCCACGCGCGTTCCGTGGTGCCGCTGCAGGACACGCCGCGGATCCGGATCACCTTCGACGCGGAGCTGACGGTCCCCGCCCCGCTGCGCGGGCTGATGGCGGCGGCGCACGTGGGGCGCGAGGAGAAGGGCGGCGAGGCGGTGGAGCGCTACACCATGCCGCAGCCCATCCCGCCCTACCTCTTCGCGCTGGCGGTGGGGCAGCTGGAGTCGCGCGAGCTGGGGCCGCGCTCGCGGGTGTGGGCGGAGCCGTCGCTGGTGGAGGCCGCCGCGCGCGAGTTCTCCCAGGTGGACGAGATGATCCGCGCCGCGGAGAAGCTGTTCGGCCCATACGACTGGGACCGCTTCGACGTGCTCGCCATGCCGCCCTCCTTCCCGTACGGCGGGATGGAGAACCCGCGGCTGACCTTCCTCACGCCCACCGTCATCGCCGGGGACAAGTCGCTGGTGAACGTGCTCGCGCACGAACTGGCGCACTCCTGGACCGGCAACCTGGTCACCAACGCCAACGCGGAGCACTTCTGGCTCAACGAGGGCTTCACCGTCTTCGCCGAGCGCCGCATCCTCGAGGTGCTGGAGGGCGAGGAGAGCACCGCGCTGCACGCCGCGGTGGGGCGGCGCTCGCTGGACGAGGCGATGGTGCAGTTCGCCGCCGAGCCGCAGCTGACGCGCCTGGTGACCGAGCTGTCCTCGGTGGACCCGGACGAGGCGTTCTCCCAGGTGCCCTACGAGAAGGGCTACCTCTTCCTCAGCGCGCTGGAGGCCGCGGCCGGGCGCGACAAGTTCGACGGCTTCCTGCGCGCGTACGTGAACCGCTTCCGCTTCCAGTCCATCACCACCAGGGACTTCTTGAAGCTCCTGGAGGAGACGCTGCCGGGGCTGGCGAAGAAGGTGGACGCGGACGCGTGGCTGCACGGCGAGGGCGTCCCGCCGGGCGCGCCGCAGCCGCGCTCGAAGAAGCTGGACGAGCTGCGCGCGTGGGCCGGGAAGATGCCGCCCGCGGACGCGGCGAAGGCGTGGAAGCCCAACGAGTGGGTGCTCTACCTGGAGGCCACCGAACACCCCGCCCCCGCCCTGCTCATCTCCGACCTGGACCAGCGCTTCCACCTGACCAGGAGCACCAACTACGAGGTGCTGGTGAGCTGGCTGCAGCTCGCGGTCCGCTCGAACCACGGGCCCGCGCTGCAGCGGACGGAGGAGGTGCTGGGGGCGGTGGGCCGGATGAAGTACCTCAAGCCGCTCTACCGCGCGCTGCTCCACTCCCAGGACACCGCCGCGCTCGCCCGCCGCTGCTTCGAGCGCTACCGCGACCGCTACCACCCCATCGCGCAGCAGGTCATCGACGGGCTGCTGCGGTCGTCTCCGCTGGGGCGCTGAGCCCGGAGCCGCCGGAGCTCAGGATCGGGCTGAACGCGCCCACCGCCGCCAGCACCAGCTGGCGGGTGGGCCGCGTCATCGCCACGTAGAGCGCGCGGCGCGAGGCGGGCGACTCCGGGTAGGCGGGCGCGGAGGCGTCGGGGACGATGACGTGGTCGAACTCCAGGCCCTTCACCTCCGCCACCGCGGTGGCGTGCGCGCCGGGGGCGAAGTCGAACTCCCCGCGCAGCGCCAGCTTCATCTCCACCCCGCGGCCGAGCAGCGCCTGGAGGCGCCGCGCCATCTCCGCCGACCGGCACACCAGCGCCACGGAGGCGCGCGAGTCCGCGGCCAGCAGCGCGCGCAGCTCGTCCACCGCCCACGCGGCGAGGTGGCACTCGTGGTCGAACCGGACCTGCGCCACCTCGCGCTCGCGGCCGGGCGCGGGCGGGCGGGCCTGGACGCCGGCGCGCACGTCTCGCGCCAGGTCGGTGACGCCGGGCGGACACCGGTAGCTGACCTCCAGCGTGCACGTCTCGAACGCGCGGGCGCTCAGCTCGCGCATGGTGGCCTCCCAGCCCTGGAAGCACGCGGACGGGTCCACCTGCTGCTCCGCGTCCCCGGCCACCACCAGCGTCCCGCCCTTGGCCACGCTCCGCCCGACGAGCGCCAGCTCCAGCGGCGCCAGCTCCTGCGCCTCGTCGAGGACGATCAGGTCGTAGGGCCGGGGGATGGTGGGCTTCTTGCCGCGGCGCTCGGCGCGGAGGCGGTCCAGCTCGAACAGCACCGCGTAGTCCTCCGCGTCCACCGACCGCGCGTCCTCCTCCGGCGTGCCCTCGTCCAGGTCGCGGTCGTCCACCGCGCGCCGCCGGTCCTCGTCCACGTGCTGCAGCCGCAGCTCGGACGGCTCGGAGAACTGGATCTTGGTGTGTTCGATGATCTCGTCCACCGAGGCCAGGCGGACCTGCTGGATGGACTCGCGCGCGGCGCGGGTCATCAGGTCGCGGTCGCCGTAGAGGTGGATGAGGTCGTCGCGGTTGGCCCAGGCGCTGACCGGCGCGCGCTTCACCAGCGCGTCCTCGTCCGCCTTCGCCGCCCGCTGCTGGGCGACGGCCGCGATGGCGCCGCGCATGGACGGGTCCCGCTTGAGCGCGATCACCGACGCCGGCGTGCTCCGGCTCTCCTTGCGCGGCAGGTCGCGGAACGCCTTCCGTGCCTGGTGGCGCGCCCAGTCGTCGAAGCGCCACACCTCCACGCCCTCCAACTCCATCCGCTGGACCAAAAGCTCGATCAGCCTCCGCAGGCCGTCCGTGGGGACGATCACCGCGGCGCGCATCCGCTTCTTCCCCCGCCGCTTCAGCCAGGCCAGCCGGTGGAGCGCCACCGTGGTCTTCCCGCACCCCGCCTCGCCCAGCACCAGCGCCGACCGCTCCGGCGGCAGCTCCACCACCCGGCGCTGGGCCGCGTCCAGCTCCACGTCCACCGGCGACACCGCGCGCCGCTCGGCGTCCCCGGACGACAGGACCCTCCCCGGCGCCGGCTCCGCGCGCCACTCCGCCGACCCGCGCTCGCGGAGCAGCACGCCGTCCGAAGCCATCACCTTCACCAGCTCGCCGCGCTCGAACCAGACGAGGTTCCGCTCCAGCACCTTCCCGGCCACCGTCTGCCCGCCCTCGATGGGGAGCTCGTAGTCGTCGCCCTCGCCGCACTCGAAGAAGACGGCGGAGAGCGGCGCCTGCTGCCAGTCGATGATCGACACCGGTCCGGCGGTCTTCGTCCCCAGGCCCAGGAGCAGGTCCCGCTCGCCGCCCGCGGTCTCCACGTGCAGGTGCGCCAGGTAGGGCACGTCCACCCGCGGGAGCAGCTCGCGGGCGATGCGCGCCAGGTGGAGCTGGGCTTCGAGGCGTCGCCGCTGCGCCGGGCGGAGGGTGGCCATGCGCCGCATCTGTCGCCCGGAACGGCCGTGCGAAACAAGCTCCCGGAAAATCCCGGGCTCTGCTCTACTGTATCGGGGTCTTCGCCAGCCACTGCGGAAGCGTCATCAGCCCCGGGTAGATGGCGCGCACCGCCGGGATGTCCGCCGCGTAGCCGGAAGACCCGAACCACTTGATCATCGTCCGCATGTCGAACGGCACCGCGCCCAGCAGGAACGCCGGGAACGGCAGCGCGCGCTCCTTCTTGCCCGTCTTGGCCAGGTAGGCCGCCTGGATCTGCGGGAGCGGCAGCTCGTCTCCCGCGATCTCGATCGCCTTGCCCAGGTACTTCTCCCGCTCGGCGAAGGCGATGCCGGCGAGCTCGCCGATGTCGTCCACCGCGATGAGCTGGAGCGGCTTCTTCGGTCCCATCGCCGCGTAGAGCATCCCCAGGAAGATGGTCCGCGCGATCCGCGGCGTGGCCAGGTTCTCCATGAAGAACACCGGCCGGAGGATGGTGTGGGGCAGGCCGAGCGCGCGGACCCGCTCCTCGATGACGAACTTGCTGTCGAAGTGGGGGATGCCGGTCTTCCGCTCCGCCCCGCCCACCGAGCTGTAGACCAGGTGCTCCACCTTCGCCGCCGCGGCCGCCTCCGCCACCGCGATGCCCTGGGCCGACTCCTTCTCCCCCATGAGCTGCACGGAGAACGCGCCGTGGGCCCCGCGCATCGCCGCGTCCAGGGAGGCCCGGTCGTCGAGGTCGCCCGCCACCACCTCCACGCCCTGCGCCTTGAGCTTGGCGGCCTTGGGGCTATTGGTTTCTCGGGTCATCGCCCGGACGGCGAAGCCGCGCTTCTGCAGGGCGCGCAGGACCGCTCCGCCCTGCTTGCCGGTGGCGCCGGTGACGAGGATGGTCTTCATGGCGCGCTAAAGAGACTTCAGGTCCCTGGCGGCGTCCAGGCGTTTTCGGGTGGTGGCCAGGTACCCCGGGTCGATGTCGACGCCGGTGTAGTGCCGCCCCAGCATCATCGCCGCCACGCCGGTGGTGCCGCTCCCGTTGAACGGGTCCAGCACGCGCTGCCCCTCCTGGGTGGAGGCGTTGAGGATCCGGATCAGCAGCGACAGCGGCTTCTGCGTCGGGTGCTTGCCGAACTCCTTCTCCGACTTCCTGGGCGTGGTCATCTGCCACAGGTCGCGCATCTGCTTGCCGCCGTTCTCCGCCTTCATCTGCGCGTAATTGAAGGTGTGCTGGAGCTTGTCGCTCGCCTGGGGGGAGGCCCAGATCAGAAGCTCGGTGGAGTGGGTGAAGTAGCGGCAGGAGAGGTTGGGGCTGGCGTTGGGCTTGAACCAGGTGATGGTGTTGAGCAGCTTGAAGCCCAGCTCCTGCATCCCGAAGCCCACGGAGAAGATGACGTGCTGGGTGCCGGAGACCCAGATCGTCCCGGTGGGCTTGAGCACCCGCCGGCAGGCGCGCAGCCAGCGCACGGTGAACTCGTGGTCCACCTCCACCCCGCGCGACTTGTCCCAGCCGCCCTTCTCCACCGGCGCGCGCTTCCCCGCCTTGCAGGTGAAGCCGCCGTTGGAGAGGAAGTACGGCGGATCGGCGAAGACCAGGTCAAAGGACCCGGCCGGCATCCGGTCGAGCAATTCGAGGCTGTCGCCCGAGTAGAGCGTGTAGCGCGGGCTCTTGTGGAAGACGTGGTCCTCGAGGGACCGCGGGGCGTGCAGCGGCGTGACGTCGGCGGCGGCGGACATGGGCGGCCCAAAGGTTAGGCCGGACCGATCCGCGCGCAAATTCCAGGGCAGGTCGGACGGGTCAGGCCGGGGCCGGCTGGAGCGCCGCGGCGGCCTGGAAGGACGGGTAGACCGCCAGCCCGTCCGGCGCCGCCGCCCGGCCCTCCTCGCGGGCCAGCGACCGCGAAAGCGCCAGCACGGCGATCTCGAGCTGCGCGTCGGTGGGCTCGCGGGTGGTGATGTGCTGCATCCACATCCCGGGCCGGACCAGCCACTGGAGGGGCTTGGGGCACGACGGCCGCGCGGAGAGCCGCTGCAATTCGTAGGCGATGCCGGCGATGGGCAAGGCCATGGGCACCTTCACCAGCACCATCAGCAGCTGGTTCACCAGCGCGTTGTCGTGCAGGCGCGGGATGAAGGGGAACAGCGCCACGTGGAGCAGCACCGCCACCATCACCACCACGAAGAGGAAGCTGGTCCCACAGCGCGGGTGCAAGGTGGTGAAGCCGCGCGCGCTGTCCACGGTGAGCGGCAGCCCGGACTCATAGGCCCAGATCGCCTTGTGCTCCGCCCCGTGGTACTGGAACACGCGCTTCATCTCCGCCGTGCGGGCGACCGCCGAGATGTACCCCAGCAGGATCGCCACCCGGAAGAAGCCGTCCACCACGTGGAAGGCGAAGCCCTGGGTGTCCAGGTTGAGCCCCAGCAGGCGGCCCACCGCGTAGGTGAGCAGGTGCGGCGCGGCGATGAACAGCGCCACCATCACCAGCGTGGAGATGGCCAGCAGCGCGTTGGAGCCCATCTGCTTCTCGCCGGGCTTCCCCTCCTCCGCCGGCAGGGCCTGCTCGGCGGAGAACATCAGCGCGGAGTAGCCGTTGTGGAGCGACTCCAGCAGCACCACCGCCCCGCGCAGCAGCGGCCAGCGGAGGAACTTCAGGCCGGGGAGGAAGGAGGTCCACTGCTGCTCGCGCACGGCGATGGCGCCGTCCGGACGGCGCACCGCCACCACGAACGACTTCGGAGAGCGCATCATCACGCCCTCCAGGACCGCCTGCCCGCCGATGTACGGCTTGCTCACTACGCCTTGGCCTTCGGGGCGGCCGGGGCCTTGGCGGTCTGGTCGGCCAGCACGCCTCCCTTGCCCTCGGCGTACTTCTTCCGGAACCGCTCCACGCGGCCCGCGGTGTCGACCAGCTTGTACTTGCCGGTGAAGAACGGGTGGCAGTTCGAGCAGATCTCCACGTGGAAGCTGCCGCGGGTGGAGCGCGTCTCGATGACGTTGCCGCACGCGCAGACGATGCGCGCAGGTGGGTAGACGGGGTGGATGTCCTGCTTCATGGCTGTTCGTCCTCGCCCTGCCCAGGCTTCCCCAGGCCGAAATGGCCCGGAGGTCCGCTGGTGGGGAGCGGAGTACCTAATACGGCTACTGGAGCCTGTCCACCTGGGCTTTGGTCTCCGGGTCGTCGGCCACCTCGGCGCCCAGGTACTGGATCATCAGTCGCACCGTGTGCGCACCCTTCGCCTTCTCCTCCCCGCGCTCCTTCTGGAGCTGATCGAGCTGGCCCTGGAACTGAGCGAGCGCCTGCTCGAAGCTCTTCTTGATGCTGGGGTCGCGCTCGGTGGCCACGCGGGCCTTCACCGAGTCGATCTGCACCTCCAGGTTGCGGCGGCGCTGGGCGGCGCGGTCGGCCTCCGCCAGGTCCACCAGCGGCACGTCGCCGGGCGCGGAGAGGTCCAGCTCCAGGGCGTCCATGCCGCGGCCGCGCTCGCCGGCGCTGAGCAAAAAGCCGCGGTCGTTGCGCTGCATCACGCCCAGGCCGCGCGACTCGCTGGACTGGAGGATGAAGTCGAAGAGGTTGGCGCCCTCCTTGGCCAGCTGGAGCGAGTCGGCCCAGGAGATGGCGGCCAGCGCCACCAGCAGGTCGACCTTGCCGCGCAGCTTGGCGGCCTCGGCGAGCGCGGCCTTCACGGGCGGATCGGAGTGGACGCCGGGGAAGCGGTCCATGTGCTCGATGACCGGCGAGATGCCCAGCAGGCCGACCTTCACGCCGTTGACGGTGACCACGGTGGAGGCGGGGAAGAGCAGCTTGCCGTCCTTGGTCAGGTTGGCGGACAGCACCGGCACGCCGGCCTTGCGCGCGGTCTGGGCGAGGAACTCCGGGCCCAGGGTGAGGTCGCGCCCGCCCGCGGCCATGGCGGCGGTCTTCAGCTCGCCCATGGTGCGCAGGATCAGCTCCGCCTTCGGCCGCGACTTGGGGTCGCTGGTGAAGGCGGTCTCGAACAGCGCGTTCCCGGCGTCCACCAACAGCACCGGGCCGGCGTCGCGGAGCTTCTTCAGGTACGTCTTTCGCCTGGCCAGACCGCCAGTCGGGTTGTGCTTTCACCCACAGGGGGCGATCTCGCCCCCGTTGTCCCCCTGGAAGACGAGGGTGAATTTCTTCGAAGCCGGGGCCGGGGCCGGGGCCGCCAGGGCGACCACGGGGAGCACGGCCAGCAGCCAAAGCGCGCGCCTCACTTCTTGCCGCCTTTCTTGGGAGCCGCCTTCTCCAGCTCCGCCAGCCGGGTCTTGGCGGTCTTGGCCGCCTCCGACTTGGGGTGGTTCTTGACCAGCTCGTTGAGCGCGTCGCGCGAGGCGTCGGTCATCTTCAGCTTGCGGAAGCACTCCGACGCGTGGAGGAGCGCGTCGGGCACGGCGGGGAGCTTGGCGTGCTCCTTGATCACCGTGCCGTAGTGGGAGAGCGCGTCCTCGCACTTGTTGTCCGCGTAGTACGCCTCCGCCAGGCCGAACTCCGACTGCCCGGCGAGCGCGTCCTTGGGCCACTTCTGGATCAGCTCGGCGTAGAGCTGGCGCGCCAGGGAGCGGTCGCCGGCCTTGGCCTTCTCGTCCGCCAGCTCCAGCATCTCCTTGGCGGTGGTGGGCTTCTTGATCGCGTCGGCGCGGGCCTTGGCCTCCGCCTGCTTCGCGGCGTCCTTGTCCGCCAGCTCCCCCAGCCTCTTGTCGGTGGACTCCTGGAGCGCCTTCAGCCCCTGCTCCAGCGTCTCGATCCGGTGGAGGTAGGTCTCCACCTGGCCGCGGAGCTGCTGCACGTCCTCCACCGCCTTCTGGAGCTGGACGCCGATGTCCGCGTCCGACCGGCGGGCGGCCTTGTCCAGGCCCTCCATCGCCTTGGTCATCTCGCCCAGCTTCTGCTCCACCTTGGGGAAGGTGGCGGTGACCTTCTGGTCGGTCTCGTTGAGCTTCTTGATGATCTCGGTGTCGTTGGCGGCGAGCTGGTCGACCTTGTTCTCGAGCAGCCGGCCGCGGTCGCCCGGGTAGAAACAGCCGCCCAGGCAGAGCCCCAGCGCGGCGGCGGACGCGGGCGCGAGTCGGGGTGGGAGACGAGCCATGGTGGGGACCAGTTACCACGGCTCGACCCCCAAGCTCACGCGCGCGGGCCATCCCGGTCAGTGACCTGCGCGATAGGCGACCTCCTGGTCGATGAACGTGCCGACGAGCAGCTGGAGGTTGGAGCCGAGGACCAGCTGCTGGGCGGGGTCGGCGTTG